>Ga0179593_1782380_pt1 | contig 10115 bp, 10 predicted proteins | sample CZODoug2_1_08_16_FD_185931 | JGI IMG/M metagenome (GOLD analysis project Ga0179593, IMG submission 185931) | Vadose zone soil fungal communities from Angelo Coast Range Reserve, California, USA - CZODoug2_1_08_16fungal (PacBio error correction) | ecosystem: Environmental > Terrestrial > Soil >...
ATTATCACCTCTAATGGAAAGGCAAGAAAAGGGGGTTCTCTTTCTTAGAACGGTGTTCCTCTCTTTCCTTGAGGGGGAAGGAGAGAAGGACTGGTCTTGTTGCGAGCTTATGGGGAAAGGGGAAGACGTCTTTCGGTGAAGGTTTAATACCTACTCAACGCAGGAAAAAAAAGGAAAAGAATCTCCGCTTGCAGGGGCAATTTGAAGAAGAACTCAGACGTCCTACGGCCTGTGCAGGGGGAAAAAGGGGAGGGAGAAACTCACTCGCTGACCTACATTTTAAGGGGAGAGCAAGGGGTATACCACCTAAGGGAAGAAGAAAAAGAGATCGTCCCTAACTCTAACTACACCGAGAAGGGAGGAAACAACGAAAAGAGTGTTCTTTACCTCTCATTATTTCCCACCACGAAAAGGAAAAAAAAAAAAAAAGGTCAGAAGATCGTGTTTTTCAGGGCGATAGAAAAGGGAAACGATCGGAAAAAAAAAGGCACCGGCGCCACACAGATCTCCACTCTCGAGGAAAGGGGGAAAAGGGAAGAGGTGTCAGGTTTATTACAGGGTAAAGAGAGACTCCACCAAGGGGGGGGGGGGGAAGGGGCAATGATGAAAAAGAAGGCAATTTCTTATTTTTCTCGTTAGGAATCAAACATCAACCCCGCTTACCGACATTGGGGTAGAAGGGGAAGAATGAAGGTTGGAAAAGAAAGTGGAGGGTGACGTCGAATCCGCTTCTCACTTCGAGAAAAAAGACGACCCGCCCCTCAGCTACCCTACCCAAACCAAAGAGGAGTCCCATCATACTGGAAAGAAGAAAGAAAGGGGACATGACGGAAGCTGAACTGTTGCCCAATCTGCAAGGGAGGAGGGAAGGGGGGGGGAAAAAAAAGGAATTCCTAATTTGATACCTTTTAGATATGGTGAGAAGGAAAACACTCCAAGGAAAGTGGAGGAAAGCGAAAAGAAGGAGGAAACTTAACCTCCTTTCGTCCGAAGGATACTTGAGGAGAGAGAAGTGTGATTGTTTCGAAGAAAAATCCCAAACACAAAGACCCCCAAAAAAAAACCAAACCCAAACCCCCCAAAAAGAAGAGAAACCACCTCCATCTCGGGCCCGACTAGCTAGGAAAGAATTTTAATGTTTTTCCACCTGGGGGGAAAAAGAAAAAAAAAGATTTTTTTAACCGGATCATCCGGCAAGCGAGAGCGGAAAAAACAAACGAAGGAAGAAAGGACAGACCCCCCTTTCAAACTTACAATTAAATTACTCGGCTGGGAGAATCCGTCCGTTCCCTCCTCTCATGGCGCTGCCAACGGTGACAGAAAAGATTAACATAAGGAAAGAGAAGCCGTGGCGCCGAGCGTTTTGGGGGGGGGGGGGGGGGGGGGGGGGGGGGGGTGTTTTGTTTGGGGGGGGGAGGGTTGGGGGGGGGGTGGGGGGGGTGTTTTTTTTTTTTTTTGGGGGGCTTGGTTGGGGGGGGTGGGGGGAGGGGGGGGGGGGGGGGGGGGGGGGTGGTTACATTTTGGGGGGGGGGGGGGGGGGGGGGGTGGGGATGGGGGTGGGGGGGGGGGGGGGGTTGGGTTGGGGGGGGGGGGGGTTTTTTTTTTTTTTGGGGGGGTGGGGGGGGGGGGGGGGTTTGGGGGGGGGGGGTTTTTGGGGGGGGGGGGGTGGGGGGGGGGGGGGGGGGGGGTGGGTGGGGGTTTGTTGGGTTGTGGGGGGGGGGGGGTTTTTTTTGTGGGGGGGGGGGGTTGGTTGGGGGGGGGGGGGGGGGGGGGGGGGTTTGTTTTTTTTGGGGGGGGGGGGGGGGGGGGGGGGGGGAATCAATGTTGAAACCTGTAAAGCGGGAGGGGGGAAGGGACAATAGGAAAGAAAATCCTCGATATGCCTTAAGTTCCTATTGAGGGAAAAAAAAGGGGGGGGGAAAATCCCTACTGGCCGGGGGATGAAGAAAGTGTTAAAAGGAAAAAAGTTACTGCACGCAGCCGTCTTCTTGCGGAATCTTCATCGAAAAAAAAAAAAAAAAAAAGGATACGGACACGTATCGGATCGGGAAGGGGGGTGGGGAGGCGAGTTTGCGTCTTCGGGGGAGAAAAAAAGGCTCGTGAACCTATCATCTACCATGGGGGAGGGAGTGGTGCAAGAGGGGAGGAGGAGTGGGGCCCCGCATCTCCTCCCCAGGGGGGAGGGGAAAAAAAGGAAGGTCCGAAGAGATTAGAAATCCCGCCGCTGAAATGGGGGGGGGGAAGGGCTGTTTGAACAAAAAAAAAAAGGCGATGGGTTTGGCGCGATTTGATAATACACCTAAAAAAAAAAAAAAAGGGGAAAGGGACTGTACGCCTACTCTACGCAGGTGGTGGGGGATACCTCCCCTGCAAAGGAAAAAGGAGAAGGACACGCCTGATAAAAGGAGGAAGCAATTTTCCCAAGATACCACCGGAACATGGAATAAGGGACGGACTGAGAAAGAAGAGGAGGGGATGAAAAGGTACATCTCTAATATCAAGAGAAAGGAGGGGAGAAAAGGGACCTGCCAATACTCATTCCTCATACAAAGTTGAAGAGAGAAAGCTGGACCAAATGGAAATCAATCGCAGGTTTCTTATCCTCTCGTGGGAGAGAGAAGAAAAAAAAAAGAGAAGTCTCGGTCGGCATTTCAATAATAATTGGGAAAGGGAAAGGGGGGTGAGGGAGATATTTGAGGGAGGAGGGGAAAACGACGCACGAGCCGCCCAGTCCCTCTTCCTAATGCCCGAACAACTTCGTACTGAAAGAAAAAAAAAAAAAGGATTGAATTTATTCCTTCCTTCGTCCCCTTGGTCAAGAGAGGGCCAGAGACGAAATTTGGGGGGGGCGGACTTCGTCTGCCGGTAATAACTTCCTTCATCTTCTATAGAGGAAAGGGGGGGGGAAGTTCAAGCCAGAAACTCTCGTTCCTCGAATCGCCTCATGCATAGGAAGAAGTAAAAGGGGAAGGGGAGATTGTTGACCTTTACGGATAATCGCTAAATCAAGGGAAAGGGGGAAAAAAAGAGACCAGCCACACCCCCACCTTAGTCGAGTAAGGGGGGGGAGGAGCTAAGGCTCCAGCGCCGTATGGTGTTTCCTTCTTTCCCCCCTCAAAAAAAGAAAGAAAAAAAAAGGGGGGGGGGGGGGGAACAAAAAGGTCCAGCGGCCTTGGATTCTCATCCTTCCTCGAACAGGGAAAAGCCGAACAAAGAGGAAAAAGAAAGAGGATCGGCACCACAGGAAAAGGGAAAAAGATGCGCTTTCACATCGTCGGATGAATAAGGGGTTGACCTCGAGGAAAAAAAAAAAAACGTCCTAGTCCCCTTGCGAAAGAAGAAAGGGCAAAGAGCCGCCATTCCGTGTCCGTAAGCCACGAAAAGAAAAAAAACCGCGGCAAGGAGGGGAAAAGGGAAAGACGGCTGCGCTCACTTATCGTTAAGCGAGGGAAAAAAAAAAGAGAAACACTGCCAGTAGCTTGAGAACGCAAGGGGGAAAAAGTCATCGGCCACTTTCCCAAAATCCCTGCAATTATCGTTGACGGAAAAACCGCCAAAAGCCCCGCGTTCCAGGTTTCAACCCCATTAATCAAAAAAAAAAAAGGCTCGTGCACGTGAATGAATCAAGAAACAGGGGGGAAGAGGGAAAGAACTTAGCAAGGGGGGGAACAGAAGAAAAAAAAAAGAGCGTCCTTTTTCTAATAAAAAGGTGATGGGGAAAAAGGACGCATCACCGCCCCCTTCGGTCGTCGTCGCGATGAAAAGAAAAAAAAAACGAGGGGAAAGGAAGGTAAAAAATGAATGCGACCACTAAGGTCGAGAAAAGGACGAGAATTAAAGGGGAGTCATATATGGAGCGTGCCTCCCTGCTTAGAGCGCTTGCGTTTGCCGAGCAAAAGGAGGGGAAAAAAAGAAAAATTAAAATCCAACCCCGGAAGAAAAAAAAAGAAAAAAAAAGAAAACGCCAGGAGGTAAGGCGAAACACCGAAGAGGAAAGAGGTCCCGCAACCTCTGACTTGCTAGGAAGCAGAAGATGAGGAAAAAACCCTGAGGGAAGGAATATCACAATTTTTTTGTCGTCTAAATGAGAGAAAAAGGAAAAAGTGGGCACCATTCCGCTGCCGTACAAAGAATATCTGATGGGAAAAAAAAAAAGGGGGAGGGGACGATAGGGCCTTTTGGGTTTGTTCGGGAGAAAAAAAGAAGAACGTGCGCCGCGGGGATTTACAAAGAGTCTTCACCAAAAAGAAAAAGAATCAGCAGGGGGGGGCAGAAAAGGGTGATGTTGGGAGGGGGAGAATACCCTCTTCCCCCTAAAAGAGAAAAAGGAAAGGGAAAAAAAAAAACCTCCAGGGGTGGGCGACCTCTCCTTTGTTTTCCAACAGACTGAGAAGAAAAAGGAAAAAACGAAGGAAATTGGCTTCACTTTCGCGCCAAAGGGAAAAAGAAAAGGAGATGTGTTGCGCCGGGCGCCTTGGCGATGGTGCAGGGAGAAAAAGCACTGGGGGAAAAAATAAAAAAAAAAACGATCTTCTGATCCACCCTTCCCAGAGCACGGGAAAAAAAAAAAAAAGGGTGAGTCGCGCTCGGGGCACGTCCCTTCGGGTGGACAAAAGGGCGGGAGTCGTGGGGGATAAAAGCATTGGTTTCCTCCGCCTGTTTTTAGTCGAGGGAAAGGAAAAAGGGAGATCTTGAAGAGAATGAAGATGAAAAAGGGACCAGAAAAGTCGGTCAATCGGCGTTTGATGTGGAAGGAGAAAAAAAGATGAGGTCCGCTAATTGCCACGTGGGCCGTGAAGAACAGGGAAGAAGGAGAAGAGGGGAAGGGGCTGCATGTGCGGTTGAATATGAGGGAGGGGGGGGGGAAAGAAAATAACCTCTACTATCGCAAAGACTAATCATCCGGGAAGAGAAAGAGAAAACGAATAAACCGCCTTTTCCCAATTAATCTCCAGAGGGGGGAGAAAAGACAACGTGAGTATTATTAAAAATAGAGAAGTATTGAGGGAGGGGCGGTCATTGGAAAAGGAAGGTGTTCGCGGTCGTCCCCTCGTCCTTTATTTCCGCGAGAGGGGGAAAAAGAGGGGGGGGGATTCGTCGCGGTTCTTTGCCCTTCAAAAAAAGAGGTTTGAGAAAAAAAAAAGAAGCCATGCGCAACCAAATCAACTAGGGACCGAGGAAAAAAAAAAAAGTGGGCAATTATCGGACTAATAAAGAAAACACCCTTCGAAAAAAAAGGGGAGAGAAGCAAGAAAACCATCCACTCCTCTGAAAAAAAGAAAGAAAAAGAAAAAATGTATCATCTTTGAAAAAAAGGTTCAGGGGAAAAAAAAAGGAGGCTATCTGCCCTAACGCTCACAAAACTACACCTCTCAGGAGAACAAGGACGTAAAGTAAACACGAAAGAAAAAGGGGGAGTGAAACGCGAAGGACGTGGCCCCGATCTCTAAACTCAAATCTAGAAGGGGGAAAAAAAGAGGGAGGGGTAGGGGTGTTTTTTCATCGATACGAAAAGTGCCATACATGTTCCGCAGAAGGGGAAAGGGCAGAAGGCGCCACCGATCCAACTCTCGCGAAGCGCGAACAAAAGAAAAAGAAAGAGAAGGAGGAATCGGTCGGAACCGAAGATTCCTCCACCCCCACGGGAGGGGAAAAACAAGACAATGGCACGGGGGAAAAGGGGGATGATCCTACCAGAAAAAGAAAAAAAAAGGAATTTTTTTCGTCGTCCCCTGCTGAAGAAAGGTCACTGGGGGGAAAAAAGAGACGATCCGGCGGCCGCACTTCGGATCTGCAAAGGGGGGGAAAAAAAAAAAAAAAAAAGAAAAGACAAACCCAAGGCTCATCGTAAACCTACACGGCGGACCATAGATGGAAAGGAACTGTTGAAAAAAAAAAGAAAGAAAGCGGCAGAAATTTCGACCCCACAAACTGTTATAATTCCAGGGGGAAAGGGGGGGGGAAAAAAAAAAGCCTCGATCTCCCCGTGGGGGGGGGGAGAAGCAGGTGAAGGAGGCGAAAGGGCGGTGTGTTCCCTTACCTCCTGGCGGCGCGCCGTCTTTCCGGGGAAGAAAGGGGGGGGGGGGGGGAATTTTCCTAAATCAAATTAGTTGTAAAGAGGAAGAGAACCCGAAAGAGAGAAAAAAAAAGAGAACGCCCAATATATGTAATCGCATAAGGGGGAAAAAAAAAATTCGTGTTCCGCCCTTCAGTTGGGGGGGAAAACGATAGAAAAGGAGAGAAAAATGCAAGACGACGAGGCTGCAATTCTAAACAAAAAAGCGCGTGGGGCTTTCTTAAAATCCGGGGCCAGGGAAAAGGAAAGTATAAAGGAAGAAGGTTATTGGATCCTCACAGGAAAAAAAAGAAGGTGAACTAATCGTGCGTGGGCGGAGGCGCGGAACGAGAGAAAACGGCGAAAGAAGAAAGGGTACGATGCCTTACCCTTCTCCGCAAGCAGATTACAAGAAAGGAGGAAGAGCACTTCGCTAACGATTAAGGAAAATAAGGTCCGGAAGAGAAAGGAAGGGAGGACCGGCATTGGCTCTTCTAAGCGGACACGGAAAAAGAGGAAGAAAGGGGGCGGCCAGTTGCGTTGCTCAAGGGACGCACGAAGGGGAAACGACTGCTGGGAGAAAAAGGTCATCGACTATTTTACATCTAATAGGGGGAAAGAGACATCGGCTTGTTCCTATAGGAGGAAAGTAGGCGTCCAGGGAGAAAGGAGAAAGAAAAGCTGAACCTTTTCGCCTCAAAAAGCCTGGTCGACTTTTTGAAAAAAAGAAAGGGGGAAAAAAAGAAAAAGGAGGGATACGGCTATGGAGAAGGCAATTTTTTGACGGGAAGAAGGGGAAGTGGCTGGGGAAAGGAAAGGGAAGACAAGGAAGACTGTTCTAAAAAAAGAGAGGGGAAAAAGAAAGTTTCAAAGATAACAACTTCACCCTTGAGAAAGGAGAATAGGAATTCGAGGAAAAATTCTGCTGAAGGTCCATCTCGAGAGCCGAAGAAAAAAAAAAGGGAGGGAAAGAAAACGCCAGGCCGCATACAAAAGTGCTCGAGACGGAAAAAAAAGCGCTGAAAGCAGGACGCGGAAGATCAAATCATCAGGTGCATGGGGAAAGGAAGGAAGAGGGAAAAAGAGGGGCGCTTCTGGTCGGCCGATGTCAAAATAAATAATGGAGAAAGGAAAAGAGGAGAAAAGAAAGGAGGAGTATTGGAAAGGGAGGGGGTAGTGACCTCCGCCGCCCGATCCGCCCAGTTCCCTCTGCCAATGCCGAAAAAGGGAAGGAAAGGGGGGGGGGAAAAAAAAGGAGGAATTGAATCTTCGCTCCTTGTGGTTCAGCGAGTTAGAGAGAAACGCAAACTTTTCCATGAGGGAAAAAGAAAAGGGAGAAACTCAACGGAAGCGGCGAGATATCTTCCCGGCGGAAGGAAAAGGAAAGGGGTTAACCCTTCAGCCCAGAAAAACTCGCGCGAGAAGGCAGGAAAAAAAAGAAAAGTTAATTAAAAGGGTTCCGTTTTTTTCCTCTTTGGAAGAGAAAGGGGAAAAAAGTTCCCCTTGTGCTGCGGCTAATCGGGCCGAAAAAAGAAAACCCACAGGAAAGGGAAGGGGGAAGGTCACCCAGTCCAATCCTTTCTCCATCGCGTCTTAGAAAGAAGGGAAAAAAAAAAAAGAAAAAAACCCCGCCCTGGATGGTGTTTTCAAAAAGGCGAAAAGAGGGGGAGGAAAAAAAACGCCCAGGGAAAAAGACCGAACACGATTATTCCCAATTCGTCTCTTAGAGAAAAAAAAAAAAAAAGGAAGAAAGACTTTTCGGGCTTTCAACAATCGTCCGAGGGAGAAGGGGGGGGGGAGGACCCCGAAAAAAAAAAAGAGAATTCCCCCTTGCGCCAAAAAAAAAAAAAGACCGAGCCGATTCCGTGTTCCCCCACGGAGAGGCGAGAAGCCGCAAAAGGAAAGAAAGGACATGCTCGCACTTAATCTTTATCCCAGTCAACAACGAAAAGATATGTCCCAAAGAGGAGGGAGAGGTTCCGTCAATCGGCACTTCCCGGCTATCTAGATACAGAAAAAAAAAAAAAAAACAGAGGTTTCACCAGGAGGAAAGAAAACCGCCGCTGCTCGTGCCCTGTGGAATGATCAAGAACGGAGCGAGGGGGAGAAAAAAAAAAAAAAAGAACAGCCCCAGCTCGTCCCCCTTTCACGTTTAAGGCGGGGAACGAAGAAGGCGAGGCCCTCAAAGAGAAGGGAAAAAGGAACGAGATCCCCGGTAAAATGTAATTCGACCACGTGGGAGGGAAGAACAACCAATAATTACCTGCGATCAAGAGGATGATTAGGGGAAAAAAGAGGCGGTGCCCCTTATCCTATAGCAAGGAGGGGAAGGGAGAGGGAAAAGGAAGAAAACCTCCCCTCCAGGGGCTGAGAAGAAGAAAGTATAAAGAAAAAGAGAGATCGCTTCCGCCCCTGCGTACTTGGCCGAGAGAGAAGAGAGACAAGTATCAACCTTTCTGAGAAAAAAAACAAATTGGGGAGGGAAGAAATTCATTCAGCGCTTCCTTGAAGAGGGGGAAAAAATGCCCGTCACGTACCTGTTCCGGGGAAAAGGTGAAGGGGGGTATTTAACTATTATTCCTGGGGGGAAAAAGGAAAGGCGAGCCCTTGTTCGAAGAGCTGATGGGGGAAGAATCGTCAACCGCCGTCCCGTCACAGAAAAAAAGAAAAAGTAAGTTTCATCTGGTGATGTGGAGGAGCTCCAAAAGAAAAGAGGAGGTTCAATCATTGCCATGAAGGAAGGGGCGACTTCTCGGTTCCTACCGATCAAAAAGGCGCACCTGCAAAAAGAGGGAAAAAAAGGGAGAGACCAGTGGAGCGCTCGCGCGATTGCTATATGTGGTGGAGGAAAGGAAAGGGGGGGGAAAGGAACAAACCATGTCGCCGAGCATCACTTTGGGCCGAAAAAAAAAAAAAAAAAAACAAACCCCCCAAAAAAAAAAAAAAAAAAAAAAAAAAAAAAAAAAGCCCCCCCCCCCCCCCCCCCCCCCCTCAAAAAAAAAAAAAGTCTTCTGAAAATCCAACCGGGGACAAAAAAGGCGAAAAGGGGGGGACCGAATTCAGTGCACGTTCCTTTCGAGTTTTGAAAAGAAAAAAAAGAAGGGAAAAAGGGAAAAAACGAATCACACGTTGGGGGGGGGGGTTAGGATAGGGGAGGAATCCGACATGGCTCTGCCGCTTCCGAGAGGAAGGGGGGAATCAGCAGGACCATGAAAAAGGTCCCGGGAAGTGCATAGGAGAAAAAAAAGATGGGAGTCCCGCTAATTGGGCCACGTGCCCTGGTCCCCCCAAGGCGAAAAAGAGCGGTCCATCGTTGACTGTGAGGGAAAAGATTCTAAAGGAACCGAGAAATAAAGTTTTTAAAAAAAAAAGAAAGAAAAAGGAACGCCCATTCCCCCCGAGCGCGGAAAGGCGGAAATACAAAGGGAGAAAAGACCCTAAGACAACCGAAAAAAAAGATCGCCGGCCACATCGATTGAAGAGAGAGAGAGGATTCGGACAAAAAAAAAGGAAAAGCGAGGCCTCCTTTTCGCACAGGGGGGAAAAGAAATCCCCCCCGCGGCCTGTCATTCTTCCGCCGCGCTATTGGAAAAAGGGTTGAATCGTCTGTGTTATTTGGCTTCAACTACCTTCGTCGGGAGACGAACAGAAAAAAAGAAACGAGACCGCCCCTGGACAAGGAGAAGGGGAGGGGGAAGGAGGCCTCATACGTCCGACGTGCTTCGTGGGTCGAGAGACCGAACCTACATGGAAGGGTCCTGCTGAATTCAGAGGAAAAAGGAAAATCGATCGGCCGCTCCATGTTCTATCTGCCGAACGCCGAAAACTTGAAAAGAAAAAAAGATAGATCAAAGCCAGTTGTTCGTTAACTCTTAAATTCACTGTGGGAAAAAGGAAGAGAAAAAAAAAGGGCAAGGTGGTCAGAATAGGAGGGGGATCTCAGGGGAAAGAAAAAGGGTTACGCATCAGGAACAAGCGCCAGGCCGCCGTCTCCACACATATCTCAAGAGAGGGAAAGAGAAAAAAAAAGGGAAAAAGAGGGGGCGGTGGAGGACAGTGA
>Ga0179593_1351156_pt1 | contig 10114 bp, 8 predicted proteins | sample CZODoug2_1_08_16_FD_185931 | JGI IMG/M metagenome (GOLD analysis project Ga0179593, IMG submission 185931) | Vadose zone soil fungal communities from Angelo Coast Range Reserve, California, USA - CZODoug2_1_08_16fungal (PacBio error correction) | ecosystem: Environmental > Terrestrial > Soil >...
ACTCGGGGAGGGGAGACAGAAGTTCGGGCTAATAAAACAAGGTCAGTTCGCACGGGGTGACAAAGAGCGGAAGTAACCGTGCCTGCGCCTTCAGACTCGTAATCATGTCAACGAAACTGCCTTCGGATGACCCGTAAGAGTGCGACAGACACCGATTGTCTTTCGCACAGGGAGAGACCGCGCAGGAGCGCAGAAAAAAAGCGCTGAAGAGCAGCGCCACGACACAGAACACGGCAGGGTCACGCCGAAAGCGAGCTAACCCGAGGGAGGGGCCTCGTGCAACGCTCGCTAACCATACTCTTGCTGCATTCTGCTCGGTCCAAATCCGGATGTGACGGCAAGTAACCAGACCAAAGCCTGGGGACTCGGGAGGCTCACGAGGGAAGTCAAGGTCGGCCGCCGGTGCAAGGAGGGTGAAAGAAGTTGGAAAAAACGGAGACATTCAATATCGCAGAGAGACAATATCCTCGTCTCAGTGTGAAAGAAGAAAACGATGGGGGAACCTAGCTCGTCACATCTAGCAGGGAATGCAGGGTGTCGATCCAGGGAAGGGGGCAACTTTCTACGACATCGAAACTCCACGCCTTGCAGAACCATCAGAGATCAGTGACGCAGGGCGAAAGGAAAAAAAGCTCGGTTCTGAGAGGTGGCGTCGGCAACCGGCAAAATCTGGGAGGACGGACGGCGCGCACTGGAAGGTCAGATCAGCAAAAGGACGGGGAGGGAGGAAAGGCATGACCGTTGCAGGTGAGCTGGAGCAATGAACAGGAGGGGGGCTATGTTACGGAGGTCGAAGTACAGTATACATACTGCATGCTCCAGGTGCAGAACTGTCGGAGGGCAAAAGAGGGGGAAGAAGAAGGAGGGGATGAACTGTGGGCATAAAGCCCGCAAAGACGAGTGCGTCATAAACCGGCAATAGTGGGAGGGATGGGGCGCAGCAGGTGGACTCATCTGAAAGAAGGCGCCATCCGGTTAGTTGACCGGCGAAGGGGGGGGGGCGAATCCGAAAATCATGGGGCCATCTGGGGGAGGGTACAGCTACTCAAAGAATGCCAACATGTCGTTACCACGGGGGGTAAATCGCAGGTAAGTCGCCGCTTTTCAAGGGAGCACAAGAAGGAAGAAAAAAGAGAAAGAAATAAAACAAAAAACAGCCATCGAGGCGAATAGGGCGGCGAACCAGGCAGCCTTTGAGGCGAGGGTGTCAACCGTGGAATTCTACTTCCATAGAAGAGAAAGCGTGAGTGCACATCTAACTGGGGGGTGACGCGACTGGGAAAAAAAACCAATCCAATCCTGAACACGTAAAATGGAGGCAATGTCGGAAAATTGGAACGACTAAAACTGGCGAGTAACAGGGGCAGGACACAACACAGTACTCAGACTCAGGGTACGCATCAGCACGGAAAAGGGGAGGACGAAAAAACGCGCTCCCGCACAGAATTACCTGCATCGACAAAGGTCAAGGCGGAGCGGCGTACGCAAGGAAGAATGAAGGAGCGAGAATGGAAGGACCAGCGGAAAGAGGGGTGGCGCGAAAAGATAATCGCTGAGTCGCAGACAGGAACTGAACGACGTTTGGCTCCGGAGGCGGCAGCTGAAAAACGGAACTGGGGGGGGGAGGTTGCCGTCGATGCACAAGAAAGGGGCAAAAAAAGAGCATGGGAAAATCGCGGAGCTCACGACGAATCGGATCTTCTGCCGTATCGTTAAACAAAAATACCGTGCCCTCCGGAGTTAAACGCAAGGGAAGTCAGACGCGGGGAGAACGGGGTTCGGAGTTACTCGGTTGTTGGTCCAGATGCGCACTGTTCCAGACAAGAGAGAGGGGTGTCACGGCGGGTGCAGGAGGGGGCAGGCCGGCCAAGCAAGCGTGGGTGCATCAACGCTCGGACGCCATGACGAGAGCACTGAGGCACAAATGTGGCGGCCAGCCGCCGACGCGGGCCAGCGGGGGCAAGAGAAGTCGGGAACGGGCGGGAGTGCCGCGAGTAAAGTCAGTGGAAAACCAATTACTCAAGGGCGACTCAGACTAAGTGAAAGAGGACAGATGAATTTTTTACGCCCATGCGACCGGGGTCCCTCGAACTTGGGTAGAAACAAGTCCGTTCTAGACATGGACGAAAGCCAACAATTAAGTTCTGGCACATTTCCCAGATCAACACTTCCCATCTTCTGACCATCTCATCAAGGGCCACGGAGAAGTCTGACGTCTCGGCAATTCCGAGGAGTCTACCCCATCACCCGACCGTAAGCGGGGTGAGCATCGCAAAGAGGAAATGTCAAGTTCCTACAGGTGACGCAAGGGGAGAGACACGAGCTGTAACGGGGGAGGTCGGCCGCGTGACCCAGAGTTGGAGGGAAAATACTTAAAACCCCAACAAGGGAATGACTGAAGAGAGAGGTTGGACTCCAAAGCGAGCCTCTGGGAGGTTGCGGTCCGCCCGATTCGCACTCAAGTTGGGTCTGAGATGATGCCCGGACGGCGTTGACAAAAAGAACACGGGCGATGGGTGGGGGTTGCAGGAGTAGAGGGGTCCGCTGCGCGTCCAGTACGTCGTCGGAAAGGGGAAACCAACGAAGCACACGCCAGTGCCCGGGCGCGCCGGATGACGTTGTCCAGTAGAAATCTGGACGTGTGGGGTGAAGCAAGGTGCTGGTCAAAAACAGCACTTGGTGGGGCTGGTGATGTATCGACACGAGATTGCCACGAAAAGGGATAGGAAACAGTGCGCATCAGCCCCACAGATCCTTGAGGAACAACCTCGTGAGCCGGGGAACGCGACAAGGTGGCCCCGAGGGTGGGAAAAAACGCGAATAACGAAAGCGCCTGATCACATCAACCAGCGAAGACGACAGATGAAAAACCATGAGGGGGAGCAGAGAGACAGAGGGGGGGAGTCGGGCGGTTGCGGCAACTCCATGACACTGTCTTGCACGGAAAGGCATGGTGAGCAAGGGGGAGTGTTCAGCGCGGGGCGGCCAAGCCGAGGGAGAATTGCATGCTGGTCAAAAGACGCATGCGGGAAAAGGGCCAGGGCAAGTCCGTGAAAACACCGACCGGATAACGCCAGACCACCGGGGTACCCGGCCGGACCAGAAAAGCGTCCTAAGGTGGCCAGCGTAAGGGTCGACGGACCCACCGTGAGCCTGCCGAGTGGAAAAGACACGAATCATGAGAATGCGTCCAGCGGGGGGTCGGCCGGTTTCTGCTCCAGGGAAGATGCGCCGCATGAGATTCGTGAAGCGGGGCGATAGAGGGAAAGCCGGGGGGTATAGGAGCGGAACCGAGCCGCCGGCGACACACTTCATGACCCTGGTGTGAAGCGGGAAGGGCACTACCCTCGCTGGGGGGGGGAAGAAAAATTTATCTTTGCCTCGGGCGTGCCTTTGCCCTCGTAGAGGGAAGTAAGTTCGAGGGCAAACTACCGAGCTGAGTAAGGTTTGGACCTCGAAAGTCGGATGAAGAACGTGATCGCGGCGGAGCGGAATCCTGATCACTGGGAAAACAGGCCCTGAGCAACAAGCGATAAGAAGCTGAGAAACACTCCCAGCGTCGACCAGGACCCCATGTGTGGGCCCATGCAAAACAGCAACTTATACACTAGATGCAGAAAAAAGCTGGCACAACCTGCCAGAAAAAGAACGGCACGGGGGAAAGGCGGGACACAACGCGATGTTATCAAGGCGTGCAGACGTGGTAAAGGGCTGTAAGCGCCAAATCCAACCCGAAACGAAAGCAAATTCGGGCAGGCGCCGTATTGTGGGGGGGGGGGGTGAGAAAATTTCGAAAGCCAGGCGTGCCGGTGGGAGAAAGCCGACGGGTGCCGCTCGCGAGCCAAAGCCCAAGCTACCCAAGGTGGTACGAACAACGGAGGGGCACGGTGACCCCCAGGGGGGGGAAACGCAGAAAGTTCTGGCAACCCAAGATCCCGCGTAAGAACGGAACAGCGCAGACCGCGAATTGGTACAGACGAGGATAACCAGAGGGCGCTATCGTCTGTGAAGGGGGGCGCAAAACGGCTCGGGGTGTCCCACGCCGATAAACGGCGCAGGGGAAGATGTACCCATAGTGGCAGTTCGCAGCACACTAGAGTCGAAAGGAGGAATACGGGGGGGAGTCACGAGGAACTCCGGGCGGCGACGAAAAACCCTAATCGTGCAACTGTCAAGAAAAAAAACCACGGAGGAAGAGCACGAAGGATGGCGTGTTGGCTACGCGGTCAAAACAGTGGGAAGGGGGTCGGGCCGAGGGCAGGGTGCACTTAGTCCTACTCAAGTGCCGGGGAGGAACGGCAGGCAAGGAAGAGGGACGAAAAGGAGGGCCGAGCAACCTACATGCCCATCTAAACAATACACGGAAAAGAGAGAGCCGAGCGTCCCGAATGACCAGTTAACGCTACCCATGACGGGTCAAGCGAAATGAGAGAAAAGTGGACGTAGATAAAGGATAACTGGAAAAGCCTGGCGGGATCCAGAAAATGCCACGCCCGTGGTCGTGACCTGGGGCCAGAGCAGACATAAGGGCCAAGGGAGGCAGGGGAGGAAGAAGGGGTAAACGGCGAAGGTGGTCCACGAGGGTCAAGTCGATAGCACGGCAAAAAAATGGAAACTGGCGCGAGGGCACCACAAAGGAAAGGCGCTGCACGCGGGGGAAAGGAAAACGAGTTGTTCGCAGTACGCTTGACCGTCGTGCGCAGTTATCATCTCTGTGCACAGAACTGCGAGAAGCGGGAGGGCGTGCAGCAGGGAGAATGAGTGCTGGATCCGTTGTGCTTGGCCGCGGAATCATGATCTGGAGGGTGCACTCGTCAAGGCAGGGTGTTGACAGCGGTGGTCGTGTGGGGGGAAGAAAGGGTTGCATTCGACAAGCGACGTGAAAATCAGGGGGCTAGAAGAGAAAACGAGATAACAGTGCAAAAGAATGCGGTCGGGACTGACTCGGACAGGGAGGTGAGAGAAAATTACTAAAAAACTCGGACATACATCGGTCTGGACCTAGAAACGGGGGTTCACTATCAAAGAACTCCCCGCGTAGTACTAAATCTCAGTCGAAATGCAGTTTGCAGGTGCTCCGGCGGGACGTCTCAAAAATAAAGAAAGTGCACGTAATCGGACCAGCGAAAATCGGTCAAGATCCCGCGTGGATGACGGAGTGGAAAGGTCCACTTGCCGCGCTCACGCATCATGAAAAAAAAGGATAGATCGAGAACACACAGCGGTCGTCCTTAAACTGTCGACGGGGGGGTACAAGTGTACGGCCACTTGACCCGCAAACCACGGAAAGCCTAAACGGCGTCGGGGGAGGAACGTGTCGAACGGGGGGTGGTTCGTTCGGAACGTTTCTCTCTGTGGGGGACACGAGTCGTGAAACCGAAATCAGCAGGCGCTTAAATCGGCTCCATATTTGAACCGCCGGCGGGGAAAAAAAACCGTGGGGAAAGCATGGAGACCAAGTGGCCCTTTGGGATGGAGCCCCGACCGGCGACCGGAAAAAAAACGGTTTGCCTCCCCCAAGCTGGGGCGGACATCGGCGGGATACCTGGTGGCACATCCAGAGTGCACAAGTCGCGGGCACCGCTCCAATCCGTGGGAAGCAGAGGAGCGGATATAGGGGGAAGGATGCTGCGGAAGGGACCACTCGTAGCTTGGTCGCAAGGAGACGCAGTCAGAATCGTCCTGTGAAGAATGGACACCACAACAGGAACAGGAAAGGCTCAAAAACGGCAAAACCGGAGACCTGACATCGATGGCGCACCGACACGGCACGAGTTCGTGTCTGGGCTCCGGGCCGGCCCCGGACTGACGGGTAAACCCCCTCGCCCCGGCAAGAGGGGCCGCGGGGAGCAAATCGCAACAGCGACCTGGGGGAGTCGCGAACATCGCCTGAGGGACCGACAGGAAAACTCTCAGGCCGGGAGGCGGGCCGCAAGCGGAAAGGGGGAGGAGGGCGCCAAGCTTCTGTCAACAACACAAAAAAGGAGAAAAGGGAAGTTGACGAACAAGAGAGGTCTCGTACGCGATCTTCCCACGTCTGTCGCGCCAGGCCCAAGAGAGGGGGAAGAAAGGAGCGGTGCACCGACTGCTCACAAACAGAGTTGCGGGTGCAGTAGCGGGGACGAAATCAGAAGCGCAGGACGGACACAGCAACACACAATCAGAGAAGGAAGGGGTAGACAATGAGGGGTCAAGGTAGCCGGGGGAGGGAGGTGAAGCAGGTCATGTTTGCACTGACGGGGGTTCAAGGGGAAAATCTGAGGGTCCAAGAAATTCGCATGGACTTGGCCCATCGATGTCAACCCAGCAAGCCGGCAACAGGGACCTGAAAGCAACACGGAGTTGGTGCTCGAAGCCTTGGTTTTCCACCAGGTACTCTAACCATGTCCGCTCCTCCGGGACAGTTCGAGCGGGCCAGTGAAAAGGGTGGGGGGGAAAACAAGGTGCGGTCCCTAAGCCGTTATGCTGTAGACCACTTTTCGAGTCAACAACGCGAGACGGGAGGAAGTTCTTCAACGCAACTGCTTTAAGTGAAGGCAGCCACCAGTATAACGCCCTACCCGGAAAGAAAAAGCACTACTTCCTCGCAGCGGGGTGGACGATGGAGGCGTTAAGGAAAGGGTAGTCCGACCGGTCCGTTGCAGACGAGGGGGAGAGGGATCAGGTATGCCGTTTCTGACTGAAAGGGTTCAACGTTATTCCTATGCGGGCGGGCAAGGCGAGGTCTTGGAGGATACGTTAGAGGAAGACGGTGCCGCAACGGTGGGAGGAAATCATCCGGGCGGGAATAACGTTCAAGTGTCTTCCAAAACGGGCTCCTGTTGAGGGAGGTCAGAAAAATAGTCCCATGGTGGAGAGATGAGGGACTTAGGGCTTCTGACCTCACAGTTGCGGCGGCATTCCCACTAGGGGGGTGTATGGGGGGGGGGAGCGACTTGTCACATACACTCCAAGAGTTGCGAGGTAGGTTTTGGAAAAACGACTGGGAGCCGATGCCGGTCCCCGGTTCGCTACAGTACGTCCTTAGCAGCTTGTCGTAACCTGGAAAACCCTTCTGAGGACAGACATAAGCAACAAAAAAAAAAAAAAAAAAAAAAAAAAAAAAAAAAACAAACAACCACACAAAAAAACCACCCAAAAAAACAACAAAGGGAAGAGGACCAACCCAAAAAACCCCCAAAAAAAAAAAACAACCAAAAAAACCACCCCACACCCACACAAAACTACACCAACCCCCCCACACACCCACCAAAACCAAACAGAACAACCACAAGAACCCCCAACCCCAACCCAAAAACACCACCAAGACCCCCACCAGCACCCCAACAACAAGAGAAAAAAAAACCAACACCAACAAACAAAGAAAGAAAAAAAAAAAAAGGACACCAACCCACAAAAACCAACCAAAAACAAAAAAAAAACAGCACCAAACCACCAAGCAAAAAAAACACAAAAAGGAAAAGAAAGAAAAAACCACAAAACCCAAAAAAGAGACGAACCCACAAAGACCCCGACCCCAACCAAACCCCACCCCACCCACAACAAACAACAAAAAAAAAAACAAACACCACCAACAAACAACAAAAAAGAAAACCAAAGACACGAAAAAAAGTAAAAAAAAACAAAAAAAAACACCAACACCAAAAAAAAAAGAAAAGAGAAAAAAAGAAAAAAACCAAAAAGAAACAAAACAAACCCCAAACCCCAAGACCAAACAAACAAAAACCACGACACAACCCAAAGAAAAACCAAACAGGAGAAAGAAGGGAAGAAAACACAAACCAAGAAAAAGAGACAACGCAACCACGAAAACCAAAAAAAAAAAACCACCAAAACACACGACCCCACCCCCAAAACCAAAAAAACCGCACGAAAACCGCCCAAACAGGAAAACACAAAAACCAACACCCACAGACCCACCCCAAAGGCCAAAACCCCCACATACACAAAAACCCCACCCACGCAACCCCCACAACCCAAGAGAAAGAAAAGAAAAAAAACAACACAAAACAAAACCCACCAAACAATATATAAAAAACAACCCAACGGTCAGAACACCCACAACCCAAACCAAAACACCCCCCACCAACCCGGGACCAACCACCCCACAAAGGCACGAAAAAAAACAAAGAAACACCACCCCCACAAACAACACCCCACAAAAAGAAAAAACAACCACCAACACAAAAGCCCCTCAAACACAAAAAGAAAAAAAGAAAAGAACAAAACCACAACGGACCAGCAACACAAACCCCGCACCCCCCCAAAAACAAAAAACCCACAAACAACACCCCCCGAGGACACCCCACCCCCAACACAAGGAACAAAAAAAAAAAACAAACCCACACACACCCACACCCCACCAAACAACCACAACACACCAACCACACCCCAAAAAAAACCACCAAAAAACAAGACCTAAAAGAAGGAAAAGAAACCCCAACCACGAACAAACAACCACACCACCACACTCCAAAAAAAAAAGGGAAAAGAAACCAACGAAAGAAAACAGAAAAAAAAAAAAAGAGAGAAAAAAAAACAACAACCCCAAAAAAAAAAAAAAAAAACAAAAACCCACAAGAAAAAAAACCCACGGAACGAAAAACCAAAACAAAAAGAAAAAACCCAAGAAGGGAAAAAGAGAAAGAAAAAAAAGAGAGAAAAACCACACCAACAAAACAAAAAAGAACAAAAGCCACACCCCACCAAAGAAAACACACATACCCCGAATAAAAAACCAAAAAAAACACAGACCCCACCCCACAACAAAGAGCAAACAAGGACAGGAAAACACACCAACCCCCCACCCACGCAAACCCCCCCAACAAAAAAAAAAAAACAAAAAACCGAAGAAAAACGAAAAGAAACCAGCGAAACCACAACAGACACCCCAACACCCAAAACCCCAACAACCACCAAAAACCAAACCCCCCGGAGAGGGGGGCGGCAGAAAGACCACAAAGAAAACCCACACCAAGGACAGGCCTCCCACAAGAGTCTCAACAAAAACAAAAAGACCCAACAAACGGACACCACAACAACACAAAAAACAAAAAAAAGAGGAAAAAAAAAGAAAAAAAAAACCAAAAAAAAGAAAACAAAACACACCCACAACCCCCCAACACAACAACAACCAATACCAAGAGCCCAACAATAATAACCCCCACACAAACAGCAAAAAAAACACCGCCAGCCAGCCCCCCACAACGCCAACCCAAAAAGCACCACCAAGCCCCCAGAGAAAACAACAACCCCACAAAAGAAAAGAAAAGAATCACACAACCCCAAACCACCAACCCACACAAAAAGGAGAACCCAAACCACCCCCACACCCCCTTATTGACCACCTGGCGACACAAGATAGACCATCATCGAATGGTTGACGGGCTTCCCCGATCGTGGATCCTCGCTGTAATTCTTCACGAAAACCAGCTCACGTCAGGTGGGAAAGGCGGTGAAACCGCGATTTATAGAAGCGGGGAAAAGAAAAGTGACCATCGTTACTGAAGCACCCCAGTACGGGGTGTCTGAAAGAGAATCGGGGAGTAAAGGGAGATTCGCAGGTGGGTATCGAGCATAGTTCTCGACATCGCTCAGTCGGGTCTGGGTTGAAGAATGAGAAAGGGACGAGATGTGGGTCCGAGAAGGGGGAAACTTCACAGGGTACTCAACTGTCCGGAAGACTATGCTTGTGGGGATCGGTGACCCCGGGCAACAATCAGCAGGTCTGGATGAAAACCAAAAAAAATCGGAAAGACAGTATCGAGAGTAGAGGGTAAAGTTGATCAGGCGTGCTCGGGGGCGATGGGTGGTAAGGGGAGGCGAAATAATCTAGGAAAACAATTCACAAAAAAAAGCAGGAAAAGAGGGCTTGGCAAGGGCGCGTAATTTGTACCGTCCGGTCGTCACGGTCAGAGATGGGTCGTGGGCAGACGAGTGACTGTGGGAGGGGGGAAATGGAAAAAAACCCGGTGCCCGAAAAAGGGCCAGGGAAAGGAGTTACTATCACTCGACACTACGTGGGGAAACATAAGTCCTCTAAGAAAATGATAACTAAGAATAGACTTGAAGGCCGGCGCTGGGAAGCTTTCTGAGCGTAAACAGAGACCCTTCG
>Ga0179593_1377836_pt1 | contig 10114 bp, 6 predicted proteins | sample CZODoug2_1_08_16_FD_185931 | JGI IMG/M metagenome (GOLD analysis project Ga0179593, IMG submission 185931) | Vadose zone soil fungal communities from Angelo Coast Range Reserve, California, USA - CZODoug2_1_08_16fungal (PacBio error correction) | ecosystem: Environmental > Terrestrial > Soil >...
GAAAGGGTTCGAAAACGTGAGGGCCGAAACAACGAATCTCGCAGCAGGGCGTCCTTCTGCCATACGGCTCGCCGTCAGCCAGCGCCGGCTGCTCCGGGCGAAACTGATCCAGATGCAACTAGCAGGGTGTATTCAGAGAGTCGTTTGGGATTTCATTCAGAGCGGCGCGAAGGAGGTAAAAGTAGAAATGGCCTGCTCTGCTCCGGCGGAAAAAGTAAAAACCGTCAGCTACGCGGGGGGCCCATCAAAGATGGAGACTCTTCAGTAAAATCTTGAAAAAGAAAAATGGAGAAAAAACTAGGGAAATCGAAAAGGAACGCGGTACTCCATCCTGATATTGTATATCGATTCGCATGTCAGGCAAACGAAACTGGATATGATTAAGGGTCACAGAAAATAAGCAAGGGGGAAAACGTTGGAAAAAACAGATCATCACCTGGTCAGTCACAGTGGCTGCGAAGGCCGCGGAAAACACGCAGCGCACAAGGGAAAAAGCCTGTCTTGCGAAAAAGGGGTCGGAGAACCCAAAATGATCGAACCCACGCTCGGCATCGGGCTCAAGGAAAAATAGAAGAAGCGCCTAAGGGGAAATACGCCTGGGGAAACAGGCGAAGAGCTCAGATCTGGATGTACAAAGTCGCCCGGAAAATTGAAGTCCTCGCGCTCCACGCCGAACACCCAAGCTTCGGGATCTCGCCCAACCGCTCACAGAAGGCCAGGTTTATAGACCCACCCATACGGAAATTACCACAGGCATTAAAAAACTGAAAGCTCTATCGATCTTCGGTTCGGATGTTCCTCGGCCTCACCTCTCACCGGTATCTGGAGACGCGGTAAAAGGGGGGAGCTAATCGCGGCTCAATAAACGTGATATACACCCAGACGGGGCGCCTATTCCCACTAATCGCTTCTCGCGCGGCGACACAAACACGGCCTATCTTATCAGTGTTTAAGCCCACGGCTCGCGACATTCTGAACACTGACCCCCACATTGAATCCATTACATCGCTCAAAGCCCGGGTCGCCCAGGCCCAAAACCGGCATGGCGATGCTCGACGACTTCAAAATCGAGAAACGGCAAACGAAATGGAAAAGGCATTAAAATCTCAAAAAATCAAATAGATCCGAAAGAAACCTACGGCGTCATCCCCTGTCATAACAGGGGATGCATGATCTGCCAACCTCTTGGAAAATGTTCGCTCGACGATGGAACCGAGGAACGTCTGAAAAGGGAAAGAAAAAGGAAGTGGCCAGCAGGCGCGAAACAAAATTCCTTGAATAAAAAGAAAACAAAATTCCCGAAAAGGGGCCGTGCGCATTTGCGACCTTGAAGAAGTTCGCCATAACGAATTGACAACAAGTCGGAATCTCTGCTGGGTCTCTTGGGCCTATCAACCGATAGAGAAAGAACAAACGTGGATTCATGGCCGCGCTCCCTCACCTCCGAAAGGGCACGCGAAAAGCAGGTGTAAGGCATCAACGCGCCCGCGCAAGGCATATCCATCCTCCACCCGACGTAAACAAAAGCGATCTATAATGTCCCTCAGTTCTTGCGAAAGACCCGAAGCTTTGGGCTTTGCGCAGAATCAAGAGTCAGGCGAAAACCTCAATGCCACCGCGAGAGGCTCCATAGTCAGGAGAATGCAAACATCCGACATATTCGCTCAGTCAGAGAGGGGGAAACAAAAACAACAAGCGCGTTTGCCGAAGCACGCAGAAGTCCGGCGCGGAAGACTCCTCGGCCAACCGGGCCATGCTTGTAACGCACGGGAGGAGGCCTCAGGATAAAAAAAAACATAAGAAACCGCAGGCAATGAATCAAGGACCAAACGGTCTTGGAAAAGTCAGGAGGCGCGGCAGCAAAAAAGTGATTTAAGAATTGTCGCGACCTCAAAAAACGAAGAGGACGCCTCACACGAATACGAAATGCGGGGTTTTTACGTTGGGACGGCCACCCTCTCTAAACATACTCCTGCGCCTCAAGGAATGGGTAAGAGATCTCGCGAAAACTGATTCAAAGGAAGCAGCAGCACGGCAAGGCAATCACCGGTCGCGCGCTAATCGTCGGCAATAAACGGCACATGCAAAAAAGAGTGTTGCCCGTTGGCCATCTCACGATTCAGGACAGAAATGGTTCATTAACCTCGTGTGGGGAAGTTAACCTAAATCTTCACACAAAAACATTTCCGGGACGGCCGCGGGGCCGAAGATCGCGTCCAGACGGGAAGCCGTCACCCGCCGGTAAAAGAAAGGACCCCGCCGTCGAAATCGAGGAGCACAACAACAAAGGAGGAGCAATAGAATTTAAAAAAACGGGATGAAGGAGGGAAAGAGAGGTGGCCGGCTTGCGAAAAAAAAAGAATGACGCGATCTTTTCGAGCACGGCGCGAAAAAGAATTCACACAAAAATGTTTTGCCAGAGAACGATGGCAAGGTAAAATCAACGCGTGAAAACACGGCAATCCTCATGTAAAATGAACAGAGCGGAAAGATTGCCCAACGGCAAACTTCTTGTAGCTCATAGAAAGATGCCCGACGATGACAGCACGGCGAAGGGTTGAGGTCCTTGGAAAAAGTCGCTTCGGAGCTCTAGACCTGAGAGTGGGAAACGCCCAAGTCCAAGGAGGCGCGAGGCGTATTGCGAGCGGGTTGCCGAAAACAAAGAACCACATGGCTAGAATGGCTATCTCTTCGCTCCAACGAAGGTCCAGCATTTTCCGAAAGGAAATGGGCTGGCTGCCGCAACCAAAGAAAAGCCGGGCTGGCAGGAGGTCCGGGGAACGTTCTCACTCTTGAGGCGTTGCATCCACGGAGATGACGACTCGGTGAAAGAGTCCACTCGCGAAACGGACTTAAGAAGGCTGGCGGAAAAAAAGCTTGGGGGGAAGCGCAACCGTGCGCTCGAAAGAATGCGTAGAGCGATGGAAGGCCTAACTGAACTGAGGGTCGCGGATGGACCGGGGGGCGGGGGGGTTTTGGGGGCGGGCCCTAACGGGTAGGTGTCGAGTCAAAGCCGGAGGGAGGTCGGAACCGGAGGGGTGAAGTAGAGACGTTCGTTTACGTAAGGGGGGAGAGGGAGAGGCTCATGAGAGCGTCTTCTTGTGATGGTAAGAATCACCTGCTTTTGAAAAACGCGTTGGAAACAGGTGCGGAGGTGAGGACCGGGCCATGCCTTCTCCCGCGGGATGGGGACTTTCAGGTAGGTTTGGGAGAAGGCACACAGAATCATAGAGCCTTCTTAGACGGGGGGGGTGAGCCGTCCGGAGACTCTGGACCAGCAGAAATGCGCACGGCTTCTTTTCGGGAATTTTGTTGGGTGCTTCTCCACCCGAAAAGGAATGGGAAATCTTCTCTGAGAAAAAAATAAGCTTCTGCCTTTTCTTTGTGGCCCATGGCGCGCAATAAGGTTCAGAACAAAGCCGAAGCGAGAACTGTGCAAAGAGGAAAAAAAAACTGTTGAACTTAGAAAGGTGCCTCCGGGTCCTGGGGGGGGGGGGTGGGGGGGGGGGGGGGGAGGATAAAAAAAAAGGTGCTTAGGGAGCCTCAGATTACTTTGGGGGTTGGAAACTGCTTGCAGGATGAAGAGTAGAGCAGTAAAAACTTATGGGCCGGTGCGAGTGCTTGATCGCTGTAATTTGGACAATGCGTGGGTGGAAGGAGCGGCGAGAAAGTCCAACATGCCTGTAGGACAAACGAATGCCAAATGGTGGGGGCTCGAACCGCGGCGCGCAGAGCTTGGAGTGCCTCGTCGAGATTTAATACTATCAGGCGGTACTTGGACTCCAGGGAATTAATTCTCCACCGAGTTCAACACACGGCCGTCGTAGAAACGGTGAGCGGGGGGGCCGAGTAACTGAAAAAATCTTCAGCAAGAAAATGCGCCGCCAAGGATTTCGCGCACTGAGGTAATTGAGGCGGAGGTAGGGCATTTAACGGAAAGTTTCGGGAGAGACTGTTGCGGCGAAGACGCCAGGAGAGGGGTGCGGGAGCAAGGGAAAAGGAGAATTCAATTCGTCAGGCAAACCATAGAGCCTTGAGCCGTTTCTTGGCTCGCTGTCCACGGGATTTCAACTGCGAGAATCTTCGAGCGCATTAGGGAGGGGGATCCAGCCGTTGTGGGAATCTTGGGGGCAGACGAGAATCAAACACTCGGCGAATGGAAAAGGGCGCTTAATACCATGTTCAAACTGCCGGCCTTAGAAGACATTTGCCGAAGGTGAGGGGGCTGCAGAACTTTTCGAAACGAGGTGTGCAGGGTACGTACTCGAGAAAAACAAAGTCAAGGCGCGAAGAAGGCATAGAGAGCACTATGCACAGGCATGGGAACGCGTTCAAAGAAAAATGAAGCGCTCGAGAGCATAATGGCTGTTCGGAATCAGGGGAGCGCAAAGCTAGATGACGAGGCTGGACGGCAGCATGAGACACTACCAGGTCCAGACGTAACCTTCATGGCGAGCCAGCGGGGATGAAATCCCAACATCAGGATAACCCTCATAGGGAACTTCTTGATAAACTGCGATTGGGAAGAAAAAAAAGGCGCAACGAGGACCGAAGGATGGCAGAAGGATCTCCCAGGATGCGAGAGTTTCGAGGACGCAACACGCGTTTCAAAACAACGAAACAGAGAAACCTTGGGTAAAAAGAATAGCTGCCGGGAGGGGGCCTTAGGGACTTAAAATTCGGGGAGATAAAAGGCGGAATGCAGAAACATGGGGTCACAGGGTGGAAAAACGCCGATATACACGGTCGGCACGCGAGTCGGAAGCAGAACAAAAGACCCTCTGACATGTTGGGTCGCGCAAGCGTAGGGAAATAAAGGTCTTGGGGGGAGTAACGGTAATAGATTGGTATAGCGAAATGGTCCTTGCCGTCTGGATGAAAAGAAAGCAAAAAGATTGCGCGTCTAGGGGGCAGTCCTACTTTAATCGTGGGGTTTGGGAGACGAGGCGGTGAATGGAACGGGTCCCCTTGGACCGCACGATCTTTGTTTACAAGCGAAAATGAAAACAAGCCCCGGTACATAAAGGTCTTGAAGTTCAAAGGAAAAAGGCCCTTTGGCCGAAAACGTCGCGGAGGCGAGAATCAGCTCGCGCGATAAAGCAAAAGACTTGGGACCATCAAAAAGGGCTCAACCCGGCCTCGAAGGACGGCGGACAGTGCAGGAGTGGGGACCGGGGGCGGGGGTTCGGAATAGTCAAGGAAAAGGGTAATAGAAAAAAAAGGAAGCAGGAGGGAACAAGCGGATGAGATTGTGATAGAACCTCGAGAAATTTGAAAATCAAACGAGGTGGTTGCTGGCCTCGAGGAAAACCCGAGCTAACAAACGGGCGATCGCCGGTGTCAAAGGCTCGGGTGGGTGGGAAACGCGGAGTTGGGGGAGTCAAGGTGGGAGATAGACTCGGCAGATGAAATGGCGTTACGTCATCGTTTGATGGCTTCGTAGAGTAAGTTGCGGCAGCGAGGGGCAATGAAATTAATGGAGGAAAAAAGACTTCTGGCGGCAGCTTCGTAAGAGCTGATCGGTCCGGGTTTTAAACAAAAACGCCGTCGAAAGGCTGAAAGAGGGTATGAACGTTGAGATGAAAAAGTGCTGGGGCCAATGAGGGGGGGGAAGGCGGTGGTTCGAGGGAGGGAGAGTTGCACGGCATGCAGCGGGAGAGGAGCCGGATAATCAGTAGAGGAACGATAGGTATTCCTTGAGCGGAAACGAGCATAAGGAGGACAGGGTTAAAAAACACGTGGCAGTAAAGTTGGGTTTAATGCGTTCGGCCGTAAAACGAGAGGAACTTTCGAGAAAAGTGATTTGGTTGCAAAACCTTTTGGGGGGGGGAGCGGCATTTCAATGAGGGCTTGTGCCGACCCCGTGCGTTGTCGTGTTTTTCCGAAAAGGCTTCGGCTTGAAAGGCGGTTCGGGGTCGTCCGGGGACTATGCTGGACGGAAGGGGGGCCCGGCTTCTGTGAGGTTCCTTTCTTCGTGGGAGGTGTACTTTATCCCGGAAAGCTGAAAAGATTTTCCACCGCGAGGGAGGGGGTTCGTGCTGAGCAAAGGAACTGAAGGAAGAAACATCCTGCACGAAGCTGAAAACTTAGAAACCCAGCGGCATGCAAGGCTAAATTCGGTGGCCACAACCTTCAAAAGGCTGGCTTACCAGGCGGACGGGGGTCTTGAAAAAATAGAAGCTCACAACAACCGAGGATGACAAGAGAGAAGAGAATTCCTTAGAGAATGGCGCCAGGTCAAAGAACCATGTGGAAAGGAAGGCCTGTTGGTGAAACACCGAAATTTAATAATTGGCAGGCCGAGGTCAGAAGTTCGCCCAAAGAAACGGTGCCGCTTTTTTTGGGACGGGAGCTTGAATGCAGAAAACAAACGAAAAGAAGATCGGCGGGGGAATCTGGTAAAATCTGGCAAACAGGTAAGGTCAAACCCAACCGAAACCGCCCTAAAACCCTGAAAAGAAAACAGGAGCCTAAAGCCGTCGAGACCCCAAGTCAGAAAAAATAAAGACTCAGAATCAAAAGACACGAACAAGAGACTTCAAAAAAACGTGCATGAAAGAAGCCGCCGCAAAACACAAAGCAAAAAAAATTAACTTGGGGCGTTCTAAAGCAACGTTCTGCTGGGGACGGCCGAAACGAATTTCAACAAAACTCTCCTTGCAAAAATTGTAATCACGGAGAGGGCGTCTGAAAGCGAGAGGGAAACTACACTTATAGTTAAACTAGATTATCCTTCGCGCGAAAAAACCCTGCCCCTGTAAAAGAGCCAAAAGACGTCTCTTAGCAAAAAGACAAGCGTGGTTTAACAATCACTCCAATGGGCAATCAACGCAGTTTGTTCATCTCAACGGAAAAATTCGCCGGAGACGAACGGTGGAAACCCGGCAGAGCTTAAGAACGAAGCATCCCCGCCTAAGGACCAGCTAGCCATAACCCGACCAAAGGAAAGATCTTGGGAGTTCGAAAAAATGCTCTAAAGAAAACAAACGCGAAAAAGCCCATCATCGGCTGAGTCACTTCCGAGAAGGGCAGCCGACAACGACCGAAAGAAAAACCGCGCACGTTGGACCCACGGCAAGAGGGGGAAAGGGGGACCGGTTCTCGCGGAAAAAACAACTCTGTTCTACGGAACGAAAATCTCGAGGATCACTCTCCATCAAGGGTCTCACGGGGAAGCGAGAGATGACTGGATATTACAAGCCGCCAGGGGGCTCGGAGATGTTTGGCAAAACCAACGCGAGAACAAAGGGAAAGGGCAGGAAACAAGGTACCGACCTGGCCTGTCTACATCCAAGGGAAACCGGGTGTGGAGAAAAAATTCGAGGAATAGAAAGCGAGAAGCCTATCGACGCCGCGACGTTGCTCGTCAAATGAAGTGGGGGGAACGGAATGAAAAGAAAAGAAAGGGAATTGAGCACTCTAAAAATCGTGCGGCTCTCCAAAAGAACACACGCTCCGTACAGCCACAACCGTAAAGCATATCTGAAGAAACAAAGCGCAACGCCTACAAGGAAGTACTGAGATGCCTCCAGACCATTCAAGACTCTGAAATACCAATCTCGGGAGGTAGAACGTACCATTTTGAGCAAACCGCTCGGAAATAAGAGGGTCTTTCGCGTGGGCTTCCCGACACGACAAAAAACCGGATTAGCACGCGCTCTGCAACGTGAAGAAAAAAAAAACAGGGGACCGAACAAGCGCACCCGATGAAGGTGAAAAAACAGAAGGCCAACAACAAAAAGAGTTTCAAGCAAAGGTGGCCCGAAGAAGGGTTCGCGCAACACGCGAAAGGTTCCTCGACGACTCTCGAAGCAGGCGTGATTCGCCATCCTCAGCAGGTACGAGACGAACGGCTTTGAGGTCCGAAGAGAAAATTATAAAAGGGCAACGATGAAGTGACTTCAAGTCGTTGGGGATGGAATTCAGTACCGCGGGGATAGGCAGCAGTAGTGAAACGTCGGAACCCGTGGCTTGGAGGAAGAACAGTCCAGCCGACAAGGGTTGCAGCACACAAACGACGTGGACCAGATGAGTCCAAGGGACTCTATAGCGTCCCCGATCAACGGACCTGATCCAGGGAAGTAAAGGTAGTCGTTTGAAGATGCGGGCAGGGGGGGGGGGGGATGGACTGTCTAGGGTACGGGGGAAAAGCAATACTGCCGAGAAAAAGATCGATTAAGTAATCTTGCGCAAAAGCTGAAGAAGGGGGCCGCGTGAAAGACGGCAGAAGAGGCGCGAAATTGTCCATCCAAAGAAGGTGAATCAGAGAAAATTCACCCAACTAAACGCAGAGGGGAAGCAGGCGCCAAAAAAAAAAAAAGAAAGAGATCGAAGAATCTCCGGAAAGTTGAATCCGCAGGGAAACAAAAAAAAGAAAAAAGGCATCAAGAAGATTAATAGAACTGACAAGAAGGCAGAGGCGCGCAAAACCGCCTCCACGAGCACGCCTGCGTAAATTATCGGCCGCAACGCCTCACAGAACTCTTAACTTTGGACAACCTATAACCGAATTAACAAAAATACGACATGGAGAAGGAGCGCCATAAGGCTTGCTGAAGATGGAGTTCTCGGCCTCGAACGAAAGAGGTAATCTACGACGCGGGGAAAAGGGTTGGATCAGAGAGAGCAAGGCAAGCTAGACCGTGATATTCTCACAAAAAAGAACGGACGTGCCACCTACACTCTTCGCGCTCGGAAAAGAAAAGACGGCCATCTGAAAACCGGTGAGACCAACTGTCAATTCTGCAGACGTCTTCTAAGCTAAAAAAAAACACACGCATGGAGAAATACTACAGCAGAGAACAAACGGATCTATCGCACGGCCCAAGGAGAGGGAAAGCTGTACTTCTCAACAGAAAGCACGGCAACACCAAAAGTAGCTATAAAGCAAACTCAGCTCAAAGAGAGTAGAGGAAACCTCCGTCGTCATCAAGGTATAGAGGGGATACATAGAGGGAAAAAGGGGAAGGGGAGTCAAGATTCGAGTGAGGACCAACAACGGCGCGCCAGGGGAAAAAAAAAACAGGAAGAGATTGCCGCGAGCGCGGAAAAAAGAAAACTTGCTGGCTTGGAGAAAAAATTCCGAAAAGAATGACCTGCAAAGGTGTCGACCTGTGGGGGAGAGGGTCAGGAGGACCTTCAGACCTGCAACAGGGCGCCTCCTGCGTCTTATGTCTCAGGCATGAAGGCAAAACCTCCCTACCTGAAAACGAACAGGGGAAACCTGACATGGCCTCGCTCAAGCCCCGAAATGGCAACGCTGAAAAGAAGGTAGTCTCAACTAACCAGGAATGAACGAGAAGCAAGAAAAACGCGTAGGGAGGAAAACTCACTACGGTCGGGAAGATCGCATCAGGAGTTGGCTTTGCAAGCAAGAACGTCGGCTAAGACAAACTCCAGGAAATCCGCAAGTCGCGACTAAAGAAGGGAGAAGCAAAATCGAAACTAGAACGGTCGGCGAGAGCATCGAGTCGCAAAGTGTCCTCAACAAAGAAGGGGGGGTCACTGATACTCAATAAGGAAATCGATTGACGCCAAAAAAAAAAACCGCTAGAAAAAAGCATTGGGGAAGGGAAGTTGGGATTCTGCCATCAATCAAATCCGAAGAGTGCCGCCCGTGCCAAATAAAAGCAGCACTGGGAGGTCATGATTATGGTAAATCCAAAGAGCCCAATTCATTCGAAGGGGAAAAACGCGCTCCTCCTGAGCAGAGTAGAGGAGTCACCAGCTAACGGACCACGGAATTTTTAAGGGAAAGGCCAAACCAGCTCGAAATACCCCAAAATCGCCTCAAGAAGGGAGCCTCTCGCTCGATAAAGCGAAGCCAGTCGCAAAAAAAAAATCACCGTCAACGACTATGGGGAAGGGACAATATTCCATGACGCACCAGAGTGGCCCGTGGCCACTTAACAATTCAGGAAGAGAAGGAGGGCAGGACTCCTCGAGTTTCCCGAAAGCTTCGCAAAGACACGGCAGCCGGGAGCAGGAAATCGAAGGGAAGAGAAAAAAAGGAAAAAAAAGTAGACGCACCCGCCGGGAAGGACAGGAAGCGAACCGTCTGGAGAGCCTAGGAACGAAACAAAAGCAACTAGGAGGAGTAAGAAAGAGAAAAGAG
>Ga0179593_1456966_pt1 | contig 10114 bp, 6 predicted proteins | sample CZODoug2_1_08_16_FD_185931 | JGI IMG/M metagenome (GOLD analysis project Ga0179593, IMG submission 185931) | Vadose zone soil fungal communities from Angelo Coast Range Reserve, California, USA - CZODoug2_1_08_16fungal (PacBio error correction) | ecosystem: Environmental > Terrestrial > Soil >...
CGGAATGGGGAGATTGTATCGTATGGAACGGCCGCCCGTTCCAACGACGAAAGGAACACAAACAGCGTAATAAGCATTGACCAGAGACGACAGAGGCCGGAAAAACGAGGGAAATCTGTTCGGTCAACTCTCACCTATAAACGTGCCGAGGAATCGCGCACTTGATGACCTTCTGGAAGGATTGACGCAAAAAGGGAGGGCTGGGGAGATCACGCGCCTCGGCCGTGCGCGGGGCGGGGGGAAAAGTGCGGGGATCAAAGAAATCAAGCGCAGGGGATGTCAGCTCAGGATAGCCACGTGGCGGTTGCCGGACACGAAGAGGGGGGATTGTGAATTACATAAAAACTAAAGTGTGATAGCGAGACGACCTCCCTGAGAAAGAAGATTGAGATCGAAAAATCATCATTGAAAGACAAGACAAAATGTGAAAACGGGCTTGGATCCAAAAGAAACGTTAACTCGGGCAATATAAAGTAACGAAAACCAGGACTTCCTCCTTACAAAAAAAAAACCCCCAAACAACCAAAACCACAACCCACAAAAAACAAACACCACCCCCACACAATTCGGGGAAAAAGACAGAACGATCATATTCGAACGACGAAAGAGTGTCAACAACGGCATCAAGACCAAGGTTCTGTCGACAACTAAAGACACCTAGCCGGGGTGGGCTATCGGGAAGAGGGAAGGATTGAGTAAGACTCCATGACCCCTTTATCAGGAGAATATTAAGGCTTGGTCGAGAAGGGGTAATGGAGGAATTGGAGATCTTGGGTCAGAAGTGTAAGAGTTCCCATCACAAGAAGGGGGCCGTCAGGGGGGGGGGGAGGGAATAAAAAATCGGCAACGAAAAAAAACGGTAGGATCAAAGTGGGGGGAGCTCTGACGATGAAATCTCAGCTTTTCTGGGTAGAAGGGGGTTGGAAAAGTTCGCGGTCTGCGCGAGAAGGACGGGACGCATAAGGGACCCATTCCACACGAAGAAGGGAACGGAGACAAATTGGACCCTCATGGCGCTACTTGAAAATGGCGCCTTTAATTCAAAACTGGTCCTCACCTCAGCAAACTTGAGGGGGGGCCAATCCGACCACACGCGAACTTCCATGGGGGGAGTGTAACGCCCATTGTGTGTGACGCAATCAGGAGGGGCAAGGATAAGTAGTGATCGTCTCTCATGAAAAAATTTTGGTTAAAGCTTTGAAAGAGATCACCTGTTTAGACGGGGGAGGTGTGAGAACGCGAGGGGTCTGGTCTCTTGTAGCATCGTTGACCGGACGAGGATGACGTGATGGGACTTTGAAAAAAAAGCAGTACCGTCTTTCTCTCCGGCCAGGGGGGGACCTCCAGCCAATGAAGAGGGGGAAGAAAAGACGAAAAGATTGAAGGATGGCACGAATGACGCCATTTGAGGTCGAGAGGAAACAAAAGGATGAACGGGGCGCCTTCAGATCCGAAAAGGAATTCAAACATTAGAAGAAAGGAAAGGAACGTCGCGCCGGGAAGGAATCAGCGCCAGGGGATTTGGCATATAACGAGGGCGTAATCGGAAATGGTTGGGAGAAGGGAGGCATCACTGAACAACAAGGCCGTGCGAAAAGGGAACCTACCGGTGAGGGCCTCACGGTCGATCGAAGCGAGAGAAGGGAAAAAAAATTGGGTCAAGGCTTAGCGAACCCTGTTAGGTGTCGTGGCCGAGGGGTTATTCAGGCAACGACATCGCGAAGAAAACACCAGCAGCTTGGGAAGGGTCAGTACGTCCCTTGATGAAGGGGAAAACATAAACGAAACTCTCGATCTGAACCCCAAAAGCCGGATTTCCGATGGCAGCCCGTGGAGGGAACCGACGAAGGGCGATACTATCAAACAAACGGAGAACAGATATGATACTTAGGAAAGCGGTTTCCAAACGTCCGATCAGGGGAGAAAAAACAGGCTCGGAAAAATAGACTGGCTAAAGACAATGACTGAGCGCAAGCCAGGCTCAAGCTGAGCGGGGGGGGCAGGGGCTGCTATTTCGGCCTCAGATCCATCGAAGAAAAACGTCGCTAAACCAGTCGGAAAGGTGCACCAGGCGAATCGGGGATCTATAAGAAAATTAGGAACCAAGTCGGTTACAGGATTAATAAAGCTAAGGGGGAGTACCGGCAAAAGTCAAGAAAGCCGATTCTAAACAATCGCGAACTAACAAAGCCAATGCAAAGCAGAAGACGCTTCCCGTCAGAAGTCGCATGGTGAAAAATGCGGGTGGGACCCGCCAGGGGGTCTTAGGAGCGTCTTAAGGGGGCTTCGAAATCCAAAAAAAGGGAACGCCAAAGAAAGACAGAAAGCAAAGATCGGCGAATCGCTGGGGACCAGTATATCAAGACGTATCAGGTATGTCATTTTTTCACAAAAATAACCCAAAAAGAAGGCGCTTTTCCACCCGGGGCAGGACAAGGCGATGGAAGACGAGTCTGAACCGACCAAGAAAACAAGGCAAAATACAACTCCACCACAGAGGGTGCAGTCAAGGGAGGAAAAGAAAATCCTCAGTAAAGGAGATATTGATGGGAAACACACCAACCAATCAAAAGGAACAGCAAATAAGACGGACTGGTGCGTGGGGCGGATTGGAAAGTGAGAGGATAGGCCAGCCAGTGGCAAACCTGGCAGGGACATCGCAACGGTGGGGAACGGAATGGACCGGGCCGAAGTGGGGCGTTCCCGTTCGGCGGGAGAAACCTTTTCGCAGACGCGGGGCCCAAGGGAAAAAAAGAACCGGCTTCTTAAAAAAAGAACCGCGCCGAAAAACCCAATGTCATGAACACGGGGGGGGGTCGTCGAGAAGGGGTTCGGATGCGCAATGGAAAAAGAGATCAACTTTGTATGGCCACTTGGGACAAAAACCAACCACAAGTACTAGCGGAAGGCCGCCAGCAAAATCGAATCACCTGCAAGTCACGATTAACAAAAGATGGATCAAGGGGTTAATGTCTAAAAGTCGGTCAATTCGGCTTCGAAGAAGAAGGGTGAGGGGATCGCAGGGCCAGTGACGCTGCAGGGGGGAAAAATCGTATTGGAGACGGAGGGCCTGAGGATCGGAATTCCACGGCAAAGGCGGGGGCGGTAGGAAAAAATTTAAGAACGGTGAATTGGCTCAAAAAATAACCGGTGAACTTTTTGCATCGAACGGGAAGAACTTCTTGAGAATATCATGAAGATTTAACAAGGTTATCGGACTGCAGGGGGACTGCACAATTGTAGAAAACTATGACGCTCTTAATACGGCGTGACCACCATCAGAAAACGCGGATTCGTCAACAAAAAGGGGTCGGGAAGCCGAAGGCAAAAGAATAAACAGCGCAATGGGGAAAAAAAAACAGGGGCGAGTAATCAGGAAATTGGAACCGCAAAAAAGCCAAGGTAGCGGGACGAGCAGGAAAGAACGTTGACCAAAAAACGCACGAAAAGCTTCAATCATGACCCTTTCATCAGTTAGGACACAGCTAACGCGGGCGGGCAGGCGTCTGCGGTAAACGTGGTGCAATTCCGGGTTAGGCCAATGGAGAAGATAAAATAGAAGGGTGGTCATCTCAGCGCAGTTGTGCCGTTAGGAGGGTATTGTGACGCGAGCGAGTCTCAAAGGAATCTGGGAGCCAAGAAGAGCCTATATCAAACGCGAAAACAAACGCGCTGGAGGGGCGTAGCAGCAATGCAGACGAAACCACAATGTGGCATCAAAGGGGGGCACTTCGACAAGGGCAAAAAAGGGAGCGCAAGAGGGAAGTTGGGGGTGCAGAGGAGGTAAAAGGGTGTGGTCATGTAAGAGCGACTAGAGGGGTTTGCGGGTGGCGTTACCAAAACGAACGCGACCATGAAGCTGGTGCGCAAGGAAAGGACTAAGGGTGGTAGGCACCTCCTCACAAGGGGGGGACGACCAAAGATCCTTTCCAGGCTTTGGTATAGGAAGAACCCTCGCTTCAAAGGGGGCACGCGCTAGTCGGGATCGGGGGAGATTCGGCCTCGGCTAGGATGGCTGTGGGGAACGTTACCAGGAGGGGGTAAATCAAAATGAAAGAGAAGGATCACCGACGCGATGCGGCCTGACCATTCATGAACTGGGCGATGAAAGGGGGGCGTTTCGAAAAGGACCCAAAGATCGGAAAAACGCAATGATCGCCATGAAAAAAAAGAACCGAGGGATTTCTCCGATCTTCGGAAGGACCAAAGGAAAAAAGCAGGGGCAGGTCGAGTAATTCGAATCCAGAACGAAAGGGGATCCAAAAGAGAAGGTCAAGTGGTGTCAGGATTCAAAGTATCATGGAAAAAACGCACTTTGGTGCAAAGGGAAAGAGCCGGTGGAGGGCAAAGGCGATAGAGACGAAAAGCTCAGAAAACGCGTTTCCGGAAAGAAGCCAGCAAAACGAAGAAGAAGTTTAAAAAAAGGGCTCACCAGGGGCTTGAATGACAACGCGCAAATGGAGGAAATGTGGCCGCTGGACGTTGGGGGTTGAGAAGGGACACTCGTTCAACAACCTCGTCGGACGGGCCTGCGCGACGCCTCAGAAACAAAGGGTAGCGGTATCAAAACAAAAGACTTAACCGTTCATGTATGAACGGCCCCGTGGGGGCGATTTGGTGTGTGGGGGAAAAACTTAGGGATATCAACACAACAAAAACTGGGAGATATCGAATAGGGACAAAAATCAAAAATCAGCAACCAAAGTGCCGTCCAATAGGGGAGTCAGGCTGTGGAGTGCAGACCGCTCTCGGGGGGGTCGAGCGATTAAAGGGGCGGACAGCCGTCTCAAAGACAGAATAAGCAGCCACAAAATCCCAATGACCTGCAGGGCCCAAAAAAGGGCGCGGGGTCAGGAGAGTTGCACGGCGTTGAGAAATGCGGAAAACCCCATGACAGGATCAGGCGGCTGCTGGCCGAGTAATAAAAGGTAAGAGGTCAGTAAATGGATAAGCCAAAAAATTAAATCTGATAAAAAATAGAAAAAATTTCGGGACAAAGTTAGGAGCGACCAGCATCGAAGTTCCAAAGGAAAAGCGGGATGAACAATATTCACTAAATTGACTGAGGGGGGGGAAGGGCCAATCAGCCGAGGGAACTGGGGCTCTGTGTGCAAGGGAAAGATCGGGGTGCCGAGGCCGAGAAACGCCGCCGCAGGCATCTCAAGATAAGGAACGGAGGAAAAGAGAAACGGGGGGAAAGCTTATCAGGGGTGAGTGATAAACCCCAGGAAAGCAACAGCCCCAGCGGCCACGGCCGAGGACCGTCGCGAGGCCCGAAGGGGGTAGGAAGAGGACCGCAGAGGCGGGCGAAAAACCAAGGAAAAAAAAAAAGGAGGAGAGGCCGATATCATCAAGGCCGAACCAATAAAACGAGGGGGCTTGCAAAAACGCCGTCCAGCAATGGAGCATCTGGTCGTCTAACGTACAACGTTCGACAAAACCGAGCAGACACAAAAACGCAGGGGCAAAACCACACGGCGCGATTGAAAGCAACACCGAAAAAGCCAGGCGCCGCGCAAGGCTTAAGAACAAGTCGAGGGAATAGGAGGGCACAACTGGGAGGGGATAAGAAGCGAAGGACAAACAACGAGTTGACGAGATAGGGGTCAGGGGAATCGAGAAAGATTGATCTTGAGTTAGACGTAGACGGAAAAAATCACCACCAAGGCACCCCTCAGCCGAGGCACAGCTCGAAGGAGAAGAAAAAACAAGGAATTGAAAACTCGGGTTTCGTAGCAAGCAACATAACAGAAAAGAAGTTCGAGCGACAGTGATGACCGGCAAGGTAGCTGCAGTGCTTGAGGATCAAAAGCGCCGCGGAGAGACAAGGAGCTGGCTTGAAAAAAGACGGAGCGTTCATCAAGCGCGGATTGAAAAAGTGGAGCAGGAAGAATCCCGGCGATGGCGTAGAGCACGAAAAAGTGAAAGCTGACGCGCCGTTTCAAAGAGCGACGTAAATGCTCCGGACAGCAAAGGTGGGGGAAAGGGGGTAGACAGAAATGAAGCATGAATAAAACGAGCAAAAAGTGGTTGGAGAAAAAAAAACGAACGTTGGAGCAATAGAAAGGGACAAACCTTCTTTACCGCCGAAGGGACCAGGGAAGGAATTCCGAAACAGAAGGCGATCAAAAGAGGGATCGGTCCCAACTTGCCAAAGGGAATGATGTCGGAAAAGAAAAACAGCACCGGGTTTCGTAATGCGGATAGAGAAGGGGTCAAGAAGGAAAAAGGGGGTAGGGAAACATTAGAAAATTGCGGGACTGTGGGGATCGAGAACTTTAGGGTCTGGCGGAGGGACTCTGGACGTGGGGTGAAAGAAAGACGAAGTCATCACCAAATCAGAAAACGAGCAGAGTCAGAGAATGAAGTATCAAAACAGGAAAGTTATCGGTGGTTGAGGATCTTGGCGGGAACTAAGGCAGGCTCGTGTCCAAAACGGGATACCGCGAATGGGTCGTGGGAGACTCAGAACCTGGAACAAGCACACTAAGAGGGAACCGTCAGCAAAAAGGGCAAAACGCGAGTGCAAGCAAAACAGGCGTGCCTAACCGCGGAAACTGTACTTCAAGACCGACCAAACAAAAAAAAATGTGAAAAAGACCCTAAAACTTGTGGGGCTGAAGGATAGGGGCGGAAGAGATGATCGGCTCCCTGAGCATTTAAAGTAAGTAGTCGCCTTGCGGTTTTGGAACGACGGGGTCGGTGAAGACGCGCGGACTCATCAAGGGACCGGCTCCGGTGGGAAAAGCCAAGAAAAGGGAAAGAGGCGAAACCTGGGTTTAAAACATACTAGTTACAGTCGGATAGGGAAAAAAAAAAAAAAAAACAAAACGAGGGGGGGGGGGAAATCGGGGACCTCTGAAAACAGCTTGAAGGGTGGTCGACCGATTACGCGGGTTCAGGTCGGGGAACGGGGAAAAGGCAAGAGTTGGGGTCGTAGAAGCGACTTCAGGGCACCATGATATCCGCTGAAAGGGACGGATGGGAATTAATCATAAAGACCTTGCTGTGGCGATATACGCGAAGGGTCGAGAAAGGGAATTAACTTGGAGAATTATGAACCTGAAAGGTGCCGCGGGAACTCACCGTGAACACGAAAAGGGGTGAGGACGAACGGTCGGAAAAGCGCCTGGAAGCCGTCCGACGGGAAAAAAAAAAAAGGTAAAAAATGTGCTGCCGATGTTGAACTGACCGAAAGAAAGAAGAACTACGGGACAGCACTTGAGCTGGCTCGGCGCTCACCTTGGGGAGGTTCCAACCAACTAAGCAGGTCGACCGCCGTTTCAGATTGGCTAGCCGCACGGGCATCGACGGAAAAAAACAGTCGATGAGAAAGCATAATCAACCAACGAAGATGAGGAAAAGAGAGAGTCTTCATCGACCGCGCGTTGGTCTCAAAAGAGGGGGGGCGGTCACATCGGCTCACCGAGAGCGCGTGCGGGGAAGACCTAAGGGGAGAGACAAGGTGGGCCAAAAAGTCGGATTTGGGAAATCGGTGGGGTCGATAAAAGCATCAGACAACAAGCAGTGGGCGACTCAGCCATTGGGAGGGCTCACATTAAAATCGATCGAACAAAGGAGTCAACGTGAGGAAAATCAAAATCTGGTCACGTGAGGAAGAACCGGCAATCAAGGGTCAGTCCGCATGCCCTTCTACCGCATGGAAAGAGGAAGGAAACGCGATAGGAAACAAGCCCAAAATTAAGAATCAAGCGCACAAACTGCACCAAAAGTCGGCAGGGGGGCCAGGCATATTTGAGAAAAAAAAAAAGTATCAAGATATGGCGGAAAGAGAAGAGACCTGAATCCAACAGGAAGAACGAATAGCATGTCGCAGCCGTGATCAAGATCAAGATCCTGGGAGGTAGCGGCCGAGGCGATCCAACTCGAGGGAGGGGGGTGCCCAAAAGGCGCCGCATATGAAGGCGGGGTTACAACCCACCGACAATAGAACTCTCTCTCAAAACCTACAAAAAACCGCAAAGAAATAGATTCTCAACAAAGCGGTCTCAATGAGAGGTCCGACATAGGCGAGCAAAGAGAAGGGATTTCACAAAACCTAACGGCAAGCGTCCCGGACGGACTGTAGGGGGTCGGGATTGGAAGTTTCATGACGTTTAGGCCATCAGTTTCCCGATGCAGTGCAGCGCGCAAAGAGTGCCCTGCTGAACGGGACCGTAAGGGGGAACCGGGGAAGATGTCGCAAAGCCGGGGAGCCCGGCCGCCCACACGAAAAAGCAACAGCTGAGACTTACTCTCCAAGAGCCTCACCCAGGACCGACCACTGGTTGTTCGTGTCTACGATTGGTGGGGAAAAAAAAAACATTTAAATGGCATCCGAGGAGGGGGTTTACTTCTATAACAAACCCCATTAAGCAAAGCAAATCCGCCATCACGGGACTCTATCATGGAAAGTAAAAATATTTAACGATCAAAGGTAACGTACTGAAAGATTGGGAAAGTCAAGCTTCGAAAAAGGTGCCGGTGGAGTGATTCTCAAGTTGGGCCATTGAAAACGGGAAGGGATCGATGGGCAGAATGATAGCCTTGAAGTAAGGAAGGCCGGCCGTCTAAGGGTCGGCGAGAAGGACGGTAATGGAATTGCGCGAAAAGGTGCGCAATGTTGGGCGGGAGGGAAAGCCCGAACTCTGAGAAGCAAGTTGTCCTCGCAGTAGAACTAAAAAAGGAAAGGACGTCGGGAAGGGGTTAAAAGTAAGACAAAAGATAGGGTGAGATGCGGAGAAGCAAAACATCAAAAACTTGAGAGGAAACTCCATCGGAACGGAAAGAGGGAAAGACAACATAACAAGGAAGGTGATCATGTGCTCAGGAAAGCAAAGGAACGACCCCCACCAAGGGGAAAAGAGCGTGGAAGAATCAAGAACAAAATAATCCTGACGCACTTTCATAAATGAGAGGGGCAAATCGCCACGACTTTTAAGGGATCGTGGGAGAAATTTTTTCAAGGGGAAGGTAACACTGAGAGTCGATGAGGTGGGCAAAACGATAACTGGTGCAAGTTGCGGGGGATGACGGAGAGAGGAGCAAGCAAAAACAATTGCTCTTCAAGACAGGAAGAACGGAGCCTCCAAAAAACGCGATTGGAGTAGTAAGAAGAAACAACGAAGAAAAACAGCGGTGAAAATCAAAGATGGTTCACTTTAAACTAAAGCTTGGGAGGCAATCTGGAAACGGAGCAAGGTCTCAAGTTGTGGGTGGGGCGCAGGATCAAGGGGGGTGGGGAAAGGGGGATCCGACGGCTTTCGGAAACTCACGGTGGTTGGGGGGGACAACGTGGAGGCAACGACTACCCGATCTGAAGCTGACGGCGTGGGCGCAACCAGCCGGAGCGAGGAATTGTGGGCTGCAAAAAAGATGATCTCGCAAATGCCGACGATATCCTGGATCTCCAAAAGGGAGGTGGCTCCGGTTTCCCGTCCGTCCTAGCAGGAAAGTGATCGCGCTAAAATCGGATAAATCTGTTGTGGGTGGGGTCCAGTTACCGAGGACGTTTAAAAAATCGAAAAAACAACGGATCCCCAGATCAAAGGGGGAGCGAGAAAAACTAAGTAACTTCCAAACAATCCTGGCGATTAAGGCAAAGGAGTTGTCCAAAGCCTCGGAAATAAAAGCCATGAAACGCCAAATCGCATCAAAGAGACGAACAAAGGGGCGCTGACCAAAACCAGAAATTGTCAAGGGCCTATGTGCGAAGCCGACAAAAAACATGGGAGAAAGCCGCTGGCGGGTCGAATCTTTGTCAATTTGTGAGATATGCCCGAATCTTATGGTTTCCGGCAGCGATTTCATTGGAAAAAGAAAGGAGACACGGACGAAGGATCGTTTCTCGCCTCGGAAGAAGAAAAGCCGGCAAACGGAAATGGGGGGAGCCATTAAAGGACAAGAAGCGCAGAGGGGCTGCAGGGGAAACGGCATGGGCCTGGGGGGGGAGGGCTTGGGGGGAATGGGGGGTTCCGTGGGGGGACTAATAGGACAAGGAGGCGGGGGGACGGTACGAAAAAAAGACAACGCTAACGACCCAGAAAATCGCAAAAGAAAAAAAAAAGACTTACGTCATGGACCTTGGGGGTGAAGGATTTGTGGGGGGGGGCGG
>Ga0179593_1550481_pt1 | contig 10114 bp, 8 predicted proteins | sample CZODoug2_1_08_16_FD_185931 | JGI IMG/M metagenome (GOLD analysis project Ga0179593, IMG submission 185931) | Vadose zone soil fungal communities from Angelo Coast Range Reserve, California, USA - CZODoug2_1_08_16fungal (PacBio error correction) | ecosystem: Environmental > Terrestrial > Soil >...
TAGAGGGTTCAAGACCGGTGTGAGCCAGAAAGCTTCCTTCAACCTAGTGATCTCCAAGGACTGAGGGATCCCTCCCTTCTCTTCCTGCTCTTCTTACCCCTCTCCTAACCTTTGAGGGATAGGATAATTCACCTTCACAGCGGACGAGGTGCGGGAAAAAAAGCGCGCCGAGCAAGTTACAACCAGCGTCGATAGTCTCCTCCAGAGCTTGACAGGCCCAAGCGGGTGTTGGGACAGGGTCGCGACCGTCGAGGGGGACTTCTAAGGGAAAAACCTACTTACCCTCGACTAGAGATGGGGGCACACTACCTCGACTGGAGGGGGAAGGTGGGTCTCGCCCCACACGGGGGAACGGCAACGCGGGGGAAAACGGAGACGAGAGCTCCTCTCCCTTCCACCTGCGTCTCGGTTAGCGGACAAAAACTGAGTCGACTGAGGACCATCCTGCTTGCTCCATTGATCGGGTGATCGGAAGTAAGGAAAATTCTTTCCTTCCTGGGAAAACGACCTCATTTCTGAGAATCAAAAAAATAAACAGCTTTGAGAAAGATTGCACTATAAAAAAAGGACGGAAGTCCTTCCGGCTGAAAGCCCTTAAGCCATAAACAGGAAAGCAAGGGAAGGAAAGGAACGGAATGGCCTTGTCCGCCACGGACTACCGAAATTCAGAACGGGCCAATGGGGAGGGATTAACTCCTACAAAAGGGGTGATCATAGGAAAAAAAAAGGTCGGGAAGGTCTGGAGTCCATCGCCTTGTGGAAAGCCTAACCGGGGGAACACCGGGGCAAGGACTATCCCCTAGGGGGGCGTAAAACAGAACATTCTCAGAGGATAAAAAAGAGCAAAAGTTCTGGTGAAGCTCTCTTTGCAGACAATAGCGGTGACACAAAGAGTCAAGTTCCGATAGGGGGGGTGAACAATGTCGTAATCCGAATCGGTTACCATGAAGGTCATTCAGGGGGCTCCGGCTGCAAGATTTACCTCGGGACGGACCGCGCAGCGCATGGGTGGGAAAAGTTCGATACCCGCTCTCGGAGGGGAGAAACTTCTCTCCAGGACATGGGTGTCTGTGATGAAAGGTCTATTTGATTATGCTCTGGCTAAGTACCCGACCACGACATCTCTCGGTGAGAATAGAGCTCGCCCTTACTTAAACCTGCGAGGGGAAAACCTTTTGGTAGCAAAAAGTGGGACGCTACCCCGGTGAGGAGCTTTAAAAGTTGGTTAATTTGAGAACGAGGAACATCCTTGCTAACATCGTACATACCAAGACAGCTTCAGGATGCTGGTCTTTAGCCGAACGACTAGCGTAGGTCACCTGCGTCCTGCGGGAGAAGGAGATCTTCCGCAGATGCGGCGACGCCAAGGGATGATTAAGCCCCCAAGTCCATCTGGTAGCTCATGAGGAGAGATGGCTATATCCCAACGGGGGGGGAGTGATGAATTTCTCTTTAGGAGCACTCATCACGATCTATGCTTCAGCTCCAGCGGACCTACTCACAATGGCCTTCTTTCTAATTGACTGTAGGAGGCTTGCGCTATCTATCCTGTATTAACTTTTTATGCTGGCTCAGTGCAGTTGGGCTGCGGACCTACCACCAGAGAAGATTGTGGTCTGAATCTAAAGGGTTTAAAGGAAACCTTCGGAGAGCCAGTTGTCATGACGCCCAAGGCGAAGGGGCGTCTTCGGTCCGTAGCAGGCGACAGCTTACCTTGGCGCGAACACGGAGGAGGAGGGTCAGACTATCGCCTCTTCAGTGTCGTCGAATCCGAGGGTGTCGAGGGCCAAGGGAGGGGTTGTCGCCTGTAATCCCGTCACGGAGGGAAATCAGGGACGTCAGATCATCGATGCCCCTAAATGAGGGGAGTAAAACAAGACCACCGGTCTCCTGCGTGGGGAAAGTAGTTAAAACTCCAGCGGAAGGAAGCTTAGCATTCATCCTGCACCTATTGTATTCTTTCCCTCACCGCCCAAGAAAAAGTTTCACATCCACTGATCCAAAGCTACAACGACTGCCAGGGGGCAGGATACTTCTTAGTGGAAGATAAGGATATGACACTGGCTGCGCTCCACCGTCAGAAAAAAAAAAACCTTAGCACGACGTTGGACCGGAAGAAGGGGAGAATCTTCTAAAAGGCTAGAGCGCACCCCTTACGAAAAAAGGCGATGAACATGGGCAGGTATGGGTGCCAAGTTGGGAAAAGTGGGGAGTTTGGCTTGTGGAAGCCAAAAAAAGGGAAACTGTAAAAACCAGGGGGGACTCCTCTAGGTCTTCCAAGAATCCCTTATGGGGGGAAAATAGTGGGGCTGCCTTCTGTCTGAAAAGCAGGGGGAGGAATCTCGGGAACCGCTAGGGGGGGGTTGGCTACCAATTCTCTGAAAAAAAGAAAGGGGCCTGTCCCTATATCCCCGACAAATAGGGAGGGGTAACCCTCTTCGAGAGGGGGATCTTACACACAGGGGGATCGAAATCAAAGATTAAGAGGGTACAATTTGAGTTTATCTGTAGAAGAGGAAATTAGGGATTCTGCAGCTCCTCCCCTTAGAAAAACTGGGGGGAAATTGAGGGAACTGGGGCCTCTCCCATTGTTAAAAATTTCAACAAAGCCGTTCGGGGAAAAAAGGTGGGGACCCTTGAGAAATCTACAAGATAGGAGATGGGGCTCCGACACAGTTTATAAAAAGAGAAAGGGGAGGAGGGAAAGGGAATCACCGAGAGTCGAAGGAAAAAAAACGAAATTATGAGGGAGATTCCTGCGGGGGTGATTCGGCCTCTGTCTACTTCGTCCGGAAAGAGTAGGGAAGCCGAATAGCTGTTGGCGAAAGATCCCAAAAGCGGTGACTGAGGAACCAAGTGAGAGAATAATCTTTTGGAGGGGATAAACTTCAAGAACTTTCTAGTCGTGAATCGACCAGTTAGCTGTCTAAGAAAGTGTTCTTAGAGGGGAAGAAAAAAAGTCGCTCCCATGGACTCAGGGCTACAGAAGAGGACGGTTTCTTGCTCACCAAGGGGCGAAGGCAAAAAGAGACGGCAATCGGGTCTGTTACGCTAAAAGGATCTCTCCTCTCGAAGCTTGATAAAAAAAAAAGGAGGGATTGAGATCGTCAATAGGAGACGTGCAGCCTAATCCACCCTACGAAGGCACATTATGGAAAACGGAGGGCGTCACTGGGCTACGTTGAAAAAAATGAGTCGAGAACCAAGAAGGTCACAGGAAAAGGAAAAAGGGGAGGGACTAGGAAAAATCCGCCCGTGAAAAAAGTCGGGGTCATCAGGCAGGGGGGGACGGACTCTTCTCACCTCTCGGGGAATAAGAAGAGGGGAACTTCATAGACCTGGAAAGAAGACCAAGAAGAGTTAGCAGGTTCTCTTAAACGGGAATGGGTCTCCCACTTCAGATCAAAAGAAGAAGTCAGTCTGACGATGAAATCGGATCTTCTAAGGGGGGACCGGGAAGGAGGGGAAATCCTCAACGGGGGAACAATTGGGGAAGAGTGGCTGAAAATGGGTCCAGACTTATAGGGAGGGAAGAACGACGCACTTTGTGGGCAGGAGGAAGGCAAGTGTCTCATGTAAGTAGAATGAAAAAAGTTGAAAGCGTCTTCAAAAGGTGCTGGGGGGGAGGTGAGACACCTCAATGACGTTTGGAACAAAGAAAGAGCGGGCGCGTTCGAAGCCAAAGGAAGGGGAAATGACGACGGTGATGAAAAAAAGAGACAACCGGAGCTTAAAAGGAAAAAGCATCGAAAATCAGGGGAGTCGAAAGGAACTACCCTAAAGAAACACCGAGAAAGATGCGCAGAGAAGAGGAAGGGGGGGAAAGGTAAGCTTGTCGCCATGAGGGGAAAAGCAAGGAAAAAGGCCCTTGGCATGCCCGAAGGGGAGACCAAAACCGGGAACGCATGGCAGGAAGAAGGGAGGGGGGAGAGGATTCAGACCCGACCAGGCTCGAGGAATTGGGGACAAACACTCCTCAATGATAAGCTCTAACAGGGAAAAAGCTTTGAGTCTCAAACGGGAGGGGGCAAGGAAAGTAGGGCTAAGAACTGAGGGGTGTTCTCGAGTAGGGTCAGAAAGCTCGAAGATGCGAGCGAAGAAAACAGCCAAGCACGCGGACATAGAAACATCACACCTGCGCATGCCACGAGGGAGGGACTTCATCTAACAGCCAAGAGATAGGAGGCGGAGGGGCTTCGCGATCGCTTAGTCAAGGGAGATCAGGACGAGGGGGAATCTCTGGCCTGTCATAAGAAAAAGACCACTTTGAAAAAAGGGGATAAGAGCGTATTTTATGGGGAAGGGGAAGCGCAATTGAGTGATAGTAGAAATAAGGAGACAACTCGTAAGCTGGCCTCACAGTGGGCGGGCCCGCCCTTCGGACCAAGTGGCAGGGTTTTCCCGAGGATAGTTTCAAGTCCTGGAGAGAAATTATGAAGAGAGGGCGAAAAGTGTGAAAAAAAATTTCCTGGTCTCTCATGTCAAGGGGAACACCGAAACGGATACATCCGTCGAAGGTCAAGGCGATAAGGGCTACTACGCGGGACTATGGAGGGGAGGAAAATAACCTTGGTCCACAAAAAAAGGCTCTTCGGTAACCGGGGTGGCCGGGATTAGTCCCGAAAAATCGCTGACATGAAAAACAGGGGACTCAGGAGTGAAGCATTATCGGCTGGGGGAAATCCAGTGCCAGCTGGGACCCCCCCTCTTAAAGGAAGAACTCGTTTTGGGCAAGATCCGAAGGAAACTGATTTTAAAGAGGTACGATGTGAGACAAGAGGGATCTATGGGACTTGTGGGAAGGGGTGTGAATCCGGCGAATGCGCTTGGAAAAACTTCTTCTTGGAATGGAGGGGTACTAGCCTATTAGGAAATCCTCAGAGGGGGGAAAGGAACGAGAGCGCGGCCCCTGACGTCCCTTTGCCCAAAACGAAAGGGGGGGGGAATTTTTCTCAAAAAAGAAGGGAAAGATTCGTCTTAAGCAATGACCGAGTTAATAATTCAGAAAAAACCGAAAGACTTTCTTCCATCTGAGGGGGGGGGGGGGCCTCCTGGCGTCTAAAGCGAGGTCGTCTTATCAGAGGGGGGAAAGAAACCTCAATTCGGCATCAGACACGCCGGCGAAGGCGTTAGGCGTGGTTGTGGACAACATAGGACTGCATGGGCTCGCAATGAAAGCTGTTCCGAGTCTGCTCTTGCCATCTTGGGTGTAGCAAAAGCTAGGAGGAAGCGCTCAGTCTTTGCCGAGGTGGGTAGGGGGGGGGGTATTCTCCTCTTTGGTTAGGCCGGTAGGCGCAACTTCCCAAAGATCGTCGGGGGGGTCATTCGACTCTCTCCACAGGTCCCGAAAGACGCGACCTGAAAATTTTCTTCCCTGGTCCCTCGGATGGCCCGAAAAAAGTGTTAGTTCTCTGGTTCTTCAGAGGGATCAACGTGCTCTGCGCTCAAAAGTTCAGAAACTCGGGAGAAGCATGATCGGAAGAAACCAGTGGCGGATAGTTTAGGACGTAGACGGGGTAATTCCTCAATTCAGAAGGAAAAAGTCGTGCCGGTAAGTACAGCAAGAGTCTCGGAGAGCCCTAGATTGGAAGACTTCGCGGGAGATCTTGGTTCCCCCTGCTCTTGGGATCCCAATTTCCTCTACAGCGAGAGGAGGAGGGTTACCTGGGAAGCCCTTGTAGTAAGGAGGGAAGGAAACCATTCGCTCTCACCGGCGCCTTTTAACGGGATCGATAAAGCCAGTAACGACACTCGGAGGTTCTTCAGAGGGGCGCTGTCTCTCCGTTTCTTACCCATATTTAGCTCCTACGGCCAGGGTACCTCGGCTTGGCATTTTCTTCAAAAGGAGAAACTTGGACGAGTTGTTTGAGGTGGTGTAGTGGGAGTGTAAGGTCTGTAAGAGGGGGTCAGACCGCATATCTGTTGACATGGTACTCCCGGGGCGCCTGGATGTCCTGGAGAAGGTCAATCTCACTCTCGGAGAAGGGACGGGGGGGGGCGGGGTGCACTTACTTCTCTCGGCTTGCTTTCGGTTCGGGGTCTCTTGCCGAGAAGCGGGGGACCCTGAGGCGGCATTGTTCAGCAGCGCATCTCCACTGGGGTATCGGTGTTCGTCGATGCGGCGAGCACCCGGGAGAGAAGTCCCTAAAAAGTTGCTCAAAGTGATAACGAGGAGAGTCACCTGCGTCCCGGGCCGGAGAAGGGCGGGCACGCCTGGAAAATCCGACCTTCTCGAGCTCAGTTACTTTTAATCTGAGGGGGTTGTCCTACCGGGTGACGAGGGGATTCCTTGGGATCTGTCTTGCCACCCCGACTGCTACATACAGATTATAGCAGCGGGCTAAACGATAAACATCTCGAAGTCGTAGTTCGGACCCGACTTCGCTCGGGAACTCATTCCGAATCCTTACTCGTATCCGGAGAACAATTGCCGCCTGGGTAAAACTATTCTAGGGCCTACGATCTTCTGGACTCGTGCGGGCGGCTCGACTCGGGCTGAGCACTCGCATGTGAGGCAGCACGGGCACGCAAGTTCTAGACGCAATATTAAGGTCCTTCCCGTGGGGGCTCACATTTCTCTCCCCACCCTGAGTCGGTGTCGCAACCGGGGGGGAGGGGTTTGGCAATCCGGTCCAGCAAGTTGCTCTCCTGCGGCGGGCGGTCCACAATCGCCTGACCAAGCTAAGGTTGGGGAGTAGTCGGAGAGGACGAGACCTATGGGGGCCCATTTGAGCGGGCGTGACCTTGGTATCTGCTTGGGCAGGGAAACGTAGTTAGAATTACTCCCGGGGGCGCTCCTCTCCTTCAGTTTGAGTCACCTTTTAGCTGGCTCCCTACTGGTAGGGGGTAGAGGTGAAAATTGGCTGGAGCTCCAATTATCTTTTTCTCGGGTCTTGGGCAGTGAGTGCGCTGTTCTCACTCGATCTACCGATGACCGCGGAGACCGACAGCGGAGCTTCGCGTGTACTTACCGACCATGGTCAACGCGTTACTAGCTGCCGAGAGATACGGAACTGAGGGGTTGCCCCTCTTTGGTGCCTCGCGGTCCGTGAGGACCATCGTTACACGGGAAAAGCTCCAGTTCGAAATTCGAACTCTACAATAGACTAGCAGAGGGGACAGGGCTTGCCATTTCGATTGCTTTACGAAAAGAAAGCGATCACTCCCTCAAAAAAAGACGGTTAAAATAGCATCACGATACTTTCTCATCGCGAGCTATGGTTGCCTGTACCCGAAAGGGGATGATTCAGAGATGATGATGTATCGTTTAATTACCGGGGAAATGCTATGTGTTTTCTCTCATCACGCAGCTAGGACATCCTAGAACAACCAGGCACTGGCTGGCGTCCTTGGGGCAAAATCGCTCCGCGAATGGGGGGTCCGCCGTAAAACAGGGGGGGAAGGATGACTTGCCTCAAGACCAACCTCGAGAGAGGTCGTTTCGGATCGAGGAGGGCCGTGCCTTCGAAATGCCTTCTTCCCGGGGAGGGCCGCCCATTCGACGAGCAAGGCAGGGGCGTCGTTAGTGAGCATGGAAAAGCGGCCCTTTCGCTTGAACTCCTACCTTGAGGCGAGGAGCCTCTTGCGGGAGATCTGCAACCCAATCCCGATTCCTGGCTTGCTCGTGCGCGGGGAGGGAAAGGTGATCATCACGCCTTGAAACTCCTCGAACCGGGCGAAGTCGTCGGGTGCCCCCGTTTGACCAGTATTAGATGTGGGGGGCAGCCCCAACCGGGGAAACCGCGAGCGGAGTGGGCCAAGCTCCGAGATCGTCCAGAAACTGAAACCGCGAAGGATTCCCCAAGCTACGATGGGAACCACCGCGGTAACACAGCTGAACGTGAATAATGGAAAAAGGCGCCGCCGATAAGCGGCGGAGGGGAGGAAGTGGGGAAGTCAAAGGGCGATACGGCACGTAAGGGAAAACCGTACTCTCGCGTGAGCCAAGACTAGCCCTCCGTCGTCTGTCGCAAGGGATCAGATGTGCTCTTCACACAACTCAGGGCTCTTAACTGGTTCAGGGAGTCCGCGCCATCGCGGTTGCCGGAAGCGGGGAAAGGGGGACGGTCTGTCGGCAAAAAACGTGGCCACGTCGCCGCAGGGCTGCCACTCATGGACGAGTGGTGAGGGAAGGGTCCTGAAGGAGATGACGATGCCGGAGCAATCCCTCCGGTGGGGGGGAATCAAACATACTATTACGTATAAACCACGCAGGAGCCTCCCTATGACATAAATTCGAACCATTGTAAACAAAGGGATGAGGTTTAAACCACCTTAGTAATCGCGGGCCTCTTTCTCTATGTGCATACCCCTAGCTGCTCTCGTCCTTCTTCTATTAAGACTCAGCGATTAATTGGAAAGGAAGCACCAAAATAACACGGTCTTCGACCAATTGTGCCGGGATGCAGGGTATAACTCTCTGGGCCGTGGACCGGGGGGAGAGGCCAGGGGGATCTCTCGTGAGAGAAGAATCCCTTTTCGTCCGCGACCATATTCGAATTAAACCTTCCCCTCGCGTCGCCTAGAGATAGCAAACACAACACGATTAGAGAGATCGGTACGTCGGATCCATGGCTGATCTGTCGGAGTCCTGAGATCACCGGCGAACGTCAACCAGAGAGAGGAAGTGGCGATCGCTCGGCGGGTGCAGTCACCAAGGGCTAAAGGAAGTCTGTGAATCACTTCCAATCGGCGAGTCTCCTCCCTCAGTGCTCTTGGGCTGAGGCTTCAGGCGGCAGAATACTTACGAACTAGAGGATGACGAACCTAAAATATCATTTTGTTCCACAATATAGGAACTCTTGGACTTGCGTCACCCGTTTGGGACCGGCATCTCGGAGTTGCGTGGGGGAGCGACTTCTGGGGGTCGCGCTCCTCTTGATTGTTAACAACATGGCTCTCGTCCAACGGCATCCGGGGGAAAAGTCCATAACAAGAACGTGGGCCATGAGTGGCGAAAGAGGGTGACGGGTGGGAACGCTGGCTGCTCAATACGGAAACATCACGCGGTCAACGGCTTTACAGCATTCCCCATGGGCCGGCCGCCGTGGGACCGGCGTCACCGGGCGAGCCTGGCCGAGAGACCGGGGCCGGGCCATGAGCTAAAGGAGACGGTATTCAGGAGGACGGTAGGACAAAAAAAGCAGCGCCCACTGAGATCTTCATTGCGCATACGAGAACGGCGAAACCTGGCCGTGCCGGTGATCGAATTTCTCTTGTGGGCTGCGGGCATACCGAGCGGAACTCATACGGTTGGGTTTGATCCTTGCTACGCTTTTCAAGGCGCACAGGCGTTTGCTGGAGCATTTTCTGGGGCTTAGGGAAAAAGGTACGTGGTCAATTTGTTGCGCGGGGGCACCGGTTCCGCGCTGGGAATCCGGGAGTTTAGGCACACCGGACAAAAGAGGAAACTCTTCTCATCAGGTAAATGCGTCGTAGCCTACGCCCTAAGCCCTGATTCTAGGACGCCGAGATCCTGGAGGAGCAAGAGAAAGTTCATCTGGGTCAGCCAGTGACTGGCGAAGGAACGAAAAGGGACGCCCCTTTCGCAGCCAGGGGCGTGGCCATGAACGGTAAAAAACCGCGAAGGAAGCAAAATGGTTGGCCATCGATTCAGGAAAAAAGCGGGTCGCGGGGGTAAACGGAAAAAACCCTCATAAAGATACGGCCGGGGGAAAAGAATCGAAGTGAAGAAGGGGCGTACTCCATCAAACGGGCGTGGTAGGAGGTAGCAAGTTCTCTGGACTAGGGAGGCGGCTCGCACTCCCATCCACTAGACGCGGACACTCCTAATGAAATGAAGCCTATCAAAAACGAACCTCTGGCTATTCGGGTGAATAGACCGGCCCCGGAGATCTCGTATGCTGTCGACCTCTCATAGTAATAACTCTAGGGACTGGGGGATTCGGAGAATTGCGGAGATTATAAATGGCACTTGCCAGGATCGTTCTCTGTTAGTAGGGAAAATTACTCGCACTTCTGCTCCTTAGAGACGAACACCGGGAATCGGGGCCTCACCGGGGGTACAACGGCGAAACATGGAACACGCTAGTTGGTTCCAAAAGGATATCGTCAGCCAAAAAGGGGGAGCAAGTGCGCGTGGGTCGGTACCTGA
>Ga0179593_1566498_pt1 | contig 10114 bp, 11 predicted proteins | sample CZODoug2_1_08_16_FD_185931 | JGI IMG/M metagenome (GOLD analysis project Ga0179593, IMG submission 185931) | Vadose zone soil fungal communities from Angelo Coast Range Reserve, California, USA - CZODoug2_1_08_16fungal (PacBio error correction) | ecosystem: Environmental > Terrestrial > Soil >...
ATATTGACGACCAGAAAAAAAAAAGAACACTGTAGAAAGGCTGAAGGATCATGACAAAGGGGGGGTCACCTGGGTTGACAGGGCCCAAGCAAACGGTGAAGGTATTTGAAGGGCACGATTCTGAAAACGGAGGGACGGGGGGGGAATTAAGACAGTTGGACCCGGACAAGTCGGAACCTGGGATGCGAACCCCCAAATACGTGAGGTTGGGAGTTTCGCCCTAAGTCAGGCGGGGATGAAAGTTCACCAGGGTCACGGCTTGTCGGGGTGGGGAGACGAGGGAAGTGTCGTAATTCAGTGGCTCCCCCGTGCATGAAGAGGGGGGCACCAGTATCGCTATTCGGGACCGGATATGCCCGAATAACAGGGAGGAATAATAAAAAGCTTAGGTAGAAAAATGGTTGAAACCCATTGCAGTGAGTGTTTTCCAACCTCAACTTTATCAACAAATAGGCAGGGTAGACAAGAGCCATTCGCGGGTCCACTCGCCCTCCGAGCAAAATCAGGCACGGCAAAAGAACACTACCGAAGATTGGCGTAAAGGATGGTAAAATGTGGGACAAACTGGGAGGATAGTGGGAAAACCAGCCTTTGATACAACAGGAGGGGAGAGCGGTCGCAAGTGGATGAAGACGGGAGGTCTTAAAAGACGTTGTGGGCGACCTAAAAAAATCTAGTCAGCTTGAGTAAGGGGTGAAAGGAGAAGGGAAGATACGTGGCGTGAGATTTACACTCCCGAGGCGGAGTACAAGGCTCTGAGACCACTCTCCAAAAAATTATGGTGCTCGAAGGACAAACATATGAACAATTTCCACGCGCTCAGCCTCACCCACTCCAATCAGAAAAAGGCTAGGCCGAACTCACAGGGGAATCAATATGAATAATAGGGAAGAAGAGGTCCTGCGCAATTGAAGCTAACTACGGAACAAATCAGAACGCAGAGGGGAAATAGTATTCAAAATTCTGCTAAAAACGGGACGAACTGCTGCCAGGAATAGTGGTACCAGGTTCCTGGGAAAACAGACGAATGGAGCCCAGCTGAAAGAAATAGATCCGTTTGTTGCAAAGCCCGCGTAGAGGGGGGCCTGGGTGCAGGACTAGAAGGGGGGGACCGTTTTTCCCGGATACTTTTGAGCGAACGAAGTAAGCATATCAATTTCAGTGCTCTGGCGATTTGGGTAGAGAAGAAAAAGGGAAACGAGGAAACGAAATGTCTGGACTACCTGAAAAATCAGAGGCTGTGGTCAAGAAGTTCCGGATCACCCGAACAAAATGGACACAAAAGTTGTACGGACACATGAACGAAAGTAGCAACATGAAGGAAAGAGACGGGAGGGACTGGACTGAAAAGGGGAGCCTCTCGGAAACAACGCCTACAGAAAAACGCTGCTACGTTAGCCCGATCTAGATATCTCGGGATGAAGGTAAGGACGCATACCGAATTGAAAATCAAAAAGTAAGTTTGAGAAACGCGGAAAAGGTCAAACGGCGACCGCAGACCGTGTGCGGCATTCGATAGGTTGGAGAACTACCTAGGGGGGGTTGCTGTAGTCAAAAGGCACGGAGAATCCTCTTAGAAAAAAACAGGACGAGAGTGTGCAGCCGGAGCTCGGCTTATCCTTTCTTTTTTCAAAAAAAAAGGGGCAAGCGCTTGCGCCTCGTCGGCTCACAGAGCCGCTGCGCAGGTCCTTCCCTTTCTCGGTAGGCTGTATTGCAGTACCAGAAGGACGGAAGGGTGGCTATATACAGTGTGTGTCTGAGAGAGGTATGGGTCGGTCGCGGATGTCAGGGCCAAGATCGTTGGTTGGTGGAGGGCGAAAAGGTCACAGAGAAAAGGATGTGGGGATAGTTACTTGAAACGTGAAGGGGAGATAGCCCTGTACAAGCCGGGAGGGGGAAACTAAATTATTCACTAGTAAACTCCGTTAAGAGGCTGCGGGGGGGGGGGGGTGTAGGAGTTTTGGGGAATCCCGTTGCAAGGCGTTTGGCGCAGGGGGTCATCCGGCGGCTGGGGAACCATTCAAGGTCGAGGGAATACGAAAAAGTTCAAAGGTCGCTAGGCTGTCGAGCAGGCCTGAGACCAACAGCCATGTGGTACCACCGGCCAAGTCAGCGTGGTGGGCGCACCGCTAGGAGAAGAAAAGAGGCCGGCGGGGGAAGATACAAAATAATCGGCCAGTGGAGATGAACAGCAATCTTTTCACAAGACGCCGGTGTGAAAAGCACCAGTGGTGTCAGTCTTGGAAACTGGTAATGAAGCCGCCATGCACCCTCGTACCTCGAAAACACGCCCGAAATGAGGGGAGGCTTCTGAAGCATGGGACAGCGGGACAGGCGCTTGCGGGACGCGGAGCTGATTGGCTAAAATTTCGTCTGGGGCAAGATCGAGACGGGGAGAGCCTGGTCGCAATGGATGTTAGTGGTGAAAGCAAAGAATAGGTAGACAAACTGATCACGCGACCATTCGCGGCAGGAAGGGCATAGTGGGGGCCGTCCACATGCGACGACAGACCTGAAGCTGAAAAGAAAATCTCGCCATAGGGATGATTCGAAAGAGAGAGGGGCCGCAAGTAAGGCGGTTGCGCGCAGAAACACCAAGACGGAAAGCCAGAAAGCTCAACGTCTCGCGGGCGAGAGGAAGATACAGGGGTCGAACCGCTCTAAAGGAGCCAGCGAAACATTCTGACCGAACGGTAGGAAAGGCCGAGGGGAAAAACAAAGGTAAGGAAACGTAGCAAAGATTGACTCAAAAAGATTCACGCGGTGGCGGTGGGACACTGGGTCTGGGGCCCATAAGCCAAGGGCGCAGCCCGGTTGACCTGTCGGATAGGAAATCGATACAAATATGGGACTTTAGCCGGCGTCTCGAACAAATTGAGAGTTCATAAACTCCAGGTCATCGACCAGAGCCATTTCAGGGGAAATGCGTCTGTTCAAGCGCAAGGTCAAAATCGAAGGGAGCCCGGGAATAGGGAACGAACGGGAAGCGTCGAGTCATTGTTCTGAGTATCCCTGCAGGGGGCCAAGGGAGAGAAATGCAGGTTGGGGACACCGGAATACGAAGTGCGGGTCCCAGTGGCTCAGACCTGCGCCGCGACCGCGGTGGTTTCTCTCAGAAGGAGAACAGGGGACGGCAGGAAAGTGGCGTAAAAAAAGCGTATAAGAAAAAGTATACTTAAACATCGTCTGTCAGGAAAAAGGGGCGGCTGGTCGCCTGGTGTCTGTTAAGTCACGATTACACGCGGGGCGGGGCGAGAGGGCGGGGGGGGGAATTATCAATACCCAATGAAATGAGCCTAAGCGAGCATAAAAACAAGAAAGTAGCACGTACTCCCGACCCGACCCCGTGACGTCAGAGCGAGAGGAGAAGGGCGGGAGGCGGAGCTGTAAAGGGGCAGTCAAACTACGGAGGAGGGGGGGGGAAAATAAGAAGAGATCAGCTGTATGACTCCCGCTCCGCCTGTCTCAACTCCGACGCAGTAAGCGGGGTAAGGAAGCGCATGCAAAAGAAGCGTAGCGACATTGCAATCCGCCGACGGCGGAAGGCGGCAGAAGGTGAAAGACAGCGCGCCGCAATCACCAGGTGCAACCAAAGTGCACGCACATTGGGGATACGTTTGCAATGGGGAGAGAACCCGTGTGGAAAGCACGATAACAGCAGGCATACGCATTGAACACTGCGAACGGAACGAAGTCCCGGACGAACTAGAGCGGGAGAAAAGCTGCACGCCAATGCCACCGCCAGAGTAGAACAGATGGGGGCCAAGAGGAAACGCTTGCATGTATATGGTCTAGTGCCAAACACATTAGAACGCAAGCACGTCTCGAAGGGTGCGCTCGGGCCGGCAAAAACTTAAAACCGCCAGCGCGGGGGGGTCTCTTTTCCGCCGCTCAGTGTCACGCCTACAAGAAGTGAGAAGCGATTACGACGAGTACAGCAGGTCAAGCCAAGCAACAGTTGTGCGCAAAGGAGCACGACAAAAAAGGCTATGGCTAAAGCACGGCAAGCTCTGGGCGGCCGGGGATAACGATAAATAAAATAAAAGTTGGTCATAAAAAAACGAATGGAGAGTGAAATTACCTAAAGTTCTAGTCCGAAACCAGATTAGTCATCCGCTCAGTATTTAACGGGGGAGAACAGGATGCAAGACCGGGGGGAGGGGAGTAGGTATACGCTCGAGGCGTGATGGGAAGGCACGCTATAGCTATCAATGAAACCGTGGGACAAAAAAAAAGGAATGTCACCGGCAGCTAAGGAACAGAGTCAGGAGGGCCAGCTTTTCGCCTTACGGGATGTCCCATTAATAAGAGTCTCGAAACGGGGCCATCGATATTGGCGAAACAGGAAATGACCACGTCAAGAGGGACACCACAACTCCACGCGGATGATGGTGCATAAAACGACATGCGCTAGAGGGAGGGGGGATTGCTGGCCGTCCCGGATCTGTAGGATGGACAAAAACGGGAGAACAAAAACGGTGACATAAAGCGCTGTAGGGCCTCTGTTGAAAGACGGCTATGAGCACACGCCCCGTAGTTAGAGAGAGGACAACGCTCGTGGGAAGGGGGGGAGCGGGGTCTCAAGAACCACAGAGAGAAAAGGAATAACCCCGTAGGGGCAGGGGCAATAAAGCGTGTTCCACAATACACAACCAGAGATACAAAATAGAACGAAAAACACGGGCTGTCCAACGGGGTAGTATCAAGCCTTACCCAAAACTACAAAATAACGGATTCACATTCGTTGGATTGGATCCCAAGGTTGAGAACCCGATTGAGGGGGTAGAAATCTAAACAGGAATTCGGGGTGAATCGGGATCAGGCCGAAAAAAAAAAAGAAAAAGTGCCCCGCGCGGCCAACCGCCCAGACAACATTGGGACACAAAAAAATTGTAGACAGGAGCCAAGGGAAGTAGACCAGGCGTACGCTAGGGGCAAAGGGGAGCCGAGCAACGCAAAGAGAAAAAAAAAAGGCACGAATACATCGGCGCAAAACGTGGGGAATCAGAAAAACTCTAAGAGGACAGTTCAAAAGGGAAAAGTGGAATTTCTCAAGTCTCGAAGCCAAAAAAGAAAGGTCTAATAATGGCGAGGGCACACGTTCAATGAGCGCACGGAACTTGAGGGTAGGAAAAAAGTCTAGAAGACCCATATATGAGCATAGATTAAACCCCGTGCACGGTCGCTGTACGGATAAAAACGCACAGGATAGAATAAGCTGTTGGGTCCGGATAGGCACATTGGCGAAGGAAAAAAAAGGGCGGGAAATATGTTTCTCGTCATTTGCTCATTAAACGGTGGAGAAGGTGTGGGGGTTCGGGAACCTCACGCGCGACACAATCAAGCAAACATCGTCCGAATATTTAGCATCCCAGCAGGGGGCCACGATTGAAGGAGAGAAAAATGTTCTAAACAGGCGTTGAAAATTTATCTATGACGAAATAACCCGGAAAAAATGTCAATCCACGTGAAAAAGTGGAAAGCCCTTACCGTCATGCAGTAGGTGCGAACACGCGTGGGCCGTAACAAAAAAGCGCGTGGCTCTTCGTCAAAAACAGGGGGAAGAAGGAGCCACCTCTCCCGCCGCGCGCCAGCAATTTTGGGGGGCAGGAAGGTATTACTTCGAAGGGAAGGATTAGCTGGGGTGCACTAAATAGGGGGTGCACTAAAAGAAAAGGGAAGGCCGAATATTAGATTGAAAAATCAAGGGGGAAGGTGTAAACTAGTTTGGGGGGAAAGGGGGTTGAGAAGCGTCCCTTTTCTAGACAACGCCACAGAGGGTCAATAATGAGCGGGGCAAAACGGAAAAACCAAGAGGCCCCGGTCATGAAAATGGACGGTTCGGGTCCCGAAAGCTGAAACGCTATCAGTCCATAAAAAAAACACATGACACGGCAGCAAGATCGTATCACATACAAGGCGTTAGATTGGTGACTCACGGGCGTCTTGCCGGACAGGTGGGGGGGGTGGGACCAAAAAACCAAAGATTTGTACCCCTTTCCGCGTCCCATGCACCGCGTCAAGAGGCTGGGTGTCCCAGGCCCGTGATAGGGAGCTAAATATCCACTGCTCCTGTGCGCAATCGCGTACTGAGGAGGAACGGACTCCTATGATCGGAAAAACATGTTAAACCCGCTCCTATAGACAAGATTGCGTCTGTGAGATTCATTTCTGAGGAAAAAGAGGGGGTCTATGATGTGCTGGAATTTTATCGCCATTCAGGGTGGCAATGCATTAGCGCTGTTTGACAAATGGATGAGATCCGCTGAGTTGTACACAAAATCTAAAAGTCCGGACGGGGGGGGGACAGGAACGTGGCCTGAAATGGTAAATTTCAACATCACAGAGGAAAAAATGCTCCAAGTGACCAAAGGGTGACGGGGAGGCAATTACTCACGGAAAACCCAATCAATTAGTTGTCTATTCAACCATCTGATACTCTCTAGCCCTGAAAGGAACAACGGACTGTAATGAAAATCCCTCGTCAGAAAGGGAAGACAATCTGCATTAAAAGCGCAACTATCCCCAGCGGGGCAAACTAAAAAAGAGAGTAGACCATTGAACCGGGGAAAATATTCAAAGAGGCAACGGGCACTCAGGTGATTTTTTGGACGGTATCAGAACTCGGACAAAAAACGCTGGCGAAAGAAAAAGCAGGAGGTGCCGTAAAAAGAGAAACATGTGATGAGGGAGGAAAAGTGAGACAATGTTCTCTGGGGTAGGGGGGTTGAAAAGCGAAGTGGAAGATAGGGGTAAGGGCCTGGCGCGTGCCGATTGGTAGAAAAGTCTTTATGGAAAAGTCAGTGTGACCCTGGGCTCGAACAGAGGGTGGGCAAGAAAAACCCACTACAGATGAATGTCTGAGTCAGGGTGGACCCGAGAACGGGACGGGGTGATGCCAGCGGGGGTGTAGGTCTGATTGGCCGAGAAGGATGGGGAGGGGGGGCAAGGGGACTGACCCGTATCCCCAGTGCCATGGGGCTAAAAAAAAAGGTTTACCCATTCCAGATCAGAGTGCGGGAAGCCACATCCGAAAAGGAACAGCACTGGATATGCCACAGCGAATGGCACAGATAACATGTTTTCCGATTGAAAATAGAAAATGGGCACATCATGACTAACGTAAACATACGCAATTCTTTGAAAAATCGCGGGGGGGGGTCTTTAAACCGCAGAGATCAGGAGAACGCGCACCACACTATCAACGAGGACCGGAAACAGCGTTCACAAAAGGGTAAGGAAGCGCAGGGGCTCCAAGCGATTCTAAGTTCGAATGTGGAAATCACCGAGGGGGACGATAATATCACTGGGCCTGGGGGGGGGGGTGGGCAACCTGAAAACGCTTGATAATGGAAGACGATAGAAACGCTCTGGACAGCAAGAGGTGGGAAAGAAGGCTGACTCCTCGTCGAGAAGGCCATCCTCACACATCTTAAGGGGGGATGAACATCTCCACGAAATTGGGCCAATCTAGAGGTTAAAAGACGTAAAACGGGGAACTGTCGCGCTCGCGCTCAACCCACATAAAAAAATAAAATAGCCGGCTGAAGACCAATTGCAAAGTCAAAATAAACATGGAATCGCATGATGTTAGGCACATGAAGGTCGAAAAAAACAAACAAGGCAAAGGAAGTAATGGTTCACAAGTCGAAAAGCATGGCAGCGGACGGCCGAGCCAGAGAACGTTGGGGTGAAAAAAAATCGTTTCACAAAGGAAAATACTACAGGTTTTTGAAAGGGAGACAACAGTGAGAACTTTAGAACTCAAACAAAACGGAAATGTTATAATACGTATATTGCACGGATGGAGGCGAAGTTAGACACGAATCGGGAAAAGATCATTTGCAGGTAATCAAACTTCGTTTTTAGGGGAGACAAAAGCAAAAGGAACATCTGAATTCGAATAAAGAGGGACACAGAGGCCTGAGCGGATGATCAGACAACCGAAGAAGTATTGACGAAATGTGACAAAAAAGAAGACCCCAAGGGCCCCTGAGCCAAGGGAGAAAGAAGACTCATCCCTAAGGTAAAGCGGCTGGTTCGTGCCTAAAGGGAGGCCCGGAAAAACTGAAAGGAAGTCAAATCGCGATCCTTTAGTAGATACTAGGATATATCGACTGTCTTACTTTGTGTAAGCGACCAGGGGGCGCGGTCGAAGGGGGAGGACAAACAAATGTACAACCGGCCGGCACCAAGAATCCACCTGGATGGTGAACAGAAGGCTTGCGCACACTTATAACTTAGAACTACACGTGAAAATGCGGCGGGGTGAGGGAAAAATTGAGTCCCTCGTCTGGAACCCGCTAGAATATGGGCTGGCGGTGCGGAACTAAGGTCGAGGCCTAAAGTTTGTGACGGGCCAGGAACATTTTGTCGAAAAGCGCGACGTATGCGCTCCCTTTTGACCGGGGGCGAAAACATGCAAAAATACAGGAACCGCGCAGGGTCCTTCCGCTTCGCCTGCGCGGGTCTACAATGGAGGACAAACTGGGGAGAAAAAACCTGTGTGCTGAAGCTGGGAGGGGTGGGGTGGAATGGGCAGGATGGTGGGGTGACTTCGTGACAGTGAGGGGCCGATAGATAAGGAAGAAAGACCCCGTACCTCATTGGTTAAAAAATCTAACAAAACCGAGGACAAGGGAGGGATGAAAAACTAACCAAAAACCCAGAGGTGCACACGGCAAGATGGTGGGTATGTGGGGGGGAAGATATTGGTGACTTTGAAAAAGCAGAGGGTTGGGGGGCCGGTAAGTAAACAATCAGGGAGGACGATGGACCATATCCGGAATAGGAAAGGTGATGAGGTTTAAGGGCATAAAAACAGGGCGAAGCATGTAAGGAGACGAATCGCTGCCGCACCGTTAACGAGCTGGTCTCGCCGCTTAAGTGATCGGGTGATACCGGAAGAAGGGCTTGAGATAAAGACGACAGGGGCCGATCTTCGCTTAGGATTCCAAGACCTCGTGGCGAAAGCACGGGTCTTTTTACTAGGCTGGTACAGCTAGGTACATCGCGGCATGATTCCCAGGAGCGCCCTTTATTTACCAACGGCACCACGTATAATACACATGGCCAGTAGGCGCAAAGCTCGGGGAGATAGATAACTCTAGGGAAAAAGGTTACCACCTCAGGCGCGCGTCAGCTGCTTTTGTCGGGAAGGGGAGAAAGGGCGTGAGGCCACAAAAGTGGATGCAGCGGGGCTGTTAAAAGACTATCGCCGCCCAGTACTGCAGGGGGAATGTAGAGAACGAATGCCATAAGACACGGCCGCGGGGGGGGGGAAGCATTGCTCCAGACAAGAAAAAAACCCGTCTCGCATTGCAATCAAGCACTCAACAAAGAGAGGATCTGCAAAAAGGGACCGTGACTTCACCGATCAACGCGCGGCGGGCCTAATCGCGCGGGGAGGCGGACGGGGGGATCGGGGAACCGAACATTCTAGAACGCTAAGAGGACTTAAGGACGGGGGATCAAAACAGCCGGAAAAGTAATGGGGGAAGCGTGGCAAGCGGCGCTAATACGAATCACGACCTTGGCGCGTGCCCGAGTGCCTGCGAGCTACAAGCTGTTTGACTCCCTAAAAACGCCTGTCGGAATAGGGGGTCCAGAATGAGCGGGGTGGTAAACGATGACAACGTCATGGATAGAGGGTCTGCAAAATGTCTCTCCTGCGCCGCGAACGCAAATGATACTGAAAACGACAGAGCGGGCTCGATTAGGAGATGGGCTCAGGGGGCCAAAGATACACACAACTGCTGCACGGCGGGGCATAAGATTAGGGGCAACCAAGGAAAAACGAACTCTGCTCTCGCCATCATGTTACGCGGCGTGTTGAGTGCAGAAAAAACGCCTGCGAGTTGCGACAAAGGGGCATGAAAGGAGCAGAAGCGGGGCCGCTTATAGGGGGCGGCCCTGGGTGGCGAAGCGCTCTGAAGGAAAAAAAAGGGGTACGTGGTGGCTTTCTCCCGACCCAATAGTGACCGAAGCGTGGCTCATAATCCTTCATAGCCCGTCCTTGCCCTAAGGAGAGGAAAAAGAAAAAAACGTATGCGAAAAGCACCCGCACCCAGACAAAAGGACACACGGGAAGGGAAAGCTAGCGCTAGAAGAATGG
>Ga0179593_1815282_pt1 | contig 10114 bp, 12 predicted proteins | sample CZODoug2_1_08_16_FD_185931 | JGI IMG/M metagenome (GOLD analysis project Ga0179593, IMG submission 185931) | Vadose zone soil fungal communities from Angelo Coast Range Reserve, California, USA - CZODoug2_1_08_16fungal (PacBio error correction) | ecosystem: Environmental > Terrestrial > Soil >...
CAAAAAAGATTACGCAAGTCGGGATAAAAAAATTTAGGGTACACTCGCAGGTTCGGCAGGTCCGGGGGAATGGTGCGAGCCGCCTGTGAACGGGGTGTGGAAAGGGGAGGGTCGTGGGTGTGGGTAAAGTCGGGGAAAAGGCTAAAGTCCTCGAACGTGACAAAGGGCCGGCACTCGCGGTGAAAAGAGGAGGTAAAAAAAAAGGGTTAAAAAATAGAGGGAGGAAGTGCGCCCTATAAAGGGAAACCATAAAAAAGAAAGAGACTCACCAGAAATCTATGAAAAAAAGGCGCTGGTTAAAGAGTGTCAAACATTCGGAGGGGATTAAAAAAAACCCCCCGGGGGAAAAAGTAGGAAGAAACTGGCAAGCGGGGCGACGCCTCTGAACAAAGGATAACTCGAAGCTGACGGATCTCCTGATTCCCTCCGGAATCTGAAAAGTAAGGGGAAAGAAAAAAAAGATACCCGCCGAAACGTGGGCATCGAAAAATAAAGCTCTATTCTTCCTCTTTCTTGCCCTCACCAGACTCTTGGGGGGGGGGGCTAAGGGGGGGGAGAACTGGGAAGGAAAGTCAAAAAATGGGAACAAAGCATTCGGGGTGTCTTACGATTCCCAGCTACGCAGAAGGGCTTCTCAGGCAGAAGGGAACCAAATGGAAAAGCTCACCGGGATCGCGAAATAATCCGCTAAGGGAGGCACGGGGGAACGCTCCCTGTCGACTAAAGAGGGGTCCATGAAGACTCCCAAAAAAAAAGCAGGGAAGCCTCCATTTGGACTCGAGAACATCAGTGCCTCAGGAAGGGGCCACCACCGCCTCTAACCAATGAGGAATGACGAAGGAGCAAAAGAAAGGGAGGGGGACTGTTCGATTCTCGGCGCCAGGCGAAGACTACTTCAACTTTCTCCTACCCGTCTGGCGCCGAGTAGGAGGGAGGTCTGGGGAGAGAAGAAGGAGGGAGTAGGAAAAAGACCTGGGGGGGGAAAAAGACGTCCAGGATGTCACGACATAGAGAAAAACACTAATCTCGCCTCTTTTAGGGATCATTCGAGCGAAGGCGGAACTAAGAGAAGGGGAAAAGAGGGACTCAAAAAAAGCAAAAAAGGGGGGGAGTCCTGTGAAGTAAATGGGGTCAACTTTCAGGAACTCCTAAAATTGTACTTCCCGTATGACCGTCACTTCCGAGACATCTGGGAGAAAGAGGAAGACGTGATAGAGGATACTTTGAGGGGAAAAGAGAACAGCCTGCGGTGGAGATCGAAGCCATACGAAATCTTTCTGTGGCACGACGTATTCGACGCCGAGGAGGATCTGCCTTAAGGGCGATGGGCCTGTAAGCCAAAATGCTGAAGAAAACTGAATAAAGAACTGCCCCAAAGGCTACAACTCTCTTCGGGCACTAAGGCGATGAGAAAGTTACTATAGAGGGGGGAGACGTCGAGAATTACGAAGTTTCGGTAAAAGGAATTCTTCCCGACGACAAAGCTCCGTCTCGGGGGGAAGTAATCTCAGAGGAAAGAGTAAAAGGGTTACTGGAGAGGGAAAAAATAATTGGGAGGTTCGGAAGGGGGAAACTAGCAGACGCCTGAACGTGTGGGTCAGGGGAGTAGTCCCAGCCTGTCCCAGAGTTCGTTCCTGGGAATCGGGGACTATCCGGGCAAAAAGGAAGAATTTTAGAAAAGGGGGTTCGGCGAAACAAGCGATGGCGCTCTGCGAAAACAGAAGTGATCCCCAAGGAGGGGTCTAGTGCGGGCCGTCAGATAAAATCGACTGGAGAGGGACTGGGGAAGAAAACGTTCGGGGGGATCTTCTAAAAAAGTACACCAGGGAAACCGAGATCTCTCTAAAAACCACCTGGAAAAAGTCCCAGAGATCGGTCTCACGGGGGGACCAATGCGACAGGGCTCGCGTCACGAAAAAGAGGAAAAGAATCCCGTGCGAAAAGGACTTCGCAGGGGGGGGCGATATGGGAGCAGGCACTCGACAACGAAGGGCTAAGGGTTTGTCACCTGCGCGAGCCATATGCGAAAACAAAGGGGGTCCGCTCGAAAGAGAGGAGAAACTACAATTCGTAAAAAAGGCAAATCGACGAAAGGGCACACTAAGATGGTCTTCTGTTCCTACAGAACCCCTTCTCGGCACAAAAAACGTAGAAAAAAAAAAGTCCAAGGAAGAAGAAAAAAAATGCGTCGCCCGAGCTCTCTCAACCTCAAAATCAGAGAAAAGACAGTTACGAAAAGGGGGGGAAAGAGGGGGGACGACTTGGAAAAAAAAACATACTGAGTCTAAAAACGGGAAGAACAGATCTCTTCCCTCGCGAGAGAAATCGCCGGGGAGGGGGGGGAGGACTACTACAGAGAGGGGAGTTTCCTTGGAGGAGGGTTTCCAGGGGAAGAAGCATCACGGGTCACTGACGGGGACCATCTCGCTCATCCGCTGCCTCACGGGAGAGGAGGAAGAGTCCGAGGGGGAAAGGGGGAGGCCGTAGAAAAAGAAAAAAAAGGCTGACAAAGAATCCAACAGGTATGGAGTGGTGTGGAGTCGACATCCCCGGCATCTGGGAAGGGGCACTAAAAAATTCCGAAGGGGGAGAAAATCGATAGAGGGGGAGAATGGATTTGGGGAAGAAAACCGAAAAAAAATTGGAGAAAAGGAAACAAAGAAATTCGTAGACACACGTGCGTCACCCCCTATTGTCATAACTCGAAACAGTCATTCCTTAACCGCGGCGGGGGGCAAACTTGATCAAATAGGCGAATTTGCGAGGTCGAGTACAATCGCCTCGTGGAGGGAGCGGGAGGGGATTCTGGGGGTGAGAAAGTCAAAGTCTCGGAAAGACGCTGAAGCGGAGTATTCTCAACGTTCCTTTCCGCCGGCAAATGGGTGTGACCGAGGTGTGGTCGGATTATGGAGATCTCCGGAGAGGAAAGGATATGGAGGGGAAAAACTCAAAGTCTCTGAATAACCGACGGGGGACGCCGTTTCTCCCTGCTGTCTGTAAGTCAACGAAGGGGAGTCGACACCAAAAAGTCAGCGAAGGGAAAGTAGAAAAAAAAGTAGATCTTCCTTCCTTCCGCCAAAGGGGGGGTGGGTTAAGGAGGGAGACTCCTTGACGAAAAGGGGGTGGCAAGTGGGTAGAAGAAAAAAGAGGAAGGACCACTCCTTAGTTTCATACGAGGGGTTAATTCGGAGATTAGAAGAGGGGGGGGCCGTTCGCGAGGAACACACAACAAAAAGGAACGTCTTCGGGGGACAGAGGGACATTAAAGGTGAAGAGGCGCCACCACGTGGGTCGTGTCGGTCTCCGGGGAAATAGCATGCAATAACTACGAGAAAGGCTAGGGTCTCATAAGCTTCGTACACGAGGGTGCAAAAAAAAAACCTTTAAAGAGGGAAGGGTTTTGGGGAAAGTCTGGGAGGAAGGTCTTTTACCAAAGACTCACAAAAAAGGTACACATAAGGACCAACACACACGAGGAAACGATTACGTTACTTAGTAGGACTTACACAGCCGTCCGAGTTCTCCGACTTACGTGGGGGGGGGGGGGGGGGGGGTGTCTGGGTTAGAGAAAATCGAGGGTAAGCAGCGAATCACCACTGGGCCCCGTCTTATTCACTAAGAATATCGTAAACACCGCCCCGAAAAGGAGAAAAAAAACAACAGAGAAAACTTCAATGGATTATAAAAAAAGAAAGCAAAAAAGGTGGGGGTACGACCGCAAAAGCCTAGGAGGAAGTCTTGACTTTACGCGATCGCATGAAAAAAACAAAAAGGAGGGAAGGGGGGTAACAAAGGATCAATGTAAGAAAGGTTTGGGAAAAAAAAAGAAAAACCACTTGGGAAAATTGCGCTCAAATTACTTGGGAGGCATTTCCGAGGGAAGGTTCTCGACTCGAAAAAGGGGGGGTGCGAAGGGGAGAGCTTCGTTGAAAAAGACTGCTGGAAAGGGCATGTTACACCAGTGTCGCGGGAGAAAAGGTGACCACGTAGGCATGGTCTCGCAATAGAAAAAAAGAAAAAGACCTGGAAAAGGAAAAGGAAAGCGGTCCAAGAGAAACTCTGGAAAAAAAAATGTAAGCTGCGTGGGTCACGAAACCGTCTTGCGTCTTAAAACCAAACAAGAGGTACCGTCGAGGATCTTTCACCAGCGTCGTAGATCTGAAAAAAGGTAGTGAAAACTTACAGTAGAAGACCCTCCGGGAAAAAGCGAGTTGGCCAGAGAAAAACCTAACGTGTTTTAAGGCAGGGGCTATCACGGCGCAGACATCGAAAGTTCCAACTCTGAGGGACTTGCGAGGCCGCGCTTCCAGAGCGTCCTTGAACCCTGCGATGAAAAGAAAAAGGAGGTGCGAAGAGGGGTGAGAAACCCAAAAAAAAGCCAGGGAAAGAGCCACTACAACAATGCGTGATAAAGAATATGTGTCTACTAATTCTCGGGAGCAAAGTCCAACGCAAGATCTGAAAAAAAAAACTCTTGGGGAAAAGAGAGACTCCCAGGACGTCAGGAGAACTACCGATGTCCTCTAGACCCTGCAAAAAAATAAGAAGTCTGGAGCTCAAAGGAAAATGGCCACTTGGCTTGAGTCGTCTTCACCGTGAGCAAGGACGACGGGAAAATGCACGGGAGACCAGAAAAGGAACGACTGTAGGAACATGCAAAAAAAACCCGACACAGGGGGCAAAAGACTCTGTTTCCCTCTACCTAACAACCAAGGAACCGAAAAAAATACGAAAAGGATTTGTCGAAGCGACGTAATCCGAATGAAGTCCGGCGCATCGGATTAACCTAGGACTGTAAGAGGTTACAGAAAGAAAAGGGGGGTGGGTGTGTTGGGGGGGGGTTGGGGGGGGTGGTGGGGGGGTTCTTCAAGACGAACGAAAGGGGAAAAGAAAAAAATGAAAAAAAAATCAAAAATCGAAGGCGCGGGGGGGGGCGGTAAGAAGGTGTTGACCGCCTCGCTCGTCTGGGATGTCGAAAAGTCGACGCCAAAAGAAAGAAAAGCTCGGGAGGGGGGGAGGGGGCCTTGAAGAGAACGTGCTTTGAAAAAGAAAAGCTATGTCCGGAAAACCCGAGCAGTCTGGAAAAGCTCTAATATAAGGGAAAAAGAGAGAGACCTATTCCCCGCCACCACCAACGGCGAGCTTGGAGGAAGCCTACGGAGATGAGAAAGAGGGGAGATAGGGGGGTAGGAAGGGGGGGAAAGGGGGGTCGTATAGAAGAGAGTCATAGGCAAAGAAACCGGAAAAGTCACCTGAAGACGTCAACACTGAGGTGGGGAGTTTCGTCCGCGAAGTGCGCGCGGTCGAAGATGCGACTTTCGAAAAGAGGGGAGGGCCTGGACTTGATGGGTCGGTAGGAATGTAAAGGAGGGGTTGCGGAGGAATTAGGCGATTCCAGGTCACCGGCAATCACGACTTTGCTTTTCAGAGAAGGAGGGCTAGAGGAAAAAGGGTTCTCTCAAAAGAAAAAGGTCTCAGCCAAGAAAAGCCGGATCGAGTGCGTTAAGGGCAGCGCACTACTGCTAGAATCTTCGACGGGCTTGCGAGCGGTTCCTCCTTCTTGGGGGGCGCGCCTAGAAGGAAGGGGAAACGAGGGAAAAAAAAACAACAAAAGTGTCTCAAAAAAAGTCTCCTCGCACAAGACCGAGCAGGGGAAATTCAAGAGAAAAAGGGACCATAAAGTCGATGGACACGCAGGATAAGGGGGGGGGAAAGACTGAGGAAAAAGATAAATTAAACCAGGGGGGTTCCAGCAAGAGAAGAGAACAAGTGCGAAAAGTCGCGGTTCACAGGATACAAAGGCGGGATGCCCAGGTCGGGAGGAAGGCGCCAGAAGGGAGAAAATTCCCAAAATGGAAGCTAAAAAAAGCCACGACAAGACCACTGCTGCCATCACGACTGCTCTCGCCAAGTAAGGATCCTCCAAGAGAGGAAAATCTCAAGGAAAAACGAAGAACGACTAAATAGGCTAAAAAGACCTTGTCGTCGGAACTTCCGATTACGAAAACCTCTGACTGGAGCTCGAAGTAACCATAATGAGGAAGACGCTCATTCCTTCGGGGAAAGGGATCCCGGTAAAAATGGCTGGGTTGCGCGTACCTTACCGGAAGGGAAGGACTGGGAATAAGGAAAGAAGCGAAAAAAACAAACCAAGTGGAGCTGGGAATTACATCGGCTTCTCTACGACAAGGGGGGGGATCACGAAAAAGACCCTCGGGACGGGGACGTTCGTAAGGAAAAAAATCTCTCGACTTGTGTTCAGTCGAAAGCCCGCAGGAGTGGAAAAAGAGGATAAGGACGTGAGCGACCTCGAAGGCAACGATTGGAAAATGGGGCCTACGGATTTCGGGGAATGACCCACAAATGGAATAGGCACATCTCGGTCGAAGGACAACCTAGGGAATACGCTCGCGCAAAGACGTCAGCCTAAGAGTCTTGACGGGTTCTCACTCGAGACAGCCTGAAATCAAAAGCGGGTAGAGAGAGGGGAGAGGAAGATTCAATAAAAAAAGTCGTCGGAGGGAAGTTGTCATCCACGCGAGTGCAGAATAACGAAACTGGGGGGGGGTTACGTAGGATGCAGGGAGATGGGCAGGGGAATCCATGAGCCTTTTACAGGACGAAACTGGGGGGGGGGGGGAAAATTCGAGTAGGTAAAAAAAGCTCTGGATGGGGAGGCGTGATAAAGATGCGTGGGGAAAAATAACTGGTTGTTATTCGGTTGGGGGGGTTGTTAAAGGGTCTCGGGGGGGGGGAAAAGATCGGAGGGAAAAACCATGTCGGAAGTGGAGCAAAGAGCGCGGTCACGATCGGTCGGTGTCGATGGGGGCCGGGGGGGGGGTAATAAAAATCGTGAAAAAATCTAGGCTCAGGCAACGAAGGGGGGCTGGTACGTGGGTCGACGGACCGCCGGGCGCATTAGGAGTTGTTTCAGAGAGAAAAAACTATTACAAAAAAAAAAAGGGTTAGTGGGCCGAGGGGGGTGTCAGGGACTCTCTTGGATATATTCCGGGGAAAAACTAAGAAACCAACGAAGTGCAGGATGCACGTCTGATTACACTTGGGACAGGGGGGAGACGAGGGAAAAATGTCAAGGGGAAAAATATAGAAAATTGTGACGTGGAGGGGCCGTCTCGTGCAAATTACGGCTACGTAATGATCGGGAAAGGGTATCGGGCTTGAGTCGCCGGGGTAGTGAAAATTTGGTACCATTTCTTAAGGCAAAGGGGAAGGAAGTCAGTAAAAAGGGATACCTTGGGGGTGGTTTTCTTTACGAATTCGGTTTACGTGGGGGGACCAAAATCAACATGGCCGGAAGATAAAAATATTGAACTCTCCATAAATTTTTAGAGGAAATTACCCAAGTGGGGGGGGGCAGGTTGTGTAGATATAAAAGGCAACAGGGCACTCGAGGTCTCTCTGTAAAGGACCTGTGAGGGGGATTGAAATTCTAGGAAAGGGGGAAGGAAAACTAGAGAACTGGGCTTAAGGTCTCTTCGGGGGAAGAAAACACCTGAAAAGAGTAAATGCCATCTTAAGAGAAGCCAAACAGGAAAACATCTCGGGAATTCACCGAGGTTGTGCTCTCGGATAAAAAAAAAAGGGACTCGAAAGAACGGGGGGAAACAAAGGGAAGGGGTTCATACGAAAATGTCGCGCCTTTAGTCTCTATCAAAAAACGTATTATAGTATAAATAAAATCGGGGTGATCGGGGGGGGGGGGGGGGGGGGGGGGGGGGGGGGGGGGGGGGGGTGGAAAACACAGAACGAATATGCCAAAAAAGGGGCGGAAAAGGTGCGTCACAACTTGATGGGGCGAAATAAAAGAGGCTGTTGGGGGGGGGGGGGGGGGGGGGGGGGGGGTTTGGGGGGGGGGGGGGGGTCTCTAAAATTATTCGGCAGGGCTAGGGGGATTTCTAAGCTGGGATAAGAAAGGAAAAGCTACGGGGATTCATCCCGTAAGGGCTGTGCCGTGGAACGGGGGATTCGGAGGTTAAACAAACTGGTCGCAAATCGGTATCGGATACTGCGAGCCGAGGGTTTCCCGAGGGAGAGTAAGGTGTAAAAAAAGGAAAACTAGGGTCCACCTAAGTTCCCGGTCCCTATCGTCTGATGGGGGAAATTCGCGGAGGGGTGAAGTCAGGAGGTTGGGATAGCCGGGGCGGTGAAAAAAATGATAAAGGACTGGGGTCTCTGGGGAAAGAAAAAAAAAAAAAGAAAACGCTCCAAAAAAGGAAAAACGAAAAAGGGGATAGGACGTCGACGTGCGACCGCTCAGGAAGTCGGACCGCAACGGAGCAAAAAAACCAGGAGAAACCTGACGGGAGCCGAAAAAAAAATTTTTTGGGAGACATAAGAGGTTCGAAGGGAACTTCAAGAGAAAAGTTGACGAAAAATGCTCGTCGGGTTTTGCGTCCTAGGGGGATAACGGGAAGAGATCCAAGATTCGCAAGGGAAATATAAAGACGGGATAGTGGTCTGTCACGACCAACTCGATCTCCAGGTGAGGGAGGAATTAGAAACCCAGCTAAGAGGTCGGGCGGTTGGTCAGAGTCTAATCAAAGTGTCTTCTTCGCAAAGCGTACCGCTCAAAAACGGACGAGGAAATCTGAGCACAAAGGCGGTCTAAAAGGGGGGCCATTAAAATATAAAGATTCTATAACTCGGGGGTTAAAAAAGAAACACAAGAAAACCGGGGGGGGAAAATAAGAGGCAGCTCCAGGAAAGACTACTGGGGGGGCACTTTCGATGCGATTTCTTAAAAGGAAACTTCGGACAAAATTCAGAGCAAGAACGTGATGCAAAAGTAGGACTAAGGGGGGAAAGTGGACTTAGGCTACTCGACGGCTTGGCATACGAGAAAGAAGGATGCATCAAGGGAAGGTCTTATGAAAAAGGGAAAGGATTCATCAGAGAAGTACAAAGAAGATCATTTGGACGTTCAAGGAGACGCGTCTATACTCTTCCACGGCTCACAGACCGATAAGTACAAGAGCGAAGGGAAAAATCGTGTAGATGCAGAGGGGAGAGGTTCAGGAGCGAAGGGAAAACAAACGGAAAAGGTTTCACATCCATCGCGGCGAGGCTGCGAGGTTCGGAACGCTGAACTTGGGGGAAACATGGGGAAAAAAAAGGGGGATGGAAATCAAGGCAAACGGGGGGGGGTGTAACTAGTGTAAAGAAGCTTTAGCGCCTATCGCGGGCAAAGGTCCTTGGAGGGCGCCGATCCTGTAGAAAAAAGGAAGCTCAGGGGGAGAATTAAGAAAGAATCCCCATAAGCCACTGGGCAGCGGGGGGGGGGGGGCGTTTCTCCTACTGGATCTTTCGTGAGTGACTGAGATATTGTCGAAAGGAGGGAAGAAAGGAGAGTGACTAAAGGAAAGGAGGAGTAAAAACACATGGGAGGAAAGAATCATCGTAAAAGAAAAGACCTTCTACAGCAGAATGATATTGTTCGCTGCGAGAGAGAAGCAGGAGATGAGCGACTCTTACCTTTCAGACGGAAAAAAAAAGGAGGGTCTAGAAAGGAGAGTCGCAGGGGAGGTCCGTAAGAAAAAAGACGAGTATTCCTATCGTATTTCTTATTTGCCTTTAAAAAAAATCTCGGAATCTACGGGGGGTAGCAAAAAAGGGACGTTAGAGAAAAAATGCGCGAAGAAAAGGGCGGACACAAAAGAGGCCGGGGTAGAGGGGCGGAGATACGCCTCCTACTCTTCGAAAAGCGTGTCCGTTGACGCTCGTCTATCTTCGGGACAAAAGGAGAAGGTTCCTCAATTAAATAAAAGAAAAAATAGGGAGAGAAGTTCTAAAGCAAGGCGACTAGTCGACAAGCGGAAAGACATCAGCGCCTCGAAGAAGGTCGAGGCTTCAGTCGGCAAGAGAGGGGAGGGCAAGACAAGAAAAGGGCTAAAAAGGAGGGTCTGCCCAAAAAAAAAACTCGCACCAGATGGAAGAATAAGCTTCGGGGGCAAAGCAACCTACAAAGGATCTTGATGAACTGCGAGGGGGAACCGGGGGAGAAGAAAGGAGAAAAATTGGGGTCGGAGGGCCTAGCGCACCTGGAGCTTCGAAAAAAAACACTGGACTGGAGAGGCAAACATGCCATGAAAGAAAA
>Ga0179593_1303140_pt1 | contig 10113 bp, 10 predicted proteins | sample CZODoug2_1_08_16_FD_185931 | JGI IMG/M metagenome (GOLD analysis project Ga0179593, IMG submission 185931) | Vadose zone soil fungal communities from Angelo Coast Range Reserve, California, USA - CZODoug2_1_08_16fungal (PacBio error correction) | ecosystem: Environmental > Terrestrial > Soil >...
TCATTCAGTGAGAGCAGAAGGCCGGCCGCTCCGGGTCGCAAATTGAACCTTTGAGAGGGGAAAAGTCAATTGGTGTGATTGCGAAAGTTCAGCCAGTAGGGTGTAAGCTAAAGGGGAAAAATGGAGGTGATCCGGGGGAGAAGGCGGGGAAAGTTGGCTATCGGAAGAAAAATGGACGGAAGACGATAATAGGCGGGCGTTTGCTCCGGCAACGAGTCAAAACTCAAACAATAAAATGGGGGGAGAAGAGGAGATTGAAAAAAAACACGTGAAACACAGCGTGGTGAGAAAAAAGGGGACCAGGGATCAGGGGTTTCGGGGGATGGCCTTCAAAGGATGGGAAAGGGGGGTGGCGACCAGGCCAAACAGTAGCCTGTGGGGAACAGTGGGAAGATGAATGCATAAAGATATAAAAGACCGTCAACCTGGAAACGATTAAGGAAAAAGAGAAGGAATCTAAGCGGGGGAAGGACTAAGGAAATTACGTTTGAAAGAAAAGGAAAGGACCTCACAGATTTATAAAGAGGACAGAAGTTCTACGCGCAAGGCAGAAAACTTCAAGGTGTTCCGGCACAAAGCTGGGATATAGGCCCATAAGTCTACTATTTGGGGGGCATTAATATCTGGAGAAATGGGAGGGGGAGAGTGAGGGTACAAAGTTTTTCCGACGTGGAAAAAGATTTGGAGCCAATGCAACGTCCGATCCAGAAGAAGGGTTAAATGAACGCAAAATTAAAAAACTGGCCAGAACGGAGGGTATAATCCTCTTTGCACTAAACGGAAGGAAAAATTGAGGAGGGGGAAGGGAAGGGGGATTTTGGGAACTAAAAGGAAAGAGCGACAAAAACAGACGGTTAATAAAGAGAGAACTGAAAGTACAGGCGACTCAGTGACTTCCTAAGGATTCGGTCTCTTCTTCGGCTCATAGAAATTTTCTCCCCTAGGCAAAGGAAGGCGGAGAAATAAAAAGATCTCTTGCTATCACATTAGAGGTCGAACAAAGGAGGGGGAGGTTGGGAAGAGAAGTTAACACACGGCAATCAAAGTGAAAGATGCAAAAACTGGAAGGGAGTTCTCGAAAGGGAAGACAAAACCAGGACGAAACAGACTTTGAAATACGAAGAGCGCTTCTCTAGAGCTCAGGGGAACCGCGAGGAAATCCCTAGAAAAAAGAATCTCACAGAAAAGAAGAGAGCAGAGAGTCGATTACGTGAATCAAAGGGCAGTCCATAAAAAAAAAGAAACGGCCCGAAGAGGGGGGCGGGCCAGAAGGATTTATTCAATTAAGGTGGTGGGCGTAAATCGACTATATAAATCGAAAGGGACGTTGAAGGAATTCACTCTTGGGGTGGAATCGGGGGAGGAACACCGTAATCAGGAAATGCCCATCATGAGGGGGTATAAAGGTCGATCGATTCCCGGGATTCTATATTCGTATAACTAAACTGAACATTTAATGTAAATTGACGTACAAGCAAGAGTGTCAAACAAAAGGAATAGGGGGTCGGACAGGAGCGGGAAAAAACGAAGTAAAAGAACTCCTACCGAAGATCAGTCCATGATCAAGGGCACTAATAGTGGGGCAATCCCTGTAAACAGGGTGTAAGGTGAAGCCAAGCCGGGAAAGCCGTTTTTTTAAGTTGGACCGAAAGGTAAGGTCGAAAAGAACGTCTCCGGTGGACGAAGGCAAGGAAAGGGGAAAAAAGGGGAGAGATCTTTAGGAGGAGCTTACAGGCCGCGAGGCACTTGAAGGCAAAGAGCGCTGTGGGTGCAATTATTGAAAGCTTGGTCGGAAAAGGGTGTCCCGCGCCGGACGGTGATGCGAAATTTTAACCGGAACTTGGAGGAGAAGTGAACAAGTTAGTGGGGGTCGGGGGTAGGAAAACGGGGGATCTTTAGAATTCACAGCCTCGGAAAGAAGAAAGAGGGATAGGGAGAGCGAAAGAAAAAGCCATAAAGTTCATCGCGAAAGAGCCCACGGGGCCAATAAAAGTTTTAGCATTTAAGAAAAACAATACATCCGTAGCCCGCCAATGGGAAAAGAAAAAGGCAATGAAAGTTGGTAACTATCATAAAGAACCGGATAACAGGGGAGAAGGAGAGGAAAGGAAAGGAAGGAAAGAGAAAAGGCAGGATGAAAATCCCAGGACGCGGAGGGTGGAAAAGTTCAAACTGCGCCCAAACTTTTTACAGTGAAAAAAGAGATTGATAGTGTTTCCAAAAACAAGAGCGGCCTCAGGAAGTTGCAGGAAAGGAAAGAGGGGAAAGATGAGCGTGAACTGAAAGAGACTTTTGGGGACTCTCAGGGGAAGGGGGATTTTGGCATCGACACGAAAGATGAGGTGGAAGAAAAAATTTTGTTGAGTCTCCGGGAAGTGCAACAGGAGACTCGATAATCGGTTCAATCGGGAAAGAAGTCTGCGCGAAAAGGGGAAGGGCAGAGGAGGGGGCCTCCTACGTACTGGTCCGGGGAAAAGGGGGAAAATGCGTAGTCCCGACTTCGAGGAACCCACTATTGGGGGGGATAAAATTTATAGATTACCAAAGAGACTCTCAAAAAAAAGGAGAAGGGGGAAAAGATGCCAGGGAGAGGAACGGGGGGGAAGAGGAAGACTAGCTGCACGATGTAAGGGGAAAGCGGGTAATCAAGAAAGGGGGGAAGGAAGTAAGTAGGGGGGAAGACCCTTCACCATAGGATTAAAAGGTCAGACTTCTAAGCTTGACCTGGGTGACATTCAAGGGATAGTTTCTTGACCGGGAAAAACTGGGGGATGGAAGAAAGTGCTCTTGGGGGGGGTCAAGAAAAGGAAATGTGAAGGGAGAGGGCCAAAGAGAGATCAGTCAATGGGTGAGGAAGGACCCTAAGGGCCACCGACTGGAGGCCGAGAGGGGAAACCAATGAGAAAAGGGAAAAAAGTTTTGGAATTGAATGCTCAAGTGAAAAGGACCACTAAGAAAGGGTATGGGACGGAGTAAGGAGGAGACAGTGTAGGGCGAACGAGGAGGGAGGGAGGGAAAACAGGGTTCCTGTCGCTATCTTGCCACCTTAACATAAACCAAATGGCATGAGGGAATTGAGACAGTACTAATGGGGAAAAGGAAGGGGACTTAAGTGGGAGACGGGAAAGCGGGGAACGTGGATTGGAAAAGGTTCAGAATCAAAGAAGGAGATTCTAGGGGAGGAGAAGGCTTCACGAAGCAAGGGACTCAACCGCCCAAGAAGGGGACACTTGATCGCCGAACTTATCGGACTAACCGAGACTTGTGGCCGCATCACCGGACCCGAGGCGAGGGGGGTAACGAAAAGCAATAATTGAAAAGACGATATGCCGCATAAACTAAAGGGAACGGGACTGGGAGGGGCAGAAAGAAAGAATAACCTTGGGACAATTGACGGCGAAAGTTGACTTCATTTGATGCCAGTCACAGGGATACAAGGAGATCACTTAACAATTGACAACATTTTGGAAAACTAACGTTAAAAAAAAATGGCAGAGGCAATGTATCATTGGAAGAGAGAGGGGAAGAGTCGGTTGTTTGAAATAATTTTCTATGACCGGGGAGGGTGTTTGGCCCTAGTCATTCGATTTTATGTAGGAATACAGCCGAAAAGGTCATTGCGGAAGCGAAGAAGAAAGAAAACAAAGGGATACGGATCGACTTATAACAGGATGGGGATTGAAAAAGGGAAAAATGGCGAATCATCAAAGGGCCACCTTTTAAAAAGAAGAAGGGTCATTGTTAAGAGGCCAAATCATTAAGAAAAACTAAGGAGGCATGTAATGCAAAATGGAGGGTACAGGAATCGAGAGGGGGTGGTGATGACTGAGGGAGGTCCCGGGCCGCGCATGCGTTCTATTAGGTCGTGGTAGCTGCTGGAGTTCAGAGGGAATCGCAAACGATAAAGGGATGAAGCGCAGCACTGATTGAAAAGGTGCCGGTTCAGTTGTCCTCGGCGGCAGAGTCCTGGGGCGAAGGGTGGGAGGACATCTGTGAGAGAAGAATAACTGGCAGTGGGAGTGAGGAAAAGGTTAAAACTGCTCGATGATGGAACCCGTTTAAAAGAATACCTGAGCAGAAGAAGGTCGTTTTGAAGAGGAAGGGCAGGAGACAAGGGGAACTTGCGGGGCGAGAAGCGCGCCGAAGAGAAGGTAGGAAGCAAGGAAGCAAGTGTTCCAGTGCCTGGAGATTAAGGGAAAACGTCGGGGTTTGCAGAGTTTTGGGAAAAAATCCCGAGGCACGAAAAGACAATTTTCTAGGAATTGGTACCAGGAAAAGAACCCGACAGAGGTTGCCCGGCAAGTCTAGGGGAGCGGGGGGGAGGAGGGTCGATTATGAAAAGGGTGAAGAGGTTTAGGGATCGTACTTTTGGGAAAGGAGTCAAACCAAAGCAAGGTCGTGAAAACGGAGAAAAGTCGTGAAACGAAAGAGTTCTAATGAGAGAAATGAAGAGGAGCTCTTCAGACAGAATAGAAATTTGGCATCAAAAGGAGGGGGTGGGCTGGGGAGTAAGTGCCGGCGTAGTGAAGAAAAGAGGAACGGAGGGGGAGACTCAATGTTCAGGCGGAGGGGCTATTAAAAGATCATCTTTCGGGAGTTCAGAGGGGTGGAAAGAAAGATCGGGATAGTAAAATAAGGAAAGGATGTGATTAAATGGTCATCGGGACCAACGAAAAGGGGACACCAGCCGAACATAGAGGGTGGGGTTTGAAAAGGGCGGCCACCAACCCAAAAAAAAAAAGTAATCCAAGAAAAGGGTGGAACAATTAAACCGGGCGACAACACCGCTCGAAGTTTGTTTTGCAAAAGAAGGAAAAGGATCCAAAGGTTTGGGGGTGTGAAAAAGGAAGGGAAAAAAAACTTGCCGTGGAGAAGAGAAGAGTGTAGGCGGATTGATCGGCGATTCGCACCTTGAGATTACCGGACCACGGGCGCCACGACTGGAAAAAACTTAAAACTGAGTACGTTCTCCGACACACAATCTTCAGAGCATACCAGGGGAAAGGGATGAAGAGCGCCACGGTGTGAAGGATGCTTTCAAGAAAGGGGAGAGAGAACAAACAAAGGAGAAGGGGGAAGGAAAAGAGAGAAGATTAAACCTTCATGAATAAAGGGAAAAAAAGCTGGGGAGGAAAAGTAGAAGCTGACCGGTAGATGAATAGTTTTAGGAGAAAGCACCAGGCGTTTATAAGAGAGTTTTGAAAGGGAGGGGGAGACCTAAATGACTTCGTCAAAGTGGAGAGAGCCTATACACTTAGAGGAAGCACTCTTTCGGATAAATCGACGCAGGGGTTGCAAAAACGAAGAAGAAAAGAGAAAAACCCCCAAAAAAAGTTCAATATTTTCAACACCCACCGGACCAGAGCGGAGATCGGGGGCAGGGGAGACATGTGGAGGGTCGGTGGCCTTTACGTCAGTGGGGGTAGGGGGGTGGGTGCGAAATGAAAGAGGAAAACCTCAACCTAGATGGGGGTAAACAGTATCCAGGCAACAATTTGCACGAGAAAGTCATCCACATAAGGGGAGGAATACGCAGAAATGGGGTGATCATTTCCGTACAACTCGTAATAAGCGAACTTGACAAAAGGAAAGAGGGGGGGAAAATCGAACGAAGGCTAAAAAGGGAAAGAGAAAAAAGTAAGAGACTAGGAAGAAACAAGCCCCTAATACCCAAAAAAAACAGCCAGAGGCGGCCCATAGAGTAGCGAAGGGGAATCCTAGATTTCGATTGGGGGGGGTCAAGATTTGGGGCGGCAGGTTTTTTCACCTCAACCGGACGGAAAGATGTTTGACTCAAAAGGAAAAACAAATCCGACGACCCCTCATGAAGGGGGGCCTAAAGAAGAAAAAACCGCTAAAGAGAACAGGTGCTAGAGACCTCTTTTCAACCTCAAGCGGATTGTGGAGGGGAGGGTTAGTATATTTGTTGGACGGGATCGCCAGAAAAAAGAAGGGAAAGAAAAAGCTAACAAAAAGAAAGGACGAGAGGGGAGAGCCGTGAAGGAAGAGAAGAGGCGCATAACCAAAAAAGTCGTAACTGAAGGACAAACGAAACTTCTTGACTATCAAACAGGTGGGGGGGGGAGCAAAACGCGGTAGGGGTGTAGGGATAAAAGGGAAAAAGAAAATTGAGAGGAAAACTGGAGTTAGTCTACAATTGTAATCAAAGTGACCAAAAAAGCGGGCCCCGCGCAATCAAAAGGGAAAGGGGGGACTGAGTCTTCGCTCTCAAGAGAAGGTTGGCCGCGAAGGCATAAAACAGGGAATACCAAGAAATCCCCTAAGGGAGGGACAAAAAAGCGGCGATTAGCGAACCAACACTCGAATAAGAAGTCAACAGCATCGACTTTGCCCCGGAGAATTAGGAGGATATCCAGGGGATTTGGACGCTTGACAGGAGAAGTGTAGATTAAAGAGAAAAACGGGTCTGGGGGTTAATGCCCAGGGGGGGGGGATACGAAGGAACACCGTCTCGGCATGAAAAGTCGCAGATATAAGGGGGGGACAGAAGAGAAGGACAGCCTCGAAATGAAAATGAAGTTGTGTGGGGAAAAAGAAATCAAATCGAGAAGGAGGGTGCAAAACACCGCAAGAGGCTCTACTAAGACGGTCCAAGGACTCCTCCGCTAAAAGATAGTCGGGGATAAAATGTGAAACTTTCGAAAACGGTTTCAAATTTTAGGCAAGGGTAAAAGGGGGGGGCTTGGCGGAAATGAAGGAGAGTAACGAGACGGTGCCGCAGCAATTTGAAAAAAGGAAAAAAGCAGAAGTTAATTACTGCCACAGGCCGAAAAAGGACATTCGCCAAGGTATCGTCGTCGGTAGGATTGCAGCGTGTCACGTGGGAAGGGTCCCAGGAGCCGACGGGATGGAGGCCATAAATTCGGATCGGGGGTAGCAGAAGAAAAGAGGAGCGAGAAAGGGGGAAACCCGGTGGGTGAAAAGGAAACGGCTGGATTGAGATCAGCAGAAGAGGGAGAGAGAAAACATCCACGTTATCGCGTCACGTCACTTTCGACAATCTTTTCCAACCCGCAGGGGAAAGAAATTAACTCCGATCAGCCCATGAAAGAAGGGAAATGAAAAAGTGGGAAAGGAGAAGCAGCGAACGGAGCACCGGTGTCAAGATCTGACGTACGAATTCGAGGCTTTCCCATGACGGGAGGAACTCAAACGGAGGATGGTTCCTTTTTCAACAAAGGACGCCGTGGTCCAAAAAAAAACGGTTACATGTATCACCAGTGATAGTGGGCACATAGCAAAACAGGTACTGGGTCAGAGGAGGTTAAAAGTAATGTCTCTTGAAGGGGCGGAAAGGGTGTGAAACTACGCAAGGAGCAGGGACGGTAAAGTCGACACTAAAGAGGCAATTTGGAAACAGCCCATGTTTGGGTGGAAGAAGGCCAGAGCTGGATTATTGATTTAGGACCAAATGAACGACTGCGGAAATCAATGGAAAGGTGCTTCGTAGGGGAGCCTAACGGGAAACTTAGAAAGCCACTGGGCGTAAGGAAAGCTTAGGCCGTGGACAATAGAAAATAGGAGTGGGTATGACATTTATAGATAAGATCTCTTAACGGGATGGGGAGATGAAAACCAGTATCAAGTCATAATTAAATGAAAAGGACTGAGGCGGGGAAGTTGCGAATAAGGGGAATCTAAAAGGTTTGCGGGGGGGAGGGGGAAGAAAGTGAGATTACCAACAGCAAAGCACCAAGGGCAACGTGATGAAAAAGGGGAAACATGAAAGCCAGTGGAACGTTCGGCAGAAGGTTGGCGGGAAAATCAGGGAGCTTTGTGTAGAAGGAAACTCAGAGAACGGAAAAAGGAGGGGGGGGAAAAAGTCATCCATGGAAAAGAAGGTACAAGTAACGCCTCCTGACCGATGCCGACGGGGTGTCAAAAAGCACTAGGTGTCTAGGAAAAAAGGGGGGGAAGGGAAGGGCTCATGGGTTGAAATGGTAAACCTAAGGTAGTGGAGAGGCAGTGACTACCTTTCTGAGGAAGGATTGAGAGAGATGGCGCCAAGGGATAAAAGGAAAGAGGATCTGGAACAAGGTAAAGGGAACTTGCTTGGCAATGGTGAGCGAGTAATTTAAGAGAGGGAAATCTAAGGGGTAAAACGGTACTCGTGTTGGCGGGGGGGAGGGCGGGGGATGTAAGCTAATTCCTAGTAGAGGGGAAGGGAGGAGTGTACGGGAAGAAAACCGTGTGGGAAGCACCTACCCAATTGAGAAGGTGGGAACTTTCTCTCCGGAGGAGGAGAGGCCGAGGCCGAACTTGATGGCCAGCACACCTACTTAGGGTAAGAAAGATTTGGGGAAAGAATTTGAAGAATATGGAAAGAATGTTCAAACGATGAGGAGGAGGGGACATTGCGGAGAAGAAAATAGAGGACTTTTTCCAAGGACCTCTGAAGTAGAAGTTAATCTGACTCTTAACGAAACGATCAAAAAGGGGATTGTACAAAAGGATGCTTCAACTAACAGGCAACAGGTTACGAAGCGGGGATGGCAAAAAAACTATTCTCGGGGCAATTGTCATTTTAATATCTAGTTAGTAGTTGGGGGTGTAAAAAATCGAAAAGAAAAAGGGGGTGTGAGGTTTTGGCAAAGAAGAAATATTGGGGAAGGAGGTGGACGACAGACACTTCAAAGTGCACGACGGTAGTCTGGTCCTCGAAGATCATAACCGGAACAGGATCTGGAGAAAAATCATTGAAAGACAGTGATTTCGAGACAAAAGCGGCATGAAAAGCAAAAAACCATGTCAATTAATCCGAGTCGCGTCCAATCGGCAAAGCAGGGGAAAGATCAAGACGAGAGCATGGAAGGGCCCAAAGCGAGCGTGGGGTAACGGAAAGGATCAGCGTGTTGGGTATGAATGCTTTATGACGTCTCGAGGGGAACTAGTAAAATTCTTGGTGCTAGAGGAGTTCAGAGGTGTGAAGGAGGCTCTGCAAAAAAAGAAAGATGAGAAAAGAAGGCATAGTAATGGGAAAGTTGAAGGTGGAGGGGGCCCGGCGGACCAACTGAAGGGGGCTCTTTGTGCTTCCGATGGCTCGATCAGTGATGATTAACTGTAGCGCTCAGACTGAGAAAAAAGGACTTGGGAGACAAAGGCTGCCGAGAAAGAACGGGGATAGGGCAAGAAGGCGGAGTTGGGTGAATTCTGAGGTGTCCAAATATGGCCGACAAAGGAAGTGATATAATTGAAACATCGTGCTCGTACAGGAAGGGGTGATTAGAAATTTGCCTTGAGAGATTTCTGGGCAGGGAGGGGGGTTCTGGCGCTATGTGGAGGTGGGGGAGGAAAAACAAGAACGAGGAACGAAAAGAAATTTTCAGATTTCACTTATTGGAAAAAGGCCAGAAACTCTTTCAAAAATTACATTTAGCGGTTATTCTGTAGGGTCTTAAGAAACTTTAATTTGAAAATCGGTACGTGGTTTGAATGGGCAAACAGAGGGGGAAGGAACAAAAAAAGTGAAACAAAAAAAAGCAACCTGAAGGGCCGGGGCAAATACGATGCAAAAGACGTCGGTCTGCCTAACAGCTTTGGATCAGACCATACGGTTGGGGGGGCGTGGGATTAGTGCCTGAGAAAGGAGAGGGGAATCGGTCTTCAATGAATGTTCGGGGATGGAAGTTCGTCAAGAGTACCTTAGAGTCAATCTTACGATTGAGAAGCGGTGTCCGGAATCGAGGATCCGTGTATTTTCCTGGATGAAGGGAATCGGGGTTGCCAACCACAAAGAATGACAAAGAGTTTTTGTGTGGTTCAGAGCCTGGCTCCAAAAACCCAAAAAAAAAAGGAAGGCCAAAGGAAAAAACCATGAGAAAAGCAGGAAAAAAAAAAAGCTCAATTGGGTAAAGTTGTTGCATTACTGATCAAAAAAATGTGTGTTTGTGGTGAGAAGAGGATCACAGTGCGCTAGGGTTCTAATAGGGTGCAGAAGTGATAAAGGAGGAGCGAACCGAGGGAGGGAAAGGAACCAGAGGAGAACGCAGTGGGGAAAGGGAAGAGAGACAAGAAGGAGAACTTTAAAAACATATCTGAGTTAGATTCACAGGTCCAGCGGGCCAAGCCTCATGCAGGCTTGCTTTCAATTAA
>Ga0179593_1316550_pt1 | contig 10113 bp, 12 predicted proteins | sample CZODoug2_1_08_16_FD_185931 | JGI IMG/M metagenome (GOLD analysis project Ga0179593, IMG submission 185931) | Vadose zone soil fungal communities from Angelo Coast Range Reserve, California, USA - CZODoug2_1_08_16fungal (PacBio error correction) | ecosystem: Environmental > Terrestrial > Soil >...
TGACATATGGAGAAGAATATCACTTGGCGGACAAACTCTCCGGGAAGCGTTAGTTATGTACGAATATGGGGGTAAAAACACATCTCCAACATCACGTCAGGGGAAAGGGTGAGTAGCGAATTCCTCCTGCTGTTTCTCCTCAATAATGGGAATGTCTATCCAAGGGAACCTCCAAGGTTTTAGACGATCGGAAAGGAAATTAGGTCATTGGGGGGTTTCAGGGACCTCTGTGGACAGTCACTAATCAGAAGAGGTCAGTAACGGGATGTTCCGGAAGAAAAAAAAGGAGGTGGGTGAGAAAAAACAGAAAAAACTGTTCACTTTTCGTTACAAAAAACTACGTGTGTTTGCGGGAAGTTAGGGCGACAGGACCGGACCCCTAAAACCCTTCGTGGAGCTAAAGGAGGAACTAACTCGAAAAAAACTAAAAGAAAAAGTAAGGAAGTTGACTCAAAGGTCACTTTTTTCTGGAGGGAAAGGAGGGAAGTGATGGCGATAGGGGGGGTTAGGGGGGGTCACGGGAATGACCAGGATAGGGTGGGGGCCGCACCAAAACTAGGGAGGAACGGGGGAACAAGGGTTCAACAAAAAGGGGGTTGAGCACAAAACAGGAGAAGGTGCTCGCCCGCCAGGGAGAGGGGAAAACGAACGCAGAGGTAAGCGTCAGTGGAAATAACACCTACACGGGAAAAAAAAAGTTAGTGGGAAAAATTTTTGGACACAACTGGGTATTGATCCAAAAGTGACTGGGCCGCAGAACTTCGAATCAAAGGACTCAGGAAAAATTTAACGAGACGACAAGTCTAACCGAAACTGAAGCGATAAATTCCACCAAAAAAAAAAAACAGTCAGCGGCAGAATTTCCGGGGGTCGACACCGGCGTCTTGGGACAAAGGCCCGAGTTACCCAGAAAAAGGGCCAGGGGCTTGCAGGGGGATGGACTGGGCAGGCAAAAAGAACAAGTCGGGGGGGATGGGACCCATGCGTGGCACAAACCCAGCGGGCAGGGGGCGAGGAAGGCAAAAAACTAAAAACCGGGCCAACCGAGCAAAAACAGGACGTATACAACCTGCCCAAGAGCTCCATTGTGGAGGGACTTCCCCCGGAAGAAGGGGGATGGTTGACTAGGCCGGTAAAAAGCCGAAGAGGGACACCGTTGGGGAAAGACCACAATGACCGGGTTAGGGGGATGAACAAAAAGGTTTGAGACGACGGGCCGGCAAAAATGCCGCGCCGAGCAGGTCCAAATGCAAGCGAAAACAAAACGAGCGACGACTAAAGGCACTGGCATCGGAGAAAGGACCTCGACAGAAACAGCAATCACACTGCAACGAACTAAAAAATGCGGCTTGCCCCGGCTACGTTGAGTAGTGGGAAGCGTTTAGGGGGATTTGACCCCCTGGGGGAACACATGGGGGGGGGAACAATAATAGGATACGAAACGACGCCAAAACGGATAGGCAAAAAAGGACCGACGATGGGGGTAGGGGAAAAGAAAAAATAGGAAACTGGATCTGCTAAACTACATTGATGAAGATACTCGCACTTATCGCGGGAAGCGACGGACAATGGGGGTTCGGGGGTGGGGAGAAGGAAAATCCCGGAAAACCGGAGGTGTGGAAAAGAAGGACGCTGAAAACTGACTTCAACCCATTCACGGAAGTATGAACCCTAAAAAAGAGAAAAAACAGAAAAAAAGCAAGAGTCGTCCCGGATTGTGGTGCACTGGGTCGACAGGGTCAAAAAAAAGAAGTACCGCAGAGGTCCAGATACAGGAAGGGGGGCCAGCGCGTTCTAAAAATGCGGTCGTAAGCGGGCTGTGGCCTAAAAAAAAAAAAAAAAACAAGGGCCGGAAAGCCCCGAAAACCAGCAATGGACGAAAAGTGGGCGCAAAGGGGGAGAACAGGTCCCCGAAAGCGCCAGTCAGACGGGGGGGACCAGCCCAAACGTTAAAAACAGAGGCGCGGACCTTCGGGTTGGTGGGGGCGCGTTCAAGCGGCAGTTGTTTTGGGGACTTCTTCAAGGGCCTGAAAACCAGGAAAAAAAAAATTGGGGGAACAAACTTTCAGGCGAAGGGGGACACTCTCCTTCGTCCGAACCCCAAAACCCGCGATGTCACGGGTGAAAACAAAGGGGTTGGACCGACGGCCACGGAAGCACCCGAGTGGGCATGTGAAAATAGCACGAGGAAGAAGGAAAGTCCTGGGGACTTAACGGAGATCCCAAATCGGGGGCCTTCTACATTGTCTATGGAAGAGCCTCCGCGGGCGTTCGGCCGCAACGAACAAGCCAGGTGGACGCCGCGACGAGAAAAGCCGAATAGACAGGTTTTTGGGCCTGCAAAAAAAAGGGTAGTGGGGGTCCAGGACTGGGGGAATGGGGGCGGGGAGCGACGGGGTTTTTTGGCACATAAAAGCGTAACGAAAGGTGAAAAAACCCGCAAAAAAAGGCCAAATCGTAAGAAGGGCTATGACCAGACCCGAGAGGGGCCGACCCGACAACCAGGAGAGCAGGGGGAGGGAGCCTCGAAAAAAAAGGCCAGTGAAAAAGGAACCGACAAAAAAAATATCAGTCCCCCTGGAGAGGGGACGTTTCTTCATAAAAAAGGGGGGGGAACTGGGAGGACGCCCGAAACGCGGATAGGGGCTCCATTGAAGGACCAGGGGGGGCCGTGGGAGACGGAAACAAGAGAGTCCCGACTCGGTGGAACCTGAGGAACGAAGAAACAATGTCTGGGAAGACAGTGGTAGCGAGGGGTGACCGCAAAGCCACCGAAGTTTGGGGTAAAAGGATCGAAACGGACAGAATGGAGGGAAAGGTTGGGGGTGAAAAACGGGAGTGATTATGCAGATTCAAAAAATACCAACAAAAAACCAGGAGAGGAGAAAAGAAAAGAAAGAGAAGGGAAAAATGCAAGAGAATACCGAAAAAAGTCAAGTAACAGAAAAAAAAAAAATGGTTTCAAGAAAAATCTGAAAAAACGTAATCCGACAAAGAGCGTGAGGCCGGGGACAAAAAAAAAGTGAACGGAGCATTGGGGGAATGCCACGGTGGGGAAAATCACGGGTCAGGATAATTGATCGAACTGGAGCCCAATGCCGGGTTGAACCCACAGATCTCCACGAGGTCTCCCGAAGGCGCAGAACATGTGAGAGCATCAGACAGAGCCGTTGGGGGGGGAGGGGGTGTACGGTCAAAGGGGGAGGAAGGGGGAAGTGTAAAAGAGAGCAGATCGCGGAGAACGAAATCGGGAAGTGGGGTTAAAGCGGGGGGGCAAGGGGCAAGCTGGACAGATCTGGAAGTACTGTCAAGGCTACGAAAAGGAGAAAAAAAAAAATCAGCGCGCCGCCAATGTCAACCACGTATTCCCGAAACTGGGGGAGTAAAAAAGCTGTCTCTGTGCGTCTGCACCGTCCAAAAGCAGGACGGTAAACGGAAACGTGGACGCAGAAACACGCCAACTAGGGGCACGATCATCGACAAAAGAGAACGGTACGAGCGAAGCGTCAAGAATGAAAAAAACACTTTTCAGGGACCGAAAACAGGACAGCGAAAAACCTCTGGGCCCGCCGGTAAAAAAAAAAAAAAAAAAACCGCAAGATCATCACGGCGGCACAGTCAAGGAAAGCAAGTTCAGCCACCAAAAGAAAGTGGTCAAAATGAGGGACGTCAATCAGCCGAAAGAAAACGCAGAAAAGGGAAGAGAAAAGGACACAGAACCCCTCAGTAAGGCGTATTCGGCCAAGTCCGCTCAATAAAGGGAACTGAGAAAAAAGTAGCCAAAAACCTTGAAACTCGGACATCTGGGTTGTCAGGGTCAGGCCGGTGGAGAAAAACCTGTAGGGCATGGGGGACGAAAAACTCAGTCGGAAAGGGAAACGAGTTCCTTTCATCGTGTCACGTGTATCGTCGAGGAACAAGACCAAAAAGGGGAAACCGGAGCTACGCGGGCGACGGAGTTCAAGGGGGGGGAAAAAAAAAAAAAGGGCACACGTCCAATCGGGTGCTGTTTAACGACGGGGGAGGTTTCCAGGGACTCCAGAAAAGCAACAGAGGTGGGTCGTCCTCAGGGAGAGAAGGAGCCGACGAAGAAATAAGTCCCGCCAACAGGCCATTACGGGGGAAGGAGGAAAAGTACAAGAGGGAAGGGGGTCCGCCGTGGCCGGGCACAGGGGGAAAAAAAAATCTCCTAAAGGTCAGTTGTGAAAGGGAAAAATCACAGGAGAGACAATTACGCACACAAAAGGACGTAGGGAACACGCCGACAGGAGAGGAGGAGGTGGAGGGGCACCGCGATTTAAAAAGGGGGGAAGGGCAACTGGGTCCCTTATCAGCGAGGGGAAGAGACCACGGGGGGGTCTTACCAAAAAAGGGCTCGTCGGGGGGGGGGGAAGGGGGAACTTCCCTGAGGACCAAATCAGGAACAGAAAAAAAAAGTCGAAAAGTCTGGTAAATTGCACGAAAAAAAAAAAAACTTGCGGGTGAACCCGCAGACTCTCCCTCGACCTTACTGGGGGGGGAAACGACGGTGGAACAAAATGAAAAGATTCACGAAAACCGGTGGTTAAAAACGGGCAAGAAAAAAAAAAGGGAAAAAGAGGAGTTTCCCCTCTCGCAAAGCAAAGAGAAACGGGGAGAAAAAACACTGGCGCCGCCATCACAAAAAAGTGGGCTCAACAAGCCACGACAGGGACGGAAAAGACACGGGAAATGGGGGAAAACACTATCCGGACGGTTTTCCAGACTCCAAAATTCGCCTAGACGGGAGGGGCAGATCTGCCACAAGTCCTCCCGGGTCAATTAGTCGGGGAGTGAGGTGGAAGAGAAGGAGTTTCGGCACCACTTTGAAGCAAATCATTGGAGACCAAGGGAAAAACCAAGGTGTTTATTCAAAAACAACAAAAAAAAAACACGAAGAGGCCCGACCGTAAGGGGTATGCACTGAAACTGGGGTTGGAAACGACGTTGACCCGAAAAAAAAGCCAAAAGGAAAAGAGCAAGTGGAAAGATCAGGGATACCGTTAAAATAACGGGCCTCACACCGCAAAGGGGGTAAAAACGCCCACCAGATCACGGGGCAACCATCCGAAGAAAACTAGCGAAGCAAAAGAGGTGAGACGCAATTCCCAGGGGGGGGGACACGGAAGACGCCAGGACGGACAAAGGGTGGACGGAGTAGTAGGAGGAGCGGTGAAGCTCAAAGGAAGGGGGTGGACGGGATGGAGCCAGGAAAAAGGGAAAAAAACCAGCCCGTCCTTTGGGGTAAAGAAAAGTGGCTACCAAAAAAAAAAAAAAGAAAAACGGGGGGGGCTAACAGGGCAGGAATAGTTGGGAGGTAGTGAAAAAGGGGAAAGGACACGGAATTCCCTCTAGCGTTCGAAAATGCCGCAATGGCGGGGCTCAGGGCAGTGGAGTCGGAAAAAAAGACCCGCGGTCTGGGAACCTGGCACGGGGTGAAATGGGGGAGAGGGGCCAGAATGGGTAAAAACTTACAACGCTGGCGTACGCGACGGGACGGGCGAAGGGGCAAAAAAAGCTGCTATCGGGCCGAACCACCGGCTCACACTGAAAATAAGGGGTAAGCAAAAGAGGCGTAGAGCCAGGACGCGAGGTCGGCACCATCAAGGAGCAGAGGCAAGATGCACGTGGAAACCACCGGGAGTTGGCAGGTGGCTTAGGACTAAGGAAAAAAAAAAAATCCCGTCCTTAGTCAACCGGTACAAGAGTCATGTTTTGAATACCAAGCAAAAAAAAAAGAATCAAAAAAAGAAATCGTCGCCAAGTTGAAAGCCGCCTCACTGAGGACACAATGAACGCTAACCAATCATAAAACGAGCCCTGAAGAAAAGGCAGAAATGTGGAAAAAAATGGGGGAGCCAACGACGACCAGCAGAAAAAGGAAAACCCGAAGGGGAAACGCCTTTTTGTAGTCGTAGGGGCAGTGTCCGAAGGGGATAGCAGGGGGTTAAGCAAAAACAAAAAGGGGTTGAGGGACAGACTTAGACAGCTCGTAAACTCTCTCACCCGAGACCAGCTCGCGGAAAGGCTGGGGGGGAAGGGATGCCGAACGGGGGGGGAGTGGGTGATGCGACTTACCTCCAAAGGCCCTTCTGGGACGGGAAAAAACAGACTCTCCCCTTGACGAACCAAACCCGGCAGAAGAATGTGTCAGTTACAAAAAAAAAAAAAAAAAGCCTAGGGGCAAAATTGGACCCTGTTTTCCAGAGGCAAAATTCGAGGGAGACGACGTAGGTTCTTTCTCTGGGCTTCATATCGACCAGAGGTTGTTGTGGATGAGACTAAACCGCAACGGGCAGCCTTGAAAAACGCCAGAACGTCAAAAAGGGAACTCCTAATCAGCTCTCAAACAAAAAAAAAATTATTATTAAAAATGTAGAGACATCTGAGGGACCAAAGCGAAGGAGGGGGCGCATGAAGGCCCGGGGGGAAGGGTGAGTCGCTCCACCCACGCTTAGAGGACCCGAGGGCAAACCCTGCCAGGCCGGTCCACCGCACGTTTTTGAAAAGCACAAGGATCCTCACCAAATTAGGGTATGGGAAAATAGGGTTCAGGGGGAGGGCGATAAGCCATAGTCCCTTGTGGGCTTCAAAAGAGGGAGAATGTGGGAGGGACACGCCCAGGAAAAGGAAGGGATACCGGGGCCTTCAGGGGGGTCTCCTTATAACACAGAAAAATCTGAGTCGGCATCGTCAAAAGAAGAGAATGTTTCCTCTTAGCCGAGGTAAACGAGCGGAAAAAAAAGACGTTAAGGGGGACAGAACCCCAGCAAGTAAACCATCAGATCACGGGACGACCATAGACAAACGAAAATACGAACACTAATTCACGACCAAGATGGGGGGGGGAAGGGGACGGGGAAAAAGGGATCCTGATTTTATATGTCATCCATCACCTGGGTTTATGAAAGAGAGGGAGGATCTCAAAAGGAAGCGAGAAGTTGGTCTGTACTCTGTTTGGTTAGAGGGACGAGAAAAAGAAAGGAATTTCTCAGGAGAGAAGAGGGATTTAAAAATCTGAACAGGAAGAGGGTCGGGGGCGGGTGAAATTCAGCACCGGATGGGTTTAGTAGGAAGAAAAAAAAAACATTTATCCCTCACTCCCAGTAGTAGTCACGAGAATCACAGTGCTGAAACGAGAAAAAAAAGTCTAAGCATAACTCCTGCATCAAAAACGGAAAAGGGAAAAAAGGAACGGTCAACTTTTCAAAGATGTGAAATGACAGATAGACCGAGCCTCAGGGGCTCAAACCGCGTGAACGAAAAGATGGCATCTGAGATTTGAATTTTGGTTTTTGACGGGTCGAGCAAAAAGGAGTGGGGTAATGTTCAGGTTTCAAAACTGACGAATGCCAAAAAACCTTGCCCTCCACCAGACGGACCTCTGGTGCACTTCTGTATCACCGCAATGGCGGGCGAGCTCGACGACATCAATGCGGGGAATTGTAAAAGCCCTCAGTGTTGCAGAAGCAAAAAAGGAAGGTAGCACGGGGAACTTGAAACGAAAAAAATGAGGTGAACCCGGGGGGAGGGGGAAAAAAAACTAAACAAAGAAGGGGCAGGTCACAATTTTTTTAAAGCCAGACCAGTCAAGAAAAAAACCACAGGAGGGAGAAACACCCGCCTTCCAGGAGAGAAGGACTAACCCCGTACGGCGAAAAAAAGGAAGCCGTCAAGCCGCAGTGAAAGGGAGGGGGCGGAAAAAGGGAGGAAGGGTGTTGGCGCGGGGGACGTTTGGGGTGGACTGGATAGGTGGGCGCAAAACCTCAATACCGAGGGAGGAGGAAAAGGATTTCCCTTTCAGGAAACGTGGTGACCAAACGGCTTTCCCGCTCCGCCGCAGTGGTACAGATGTTTGTTGGGAGGGGGGAAAACCTTCTTGAAAAAGAGGCAATAATAACCGAAAGGGGTGAGCCAAATCACGTAGTGCCGGTGGCATAAATGGGGTGGCCGCCCTGAAGGGGACCGGGGGAAAGACCAATCCTCTTCATCATCGTACCAAACGAAGAACCCGGAGACAAGCCTTGAAAAGGGGAAAAAGAACAAAATCGGGAGATATGAGATACTAAAGGATAAGCGAAGGGAAAAAAACAAGGAGTCTTTAAATGCGAGTCCGAAACAGCGGGAAAACTGAAAAGGGCCTGGGTCCTTGCCATTTGACAAAAAGGGTCCCTATGCCACAGAAAAGTCTTCAGTTGGATGTCGGAGCCCCAGCTGGAGACACCGGATGAGGTGTCTTTCCGCGTGCCGGCCAAAAGCTCAAAAAAGGACGAAGAAAAAAAACAAAAAAAAGACGGTAATCCCTTCTCTCAAGGGTTACAAGGAACGTAGGGCAAAAAGGTCCAATATACGCGAAGGTCCCGGGGGGGAACGAACGGAGTTGCACGTTGGAAAAAAAAACTGACCTGAGACAAAAGGGGGTTTGAGTCATTAGTCAGGGTTGACTCCGGGGGGCCGGCAAAAAGTGAAATCCGAACAGTTTGTACCAGGAAGAACTAGTTAATGGGGGGAGAAAGGGAAGAAGATACATTCACGGGAGTCATCAGGAGGGAAGAAAGCAGCTCCCAAACTCAGCAAAGACATGACGCAATCAAGAAATGTGGCCGTACTCAACCCCAAAAACGGCGGGGTCAGGAGGTGGGGACTGGGAGGTATGGTTCCCCCTGAAAACCAGGGACACGGGAATGACTTCAGCGACCGGAAAAAGTCAAGACGGAATGAAGAAGAGGGTATTTCATAACATCTACCTGGAGTGAGACGACTTTAATAGAGGCCCTAGAGAATAGGACACCTAAGCAGGACAGGGGGGGGGATCTTTGAAATACAGGAAAAAAAAAATACTGCAGGGCAAGGAAAAAGGGACTGGCAGTCCAACATTATTTGAAAGGGAACAAAGAAAGGAGAGGGGGGACCCGGAGACCGAACCCCGGCGGGGGTGTTCCAAGGGGCGTTAAAAAGAAGAAGCAGAGGGAAAAAAAAAAATTCTGAAGAAAAATGAGTTCTATCCTTTTGGTTTTAACAAAAAGGCCGGAAAGAAAGAACACCAGATGTATCTGAGGGCTTGGACGGACTTTACACCCAAGGGAGCACGGGGCACCCTTAAGAAAGGTACGCCCCTTCGCGGCACAGCATATAAGGGGGAGATCCAAACACGAAAGGAGTGTTCAAAGTCAAATGGGAGACGTCCCCTCGGAAAAAAATGTTATGGTGGATTGGGTGACTGTAATCATGTCGCCACCGTAAAAAAAAAAAAAAACAAATAAGGTCGACCCCGATCCTCCCGTCTGGGGGGTTCCGCCAACGTCGAAGTGGTCAAGAGGGCCATTGGTTGGGGTGACCGATGGCACGAGAAATTCTGAAAAGTCGATGGATCGACTGAGAAATGGGGGGAAGGGGTGATCAGATGACTGATCTCACCCAGATCTAAGGCGATCCTACGGGGGGGGACGTTATCGAACCGAGGGGCGGGTGCCCGTCCACGTGCACTCACAGATGCCATTACAAGGCCTTGGAAAAAAGGTCGGGAGAGGAATAATTTTTTTGGAAAACGGGAAAGTGTGCTTGGTAAAACATATTTGGTTGGAGGACCTCGGAAAAAAAAATTTTTTTTTTTAATAAAGACAGAAAGCCAGCCGTAAGCGCTCTACATTGACCTAGGAAAAACAAAGTTTGCGGGTCCTAAAACCCGGATACGTTGTATAAAAAAAAGCGGATATCAGGGTAGAATACTCCAACCAAAAACATTGGGGGTAAACGGAAAACCTGCACAAAAACCTTCTCAAAAAAAAAATTCATAAAGGGGTTCAGGAGCTGCAAAGTGAGCGCGAGCAGAAGACTCGATAGAGTAAAAAAAATAGGGGGGGGGCCGGCATAAAAAATTTATACCGCTAAGAAAAGAAAAAAAGAAGAGGGGCGAACGGGGGGGTTGGGACCTTTGTGAAGGACAAAAAAAAGGGTGGGGAGAATGGCAGGTGTTAAAAAGGGGGGGGGGGACCGTCAAAAAGCAATCTGCTGGTCCGGGAGGGAAATAAAGGATTTTTAGGAAACTGGGGGTGAGAGAAAACCGGATCGTTTGAATGGGGAGGGGGAATAGTC
>Ga0179593_1358922_pt1 | contig 10113 bp, 14 predicted proteins | sample CZODoug2_1_08_16_FD_185931 | JGI IMG/M metagenome (GOLD analysis project Ga0179593, IMG submission 185931) | Vadose zone soil fungal communities from Angelo Coast Range Reserve, California, USA - CZODoug2_1_08_16fungal (PacBio error correction) | ecosystem: Environmental > Terrestrial > Soil >...
TTCTCAGAAATATAATGTGGACAGTGGGGGCTCTAGAGCTGAAAGAACGAGGGAAGGAAGGGGACAGCAACCGGCAGCTAAGCCGAGGAGAGGGTGATAGGACTCGGGGGTTTCAAGCCTACCTGCTTCCGAGCGAGACGGGGACAGGGGGAGGCGACAGTGTAGTGCCTAGCACCTCGCGAGCCCAGACGGGGACAAGAGAGGGCATAAGGCCTGAAACCGTAGACGGCGCAAGCGTAGAAAGTGCAAGTCAAAAGTTGTGAACGACATAAAGACGCTCGTGGGAGGCTCAGGCAGAAGATCCTCTGCAGGCTACGGTTTACGGTGCCACGCGGATTGTTCGGACACGCAAGCAATGAGTGCAGATGGGAGGTATGGCCAGGACACGGTTTCAGATGGAGGCGGGAGAAAAAAAAGAATCGTCAATCTCAGCCTCTCGGACAAGACCAGATTGCCTTGGCCCAGCGTGGTCAAGAACGAAAAAGAGGACAACACAGAGACACAGTGAGTGTGAGTAAAGTAGGGCACCTCTGCGCCCACTGATACCTAAGAGTCGGGCATGGAGCTGCAGTATGGTGGCAAACTGGGGGGGGAGGGGGCAATCCGAATACAAAAACCAATACCCCAGAGATAAATCGCGCAGACGGAGCCATCAGTGTGACAAAGGAAGACATGGGAAAATCAACTAAAGGTGCCAGAAGTCAGCACGCTGACATGCAAGGTGCGAGAGAGCAGTCACATCTGAATGAAGACATGAAAACTAACACAATCAACTATCTGGAAAGAGCCGCAAAGGTCAAAGCCATACAGGAGTACAGTTGTGGGACTCTAAAATGATCGCGCGTGGAGCCTGTAACAGAATGATCAATGAGCCGTGGTGCGACGACAAAAAGAGTACGTAGACAAGCGGCGAAAGGGGGAGGGAAAATAGAAAACCAGGACAGAGGTAGGGAAAAAAAAAGCTAGCAGCTAAAGGAGGACACAGGCCTAAATGAGTGTACAGTGGTTTGGTAAAGAAAGAAGGGCGCGACCAAAAAAAGATCCCAGTCAAAGCACAGGAGAAGCTCACGAAGATGAGGCAGAAACGAGGCAGGAGGCCCCCGTGGAATGGGAACCCCGTCGATACGGCAAGGCGGGATAGGAGCTCGCCCAGGCATCGGAAACTTGTCAAATATCTAAAGAAGGGATCAAGACCGTATCGGTCAAGAAAAGAGACAAAAGGAGCCGACGGAGGATCATAGGAACGAAAAGAAACGCGGGGGGGATGATAGGAGTGATGTTAATAGGTCAGAAAAGAGACGAACGTCAACGATGCACGCTCTACATAAAACTTGGTCGAGACTACATTGGCGACAGAGAGTGACCACCACCTGCAAGAGGCGGACAATGGAAATGAAAAGGCACTCTAAAGGAAAAAGAGAAGAAAAAGGTAGATAGGAGAAAGCATTAAAATTCGCAAAGCAGCGGAATATGGAAAATAGTGTCGAAGTAGATGGGTTCGTATTTGTGTGCCCCTAGCGTAAATGGGACTAGAAGTGTAGTATGGACGGAAAAAAAGTATCCATGGCAGAAAAAAGAAAAGTCCTCAATCTTTCGACCCTAAACCAAACGGTGCTAAAAGAATCGTCAGGACGTTGAGGACACGTGGTTCCCGGCTGAATGAAGAAAATAAGGCCGGAGCGACTAGAAATGTACTGATGCTCGGGTCTATATGCGGTAAGACGGTCAAAGTAGGTCATATCAACCCAAACAGGCACAAGAAGTATCGGTCATAACGTGAATAAAGGAAAGATACGCAGAAGGAAATCGACCAGCTCTTGCGCCAACGTGGATCAACGAAGTGATACAAGCGGACTGCCAGGTCGTACGGGACTGAGAACAAAGACGGCTCGCCATCGACAGAAATATGAACGGACGGGGCGGCAGGAAGGCGCCAACGGGGGATCTCAGCCCCGGAGAAGCGCGACCAGCGGAGACAGTAACGTCGGAGGGGATTGATACACAGGGGGGGAGACTAGCCCAGGAGCCTCGTCCGAGCTTCGTAGACGAACATGTCCCAATTAATTTGAAGTAGTCAGGGCGGCAGAGAAACCTAGTCTCTCTAACAAAAACCAGGTAAGGAGAGAAATGCCAACGATACTAAAGGCAGAACCGCGCAGAAACGGTGGGGCAGGCGAAAGGAAGCGGAAAAGGCTCGCGGGGCGATCATGGATCATCTCAGCGAAGAGTCAGACGAGATCGGGCGAGGAGAGAGGGGCTCCTTGCACGAAAAGGGTTGAGCTCCTGAACCTGGCACTACTGAGAGAGACGCAGACGTGAGAGACGAACTTTTTCAGAGTTACACTCATCGGGGGAGGTAACGATGTACAATTAGGTAAGGCTTCGCGATACCGGCAGGGTACAACCGCGAACGAACCGAAAAATATTACTCGGGAAGAAGCACTGAATGCGACGAAGACAAGAAAAGGGGGGGAAGAGAAGGCTTTAGATGCTCTTCCACTCAGGATCACGTGGGGCTAGCAGCGAGGTGGATTTCAGCATTCAATACTCTAAACTCACTAAGTCTTACCAGAATACCTGCGGAAATGGTCGGAGTGAACAGAGTGAAATGCGCTCCTGGACCTGGGAGAACCGCCTCAATATAAAGCACTGAGAACGAGTGCCGCAGAGGAATCACGCCCTATGGGAGTGTCAAAGAACTCTGGAATAGAAATTTACCCTATCTTTCGTAAGTCTCCGGAGGGCACTGAGAGCCTCGACAAGAGGAGAGGACTATACCGGAGTCTATGAAGAGAGGCAGGGTCGGAGAAGACTGGAAGAATGAGACTGCTGCAAGATAGGCGGAGTCATCTGAAAAGAAGGGTGGAATTATCATCTCTAACGCAGCATCACTTCAGAAGATTATACTCCTTGTGATAAAGGGAACGAAGGCACCGACGATAACCAGTTAAGAAGGAGTTAACGCACATAAGATTTCTGCCCCAAGGCGGTCGAGCCAGAGTCGCTTTTCTACACCGAGGCGAATTGGCCGCAAGACAAACGAGGGAAAGTGGAGCTGACTCGGGCATGGGGGTGACTGCATGAACAACGCTTATCAAGGGTATGTACGAAGAAATTATGCCGATCAAGGTTCGAAGAAAAGCGGGAGAGATCGGTGAGAAAGGGATTCAACTTCAGGAAAATCCCAACGCTAAAAGGAGTGATTCATCGGGGGAGAGGAACTCGTGAAAAAAAAACGGCGGTTTTCTTACCGGCTTCCCGACAAATTGCATGAATGTCCCACGTACCCAAGCCTTGGGCGAAGGCGAACTACTAGGAAGACCTTGGAGCCATAACGTTGGGGACCGAGAATTGGAATCGAGTGGAAGAATGCAAGCGACTGCGAGGCGAGAACTCGAAGCGCAGATACAAGAGAAATAAGAGAAGCAAAAAGAACACCCCGATAAGGTTATGTGGCGTTCTCATGGACGGCCATCTTCCAAGTGGGGGGGGGGGGTGGGGGCGGTGAATGACTTCGGGGGGAGGGCTACCCATGTCTCTCGAGATAGTAAAGTCCCCTAGACAAGGGGTGGGCATTGTAGGGAGTAACTCGAGAGAATTTATTCTATCGGCGGTACTAAGTCCGCTTATCAGAGCAAGCAATCGATCTAAATGAGTCAAGCCGATGTGCGTCCTAGGCGGACAGCAGTAACAACCAAGGGCAAACATCGAGCCGATGAAATCTGCAGAAGGGGAGTGGAGCGACCACAATAGGAATGATCTGGGTCTTTGGAACCCTCTAAAGAAAAGCTGCAGTGCTAGGCCGACCCTCTCGCTGAAAAAGTGGCTCGGCTCACAGATAATACTACCCGCGCGCCTTGGTATGGCCTTTTTCGAAAGTGATCTCAAGGAAATTAATCAAAAAAATGAGGGAGGGGATGCGAGCAAAATGCTGCGTCTCGCGAGGAAAGAGCTGAAAGAAAGGGAGAAGGTGACAAAGGAAAGGAGGATGAGGAAGCTGGAAAACAACGTGAGGGGGCAACCTAGGAAGTTAAAGTAAAGAGAGAAAGAGTAGCGGAGGAGAGTCCGGAAAAGAGCGGACGTCCGGATGGCTGCAGATTTTCTATATCTCGAAAAAAAGGTAGGTGGAAGAATATAATTCCATCGTAGAATCCGGGGAGCTGGAATTACTCCTGAGGTGTTCGTGAGGACTCAATTTTAGAAAGCGTCGGGAGGCGGTTATGGAGGGAATTTAGGGGCAGAAGCAGCAGAGAAAAAAAGGTTGTCCGCTTCAAAACAGCTAGCGGCGCGCCTTCTGCCAGCTGTTGGCTTCAGAATCGGGAGAAAAAATGGAGCGCCGAAAAGTGTCTCTAAGGACATGCCACGCATTCGATGATGACTCGGGAGAGAAATCTAAAAGGAGGGGCGACTGCAAACAAGGGGCGCGACTGAGGTCCAAGGTTAGGTAGCATCAGAAACGGGCTTCGCATAAAAAAGGGGGGCGAGCATAGGCCAATCATTTCATAAGTACGTCGGGGAAGAGATCAGGGGGAAGCTGGGGTCGCAGCGAGGGGCGATCTAGACTCCGGAAGCGTAGGAGATGACCGTGGTGCGAAGGAAAGAATAGGCTGGTCGCTTAGGAGAATCAGGCTCGCGGTTCCCGGGAAGCAGAGTCGATCACGTTCGAAATAGTACCTATAGTAAGTCCGATTCAGGGGGAAACGTTCTCGTTCCCGGAGCTACCTCCTCCTTGGAGGGTGGAAATTACTTCTCTCTCTCCGTTTTGGAAGATAAATTTCCGGAAAGACCTGAAATTCCTTGTTGTCGCAAGAACGGGAAATGGCTGAGTCCCAAAAGCCCACTTCGAAACGGCGGTTGAGAGCTTTGCTGGACTTTACTGAGCGTGATACTTTGCCTCGAGGAGTCGCACCTCGGACAGAGATGCTGTAATGCAGGGGGGAAAAGTCCTCGACCTCTTCGGAAGTTCTTGGGTGGCGCCCGGGAGTCTGAGATCGTAGACCGATCAAACCGCATTTTGGCCGTAAGGAGAAAGCCTGGGAATTTCGTCGTCGGGCAGCGGCGAACTACGGAAGCGAAATAAATTCCAGTCCTGAGTACATCAGGGCACAATTGTCGCGGTTTTTTGGAGGTGGAGGACTGAAAGCCGCGTACCCGGTAGATCGAGGTGTTAGCTCCGTAGAGTCAATATTAGACTCTATGGGGAGCAAAGTTGATCGAACGTGTCAGACGTACGATCCCAGGGAGCGCAAGAAGAAAAGAGCATCGAATTGGGACGTCCACACAGGGGCTATCATAAAATCTGGGGTGGGGCTGAGGAACATCGCCTGGCGCTATGCCGTGGAGGTAAGAGGAGGACCTTTGGTTCTCACGGCGTGGAAATTCTGGGCACCTGAAATCGTGTCCAGCTTGATAGCGGCTAGTATGGATCATATAACGCAGGATTGTCGCCGTGAAGCAGAAAGGGGGAAATAATGAGAGCATCTTCGGGGGGGGGGTTTCGAGCTTGTCGATTCAGTCGATAGAAAGACGTAGTAGTATTTGTCTCTTGGAGGAGCATCCGTCCTGGCCCTTAAGGGGAAAGAAGAGATAACGTAGGTCCAAGAACGGCAGGCGTGATGGGAGACATCGCACAGGGAGGAGTTTTGAGGGCCTCGTCTACTTCATGAGGGGAGGGTCTTCTTCTGGTGTTCCATTCGCTAGGCGAACAGAAAATACCGTCTTATAAGATAAAAGGGAGGTCGGAGTTGAGTCATCTACTGAGGTTTGCGCTCGCAGGCGAAAACAAAACCGGGGAGAGATGACGTCTAAAGGAGGTGGGATTAAAAAATCTGACAAGACAGGGGGCGAGGGGAGGTCGAAGAGTGTAGAAGAGATATCTGCGGATTTGAACATCGAGCTTCCGCGTGTGAGTAGGCAGTTGGTCGGAAGAATGATTACGCTCTCGCCAGTGGAATCTTCAAAGCTGGAAGGGAGTTGGAAATATTTAGACCATCGCATCCATGTCCAGTCTAGAACCTTAGGAGGGTCGAGCTCTGAGCCGCTTACATGAACTTGATCTTTACACCTGCGTAAAGTCTCTCAGGGGTACAGGGGCGATAGCCCATATTTTCTCCGAGGGGAAAAGGGGAGGGGGGTGCAAGACTCATCCTCCTCTTGGGAGAGAGTCAGAGGGCTAAAACCGGAAAAATGCAGGCCTGAAGGTGCTTCTTTCTTGAAATGGGTCATCAGTCTCTGGCATCGAGTAGAGAGGAACGGTAAGAGAGAGATTGTAGAGAAAAAGAAAGGTCGCGGGCCTAGAACTCGAACGGGGAATCTCCTCCTTTTGAAGTTTTCTCCCCGTCGGAAATGCGTCTTCAGGATAATGAATTCATCATAGAGAGAAAAGGGAAATTGCTCTCATCTCGGAGCGAAGGTGTCTCTCCTTTGCTCCTTTGTAATAGTGCCGTAGAGTGCGCGAGAGGACGAATGAGACAGCCGACGGAAGAAGGAGAACTGGTAGCTGATGGGGGGCGACACTCTCGCGAATCACGTCATTGAAACTAGAGAGCATGCGGAATATTCGCCGAGATAGAAGGAATGAAGCCCAAAGAAGAATAGGACTTCAGCTGGAAGCATACGTATGACTAATAAACAACTAGACTGCAGAGACTGTGTGGGGGGGGGGGGGTGGGGGGGGGGGGTACGGGCGGTACCTGGGGGGAGGGAATGAGGGGGTGCGCGGGCGGTGTGGGTGGGGGGGGAGGTAAGGGGGCGGGGTAGGGGGGATTCGAAACGGATCTGGTCGGGCAGGCTCCGAAAAAGTGCTGCCCTGGTATCCAGAGGTAGGAAAGTGGAAACCGGAGAGGACCGAGGAACAACGAAATCAAATTCCTCCGGGGCCATTAAGGCTCAGAAGCTCCCCAAGAGGGGACCGTCTGGAGGCAGCAGCGTAAGCTAGAGAAATGGGCGGCATCCGGGTACGGGTCACTTAGCGCAAAATAAGTCGACGTAGGATGATACGAGACTTCTAAAAGGGAAGTCTCCAACCGGGGATTAAAGCTGGGACGAGCGATTCTTTCACGGGGTTTCACTCTATCATGGGTAATGGAGAACGAGAGAAGAGAGATGCAGACCGTGAGGAAGGAAACGGTAGAAACGAAAGAAAAACCGTTTCAGGCCGTCTTTAGTACGCGCAAATTGCTCGCCACTGTGCAGGAAGAAGAGCCGCTTGTTGAAGGAAAACCCTCGAGAAGGGATAATGGATTCCGCAATGACTTCCCTCATTGATATCTTACGCAGCCATTTTATTCTGAAGGACAGCGGAGCACCTGTGGATCCGAGAAGGGATGAAGGAAGATCCTCTCAGAGAAACCAAGGCTGGCCGCTCATGGAAAACTTCCATCGAAAAAGAACAAACTCGAGAGCGGGACACGAGGAACTCGAGAGGCGCAGAAGGAGGAACCTTGGCATGCAAAATGCCCTAACAAAATTGGAGGAAAAGCGGTCCATCGAACCAAGCGCAGTGCAGAGAATGTCAAAGGAATAGACATGACTGCCAAGGGGGAATGATTTCGACGCGTGTTCCCTGCGAGAGGAGACGGGGTCTCGAGAGAGAAGAACTTACGCTCTAACGTCCACCTCTTCCCCTCCGATTCGAAAGGATCCTCTGGGGAGTCTCACCTGGCCGATAAAACGGACGGTGAAGAGGAAAGTCTAAAAACAGGAGTCGCATCGTTCAAATGACCAAAACATGACAGGAGGGTCCTGGGGGATATAACAGGACCGGTCTGAGGATAGGCCTACGAAGCTTAGGGGGGCACTCGGTCTATAGTACCGACCGCGTTGCACGCGAGAGTATGGGGCGGACCTGAGGAAAAGAATCATTCGCGAGAAAAGAAATGTCAGTCCGCGACAAGGGTGGGGGTCTGGTCGCTAAACTCTCTAGACAAGCGAAAAGAAGCGTAATGATCAGTTGAACAAACGAATGAATACCTTCTTATCTTGATATCATACAAGCTAGAAGAGAAGAAAGTGGACATAGGACGAAGGTAAGGAAGAGCCGTCTTTCCTGGCAAGGGGGAATCACCAATTAATGCAGGCCAAGGTCGTTGTAGGTCAGAAGGTGAGAGGGGTGCTCTCGAGGAAAAGAAAGCGTGACTAACTTTCGGAATCCTCCAGGAGAGCGAATATCGACCTATTCACGCGGCGGCCCCTTAGGAACAGAGAAAGAAGCTGATCGTCAAGAGACGGACTGACCCATACTTCTTCCATTTTAAGAGCTTCCCCCCAAAAGGGCGCTACAGGCTAGATATCAAGAAAAACAAAGGGTGTAGGAAAAAGATAAATCGACGTCATATCAGAAGCTGGCCAGAAGGCCGTAATCGGGTAAAGGGGCAATGGTATTGCCGCCAGAGGAGGCATGGTGGGGAAACCGGCTCTTTACGCTTCCGACGAGCGTCCTCAGTGGGAGGCCCTCGTCAGGGAAGGAGTGTGCCAGTCTCCATCTCTGGCATATCTGGAGTTAGGAGCTCTCCAGCCTTTTGACGCAGACTCAGCAGATGAGAATAGGAGAGCATCTGAAGAAAAGGGGGGAAGGAAGAAAGGATGCCCTCTTATCTTCGGGCCATCGTTATAATGAGCCACTTTCGTCATCATCGAGGTTCGGACTTCATATGAAGAATGTAGTCGTAAGTTCCCTGGTCATAACCACTAGTAGGGGGGCGAACAGACAGAGAGTCGAGGACTCAGGTACATTCTCGGGATATCCATGGGAGGTGGGGGGAGGGAGTCTAATATGTCTTTGATTGCAATCAGGAAGGAGCTTACTCTTAAGAAAAAGAGAAAAAAAAAGTAGGGTCTGAAGAGTTTCATCTTACGCGTTCGATTCAGGCCGATTCTGCAAGGCAAAGTGAGAGAGGTATTAGCAGTAACAAGTTGTAATGGAATGTTGAGTTAAACGAGGCCAGGTAGGAGGGTGTCTCAATTGAATGACCTCCTGATATCAGAGTTGTTGAAGAATGCGGCGGCGGAGCCCTCAACCGGAAGATCTCCTACGGGAGGTGTGATAGATTCTTGTACGGCTTCAAGGTGGAGGATACTTTCATTCACGACCTACGAGAGCTCAGGGAAAGATGCATACAAAGGAGCTAAAGTCGAAAAAATTTCTTGTGAAAGGTGAAGGGTCAAGGCAGTCCATCATCGAGCTTGTTGGGAGAGGGGGTCTCCTTGTCCGGATTAGAATATTCATCAACAACGGTTGGAGCGGCTCGTGACAGCGACGAAAAAAAGAGGGAAATCACCTGGAGAGGTTGGCTTTGGAGATAGGTGAAGGAGGTATCTTCAACTGATTAATCGCCGGTGGTGGGGGAGGGGGAAGTTCAGCAGATCGGACAGACACGTGTACAGCGGGGAAAGTCCACGTCCCTATCAAATTAAGTAAACTCCTAATGAGGAGTCGACCGGAAGAAAGATTTGCTTTCAAGAGGGGGGGGGGGAGGAACCAGGCGCCCTTTGAGGTATTGTCCCTTGGGAGGGAAGGAGGCTGCTCGGGTTTGCAGGAGAGAAAGTTGGGTGTCGGTTCGGCGGTGAACTTTATAAGCATAGTATAATCTCAAGAGGGAATAAGCGGAGCTCGAAGAAGCACAATCTACTGAGGGGAACTCCCATCAAGCAAAGATGGATGTGCTAATCTTGAGAGATCGGACTGTATAGAAGCAGCATCACGACTGATGCGATGTATCTCCGGTTTCCTTCCGGAGAGGGCCGCCCAGAGATAGGTCAAAGGAAGAGTCTCGTCTGAGAGGACACATCCGCGTCTTTTTGAAGACTATGGCAGAAGTAATTTATGAGAGAGCCCAGCGGAGAGGTGGGGCTTCTGGCTTCGAGATCTTGCTACTTATCATCGGAGATAAAGAGAGAGTTAGGGTTGAGAGAGCATGCGAGTACGTGCCTGCAGAAAGCCCTCATGCGGAATGCTCTGAAGAATCCGCTCCGAGAGCTGTTCTATAAACCGGAATTTGCGGAACTTTCTGGAGCAGTGTAGGACTGTCGCAATCGGCTGCTTCTCCTGCTATTAATCTAGGCGGAAGTTCTCTCCTTATCATTTCAATAGCGACTAGCTCACAGAGCGCGAGC
>Ga0179593_1394932_pt1 | contig 10113 bp, 14 predicted proteins | sample CZODoug2_1_08_16_FD_185931 | JGI IMG/M metagenome (GOLD analysis project Ga0179593, IMG submission 185931) | Vadose zone soil fungal communities from Angelo Coast Range Reserve, California, USA - CZODoug2_1_08_16fungal (PacBio error correction) | ecosystem: Environmental > Terrestrial > Soil >...
GGGAGCAAACCCGACAAGGCCTGCATCGCCAAAGAGAGAAGAGTGACCTCGGAAAAATCGGAAAAAAAAGAGGAAGAAAATAACTGTAAGGGACAGCAATAAGAATCGATTTGGGCAGGGTAGAAAACAGGGCGAGTCGTTATAGGAGGATGATCAGGGAGACCGACGCTAACTTGAGAATTAACCGGGCGGAAAAAAAGAGACAAGAATTCCGACGGACGGAGAAATCTCACAAAAAAAAAAAAAAGAAAAGAGTTCACAACGGGATAGAGAAAATACAGAAAGGTGGAAAACGGGCGCACGTCCAGTCGAAATTTTGGATGAAGGACACTAAGAAAAGAAGGGGCATAATCTCAAGGAGAAGGAAAAAAAAAACGGGGAACAGGAAAAAAAACAAAAGACGCTGGGAACGTGAAAGAAGTAGAGGTGTGTCATCAGTACCCGCAGATGTAGATGTTAAAGAAAGCTGACAAGCAAGCCGGGGGGCTTGGAGGGGGAGGATACGGTTTTGTGAAGCCCAAAAAGCAGTTGGGTAGCACGCTTCGGGAACGTAGAAAATAACCGAATATGCGGAGGAAAAAAAAGTAAGAAATCAAGAATGGCTCAAGAATAAAAAATTCAAGGAAGGGGAAAAATGGTGAGTAAACGAAAAAAAACACGGGACACAACGTTGCACAGCAATAAAAAAAGCGAAAGGAAAGATTTAGAGTAGAGGATGGAAGAGGAAAAGCGCCATCTATAAGGACATTCCCATGAAACTGTTCCGCATGAGAGAAGAGAAAGAGGCTAGAATAAACGTCAAGGCTGGGACGTAACTAAAGTGGGGGAGGCCTGTAGGGAAGAACTAGAACAAGGATGACGAACGCCATCCTTGAAGGGCCACGAATGAATTCCGCGGCTTCTGTCAGTAGAATCGGTCTCCAAAGGAGGAAGAAAAAGAGACAGTCCGGGAAAAACGTCAGGAAAGTATGTACAGCGGTGAGTCGTGAGTCAGAGAACAGTCCTTAGGCGTGCCCTCCGTGAATTGCAAGGGGAACAGTTGGGATTCATGGGTTACCCCCCTTTGAGGGAAGGGAGGGGAAAAAAAAGTGTTCCTTTCCATCCGGGGAAGAAATAAAAAAGTCCTGGATAGAAAGGGGTCCGGCCGAAAGGGGGAAGAGAAAATGCTTTCGTCCAAGAAAAACGTGAGATCAACACCATTTTATGACCAGCGAGGAAAGAAGAAAGAAAGGGGAAAGAAGGGAATGGGGATATGGAGATGGAAGGGAAGGAGGCAAAAGACGAGGTACTACGGCAACGAATCTTGCCCATGTTCAACCCCTGCAAAGAGAAAAAAAAAAAAGATGCGGCACGAAAGCCGAACCGGGACCGACAAGAAAAAGAAAAAAATACACAAGAAGGGAAAAAGAAAAGTATAAAGAGCCGTGGACAATTTTAGCCGAGTCGGAAAGGGGGACCTCCACTTTGGAGGAAAAAAGAAAAAAAGAGCCCGGACTAGATGGAAAAAATGGAGTCAAGGAAAAAAAAGGGGGAAGAAATGAAAGAGGGAAGAGGGGGGAGGCCAGGAACCGAGGGGCGGGCGGGCAGTTCACTTATAGTAGGACTTGTAGTATTAACGAACCCTATGTTTGAGGAAAGAAAGGGAAAAAATCCTAGGGCCCGAAGAACGAAAGGACCGAAAAGAGAGACTTCGGGGTGAAGGAAAATATAAGAAAAGAACATTTTGAGGAATCCGAAATATACTTGCTCCCACGGGAAGACTAACCCAACACCAAAGAATTAAAAGAACTGCCGAGCCAAGAAACCCTTGCTCTGCCAGCGTGGGGAAAGGAAATGAAAGGGGGGAAAGGTCAAGACGTCAAGACACGTCAGCGTGAAAAGGGGGAACAGAGAACAAGGTGGGGGAAAAAAATTCCTGAAAGCGTTTATCGGATAATCAAAAAGCATGACGTTTTCCCGAAAAGACACCATCCTTGCACCGAAAAAAGGAAAAACTCAAGGGAATACCCCCATGAAGCCAATCAAGGGGTAGGGGGGGAAAGAGGCCCGCGATGAATGCCACGGTCACGAAATAGATCGATGGGGAGCGAAGGAAACGAGAGGGGGGAGGGAAATACAAAACAGTCAAGCTGAAACCAAGAAGAAAGTTCAGAACAAGGGAAGAAAAAGAAGAGGCAGCCGAAGTACAGCCGGGGTAACAGACTCTTTGGGCGAATAGGGCCTGCAAAAAGCTCGTTAGAACAGATGTAAAGAAAAAAAAGAGGGTGTGGGCCGGCGATGAAGGAATCGGCGGGGCAAAAAAAACGAAAAAAAGAGGAAACACAATATAGGGGAAGATCCAAGCCTCCAAAACGAAAAAGGAGGGGAACGAATAACGGTGAAGAAATGGGAAAAAAGTAAGCCGTGCAACTCGCGAGCCTGAGGGGAATGGAACCCATGCTCCACCAATAGCGTCCAGAAAAGGAGGAAATAGCCCATCAACAGCATACACGGCATGTAGCATGCTGCCCGTCAATCTATCCGAAGGGGGGGGGAAAGAGAGAGGACAGGTCGCAACGCTGAAGACAATGAAAAGGGTGGGTCACATAAAGAATAGGACCGATAATCGTGGATGGTCGTTTTGTGAAGAGAAAAGACCCAGGCAAGAACGACGAGACGACGGGGGAGGAGGGAATTGGAAAAACTAAACAGGAGGAGGAGCCTGTGAAGGTGCATTTACTAACGTTTCTAGAAGGTGGAAAACAAAAAGAGAAGCAAAGCATTACTGGGGAGGAAGAGGGAATAAGGGGGAAGTCTCTCAGAGGTCGGTCGGGGTTGACAATCATATGAGGGGGGCAAGGAACGGCCGGTAAATAGGTGCCCAGGATTGCCACGGGGGGACGGCGAAAAAAGAGGGGATACCACCGAAATTGCAACATAAAGCTTCCTACAATGTGGGGGGGGAATACGGTTCACCAGGGCCAGACGGCGACTGATATGGCCAAGGGTAGAAAAAAAAGATACCTAAGAAGCGGGAGAGAAGGAATAAACTCCTTGCGCCCCGCAACAATTAATGGACCGAAAAAAAGCAAGCACGAACCAGTTCAGGACCGGGAAATACAGATATTGCCGAAACCTGCGCCCTTGTCTTCACGAGGAGGGGGGCAAAAGAGGAGGCTTTGAGATAAACGGCAACCACGCCGGAGGGGGTCTCCACGAGGCGCAGATACCATTCCAAGCCCTCGATATCGCTGATCCAAACTATATCTACTGGAGGAGAGAGCCAGGAGGCAGGTATCATCGCCGCCGAAAAAGGAACGACTATCAGTATAGGCAACCGCGAGGAAACGTCAAACTTAGCAGGGAGAATCCCTCAGCAACTCTAGACGGAAACGGACTCCAGGGTAGAGGAGAAAGGTCCTAACACTCATATTTGACGAAAGATCATTATCAGGACACTAAGTAATCCAAGACGAGATCGCTGAGGGCAAGGGAACCTCCGTTGGACGGAAGCAAGCTGCGGACTCTTCAGAGAAGCGGACGGTTACCGAGAAGTGAAACGAATCTCGAAGCGAGTTTGCCGGAAGCCGCGACTGGAACCGTTAAAAAAGGGAGGAGGAGAATTCTGGGGGACACGGGGGGGGGAGACCCCCAAAAGGAGGCAAGGGTGCAATGTTATCCGATAGTATATCAGAGCTTGCTAGAGTTTGACTAGGGGGGGAAAAAAGACTAGGCGAAGACGAAGGGAGGGACATAGAAGAATGGAGGAAGAAAAACATGACTCAAACCCTCATACTGCTGCGGTGGGACCTGGTATCTAGGCAGAGTGGGGTCCAAGCTATGAGAAGATCGAAGGAGCGGACGCGTGTGTTTCGTGATAAAGGGCTGTTGATTTTTTTTGTTTTTTGTTTTCGGTTTTTGGTTGTTTGGGGTTGTTTTTTGTGTTTAGGGGGGGGGGGGGAGGGGGTGGGGGGGTGTGTTTGGGTCTTATAATTTTTTTTGTTGGGGGTTTGGGGAGTGTTGGGTGATTTTGTGTTTTTTTATTTTGACTTTGGGGGTGGGGGGGGGGGTGGGTGGGGGTGGTGTGGGTTTGGTTTTATGGGTGGGGAGGGGGGGGGGGTTTGTTTGGGGTGGGGGTGTGAACGGATTTTGGTGTGTTGGGGGGGGTTTTGGTGGTTATGGGGGGGAGGGGGCATTAGGTTTGGGTGTTGGGGTCGGGACGTTGGTGTTGGGGGGGGTGGTTGGTGTTTTAGGGTGTGTTAAGAAAGGGGTGGGGGGAGTGTGGGGGGGGGTGGGTTTCTGGTTTCTAAAACAGCGCAAGTATGGCGTGCGGTCACCCGTACCAAAAGGCCTCCTTTAGGGGTTAAGTCGATTGAGGGGGAAGGCTAGAAATAAGGAATACTTCGAAGTGGACCAGCCTTCTGCTAACTCGGAAACGGTCTTTGAGTCCAAGGAAAAGGTCGGCGTCAACGGTACGGGCAACGCTGTCTTAGGAAGGACCCACGGAAAAAAGGGGGTAGCGTCGACCAAGCGAAAGCGATTTCTTGAAGATAGCTGGGGAATTACTGTCCTACCCGTCACTAGCCTTTAACGGCAAGGACCTTCTGTTACCATGTGATAACCAGCTGAAGTTGAAGGGGGGTTCCGTTAGGCAGGGGGGAAAAGAACTGGTGTTCGTCGCGACTTATTTTGGGGCGGGTATCCGAAAGAACACAGCCGGCCTCCATATCAAAAACAAACCCAAGTAGGTCTTCGGACTCAATTGTAAATATAAAAAACGGGGGGAAGGGGACTGGAACAAGAACTTGACACGGGCCCTACGAGCGGTAGATGGTGTAAGAAGGAAAGAACGTCTAGGGAAAGAATGTATCCCGTCTCCGATCCCGGCCGAAAAACAAAAAAAAAAAAGAACACCTTGGTCCGAGCGCGGCCTGCGACGGCTTTGAGGAGAAGAGGGCAATAGGCAAAAAAAGAAGAAGATGTTTTCAGGACGAGCTTTTGGAAGGAAAAGAGGGAGTATTTGCTGGCCTAAGAATGCCGCCCAGAAATTCTGGGGAGGACGTCGACTGCCCGACCTACTCACAAAAAAACCTTCCGTCTCACGCAGGTTCTACCATCAAGAAAGGCCGCGAGACGGCACCACATTTCGGGATGCAGATCAAGGGAAAGAAACCGGTCGAACCTGCGTTCCTACTGTTTCGGTTAATGGAAGAAGGCCTGCGCCGCCCGACACCGACAAAAATGGTGTCTAGAACAGGGGCGGGCGAGTTCGGTCGAAAAAGCGGGTAGCCGCCATCTCTCCGAAAACGAGGGGAGGAAAGTATTGGAGGGAGGGCAATTTCAGGGAACAAAAAACGGCCGCCGCCCATGGTTGCGAAATTTGGCGCACCATTTTTGGCGGGAAAGAGAGGGAGAGGAAAGGAAGACTAGCCGAACGAACAAAAGGAAGCTCAATGGTTTTCGTTCAGCCTGTCTGATAGGACTCGAAATCGGTCGGTTCCGCGGGGCGAAGACCGGGAGGAAAGTTCAAGAAATGCGGGGCCGAGAATGAACTTTTGAGTTGTCGTTAGATTGCCTCGAATCGCAAAGCAGGATCATGCGCTATGTGAGAAAAATCAACTCGGACCATTTACAACCTTAAGTGCGAAAAACCTCTGAGGGGGGAGAGAGGGAAACACCACCACACACAAACCACACAAGAAAAAAACAAAAAAAAAAAAAAAAAAAAAAAAAACAAACCCAAAAACACCAAACCAAACCACCCCCAAAAAAAAAAACCCCAAAAAAAAAAAAAGAAAGAAAAAAAAAAAAAAAAAAACAACAAAACAAAAAAAAAAAAAACAAAAAAAAAAAAGAAAAAAAAAAAAAACCAAAACCACAAAACCCACCCAACCCAAACCAAAAAAGGACAAAAAAAAAAAAAAAAAAAACCAAAAAACCCACAAAAAAAAAAAAAAAAAAAAAAACCAGGGCCAAAAAAAAAAAAAAAACACCAACCAGGACGCACCATCGGCGCCCACACATCGAGGTGGCCATTGTGACGGGATCGTAATTATAAAAAGGGAGAGACTTTCAGGGGAACCAGATAAAGTGCGCCTTATCTGCAGGCGTACCGTTTTCCCGGCCCAGAAAGGGGGGGATAGGTCAAAGGCGTCCGAAACTTGCGGGTCGGCGCGGTCTGCTATGGCGCAAAAGCTGTGTTTCGTCTTGTGGGGGGAAAAATAAACCAGAGAACGCAAAAAGGGGCACATCTTCGAAACTCCTAAACCGAAGTTATCAATGGTTACTGGACGGAAAGTGGTCAGAGTGACATATTCAGCTCTTTCAGAAATCGTCAAACGGTTGGGTCGCAGCCGCAACTACAGGGTCGTACCTTTTTTGCCCCCCAGTCGAGCCAGAGTAAAGGGGGGCCACCGACACGGCTGGAATACACTCCGTGGGCACGACTGGTTTCGCATAATGGGAACGAAGAAAGAAAAAAGACTCAAGAATCGAGTAAAATAAATAAAGTACCGTGACATCAAGTGTATGACGGGGAAAGTACGGAAAGGTCACGACCAGAAGGCTAGTTGAGACCATACAAAGAAGGGGTAGCGGAGGAAGGGATCGCATAAATGGGTCCTTCTATCGCGCCCGCTCTAGCCGACGGCGAGACTACTACCTTGATAAGGGGGCTCCTGACCAGGGAACCGCCGTTCCCGCAAGTTCCGTTTCCAGCGCGCTTCCACTCGAAAAGAAAGGGGCAAGGTGAGGTGAGTGAGATGGATCGCGTTACTCCAGTCCGCTCTAAGAAAAAGAGCCGCCTCGCAAAAAACCCGGCTTTGAGGCTGAACAATGAATCTCTCGTCGGATTGCGACGTGGTCTCAGAGACTGAAAGAAAAGTTTCAAGTGCATCGCTCTTGCTGATGACTGGGCACCGCAACTGGACACCAAAGCCGCGTAAGCATCTTCGTCTTTGGTGGACTAAAACAATAAAAGAGGACGTTGGCGTCAACAGCTAACTGAGCTGAGGATGGTCATAGAGGGCGGGGAGACAACGGGCGAAGTGCGCCATCAAAACGCTATACATCGAAAATGCGAGGTCGAGCGTGAGGTAATGAGAAAAAGGTCGCTGCTAACCGCTGGCCGCGGACCATCGCCTCCTTCGGAAAAGGGGGAGCGGTCAGATAAAAGCAAGGGGGAAAAATATCACACTCGCTTCGAAAGGTCGCTTGTCGGTGATAGCATGTGGGGAAAAGGCGTGTGCGGCGCCCGGCGTGCTTGGGAAAAAAGCGTTATGCTTGCAGGGGGGGGGGATAGAGACCGATTACTTAAATCCTCTTCGCCGTCCTTTGGGGAGCGTTCTCGCAGTTGGACCGGAGAAAGGGACGAAGAGGGGCATACGGGGACCGATAAGGGCAGAAGGAAACTTGTCAAAGAACTACAAGGGGAAGATTACCGGCGGGCATGCAGCATGCTTGTCAAACGGAAGCCCAAAAAGCAGAATCGCCGACCTCGGCTGCACGTAACCGAAAGTGCAGGAGCCCCATGAGGCCACACGTATTGCCTCACAGGCGAAAGCAGGGATGGTCACTGCGAAAAAGGCGATCAAGACGCTTTCCTCAAAAAAAGCAGATCAAAAAAGGGAATCACCCGCTATCGGGGGGGGGGGGGGGTCATCTATGAAAGCTGGTCAAACGGGGGGATGGACTTCTTCTAAAATCGGCGCCTGTATCGGGAGTGAGGGGGCATAGTAAACGAGTGGAGGGCGCTTAAGAATGGCGGTTCGCTGTTGGATGACGAAAAGAGGTGTCAGGGGAGATAGCAGGGGTGGGAGATCCCATGTGGTTTTATTCGCCCCAGAGCGGTGACGGAGTCTCTTCGAAAAAGAAATTAGAGGCAACCCTTGAGGCCTGGGCTTTATGAATCATGAGGTTTTCGAACTGCCGTAGCGTGTGGGGAACTCAAAACCTTCCATCGCGACAACGGCGTTTTTTAACTGTGGCTTGGAGATGACCGACAACGGATGCTTTTTGTTGGCTTAAAAAGATGTAAGAAAAATATCTTTAGGGGGATCCTGTAAGAAAAAAGATTTCTGTTGGGCATTCTTCGTGTTTTCCGGGGGGGGTAGGACTTATTCAGAAGGTGGGGAAACAAGGGGGGAAGGGGGGACAGTTAGTCGAGATCACCTGGAGAGGGGACCATGGAGAGGGGGGGGAAGGAACCTTGCTCTCTGCGGGCCTGTTAATGGCGGGTACATGAGAGAGGAAAAATTGCTGGCAGGGAAGGGTTTTGGATGTCCCTTTGAGTTTCCACTACCTGTACGGGTGGGGTCGGTGGGGACGAAATAATGTTCGCCATGGTTTAACATAGAACGGTTTAAGGAGCTCTCCCCAAATGGAGTTGTTCCATAACCGGATCGGTGAAAAAAGGGTTAGGTCTTACGTCCCCACAGTATTTTGAAGGGAAAACCTGTGGGGAAGAGAAAGGGGGGTCGGGGGGGCTCGGAATGTATTTTCTTCGTGGGGAGTTGGGGGGTTATGAAGAAATTTTGCGGCCGCAAGAGAAAAAAGAGGATAACTCACAATGGATCAGTTGGAAAGAAAGAGAGGGGCAGATCAGGTGTCGGGGGGGCTGAGTCGTTCAGCTCGATAGTGGTAGAAGGTCTATAAAGAGGCTAGGTGATCATCCTCAAGTCCGCTATCATTGGAAATGCCAGAAAGCAAACCCCGGGGACTCTTAAATCAAAGGAGTCTGAATGGGAAACTCTCAGGTCAAGGTGGAAACGAATAGAGCGGAAGGCGGAGTGATGGGAACTACACGTTAGTAAAAACATGGGGGAGACCGAGGATAATTTTTGAAGTGAGTCATTTTCCGGAGTACGGACCTGGATTGTCAACTGATGGGGTTTCGTGGGGCGGGCCGGTTGCTCCGCAGGTTTTATGGGAGATTTAAAAGTGAAAATGGGCAAGATTACAAATCACCACGTTGCCGGGGGAAGGGGGAACGATCACTACCGAGGAATAACCCGGTATCAAGCGAGTCAACGTTCGGGCTAGGAGTTCGGGAGATGTAACCTTTTGATTGGGAGGTAAGCAGGGAAACTATCGTGTATCGAGGCGGAAATCCCAGAGTTTTCTATAATTGATTTTGTCTTAAGGATGCTTCGGGAACGGGAAAAGTGGGGTAAATCGAAAAAAACCCAGGGGGGAAAAACTAGACACCTTTTTCAAGGGACGTTCATAGGGGGGGGGAAAAGAATAATACGTATCAGACAAAAGCGCGGGGAAATAAGTGGACACAATTCCGAAGAGGCACCGACTGAGGGCTCGCAAGAAAGTTAAAGGTTAATGAGCAGAATCGGAATGGGCAGACAGGCGTGGACCCTTCAAGGAGAGGCTTTCCCGGCTAAAAAAAGGACTCAGGGGTGGAACGCAAAGAAGGCAAGTGAGTTTCGATTCCTTGGAGGGGAAACTAGGGAACAAATATGGACAATGTCCTCCGTATAGACATGGGTACGCTTCCACACACGCTACGGAGTTAAGGACTGGGGGACTGGGAATGGGTGAAAGGGGGTGGGGGAGAAGTGGCCGACATAGAAACGTCCGGAACGGAGATCAGTCATTATTTACGAAACAAGGAGGGTCAATAACGACATATTAAGTGAGGACGACGGCTGCCAGGCTTATTAAAATGGAAGATGTCACGCCCCCGGCGGACGGCAAGGAGTTAGAGCAAGAAAGGGTTTACGTGCTGAAACAATCTAAACAATTGACCGCGAGAGCAAGACGGCAAATGAAAGAGGAGGAAGGACGGCAGATATCGTTAAATGCGCGGCGCCTGAGTGACCATTGTCAAAATAATTTAGCCGGACGCGCGCACCAATCTGTGGAAAGATGTCAAATTTCAGTGGGAACGCGGGTGAGAACTTCAGACTGTGAGACTGGCAGACGGTCTAGCATAATAGAAAGTAATTCGGAGAAAGGGGCATCAACAGGGGGATGAATTTAGCCCCGTCGGTCTCACAAATCGCCTAGAACGGATTCATTGAAAAAGAATATTCCTACTGGAATTAACAAGAGGTTATTGTCGTTTTGAAGGGGGGGTGCGTTAGGGAGATGGAAAAAGACTAATGAGACTTTGCTAGAGAGGAC
>Ga0179593_1496627_pt1 | contig 10113 bp, 15 predicted proteins | sample CZODoug2_1_08_16_FD_185931 | JGI IMG/M metagenome (GOLD analysis project Ga0179593, IMG submission 185931) | Vadose zone soil fungal communities from Angelo Coast Range Reserve, California, USA - CZODoug2_1_08_16fungal (PacBio error correction) | ecosystem: Environmental > Terrestrial > Soil >...
CAGGGAAAAGAAAAAAAGGGAAACATGCGTCTGAAAAGAAAACCGTGGGGAAAAAAAGTCAAAGCGACGCGGGAAAAGGAAGGCATAACTTAGAAGGGCTCGAAGATGGGAAACGGAAACCCATGGAATTGCGAGAATCTGGCAAAAAGAAAGGGTCGGGAGGAGAGAGAGGTCAAAAAACCGAGAGCTAACAAGGCCGCAGCGAGGCAATGGAACTCGACGAAATCGACAGAGGACAAGCCAAAAGAAAGGGGGGGGCAAAGTCACGCAAAAAAAAAATGGAAAAGAGCCGAAAGAAGGAAATCTTCCAAAACAAGGAAAAACCGTCGAAATCGACATTCCTCAGGGCAAGAAAACGCCTTTGGAACCGAAAAAAGGAGAAAAAGAAAAATGAAACGAAGCAACAGAACACATCCTAAGACAACGGAGGGTGAGAATAAAAAAAACGTCCTCGACCCTCCTCACAAAAAAAAGAGGGAGGGGCCTGAAAAAAGAAAAAAGAAGGGCGAGGTTCTAGGTGGCTAAGATCAAGAAGGCACGGGTTGCGGGACAAAAAAAAAAGAAGGAGAGGGGGCCCGAACGAATTTCAAAAAAGGTTCTCTGAGAAAAATGCATAAAGGAAGAGGACACATGAAAAAAGAAACATCCAAAAGGATGGGGACTCGGCGCGTGGGTACGAAGGAGTTCAAAAGAGAAAAGAAGAACGGGTAAGAAGATTGGCCTGAAAGAAAAGACAAGAGAAAGGAAACAATTCGGCAATAAGGCCCCCTGGTGGTAAGGTCAAAGAGAAAAAAGAGGCCACGGAAAAAGGTATGCAGAGGGAAATCAAAAGAAGTAAAACAACCGGAAAGGGGGGGGGGGGGTTTCAGGGGACGAAAAAGCAACGCCATTGGAACCGAAAAAAAAACCAATCTAGGAAAAGCGCGCCATCAGAAAGGATAATACAAAATAATGAAAGGGACCGATGGAAGCATCCGTAAAAAAAAGCGACAAAATGCGCACCTTGGTTCGCCGGGGAGCAGGTGAAAACAGAAGGAGAATGTCACTTGGAAACAGACCTAACCGGGAGGGGAAACAAACTAAGGAAAGCCGCGGCAACGAGGTGGGTCCTCCGTTAAGGGGTGACAACGTAAAAAGGTAAAGGGAAGTAAATACTTATAGGCAGATAAAAAATAATGGGGAAAGGAATACTGCAGACACTCAATTGTTTAATCGGACATGGGACTCGGAGTCCCAGGTCTTCCTCACATCGAAAAAAAGCTACCACATAGACGTGGAAAGATGATTAAAAGGGGGGCGGGAAAAAAAAAAAGTTTGCCGCAAAGGTCCAAACAAAAGAAAGGAAAGAACGAGAGAAAAAGGGAAGCAAGAAAAAGAGGCCTGAAATCCAACCGGCGGCGAAAAGCAAAAATTTCAAAAAAGGCAGGGAACGCAAAAGAAAAAACCTAACGACAAGGAGAACGGGACAAAAGGGGGGGGGCAACCAAAAGTAGGAACAGGAACGTCAAACACAGTAAAAAGATGAAACCGGAGATCGTAGAAACGGCCGTGAGAAATGGAAAAATAAAAGGAAGGGTTTGGGAACTTTGGGGGGGGGGGCAGAAAGAAAGGCCCGTTTTGAAAAAAAAGTAGAGGGAGCTCCCCAGAAAAGGGGGGGCCATTCATCTTCAAAGGAAAAGAACACGAGGGGGAGAATCTTTTAGACTCAATCGCGGGCACAGGTCCAACATCCGAAGTACAAGTTTCCCGAACCAAAAGAGTTACGGCTTCAGAACTCCACAAAAAAAAAAAAACGTCTGAGCACGAAAGTAAACGACTGAAAAGGGGAAGGGGGGAAACGAGGAGCTCATCTCAAAACTTAGAACCGAGGGAAGAAACCCGATTCCAAGGGGCTCCGTTCGTTAGAGTGGGAATTTTGGGTAAGGGGAGGGGGGAAAAAAAAATCGTGGGGGGAAACTCAAGGAATTCAAAAGAGACTACAGCTCATGAAGAAAACAAAGAATACTAAATCAATGGAGCAAGTGTCAGCACGAAGAAAAAAAAGGTGATGGAGGAAACATTGGGGTTTGGAGGACGGAACGCAACTAAATCGGAACAATCTCTTGATCGTCAACCCATTTTTTGGTAAAAAGGTGAAAAAAGGCACACCCGTAAGTGGGCCTCAGCACTCGGGCCTTAAAATCAGGGACGCAAAAATCAGCAAGGAAAATTATCTAGAAGGAGAGCGAAGATGTAAAGAGAAAAATAAACTCAATAAACCATGGTACACGGAAAGTCTCCGGTCAGGTAGGAGAATGTTGTAGGTGGTGCAGTGACAAAAAAAAGGTGGAAGTCAATAAATGCAAAAGGGAAGGCATTGAAAGAGTTATGGAAAAACAGAGGCCGAATCAAAAGCTAACTGGACGGAAAAAAGAAAAAGGAAATCGCAAGGGGGCCTGGAACGAGGTAACCAGCGAGGGAGGGGGTATACCGGGGGTGGGGATACCTTTGCACTTAACCTCTGGGAGGAAGTACCTGAGGTTGGGATGGTCTTGAGGGGGCTACAATTTGGTAGGGTGTGTCGGTAGGCCGAGGTTACAAATTGAGAGAGAAAAACCCAAGAAATTAGGGATGAGGAAGGATATTCGGCCAGTTAAGGGGGAGGGGTGAGAAAAACGGTGCCGACTGCTCAAAAACTACCAAAAGTTCTGGAAGTAAATACTATTATCAATTCTCGGCTAAGGGGGGGGGCGGGGGACATAAAGGCGGGCGCTGGGTTGGCAAACTCGGCTGAGGCCGAAAATGAAAAAAAACAGGGGAGTAACTGGGGAACTTAATTCTGGGAAGGGGGGGGGGGGTAGTTGTGTCCACACTAAAAAGGTAGAGAAATTTTAAGGATCATGGTGGGATGCCAAGGGGCTGGGGCGTGGGGGGGGAAGCAACTTCTATGGAATAGATAAGAAGGGAAGGGCATGGGAAAAAATTCGGAAGGAAGTCAGAGGAAGGAGGGGGGCCCCGGAAAGTGTACATTGAGACCTGCTAAAAGTCCGCCAGTTGACGGTCAGAAAACGATAGGAGGGGGAGAGAGGAAATAAAAATGGAGTGCAAAACATCATAGCGGAGAGAGATTCAAAAAAGTTGAAGGAAAATGGAGGCGGCAATTCTTGGCGGATTCGGGAAGTCAGGCGAGGACAGGGACGGGCACGAAAAAGTAATCGGTTGAAATGAGGCGAACGCGAAGAATTCTTAGAAAAACCGCCATGGAGAAAAAAATCGGGAAAGTGGGGATTGGCACCGCGGGCGAAGACTTGAGGGGGGCGTGCCGGGGGGAGGGGGGGGGGGGGGGCAATGTATGGGTGGGGGGGGGGTGGGGGAGGAATATACGGGGCGTGAAGGGGGGGGGGGGTAATTTCGGCCTCGAGAGGGAAGACAGAGTGGGAAAACAAAGGGGGAACTTTGGCCATTGGGGGCGCAGAAAAGGGGTCATGTTGGGAAGGCTCGTAACGAAGGAAAGGGCGCGGGAGGGGTGGTCAAAAAAAAAACGAAACCAGGGAAAAAGCGAAGATGGATCAAAATGGAAAGAAAAAGGGGGAGGGGTGAAAAATTTTTCCTCGGCGCGCTAAAAGAGGAGGGCGAGGGAAGGGGGGCAAAGACGCCACTAGTGGGTCTGCTGGGAAAAGCCGGTATGATTAACTAAACGGGGGTGAGGAGAGGGGAGCCTATCTCTGACCGTCAAGGAGGACCTGGGGTTATTAAAACAGGAAGGGGGGGTGGTTAGTTTCTTCACTGTTATGGATTGCTGAAAGTTCGTTCTTATGGGGGAGGCAGGATATTGGGATTGGGAAGCCTTTGAAGATGTAACATCGAGGAGTCCTAGGGGTTTAATTGACTTCGTCAGCATGGGTGGCATATCAAATTCAAAGAAAACGGGGGAAAAAGCCGGGATTCGTGGGCAGGGATTGATAAGGGAGTCCTGGCCGCTTGGGAGGGATGCGGCAAAAGTTAAGTACAACTACGAGGCCTTAGAGCTATTCTCGGCCAGGGGGGGGGTGAGGAATCAGTTGAGAGGGGGGAGGTGGGCACCTAGGACGCGCTGGGTTACACGGGGGGGACGGGACGAGAGTTGACATGGAATGAGGAAAGGGGAGGGCGTTATGGGAAGGAGGCAGGCAGAGTGGGGTTATCAAAAAGGGGATTGCAAGCGCTGAAGCGATTGTGTGGACTAGGCGGAAATGCGGGGGAAATTGGTTGACAACATGGAAGGAAAGACAGCCAGGGAGGGGAAGGAGGTACATGTTCATGGGCTGCGCGCGAAGAGGGAAGTTTTTTTATGCAAGAAAGCATTAGGGAAAGCACAAGGGGATAGGCCCGGATAGGGGGAGGAATAAAAGAAAAAGGGTGAAGTGCAAGAAAGCGAGGAGAGCACCGCGGCACGAGGGAAGAAAGGCTTGTGAAATGAAAGGAGGCAAGGAAAGGAACAGAAACAACTCTAGCAAGGAAAAGGCGGGGAAAAAGGAAAATGGAAGAGGGGGGGTGATAGCGAAACGCAAAAGGACAGCTTTGGCAAAGGTCGGAAACTGAGCGACGCAGGGGAGAAGTTGATGGAAAGGATTTGGGAATCGGAAAGAGGGGAGGGGGGGAATAAATTAAGGTGCGACTCTGTGGTCAGGGGGGGGGAGATGGTCGTACGGGCCTCTCAAAAGGCCAGGAAGTACGTGGAATTGGGGCTGCTTCCAAAGGAGGGGAAGAAGAGGAAACGGGAGGTTGGGGACCGCTTGCCGTACATTAATACGGAAAGTGGGTGGGGGGTAAAGTTAACACTTCGCGAAGTGGAGAGGGCGACAAGCAGTTTTGACGGGGGGGAAAAAAAAAGGCGTGCAACCTAGGGGGGGGAAGGAAAAGAAATGGAAGGGGAGGGTTTCGAGGTTCCAAAGGTACTGGTCAAAAGGTAAAGAAAGAACGAAAATGGGAAGTAAGACCTGATGAGGTTGCGGGGGAGACCGCGTGTGAGAAAAAACAAAGAAGACCAGAGGGAAGGTAAATAGAACGACTAATGGGAAGCACAGACGACCGCGGAGGATGCGGCGGGGGGGGCGGGAGTTGATAAAAAAGGGGGGGGGGAAAAGAAAGAAACGGTTCATTCAGGAAAAGGGGAAGGGGGTCAGTTTTCGGAAGGTAAAAACACAAGATGAGAGAGAGAGAGATAAATCCGAAAAAGTCGAAACACGAACAAGTCGCGGCATGAAAAAAAGAGAAAAAAAACTCGTGACGAAAAAAAAGGAAGAAAAGGGAAAACGGGGAGATATCCGCTGAAAGATTACAAGTACCAGCGATTAAAAAGCGGCTCTTGCTAAAATGCAAAGGAGGGGAGGCGGGCACCAAGAAAAAAAAGAAAAAAAGACTGGAAAGAAGAAGTAGCAAGAAAAGAAAGGACGAAAGGGGAAAAACTAAAAAAGACAAGGAGTGTGGAATTAACCCAAAAACTTAGACACGCACCTCACAAAAGGGGAAAAAGCGCAAAGAAGGGAACCTATTAATCACCACGGAACCAACGACAAAGGAATCTCGGCAAAAGCGCCGACCTTTTTGTAAACAGAAAGGAAGACGAGTGGGAAATTCAAAGAACATCCCAAAGGGGAATCACGTGAGCGGAAAAAAAACGAAAGCAATCAGTATCGGCTCGGGAAGGACCAAAGAAAAAAAAAAAAAGGGCACGAAAGAAATGGGTGGGGGGGGGGAAGTGAAAAAAAAGGGGAGTGGGTCTGTGAAAGCAACAGAAAAAGGCTGGATAGCTTTGCATCTGAATGCTTCTCAGAGGCATCAGGGCCGAGGAAAAAAACAATCAGGGCAATGAAAAGAGACATGTGAAAGGGAAAGAAGAGAAGAGAACCGCAAACTCACCAGTTATCCCGGCCCTAACAAAAAGGAAAACCGGCAACACGGCCCGAGTCTTCTTGCCCATGAGACCAGGGAGGGGCCGGAAGAACAAATCCCCAAAATCAAGCAAAGCCCGGAAGAGAAAAAGGGCAAGCCGCGGTTGTCGATTGTCGGAAAACCAAGAAGGGGCAAACAAAAAAAGAATTCGGGGAAGGACGGGTAAATCAAGAAGATATCCCACTGAATAACCAGGCGAAGCATTCCAGAAAACAGAATCAAGCGACAGGGGGCAATTGCTTCAACGAGGTCGTAAAAAACGCCTGCGCATGGTACACGAAAAGATGTCATCAAGGGAAGTACACAAGAAGAAGAGGACAAAAACAGCAGATGACCGCAAATCTACGCGAAGAGGTAGCCTCCTTGATGGACGACACGTAATATAACCGCGCCCATGACGTAGGATCACGAAAGAGGGAGAAAAAACAAATACGAAATTAACCAAAAAAAAAAAATACCAGGTGTGGACCAAAAAACACCGCCGTTGTGAAGCGGAAAAAGAGGCATGAGAGGAAAAAGAACAGACAAAGACAAAAAGGGTCGGAAGGTCGGCCAACTGTCAAAGGAGAAAAGCAACAACTGAGCAAAAAAAAGAAAAACAAAAGAAACGACAAGATCTAAAAAAACATTCCGGGGTGAAGAAAAACCTCCTAAAAAGGCCGACTGGGAAAAGGAATCAGGGGGAGACAAAAGAAGTGAAGGGGGAATCTAAAGAGGCGGGGAAACGGGAACATCGGCGCAAAACTTCGATTTCCGGGGACAAAAACTATGAAATCCAAAGGTGGAAAGAAAAAAGGCAGAAGGCAATGTAACAGCCCAGATTTGTTCCTGGGGAAAAAAAATGAAGGAAACCGGCAAGAACTGACGGTCAAACGGGGCAAAATTTGTGAAAGGCCGCTTCAAGAACGAGATCTACAACCTAGAGGAAAGAGGATATCACCGGGCTTCAGGTCCCATAAGGAAAAAAAAAACACGGTCCGATCCCATGGAAGGCAAAAGAGTCCACTCAAAAATAAAAAAAGGTTTCCAGGATCACTGAAAGGAGAAAAAGGAAAAAATGGGACGTCCAGCCAAAAGAACGAATAGAACCCCCAAGCCCAACTATCTCGAAAATAAAAGAAAAGGTGGGAATATGTATTGAAAGGGGAGGAAATTTGGGTTGGAGAAGGGGGGAAAAAAGCTAAGCAGGAACGCGAAAAGACATCGCCATAAAACACAAAGGAAAAAGGAACTAAAAAACACGCTCAAAAAGGATAAGGGGTCTTCAGTCGGGGCTGAGCAAAATAGGAAGTAATTAAAAAACCGATTTTGTGGGGGGGGGCGACAGCTCAAAAAGACCGAAAGGGGGGGAAATATCGGGACGATACCAGCGACTATGATGTTGAAGGGGCGAAAACCAAGGCCCAAGGCCAAGTGCAAGAGATCAGCAAATAAATGTCTGAAAAAAAAAAGGAGCGGGGGGAGCCAACCACGCAATTGAAAAACAAAAAAAGACCAAAGTCATCAAAAGCACCCATATCAATGAAGAAAAAGGGGGGAGGGGTCGGCAAACAAAAAGAACCAGCACGAAAGAAAGGGACCCTGTGAAAGGTCTTAAACCGTGGGAGCCCTCTTAAAAATGAATTCAGAACTAAAAAGAAGGGGAAGAGCCCGTCGGACACGGCAAAAAGAAAAAAGTTTCACTGGGGAAAGGAAATTGGGCAGCGGGAAACCGGGCACACTAAAGACAGGCACGGGGAGGGGGAGCTGGCAATACCGCTCAAAACAAGGAGGAAAAAAAGGATGAGTACCGCTGGCCAACTCGCCCGGGGTGCCGGAAAGGGGGGTCCGCCAAATCGAAAAAAAGTCCGAGAACTAGACAGGGAGCGAAGGAAAAAAAAGAAAAATGGAAGCGGGAAAAAAAAACATGAAAGCGGCCGGCGGCGAGGGGAAAGCACTCATGTCCCTGAGGGGAAGGGGGGCTGGCAAGGTCAGGGAAGTTTGGGGCCAAAAAAAAACGTTGGGAAATTGGGAGAACGAGGATGCCTGCAAACACACCCAGTGGCCGGAGAAGTTACAACTGCGAGTGGACCTCAAATAAAAGATCGAGGAGGATTAAGGGAATGCGGTCAACGTCTAAATTCAACAAGAGAGCCGAAGTCTAAAGATTCAAACTGAACTTCGGGGTCGATGGGCCGCTACAAAGGAATTAACAAAAAAGAAAAGGGAAGAAAAAGGACTGAAAAATGTCAGGCTGTACCTTCGGTGTGTGGAATCAAGCAGGAACTATATCTCATGAGGGACGGCAGAGACTAAAAACAGGAGGGACGCCAAATGAAACGAAATCTTCATTTAGAACCTTAAAGAGGGGGGGAAAATCGGAAAAGGGGGTAAAAATCATTGGGAAAATCGGGGCGCAGGAAGGGCGCCAGTGTTTGAGTGGGCGGAATATAATTCTGGGAGGGGGGAGTGGGATGGGGGCAGCGAAAAAAAAGTCTGGACGCGGAGAAGGGGGGGTAAAGGAAAAGATGTAATTGCCAGATTGGGGCGCGAGAAGGGGATCCCGGAGCTACTCAGTGGGAAACTCGATGGGACAATTGCTCATGGGGGGGGGGAGGGGTCAAAGAAGGGGAAAATGGGGCCAAGTCGAGGGATTGATTGCCTAAAGGAGACGGAACCGATTATGGTGGGTGAAGGCACATGAAGGAAAAAAAAGGTGGGCCAAATTGGCTAGGAGACAGAAGGGCCGTTGGGGCGCAGACTTCGGCCAGAAGGCTTGAAGAGACAACCGGGCGGCAAGAAGGGGTGAATAAAAAAAGAAATGGGGGGTTGGGGGGGGGGGGGGGGGGAGAAAGTGAGTCGAGGGCTGGGCAAAGGGGGGAGGGTTGTTGGCAGTGGGCTTGGGGAAGTGAGGGTACGGAACCGGAGGTGTTAGGGGGAAGTGGGGGGGGAAAAGCAGGGCACGAAAACCGCAGGGAAGTCGATTAAGGCGGGGGAGCCTGATTGAAAAAGAGATGAACCGAACGGTGAGAAGGGGAAGGCCAAAAGGGAAGGGAGGGGCAAAAAGCTCAAGCCGAAGATAAAAGGGGGTCTGGGGTGGGGGGGAATAGCCGGGGGTCTCTAAAGAACAAAAAATGAAAAAAGGGATACGTTGGGCAAACTGAAAAGTCAGAAAAGGAGTTGAAGAAAGGAAAAAGGAGGGAAGGACGGAAGAGGCGCAAGAAAAAATCTTTGAAAAAAGTAAGAAGGGGAAACCTCGATGGGGAAAACCGGCGGGGGAGTTTTGGGGGCAGGCGACGGACAAGGGAGTAGGAAAGAGGTGAACTAAGGGGAGAGGAAGGGGGTAAACATCCCGCGGGACGGAGGGGGGGGGGTGTTAAAACGGCACAAGAGGAAAAGGGAGAAAAGGCTCGGGCTGAAAAAGTGGCAGATTTGAATTTAACATAAAGTATGTACTGGGGGGATTTATATGGCGAAAGGGGAGCATGAACAAGTCCTAAAAGGGGGAAGAGGAGGTGGGGAAAGAAAAAGGAAGGACAGAATAGGAACTGGAAAAGAAAGAAAAATCAGTGAAGGAACGTACGTCGCAAGGGGGGGACTTGGGTGTCGGACGCAAAAATCAAGTATGCTTTCTAACCGAAAGGAAGGAAGCTTCGAAGGGGGGGATCTTTGGGTTCAGTGGCCGAAAGACGCAGGGGGAAGGGTCAAACTCTTGTCCCTGGATTGGCACGTTAATGTTGGAAGCGATGAAGAAGGGGGGAAGGAGGCGGTGGGGGGGGAAGAGGGGACTTTAGCGAATTCCAACGTCGCGCGCCAAAGGGGCGGAAGGGAAGAGGGATGTCGGTGAGATCAGAGGTGCCGCGAGTAGTGGAGGGAGGAAAGAAGGGGAAACAAGGGGGGGGGGTGCATAAGATGGGGAAGGGCGGCGTCTTGTCAATATGTTAAAAGTTCAGGAAACCGACGCTGCGGAACAGTAGCAGCACTAGAGAAAGGAAGTCGAAAAAGAACTCTAAAGTAAAATAAGGGGGAAGGCTGTCAAGGGCCGGAAGTTAAAGAACCATCGAATAGGTTCCTTTGAAAGAGGAGGGGAAAGTAATTTCAGAGCGGGGAAGAAGAACGATGAAAAAGGAAATGAAAGTCGCGGGGAGAGAAGGCGGGGAAAAAAAGGGCCATGCGCAGTGGGGAGATCGAAGAAGGGGGAGGGGACGAGGGTTCGTGAGA
>Ga0179593_1522639_pt1 | contig 10113 bp, 11 predicted proteins | sample CZODoug2_1_08_16_FD_185931 | JGI IMG/M metagenome (GOLD analysis project Ga0179593, IMG submission 185931) | Vadose zone soil fungal communities from Angelo Coast Range Reserve, California, USA - CZODoug2_1_08_16fungal (PacBio error correction) | ecosystem: Environmental > Terrestrial > Soil >...
AAGAAGCCACTGGAAACTAAAAAATCGTATCGTGGAAACAACCCCATGGCGGGCGAAACCTGGAAAGCCGCGGCCTGGGGGAAGGAAAGGAAAAAAAAATTGAAAGGCGAAGGGGGGGGGGAGGTAGGGTCAAAAGACGGGCGACGCGAAAGAAAGGGCTGGGGACAAATAAAACGGAAAAGGGGAAGGTTGGACCAGAGGAAACCACCAAAACCAAAAAAAAAAAAAAAAAACAGCAAAAAGTTGGGCGAGGGATAAGTCAAAAAAAAAGTAAAGAAAAACCCTGACGCCATCGGCGAAACGGCCTCCTTCTCAAAGTTGGGAAAAAGAGAGAGGCGGCGGTAAATGATAGAGAGAAAAGAAAAGCAACCAGCGTTGGGGACAGCAAGTTTCGAAAGTTTTTCGTGACCGCAGGGAAGGGTTTACAAAAAAAGGCAAGGGAAGAGGGGGGACCGGAAAAAAAAAAGCGGAGAAGGGAAGAGAACGAAAGGGAAAGACAGGAACACCCTAAAAAATTATTCTGCTCGACAATGAAACTTTTGACAAAAGGAAAGGAAGGGGCAACGGGAAAAAAATAAGAAAAAGGAAAAACAGCACCCTTGGAAAAAAGGCCTCGTCCCGATTACAAGGGGGGCGAGAGATGTGAAACTTATAGCAAAAGCCAACCACAAAATCAACGGCAACGGAGCCAAGCGCCTTATCGGGCAGCAGAAATGGACAAAAAAACGGGCGGCGCAAGAAGGAACGACAGACCCTAAAGTCTATAAAAAAAAAGACACGGCGCAGAAAAGAAAAAATGTGTTTGGGGGGGGGCGAACGAAAAAAAAAAAAAAGAGATATGAACTAAACTGCGGGGCGGCCGATCGAATGGGAAGAAAGAAAGGGACGGGTGAGGCCACCCGACGAGAAAAAAAGCCATTCGAGGGGAAAAGACAAGACGAAAAAAGGAAAAAAAAAACGAACGACCCAAACGTCTTTCGACCGGAGGGGGAAGGGGGAATAGCAAAGGGGGACGGACGGAAAAAAGGGCGGACGGAGATGAAGCAGGGGACCAAAAGACTCAAGCTCAAGAAGGGAGGGGGGAAGGAGAGACCGAGGAAAGGACGAGAGGAGGCCGCAACGGACCGTAGGGTGTTTGAGAAGAAAATTGGGATATTAGCCGATCGTGTCGAAACGGGCAAGGAAACAAGATCTGAGTGAGGTAAGAAATAAAAAATTCTGCGATGAAAACCCTTCCTCGCTAGCAAGAAATGAAGGCTGGCGGGGGGGGGAAGCTTCGGGGAGCGGTGAACAGGAGAGAAAGGAAAAAGAACTGCCAGGCGCTAGCACACACACAGGACGGACAAAACGCAAATTGCGAGGAAGGTTTCAAACAGAAAGGACAGGGAGGGGGAAAAAATCGAAAGCAAAAAGGGCGGACGCTTCAGGAAAACGACTCCGTAGGGGCAAAGACAGGGGCACCAACTCGGAGGGGGGAATTTGGTGGGAGGGGGGAAAAAGGGAGTCGCCCCCAGGCGTATCTGCGGAACGCCTGGAGGCAGAGGGCTAGGTAAAACGTGTTAGTCCCACGGCCATGGCGTGGGCGGCAGGGCAAAAGCAGGGAGAAAAGGGGACGAGTTTGGTGGGGGTAGGAGAGGACAGGAGAACTGAGGCTACAGCGGTGCTCAGTTGAGCAGTCCAAAAGTATTAAAATACAGCGGACGGAGTCCTGGGGAGGCGAAAGCAAAGACGTGTCAGGAAGCCTCGCCGTGGCCACTGTCCCGATGAAGAAATGCTGATGGACCCGTCGAGAAAGAAAACGGAGGAAGAAAAAAAGAGGAAAAAATGTTGGGGAAAAAAAAAAAAAAAGGGGGGGGGGCTGAAGCGAGAAAAAAACGGAGAGAACTAAAGGAAAAAAAGTAACGAACCGCCCTGCTCTTCTCTATTAGGCTGGGGGCGAAGAAAAGAACAACACCGGCCAGATAGGAGAAAAGCGAGCCCGGTCCATTGATGGAGGGGGACGGAAAAGGAAGAGGAGAGAGCAGAACCACCTGGGAAAGACTTGGATCGTCGGGGGGGAAAATAATGTGCAGTCCGGAGGTGTCACACGATACGAAGGGGGGGGGCGCCATAAAAAGGGGACAAGGGTGGGGGGTGGGGTAGATTAATACCGACGAAAAAACAGTATGGGAAAGAGGGAAAAGAGAATTTCCAATCCACAAAAACCGTGCGCATCGGACGGACAAGAGAGGGGAAACAAAAAACTTGGGTTACGGGTCGCCAGGCAAAAAAAAAAGGGGTTAGAGAAGACAAGCGCAAGAAGCTCGGGCACATCATCAAGACCGAGCTGGGCGTCAAACTAGGGGAGGGGGGGGGGGGCTGGTGAGGGAGGAGAAGCGAGAAGGACAAACTGGTGCACTTGGGGGGTCACCCGCTTTCCGCCGTGTGACACATATCAGCCGCCACCAAAGAACATTGGCCCCAAGAGAAACCTGAGGGAACGAAATGTAACCCCTCGGGAGGGGAAAGACAAGAGATAGGTTGGAAAAGAAAGAACCCGTCTTCTAGCCTCTGAGCAGGCCACCCACTAAGAGAAAAGGGTTAACGCAAACGTATATAAAAGAGGCAAAACAGACCCACCAAAGAGCATTAAACCCGCGCGGCACGAAGCTCAAGCGTCGCTCTCAAAAAATTTGAAAAATGAGGAAAACACGCCGGAGGGGAGACAAGAAAAAAATAACCACCTAAGAAAAAGGAAAGGGTCGAGACCTCCGGGCGGCGCCGCCTCCAAACAAAACGAGACCAAAAATGAAAGGGTGGGACAAGGGTTGGGGATCAGCTCAGGGTCCCCGAAAAGTTGGCAGAGGAGCGGAGTCCGCTTTAAACGATCAAGAAATGGTAAAAGACAGAGGATTTAAAAAAAAAAAATCGCGCGTAACGGTAAAAAAGGAAGAAACCTCGAAAGCGGGGGAAAAAAAAAACAGAAATCGCTCCCCCCTCAAACGCTGATTTTGGAGGCGGAATCCTTTCCTTCAATCGAATGACAGATCAGAACAAACCAGGAACAGAAAAGGAGAGCAAGGAAGGACCAGCAGACAGGCGTCCAACACTATCAAGCTCCTAAACCCCAAAAAACCAGGACACGGCAGGCGTACCGGATGCGCGCAGAGGAGAAAAAAGAAAAAAAAAGCGGAAGGAAAATCAGCACCTTGGCGGGAGGTCAAGGGGGGGGTCTGCGGTATATGAGGGGGAAAAAAAGGCCCCACGCCGGGGGAAGGGTCCCGCAAAAAAAGTCGGGAAGAAGAGAAAGAACTCTTCGAAAGCACGTGGGGGGTCGTAACAGGGCGTGAACAAAAAAAATCAAAGGAATCCAGACAAACGAAAAAGAGTGCGTGGGACGGGGGGGGGAAAGACGTCGGACGCCAGAAAGAAAAAAAAACGCAACAAGGGAAAGGCCCTGGTGTAAAACGGACGACCAGGGCCCAAAAAAATAGAGCGGGAATTAGGGAATGAGCCCTTTGCCCTCCGCCAGAAGAGGGACAATCATTCTAAAGAGTAAGGGAAAACAATTCAACCGACTAAAACAAAGGGAGGAGCCTAAACGGGGGGAAAAAGACCAGCCTCGAACCAAGCCTGGATCGGAAACGAACCAATCAAATTCGACGGGAAGAAAAGGAGAATTACTCCCTTACTCCCTGAAGAGGAAAATGGCATGTTTAAAAGTCCAGAAGGGAAAAAAAAGAATAGCCGATCCAAGCCGCTGTCCACACCCCCCCCCCCCCCCCCCCCACCGACCACAAAGATACCTAAAAGGAAAGCAGAAGCAGCAAAACAAAACAAAATCAGGGAAAAGAATACAAAGGCAGGCAGCAATAGAAAAAAAAAGAAAACAAGGAAAATCTCTGTTGAAAAGGAGAACAGGAGCCTCTGCTGCTACAGCGGAAGGGTAGTATCGTTGTTAATCACGGAGAAAACTTCAGGTAAAAAAACGGCTGACTTAAGTGTGTGCGGCAAGCCGCCCCCCCGACGAGAGGGGGAACGCCCAGAAAAAGTGATCAGCCAAATAAAACGTGCGAGGTTGAGAAAAAGAGAACGCCATGACCAAAAAAAACCAGACTAAACTCGCCGATCGGTCCGCAAGGGTCGGAGCTATCTCGAAGAAAACAACAAAAAGGTGAGAAAGTAGAGGGAAAATACTAGGGGGGGAAGAAAGCGCGGTCGGAAGAGAATCGTCAACCCAAGGGGGAGCAGGTAAAAGCCTGGACAAAAGGAAAGTAAACAAATATCTGACCGATCAGGGCGAACAAAACGACATGGTATGGGTTACAAAAAGGAACGACTTGCGCCCGGATTCCGTAGTGAAAAGAAAAAAAAGGACTGGAAGACCTTGAGATGCGAATAAGGATGTAAAAAAAAGACGGCAGGACAAAAAAACTAAAGAACCGGCAAAGAAAAGAACTTGATCGACCCGACGCTGTCAAGATGCAAAGTCCCCTGGGACTGTTGGAGAATTGTTCAAAGAGCGCGGAGAAAAGGAACTTAGCCCCGAAAACCCAGCTTGCCGCGGTCTGCCCGCTGGGGGGGCAAGAAAAAAAAATTGGAAGAAAGCGGGGCTGCGCAAGTTCACCCAGCAAACGAGGAAAATCAAGGAAAGGGGGCGGAAGTACGGACTTGATAGGAGAAAAAAAAAAGGCTAAGCCACCCGACCAGAGAGGTGGATAACTTTGAAAAAAAGAGAGAGAGGAAGAAAGCAGCAAAAACAACCAGGAGGAAAGAAGACGGTCGGCAAATTGGAAAGCGAGCGAACGCGAACTGGGAAAGGTGAAATTAGCCTCGGAACAAACAAAACAGGGAGCAACGGGCGAGAAACGCCGGTAAAAGAGGACGAGGTATACGCAAGACCGAGAAGGATCCCCCACAGGGACGCCCTTCCAAGGCACCCTGACCGAAAAAAAGGAGAGAAAGCGGTGGCGAAGAAGATGTTGGGGCTAAACGGACGGGAACCAAGACCTCTCAGTAGAGAAATCCAATGCCAGAGTAAAAGGAACAACTGTACGATGGGGAAAAAAAATAAGAAGTGGGGGCAAAAGTCGTGAAGCCCAGACACCAAAGGGGAGGGGGGCGAAGGGGGGTAAATATGAAAATACAAAGCGAAAGGGGGGGGAGTTAAATAATCCTCGCTGCCGGAAAAAACCGCGAAACAGACCGCAAAAGCCGCAGATTTTGGATCGTTCGCTCAAGGAAAGGGGGGGATCGGCACGATCAGGCCGGAAAAGGGCAAGGAAATTGGGGGTGGGCTGGATGATCTTGGGGGAACCAAGAGACAGGTCAAGACGGGACGGTTGTTGGAAGGAAAGTTTCAGGAAAACCTGCAGGCGAAAAGGAATACTTCGGAAGGAAAGAAAAATTTCAACTTTAAAAAAGGATCACTGGCAGGCACCGGAGGGGGAGCGACAGCGCGCGTCAAGGCAAAGAGGAACGAACGCGATGAGGGGACTGTTGGAAATGCGCAAGAAAATTCTGGGGAAAAATCAACAAAGGGGGGGCAAAGACGACTTTAAAAGCGCACGGTGAAGGAAAACGGAAAAGAGGAAGAACCAGACCTCTCGGATCGTGGTGGTTGAGGTGAAAAGGAGACCCCCAAAGGCCGAGAACATCGACTGTGACTGATTCGAAGGGACGAGGGCAGCCAGAGGCGCCAAAGGAAAAACATGTTTGGCAAACCGCGGGGGAAAAAAAAAAAGTGAGCGAAAGGGGGTTCCAGAGGGGGAAGACTGAAGTACTTTGAAGAAAAGCTTCCTGCAGAGGGGAGGCGTGACCCGTAGGGGCAAAAGCAGACAGGTAAGAAAGGGGCCTGAGTCGATGAAGAAAGACTAAGGGACGTCTCGAAGGGAACGGCCCTCGTGGGGGGAAAGATTCCCCTATCGCGCCAGGCTTATGGTGAAGGGAGGAGAGAATAACAAACGGAGCAAGAAACGAAGGGCAATGATGCCGGACGAGCTGAATCAGACTAAATAAACTCTCGAAGAAAAGGGAAAAAAGGCCCCGAAGGGCAATTGCTTGCCGGTCCGCTGGGAAGAGAAATAACCACTCAAAACACACCGCAAGAGTAACCAACGGGGCCGGGGGTCCATTGATTGATGTTCGTACGCGCCGGCTTTAAACTTGCCAAAATGAACTGTCGGAGCAGTGGTTCGCGAGAGGTCGCAAATCCTACATGGTAATGGGTCAAAAAAATAACACATGAAAAAGGAAAAGAGCACAAATGGGGGGGGGCATGAAGATAAAACCCAAAAAAGACAACAAAAAACAAAAAGGGAAGGAAAAATTTAATCCGCACCACAAAAAAAGCATTCGTCTCGCGAACAGATATCGTTGAACCTGTACGAGCAAGGAAGGGGTCGGTACCTAAAAAAAAGAAAAGAAAAAAAAGTGTTTAGAAAGGACCACAGGAGAAGAAAGACGCGGCATCAAAAAAAAGAAGACCGCCTAGGGGGAGAATGTGGGCCGGTGGATGGTGGGAAGAAACAGCGTCGAGGTACAAACGGCAAACAGGGGCTCACCTACAACGGCGCCTTGAAACCAGAAGCCATCCCAACAGCGGCAACCAGGAGACCGCCACGAGAAAGGGCAAAAGAGAGACAGTGCAAAGGAAAAAAGATGACAAAGAAGACACGCAACCTTGTAGCAAAAAGAAAGAAAGTACGAGTAGGAGAGAGAATAACGACGCTCCCAAGAAAGCACGGAGTGGTACAAGGTGGAGGTACAACAAAAGGCGGGAGAAAAATCGGACCACTCAAAAAAATGTCTCCCCGCCAGGAAAACCAAGCGTGTCTAAAACCGGGGAGGGCAGCGAAGGCGCCAATCAGGGGATAAGCAAGACACCTAAAAACTAAGGCCCCCAACGATCAAAAAAAGGGAAAAGAAGGTTGACCCGTGGGGAAAGAAGAAGCCGCGGCCCACCGAAAAGGTTGCAGAAGGCCGGAAGAGTCCGATGTCCCAAGAATGAAAGCGGCAACGAAAAGCAGAAAAAAGGAAGAAGAGGGTCGTGGAAAGAGAGCCGTTGTAAAGCGGTCCGCGCCAAAAAAAATCAGCAAAAAAGAAGGAAATTTAGACGAACGCAAAAATGTCAAGATACAGGAGGACGACCTCCTAAACAGAGCGGAAACCCACTAAATCAGATCAAAAGCCACTTCACCGGAAACCGGCAGGCCGGAGACGAAGGCCCTAACATAGACTAACATCTGAGAGCCGTTCGGAGGACAGCGGGTGAGTTGGGGGGAGATCTCGAAAAAGCCAGCAAGACCGCTGAAGTGACTAGACCCAAAGATAATCGAATCGGGCAATGCGTCACGAAAGCAAAAAAGAACTGGGGAAAAGTCGGTCGTAAAAAAAAAAGAAAGCGTCTCCATCGCGGAACAAGAAATACCTGAACAAGGGACATTCGAGGCGCCCGGACACCGCGCGTGCGGGAACCAGGCGAAGAAAAAGAATAACAGCCCCAAGTAGCGACGGTGACAAATGAAACCGAAGAAGCGTACGTCGGAAAGGGAAACAGCCTCGATAGGAAGCTTTGGACAGACAAAAGAAAAAAAAAAGTTTGTCGGAAAGTCGTCAAGGAGAGCGTTTCACCCGGGGTAAAAACCAGCCTGGGAACCGGTTAAAGCAAAAGGGGCCCATTGTCCTCAAGGGGGAGACGGAAAGGCCTTAAGAGACCGTAAAAGGCTGTGGTGGGTGAGCACGAAGCAGAGTCCAGCAAGCAAGAAACAGTCACAGGAAACTATTAGCGGTAAAAAGAAGCGACAGGAGCGGTCAAAAAACAAAAAAAGAAAAAACATAACAGAGGGACAAGAAAGGCCGCTGGACAACCCCGCCGAAATCTAAAAAAGGCCATCCGCATAAGACAGCGTGAGGGGTCAGGATCAGTTGCAGTTGCTCAGGTCTGGAAAAAGAAGAAGGTTTTGTTCGACCAAAACGCACAAGTGTAATTTCTAAAGAAAAGACACTCGGGCTCGGTCAGGGAAAGGGGGAGAAGCGTGCAAGGGGTCTACCCCAGAAAAAGGTCGGGAACAGAAGATGGGGGACAACAGGACAGCAAAGGAAAAGCCGAACTAGCTCGCCCGGAAAGGAGAGGCACAGCGTCGGGAATAAAAAGATCAACAAGAACGGAGAAAAAAAAAAAAGAGAGGATAGACGACTGGTCGACAAAGCATCGGAAAACCCTGGCGCCGCCGCCAAAAAAGGAGAAGCCGGCGGATGGTGTACAAATCGGAAAAAGGCAAAAAAGGGGGGCAGCAAATGCACAAAGCGATTAACGGACGGGCCAAGATCGAGCCAGAAGGAAGGAGCAATGCAGGGGGGGGACAAGGGCTAAAACCTGCTAAAAGAAAGAAAAAAAGAACTATCGAAAACCTACCTAAGGCGGTTCGAGCGCGACTCCTGGGGAGGATGGTTTGAGCGAAGAAAAGGTTGTCACGAACCGCTGACTGAAAGAGAGAGACTTGGGGGGCCACCGAGGGGGGGTTTGACGGAGAAAGATGTTAAACCAACGAAGAGGTTCTGGAGATGGGAATAAAAACGGAAATGAAATAACGAAATGCCTGCTAAGACCAAAAGAGAACTTTTGGGGGGGGTAAAAAAAAACAGATTACGGCGGAGGAAGCCTCAAACAAAAGGACAACGGCTGTGCCGGTCAAGAAAGGAAAGAGGGGTGTGAAAAAACTGGTATCGAGGCGGGGGGCTGGAAAACGGAGTCTTAGCGGCCCGAACCCCAAAAAAAAGGAGAAGGGAAAGAACAGGTAAGAGATGAAAGATATGCAAGAAGATAAGAGGCGGGCAAGCGGCCCTCAGGGCAAAAAAGAATAACACCTGAGGGAAGACAGGCGAGAAGGTGGGGCGAACGGAACTGTCACGGGGGCGAGGGCGGAACTAATGTATATGGAAGATTCGTGGGAATGAAGGGAGAATAACGAAAAATCGGCGCGGAATGGAAAAAGGGGCAAAAAAACAAACCAGTGGCGACTTTACACGAGCAAAAAAGACGGAGAAGCCGAAGGGGTCACCTGCTTTAGGAGATCCTCAAGAAAAACCGGGAAATCAATCCAGATGTGGACTCATGGACCAAAGAAGGAGGTAACAGGACCAGATGAGCTTAAAAGGGTGGTTTGCGGAGGGGGGGGGCTGGAACAGTATCTTTGGAGAAAAATTGGAACTCAAATTCCTTTCTAGGGTCCTAAATGAGGTAAAAGTCTGTCCTAAATCTGGCATACTCAAAAAGTAAAAAACCTGAGGAGGCTGCATTTCAACCGGGAAAACCCTCTAGCGACCTGCGGTACGTCTGACAGAGAAAAAAAAACTGAAAAATCCCGAGAAATGAAGGCTCAGAAAAAAAGGAAAAGAAAACGCCCTCCTCTATTAGACGAGATTTCTAATTGGAGGTAGAGCGAGACAATTTTAATCCCCTAAAAAGGAACTAGGGAACTCTCGGCAAAAGCACCACTGTTCCGAGCAGAACAAGGGGGAAAAAACCCTTTCTGAGACGGGGTGAGGTCGCCGCCATGCTACAACGGACTCAGTTGGGAATGGATTTCGATTGGGGAAAAGGGTACGGGCCGGCTGCGGGACAAAAGGGAAACTAGGTTTTCGGACCATGCGAGTTTGCCTCCTTAGGGGTAAAAGGAAAACCGACGGAAAACGAAGGGACCCGGGGAAGCACAGGGGAAGTGATTATGGACACTCCTCATAGAAAAATATGAGCGCCAGAAGCTGAGGCTAAGAAAAAAAGTGGAACTGAAGCGCATGGAATTTTCCTAACGAAAAGGAAAACACGAGACAGGACGAGACTTTTGGGGGGGGCCGGGATCGACAAGGTCTGCCACAGGCCACAAGAAAAAGGGATTGATCAAAAAACCCGCGAGCAAAAAGAAATAAAAACCCAACCAAACAAAGAGTGAAGAGCAAAAAAGGACAGGGGATGGGGGGATGTACTCAGGGCTCTAGGCGGGGCCGGGAATCAAAGAAGGGAGAGTCGCGGTCGAAAAAAGAAGGCTCATTAAAAGGGGAAAAAACCAGATAGAAGAAACGCGAGGAAAAAAAAACGCAGGCGCCAAAAAAGGTGTGAAAAAATAAGCTAAG
>Ga0179593_1597545_pt1 | contig 10113 bp, 17 predicted proteins | sample CZODoug2_1_08_16_FD_185931 | JGI IMG/M metagenome (GOLD analysis project Ga0179593, IMG submission 185931) | Vadose zone soil fungal communities from Angelo Coast Range Reserve, California, USA - CZODoug2_1_08_16fungal (PacBio error correction) | ecosystem: Environmental > Terrestrial > Soil >...
ATAGTATATCGAACCCTTCACTTCGGGGGGGAAAGAAAAGTCCCCGATGTCCAAGCACCGGGAAGAAGGGTGTAAAAGCTTCTTTCCGGCGAGAAGAAAAGGGAGTTTTTCTGCAAAAAAAAAGTAGATCGGGGGGGAAGGAGAAAAGGGACAGAGTAGTATACCTCGCCACACAGGAAAGAGGTCCTCTATCGTCGAAAAGAAAACAGCCCTTTCGAACGAGGAGAAAAAAAGGAACCCACGGTTGTCTCAGAACAATGAAAAAAAAAAGGGGAAAAAAAAAAAAAGCCTGCTCCTCAGTTCCGTGGAAGAAAAAAAAAAAAAAAAAAAAAAAGGAGAAACCTCATCGTCGAACAGTACGGGAAGAAGAAGAAAGGGGACAGTCACCCGCTAACGGCGAATCGGAAAAGTGGGGAGAGCTCCCTGAACCGATATAAAGAACGGGGAAAAAAAAGGGGCGACCATTCGCGCAGAAAAAGATGCCAGGGGAGCCATGATGGACCGGATAAGGAAAAGAAGGGGGGAAACCGTTGAGGTGATAGAAAAAAAAAGGCTCGCCCGGAAGTGGAAGGAGAAAAAAAAAAGGGAAGCAAAAGGTCTGCGAAATCCTCCAAAAAAAAAAAAAAAAGCCTAACTCCGTGGGGCCCCCACACGTCGGGAGAAAAAAAAGAGAGGGGGGAGAGAGGTAATGTGAAAAAAAATTAACGTTGAGCCGAAGAGAAGGAAAAGAAGAAAACCCCCCCCCCCCCCCCCCCTGAGGGGAGGGAGGGTCCTCGCCAATCTGTGGATGTGTGAAGGGGAAAAGCGAAACCATTCCCCTCCACGAGAAGGAAAAAAAATGCTCCTCTTCTCCCGCGAAAAAGAGGACCGACAATCTCGGGGGGAAAAAAGAGTGACCAGATACACTTTCACGGGGACTAGAGGAAGAAAAGAAGGAGGAAACTTCTCCGCTAAAATAATCTTCTCCTGTCCTTCCCGAGGAAATGAAAGCAGTTTAAACCGTCTCTTCGGCCAGAGAAAAAGGGAAAAAGGGAAAAAAAGAGACACCTTCATAGTCCTGAGCAGGGGAAAAAAAGGGAAATAACGCTCTCGAATCTTCCAGAGGAGAAAAAAAAGGGGGAAGGGAGGAAACAATCGTCGTCCGGGTGAGAGGAGAAGAGAAGACTTTGCTTGTGCTCAAAAAAAAAAAAAAAAAGAACTTCACCTTATTAAGGAGGAAGAAAGGGGGAGATAGACGACTGGACCAATTCTCAATGGAAAGGAAAAAAAGAGGAAAGAGGGGGAGCCGATATCGTCCGAGGAAGGAAAGAAAAAAGGAATCGATCTTCCCCCATGAAAAAAGGAAAAGGGGAAAAAAAAGTCGAAAAAGATAGGGCTCGAGCACGAGGGGGGGAAAAAAAAAAAAGTAAGAAAAAAACTCCTTTAACACCTTTTTTGCGGGGGAAAAAAAAACATTTTTGCAGAACATCCAGAAAAGGAGGAGGGACGAAGCCGGAAAAACCTGCCAACGCAATCGGAAAAAAAAGAAGAGGAGGGGAAAAAAAAAAAAGGAAAAAAACCCTCCTCATGTGCCCGAAGAAAAAAGAGCCATTGGCTCCTTCATCGTGGCGAAAAGAAAAGAGAAAAAGAACAAAACAAGTAGGGGGGAAAGAGAAAAGAGGGAGAAAAGAAAAGGAGGGAGGGCGGCACTTCTCTCGCCGGAAAGACGGAAGCCTTCTTTCTCCGTAAGAAGGGAAGAAAGGGGAAATTAGTTGAAGTTTGTTTCGGAGATGGGTGGAAAAAGAAAAAGAAAAAAGAGGTCTGCTTTTCTGGAAAATGTCGTGTTTCGACTCCTTGCCGAAAGGAAAAAAAAAAGAAAAAGGGAAGCTCTAAAAGCGAATGCGAAAAGGAAATCCAAAAAAAAAAAATCCTCTTTTGTGAGAGGGGGGGGGAAAAAAGGACTTCCGCCGGAAAAAAAAGGGTTTCCGTTTGTAAGTGGAGGGAAAGAAAAAAGAAAAAGAGAGAGGCAATGATAGGGGCTTCCCAAGATGAGAAAAAGGGGAAGAAAAATGCTCCATTGAGCCGCGCCGAGAAAAGACTCCCCCCGGGAAATAAAAAAAAGGGGAAGGAGAAGGAGTGACTTTAAACGCCCCTGAGAGGGAAAGGAAAAAAAGGAAAAAAAAACCGTCCTACTTCTCCGTCCCGAGTGCCGCTTAAGACGAGAGAAAAAGGGAAAAGTGTTACTAAAATGAGAAAAAAAGAAAAAGGGAAAGGATACTAACATGAACGTGGCGAAAAAAAAAAACTTTCCTGAAGGGGATCCTCCCTCCGCAAAAAGGGGGTGCTCCGAAGGGTCTTGCAAAGAGGAAGCGGACCTAAAAAAATTCCTCCGGGGGAAAAAAAAATACAAATACTTTAAGCGAGGAAAAGAAAGGAAGGACGCCGATCACACCCCTTTGAAAAAAAAAAAGAAGACCTTTCTGAGAGGGAAAAAAAAGGGAGAAAGTTTCGCAACTTCAGCCCGAAAGAGAAAGCCTCCTCTCCCTCAAAGGGAAGAACCCTCCAACTCCGCGCAGAGGGGGGAAGAAAAAGGTTGTCGACAAAAAAAAAAAAAAAAAAAAAAAAACCTTCTCGGGGGGGAAAAGCCGTACTCACAAGAAAGGAAAAAAAAGAAAAAAATTAAGTTCCTCCTCTGAAGAAAAAGAGGGATCGACAACAACCGGGGAAAGAAGGGGAGGTGCTTCCGTCAAAAAAGGGGGGGGGGGGGCCTTTATCCACAACGAGAAGAGAGGTTTAGCAGGCTGCGAAGCTTGGGAAAAGAAAGGTTTTGTTTCCGCCCAGAAGAAAAAAAAAAAAGGAAGAAGTGCATGTACCGGAACGTCCTTCAAAGAATGAGGGAAAGAGAGTACACCGAAAACGTTCCTCTCGAAAAATAGGTACTGCAAAGAAGGAGGGAAAGTCCCACCGCGCGCTAGGGTCCGCAAAAGAAAAAAAGACACCTTCTTTTTTTTTCGAAAAAGAGGGAGACCACACGATCGGGTCAAAACCGGGCCTCGAAACAAAAAGGCGCGCAGGATTGCCAAATCGTGAAAGGGAAGGAGACGATATTTCCCTAAACGAAAAGGGAAAAAGGCTGAGTCATCTGCGGAAGAACAACAGGGGGTCCCCTGCCAGCCAATGCCTTAACGCTTTTGTGGGGGGGAAAAAAAAAGGCTGTTGCAATGGAGCAAAAAAAGACTCGCGGAAAAAAGGGGCGTAGCGGGCGAGTCCCTACTGAACAGCGCAAAGAAAAAAGGACCGCTCTACTATCGCAAAAGATCCCTAAAAGCTCAAAATCCTCCATCCAAAGGAAAAGAAAAACGGCCGGAAGGGCAGGGAGAAGATCCTCCCTCGGAAAGGAAAATCCTATCAGACAACGCCGAATTTGAAAAGGAACATTTGCCAAATAAGGATTTACGGTCGTTGCGCACCAGAAGGGAAAGGGGGGGAAAAAAGGATCTCTCTCAACAAAACACAAAGAGTGGGCGCCCCCTTACGTCCCAAGTGCGAAGAAAAGACCCCGGTGGCAATCCACGCGGAAAAGGGGGGAAAAGAGGGCGGTTCTCTCGGGAAAAGAGCCGCGTGCTTGCAAAAAGGGGGTTTGAAAAAAGCGAGAATCGGAAGAGAAAAAAAGGGGGGAGGACTTGTCCTGCTTATTAAGAAAGAAAAAAAAGAGCTCCTCATAAGGGAAGGGCCAAGGAAAAAAGGAAAAGGACACCGCCTGTCAAAGGTAAGGAGGACCACACGAGGAAAGAAGAAGACCATTAACCTGTTAAAAAAAAGGGGGGACCCCTCCAGCAGGTTAAGGGGGGGAAAAGGAAGGAAATTTCGACTCATTCGCAGAAGGACGACGTATTTTTGCATCAGCTGAAAGACAAAAAAAAAGAGAGCCCCGGTGAAGATCGTGTGGGGAAGAGAAAAAAAGAAGAAAGATGACGAAATACGGGCGAAAGATGTGGCGACCATCCGAAAGGAGAAGGCCATGATTGGCCCGTCATAGGGAGGAAAAAAAAAAAAGGAGGGGGATCTATCAAGGCGTAAGGAAGGAGGACCCTGTACGTGGGCGCATTCGTAGGGGGGAAAAGAAGGAAAAAATGTCACTGGCGAAGCTCGCAAAACAAAAAAAGAAGGCCCTCCTTGAAAAACTACAGAAAGGTGGATCACGCCCCACGGAGGGAGAGAGAAGTATTGTCGTCGAGAGGGGGAGAAAGAAAAGAGGTGATCAACCTCTTTACAATAACGGAAGGGGACTGTATCGTTTCTGGGACAGCCTCGCCAAAGAGGGAAAAGGAAAAACAGCCCCTCCCTCTTAGAAAAGGAGGAGGGTCCACCTGGAAGGGAAAGGGGAGAAAAAAAAAAAGAGTTCTCAATCGCTTGTGTCAGAGAAGGGAAGAGGAGAAAAAAAGTGCACATTTTTCTCGGAAGGGAAGGCCTTCACTCTGCGCCAACGAGGACATGGGGGGGGGTAAGGGGGGGGGGGGGTGACACACGTGCGGAACAGTGCCCTGCAAGAAAAATCGTTGAAAAAAAGGGGCGGCGAGAACAGGACGCAGAAACCAGAAAAAAAAAAAGGGCATAGTTCCCGAGCATGTCCCCAAAAAAAAAAAGAGGAGAAGCGGCAATCAGTTTCGATGCGTAGCCGGAAAAAAAAAGAAAGGGGGGATAATCGCCCCTGGACGCCCGGAAAAAAGGGAAAAAAAACGGTCCGCCGGCCACCCTTGAGGAAGGAGAAAAAAGAAGAGGGGAAATCGTCTGCCCCGGCTCAAAGGAAAAAAGTGGGTCCATGAGAAGCGAAGAGAGAGAAAAAAAAAGCCTCGATCCTGCCCCCAGAGAAAAAAAAGAAAGGGGAGGGGAAAGGGTCACACTCGAACACCAGGGAAGAAGCGGTGTCGCCTCAGTGAGGGCAAAAAAAGGGGAGTCGGCAAGCGTCCGCCACCAGGGAAAAAAAGGGGGAAAAAGGGAAGAAGACCTCGCGGTTTCTTTGTCAAACGGAACAAACATCAGAAGGAAAGACGGGAAAAAAAGAAGGGGCCCTAAGAAGTCTTCCGGCCGCGAAGGACAGGGAGGGGAAGGGGGGGGGGGAGACATCCTCTCTTCAACAACAACCAAAAGAAATGGCTTGCGCCACGATTGGACGAGGCGGCACTGCTTGCGAAAAAAGGGAGAAAGGAAGGACTCCTTCTGGCTCCTTTGAAAAAAAAAGCCCGTGGTGTTCCGGCTGCCAGGGGACAAGGGGGGGAACGGGGGGGAACCGCGAGTTCGGCTGTTAGGAAAAAAGGAAAAAGAAAGAAGAGGGAACCCTAGCAAAAATTGGGAAAAAGGAATCGAAGTCGACCGGAAGAGGGGTCGAGTTTGCCCAGGAAAGAAAAGAAGGAAAGGAGAAAATGGTCCATCTGATTATGGAGAAAAGACGCCGGGACTGAGGAAAAAATCGATGGCAAACGCACGTGGGCCAAAGGGAGAAAGCGGAGGCCCGAAAAAGAGGCGCGGTTTCCGCTCAAATCAGAAAAAGAACCGGCGCGCCGCAGGGCGAAAGAAAAAAAATCCCGACTTCTCCAGAATGGGGAGGGAGGGGACGCTACTGCAAGGAAAAAGAAAAAAAGGGGGCCGATAAGATCGAGAGCCAAAGGCAACGGTTGGTGGACCAGGCAGAAAAGGAGACGGTCGGCCAGGGCCTAGGAAAAAGGAGATGCAACGGGGGGGGGGGCGCACACGATGTTCTTCAGGGAAGAGGGGAAGAAAAAAAAAAGAAAGGGCCTTTTCCGCGTCAAAAGGAAAATGCCCGCGGCGCAAAGGACGAAGGGGGGGGCAAAAAAGAAAAAAGCCCCGCGGCCGGACAAAGGGGGGGGGGGAGGGACACCCGCCCTGGAGAAAAAACCCCTCTAGGGTGCAGAGGGGGGGTGAAAAGAAAGAGCCGTCGCCAGCGGGAGTGGCTTGGCGAAGGGAGGGGGGGGAACAATCTTAGGCTCGTCTCCCCTAGAAGATCGTTGAAAGGGGGAGGGGACAAACAAGAAGGGAAGAAGAGGCTTCTCACAGGAGGTTATGAAAAGAGGAAAAGAGGACGGTGCTCGAGAAAAGGGGGGGGGAGTGAATCCACCCAAGGGGGCGAAAAAAGGAACAGGAAAGGAGACGCTTTTGGGCGCGCCTGGGGGGTTTTGGGGGACCCGCCAAGAAGGGCGAAGCGGGGAAAGATAAAAGACGCCACGGGAAGGGCTATCAGGGGAAGGATCACCTACGAAGGCAGAAAAGAGGACCAAATAGACGGCCTCATTACCGAAAGAGAAAAAGAGGAAATGGGGTCCTCCACATCGCTCGGGCAAAAGGGGGGGGGTCTTTCCATCAGAATCGGGGAAAAAAAAAAGGGGGAAACTCTCTTCACCGGGCAAGAGGAGGGAAAGGTGAAGAGGGGGGAGGGCGCTAGGAAAAGACGTCCGTGTCACCCGGAATTTGAAGGAGGGTAAAGACACTGACCTTCTTAGGAAAGAGGAGCTCAACACTGGGGGCCCCAAATCCCTTACGGAGGGGGGGGGTTATCTCTTTCGAGGGATGGTGCATTGCGGCAGGGAGGCAGAGGGACCGCCTAAAGAAGTGTTGGCGAGGTCTAAGGAAAAACAGACCGAGAGAAGCGCGGCCTCAAAAGCCCCCTACAACCCGAAAAAATGCGCCGAAAAAAACGCACGCTCCTTCCGAACCGGACGGAGAGAAAGGCCTCTTTTTCTCAGGGCCTCTTTGTACGGCGAGGAAGACCTACGAGGGGGGGAGAAGGCCCTTAGAAAAAAACGGATTAATTATGAAAAGAGAGGAAAAGGGGAGACAACCTTCACTTCGTGGGTCCCCCATTTCTAAAAGGAAACTTCACATCGGTAGGGGGAGAGGGCCCTGCCTCTCAAGGGGCGTTTTCCGCGAAGAAAAATAAGTAGAGCCCCTGCGGGGGAAAGGGGGGGAAGGGGGGAGTAAGTGTATACCTCCTGCCACCAGAAGCATAGTCCCCGTGAAGGGGCATTCACATAAAGAAGAAATCCTCTCCTCAGAAGACGGTCCGGATGGCGAAAGAAGTTGCGCCCGAAAAGAAAGAGTAAACTGGGCCTCAGCAGGAAAGAGAGTTTTCGAAAACCGAGCGAACGTCCGGGAAAGGAAAAGGAAGGTTTTTCATCCTGCGCGCAAGGGGGGCCGCATCGAGCCCGTTGGACGACGTGGGGGAAACAAAGAAAAAAGACGGGCTTCCGCCCCCGCGGAGAAAGGGAAAAAGAGAAGGGAGCGTTACGTCATTATGCCCGCAGGAGAGGGAGAGGGAAAATCGCGCAGTCTGATCAACCTGCAAAAAAAAGGGGAGGCAGTCTAGATTCAGCACAGGGGAAAAAGGGACTGGTCTAAAGCGGAAAAAGGGAAAGAAAAGAAGCGACCCTCCGTGGGGGGAGAAAGAAACCCCACTTTCGGAGAAAAAAGGTTCTGCGCGAAATGCAAGAAAAAGAAACAATGAATTACCTTAGGGAGGGGGGAAGGGGGGAAAGTGGATTAAAACTATAAAGCGCCAATCTTGTAGGGAGCGCCAGCCCCCTCAGAAGGGAAAGGGGAGGGGGTTTCACCGCCTGCGAATGGGAGGCCGTATTCCAAACCGGGCAGAAAAAAAGAAGAAGCGGTTGTCTCGTCTCCAGGAAAAAAGGGAAAGGGAGGAATGAGAAGGAGTTCACCTTCCTCCGCCCTTCAGGAAAAGGGGCGGCGCCTTTCTGGGGGCCAAAAAAAAAACGAAAATCGGTGCGCAACCGGGCGAGGAAAAAGAGAACAGGGGAAGAAGAGGGAAAGTCATATTCAAGCAGGTTCCCAAGAAAGAGCGATCTTCTCGGCAATAAAGGGGGACGAAGAAAAAAGAAAAAAAAAAAAAAGGTTGATATAGGGAAAAGGAAAAGAAAAAGGACGGGGAGGAGGCAACCTCAATCATTCTCCTTCAAAGGGGCGTAAAAAAACCAAAATCGGGGGGCGTCTCCCCTGGGGAGAGGGTTTTCCATCGATAAGAAGAGGGAAGGCCCTATGCATTCCTCCTCAAGATAGAAAAGGAAGAAACAAAGACTGGGGCAAACTCGAACAAAAAGGAAAAAGAAGGAAACGCGTTCACGCCTTCGAGAAAAAAAAAAAAAAGTGAAAACACTTTTGCGTTCGGGAAAGAGGAAAAAAAGAAGCGCGGTTTTCTTTGGGGCGAAAAGAAAAGAAAAAAAAAAAAGAAAAGCGGAACACCATCAGATTTTCGATCGCAAAGTCAGCATGGTCCTAAGAAATTCATCCGGGAAGCAAGTGGGCGCAGCCAAGAGAGAAGAAAAACAACGGATGAGAGGAAAAGGAGAGAGAAAAAAAAAAAAAAGGACTGCGCACCGAGTCAAGAAAAGGGCAAAAGGGCAGGCGGGCTCCTTCCGGCGATCGGAAAAAGGGGAAGAGTAGGAAACCAGGTTGTGGCGGGGGCCTTTCGACCAAGAACACGAAAAAAGGGGAGGAAAACATGTCGGTGGCGAAGGGAAAAAAGGGAAAGGGAAGGAGGTCCGAACTTCCCTCGAGAAAAAGCTCCCCCAAAACGACAGGAGGTGAAAAAAAAAAAAAAGGACTCCTTGCAGAGGGAAAAGAAGAGGAATGGGGGCCGATCTATTATTAAATGCATCGAAAAATCCTATCTCAGGGAAATGGACCACTGTGGCCGGGAAAAGAAAAAAGGGGAAGGACGCAAGATATCTCGCAATCCAGAAAGAAGAAAGGTTCCGTCGTACTAGACAAAAAAAAACCCAGGGGAGGAGCCAGCAGTTCTAATCCAAAAACAGAAAAAGAGGAAAAGAGGAAGAGGTCCGCTACGGCCGGGAAAAGATCCGAGAAGCTAGTTCACTGTGTTGAAAAGAAACAGGAGGAAGGGCTTTCCTGTTCTTCGGGAAAAAAAAAAGGTGAGACACCTAGGGTTGCTGCAGGGGGAACGCTTCCGCCTGTTACTCAAAAAAGACTGCCGCCCGGCTCATGACGAAGGAAAAAAAAAAAAAGGGGAAAAGGAAAGGGGAGAACCGCGTCGCGGAAAACCAAGGCGATTGCGCAACGAAAAAAACGGCGGCGCCGCCAGACACGGGAAAAAAGAAAAGAAAAAAAAAAAAGGGAAAAAAAACCAGAAGGAATCGGAGGGGCTGGGCGAAGGACCAGACACGCCTTGGCCGAGGGGAGCCCCAAAAAAAAGAAAAGAGGTTCCCCGTTCCAGGGAAAAAAGAAGAAGAAACGATCATTTCTCGACCTCGCCCGCCGCAAAGGCCTCTCCTACGTTTTTTGTTGAAGGGACAAAAAGGGTTCCCCGGCGGCACGGAAAGGGGGGGGGGGGGCGAGAGTGTTTTTTTTGGGGTTAAGCACGGCACGAGAAAAAATCTGCCGGGGAAAAAAAAAAAAAAAATCGATGAAAAAAAAAAAAACGGTGGCCGAAGCAAGGGGGGGAAACAGAAGGAGCGCATGATCAAAAAAATTTGCCCGCCGCTCGCATATACGGAAGGAAAAGAAAAAGGAGGGGCCGGCAAAGGGGAGGGGGAGCAAAATCGCGCGGGGCGAAGGGGGGGGAGGGGGGGTACGGAGCCTGCGAAAAAACCAAGAATTCTTCAACCGGGACAGAAGGGGAAAGGGAGATCCGTTCTCCGGAGCGCAGGATGAAAAAACTGACTTTCGGAGTTCTGCACCGACCTGTTCGAAGGGGGGAAAAAAACCGAGACAAAAAAAGCAGCCTGCTTTCGCAGGGAAAAGGTACAGGTTCTGCCGCCAAAAAGGAAGTCCCGTTGGGTGAACAGAAGGGTTGCATTGCGCCTGCGCGCCTCGCCGGGAGAAAAGGCGGGTAGCCGGCGGGAAAGGGGGATAGGGATCTCTAGAAAAGGAGAAAAACGAAGATAAAGCACCCTTCGGAAAAGATATAAAAAGGAAATAAGGGGGGCCTCACAGAGAAGAAAAGCCCCCGGGAAGACGCTCCCTCCACCGAAGAGAGTGGTAGCGCCTCCATTAGGGAAAGCTGTTCCATAAAAGCCCGAATGTGTGGAAAAGAGAGGGGACTTTGGGCCATCGGGACGGAGGGGTTGGCTCGCGAAGGGGGGGAAA
>Ga0179593_1611142_pt1 | contig 10113 bp, 11 predicted proteins | sample CZODoug2_1_08_16_FD_185931 | JGI IMG/M metagenome (GOLD analysis project Ga0179593, IMG submission 185931) | Vadose zone soil fungal communities from Angelo Coast Range Reserve, California, USA - CZODoug2_1_08_16fungal (PacBio error correction) | ecosystem: Environmental > Terrestrial > Soil >...
GATACAAAAAGAAAACCTGATAGCATGACACCGCTGGAACCCGAGCAACCAGGTGGAAAGAAGTCGTCGGAAAACGAACAAACAAGAGACTCGGGCAAGGGCGTCCAAATCCAATTCCAAAAAAAAAAGGGAACAAGCAAAGGAAGACCTCAACTATCGTTGGGGGGGAGACCACGGCCCCCATTCAGGACTTTTCCTTGCGGAAGAAAAACGTTTTTCTCGAGGAAATAAAAGATTTGTGAACATCGCTGCTCAAACCATAAAGGAAAGGCGGTGCACCTTGGGTCGCGCCACACCCCACAAAAAATTAAGGAGGTGGGCCGGCCAAAACATGGACAACCACTCGGATAATTGTGGGCCGCTAGGGGCAGCAACTGACCACCCTTAAAAAACGATCAGGGGAAGGAAACGGCGGGAAAAAGGCGCGGAGCAAAAACTCGCGCAGAACCCTTTGCTGACAAAAAAATAGGGGGGGGGTTCGGCCGGTGCGTCAACAGAAAGTATTCATTCTCTGACCTTTCCACACGCCTAAGTCCTCAGAAAAGAGAGTGCGTAGGGGGCTAGGGGAAGAGGATGCGCGGCCGCCACAGGGACAAGTCCCCACCCCCCCCCCCCAACAAGGGGGCGAAGACCAAAAACCACCCCCCACCCCAACCCCACTCTCCCCCAGGCCTCAGGGTCCCGCGACTCAACAATTAAATAAAAAAGAAAAGAATTTGACAAGGAAGTGGGGTGGAGCGGCGCTCGCCAAGAGAAGGGTGGGCACCCCTCAACCAAAATATAGGGCCCTCCAAGACCGTTAATAAACAGCAAGGGTGTGGGGTACGGCGACCACACTCCAAAAGAAAAAGTGGCCACGAAGCCCAAAATTGGCAACTAGGAAGAGAACAAAAGGCACCCCACCTCCGCGAAAATAACGGGGGTCCAAAGATCCTAAGGCCGCCCGAAAAGGCGCCATCGTTTCAAAAAAAGGGAAGGATAGGGTCAGCCCCGACAAGCCCCGAATAAAAAAAATTGGAAACCACCACCGCCAGGGCGCGGGGCAAAAAAAGTTTTCTCGGAAGGATCGGGTAGGGGCTGGAGGTTTTCGGGTTAAAAAAGCTCCATCAACAGGGCAGGGATTGGTTCCAACCCACAGCACCAGCAAACTGGGGGGGTACTGTTTTCTTTTTAATGCACAACGCTGTGGGGGGGCTTCTCTCACCACCGGCCCCAACAGACGGGGGGACCCAACGCTCAAGCCTTCCAAAACAAACAACAAAAAAAAACACAGGGACCTGCTCTACCTGATTACCTCAAACCGTAAGGTTAAACCGGTTCGAACAAAGGCACCTTGCTCGAACAAGGGCCCTCAAGGCAGATAACACCGCCAAACGGTCCAGATCACACACCTCGGTAGCCGAACAACGGGGGGAAAAACAAAAATAGGACCCAACAATCCAGTCATCCATGGTTACAACTCGCAGGAGCAGCACGGACTCACGATGGCACCAAAAGGAAGGGAATAAGGGTTCGCGGAGGACCAGGGGGCGCAAGAGAAAACAGCACAAGCAAAAACCCAAACCATAGGCACGGCAACCCACCCCGGCCAACAACAAAGCCCTGACGAAACGGGGCCCCCTCCCCAAGGCCCCAAACCGTTGGGCCACACCGCCCTGCCTACAGTAACTGGGGCAATACAAGGGACTTGTGGGGTCGCCTGCCGAAATATAGGAAACAAAAAATAGCACCTCACGAAGTACAAAAAAAAGAAAGGGGACCCCGCAATCAACTTGTAAGAAAGGGGAGAAAAACAAGATCCACCGTCAGGGGGAAAAAACAAAAAAGGGAAGAAATAAGGCTACATACTACAATGCCCAGGGGGGGAAGGATACGCAGCCAAACCTTTAAAAAAAAAAAAAAAAAACTGGGCAGGGTGTCGGCAGGCGTGACGGAGCATCAAACCTCGAACAGGTCACCCCCTCAAGGTTCTGCAAAATCAACCCAACACTCAAGTCCCCTCCCGAAAAAAAGGGTGTAATTTGGATGGAAATAAAAGGCCCCGGACGAGGGACGCCCCTGCCGGCATCAGAGTGAGGAAAGCAAATCTGGAAATAAGGGTTAACAACATCTAAAGAGCAACAGTTTTCCGGGAACAGTGGGGGGGGGGGGGGATGGCCTGTAGTGTTTGTAAAGGGCGCTGGGAAGACTTTGTCAAAAAAAAAGGGGGAGGAGCATCGCTTGACACGGGAAACAAAAACCAAGTCTGTCTGACACTAACCCGACACTGAAACCGGGGCAGGAAGTAACGACTCGTTTGGCGGAAAAACGAATGTACCAAAATGGGGATTTGGGTGTGACTTCATCATCAGGGGGAAACAGCTGGGGAAAGTAGGAACGAACAACGCAGGATCGAAAACCCGTAGACGGACAGAAAAAAACAATTGAAAACAGGACAAACGCGGGAAAGTACAGGTGTAGGATACCACTTTGCCAAAAAAGGCCACGCGAATTCCGAAACATATCACCTAGGGGAAGCAAAACAAAGAAGACAAAGGGAAAGCGAAAAACTAAAGACAACACGCAGTAAAAGGGGACTGCCGAAAAAACACTCGGTGTTCATAGACGCGGGCACTGCCCAAACCGGGATCAACAAACGTTGCCACAAAGGGAAACGGCACCTGCAGAGGGGGCTGTCCCGAAGACAAGAAGTCTGTGAGATGACAAGGAACTGTTATGCAATGAACAAAACTGCAAAAAAGATACAGAAGGAGATTCGACAACAAGGAGAAATGAGAAAGGGTCGTCTGGATGATAACAACCGACCGGCCGAGGGAAAATCGGGCACGGCTGATTGAGAGGGGAAAATGGGATCACAAGTGCAGCGGTTCGTAGCGAGGGCAAAAATGTACCCAAAGTTAATTCCATTCCGCCACTTACGGTACCCGCACAAAGTCAAGTACTTCAACTCTAGGAAAGCCTGCAAAGGCTAGAACTGACGACTTCAGACGAGACGCCAGCTTTGAGGCCACTAAAAAAGGCCAAAAAAAAAAATCCCGGCGCAAAAAAGGGCGCTCCACTAAAGAAAAAACGTATCACACTCGGGCGGGAAATACAGTGGCAAAGCGCGCTCCGAAGGGGGGGGAGGCGTAGCACGAAAAGGAACGGGGATGGCGACAGGGGGGGGGACACAATGGGGGTAACCTGGGGCCGTGTAAGGATACATCAAACCGCACTCCCATTGAAAACCGAAGAAAAACACTGAGTAATAAACGTTCTCAGAAAAATTAGACCAAGCCGCCCGCACATTCCAGAACCATTAAAACAGCAGGGTTCGCCTGACGCGTGAAGGGAGACCAAAACGTCATCCCGTGAGAAAGGAACGAAAAGGCAACGCCGAAAAACGAGGCAATATCATTCAGGCGGTTCGAGAAGGGGAGAAAAACAAACTGACTACGAAGACGAAAAGAGGGGCAGACACTCGCCGCCAGGAAGTCAAAATGGAAACAGAACATCCCACGCCGCAGAAAAATATACTCGCCCGTAATAAACTCAAACCAGAAGATGGAAAAAGGAAGATTTGGCAACGGAAAAAAATACACCAAGCGACGGCAAACGAACTCCTGATCGCAAGACTAAAAAAACCCCCCCACACCCAGGAAAAAGAGAGCTAAAAGAAAAAACAAGCGGCGGAGAAAAAAACACAGGGGGGGGACAAAACCGGCAAAGACTAAGCAGCACCTACCTGCACCATTGTGAGGGGGCAGGAAGGGGGGTGTGATTCTGAACGCCGGGCTGGGGTGAAAAGGAAGACGCACGTCCCTGCTGAGCAAAAAAAATAGGGGCAGCAAGAAGAAAATCGACGATACTACATACCCCAATCAAAAAAAACAAAATTGGAACAAAATAAAACTTTCCAAAAAAAAAGGACGGGAACACCACCTGGGAGGAAGGAACCGAGCGAAGGAACAAGGCCGAGCAGAACTGAACACCCGTTCCAAAGAAAAGCATGTGGGAAGGGGGAAAGTCGGCGGTGGGGGGAAAAAACTGCTCAGCAAAAGGGGGAAGGAAACGCTGGCCATGGCGCGCAAAAAAAAAACCCGGGGGAAAAAACGGATCCCGCAGGGCGCGATAAAAGGATAACCCTTTGCCGCGTTGGCAACTACAAAAGGAACCCAAGCGAAATCACAATGGCCAAAACCAAAAAACCCCAACACCCCTCCCCCATCAAAAAAAGGGGGAAAACATGAGAAAAACCCAAGGAAAAAAAGGCAAAAATCAAAGTATAATCAAACCTCGCGCTAATGGGTAGAGACAATGGGCAAAAACAAGGTGTTTGCAAACAGTGGAGCACGCGGAAAGGAACGTATAGCGAAGGAAAAGGGAAGGGGGGGGTCGGGTGAGGTTCGTTCTAATCATACACTAAAAGCAAGAAATCTCAAGGACAACACCAGTCAACTCAAATCCAAGCAAAAAAAAACCCAAAAAACAAAAAAAAAAAAAAAGAGTGGGGAAAAAAAAAAAAGGGTGGTCCAACACCCCCTCAAAGCCTCCAAGGAATAGCCCCCCCGGTGACGCCCCCAACCTTTGAGGGGGGGGAAACCAAAAACAGGGTGAAAAAAACAAGACTGAAGGGGAAGAAGCCCAGCAAGCAGTGACGGCTCAAAGCAACAGAAACTAAAAAAAAAAAATCGGCCATCTGGGAGAAAAAATGGACACCCCCTCCGGGTGACAAGAAAAAATCAAAAGGTGGGGAAAACCACCAAACTCTCACAGAGACTCAGCGCTCCCGCGCAGTCCTCTCTTGGGGAAAGCAGGCCGGGGGGGGGGGGGCGGCCACGAGGGAAAAAACCAGCCGGTGGAATAAGTAAAAAAACCACAAAAAAACCACGAAAATTCAGTGAAGACCCGTTCTCTCAAGAGGTAAACAGAAAAAGTCAAGCTGGAAGCGACGGAAGGAAACCCACAACCCGCCCCGCACACGCTAAGAGATGCACAAACCCACCAAGCAGCTGGGCTGCCCAAATGAGTGGTGGGGGAAACCAAACCTCCCCAATAAAAACGAACACTGACAGAAAAAAACCCACCAAAAAAGGGGGGGGGAGCAGGAGACCAGAGTCAAAAATACTAAAATTTAAACTGCACCGGCCAAAGAGACAAGCAATGTTTGGCTCGGAAAAGACCTGCCAGGACACTTTTTACGGTCTGAGAGGGGGCAGGATCACCCACCAAAAAACAGGCACCAGGTACAACAAACAGGGGCACCACGGGGAGAAAGGGAACCGATATCTAATGGGGGGAATGGGCCCGTTTAGGTTCCCACACAAAAGCCACATGTCCCTGAAAAAAAATCCCAAAACTTAAAACTCCACACATATTACGTCTCATTTCCATAAGAAAAAGTCCTGGACTTGGCCCGCTTGGGCCAGAGTTGGGCATCAACTGGCTCACGGTAGTCCAAAGAAAAAAGACCGACAGTCTTCAACTCAACACGGCTAAGAAAAAAAAATACGAACACGCAGAAGAACCAAAACGAACGGGGGAAAGATAAAACATACCGGGGGAAAAGTCAAGGGCACAGGAGCGCCAGCTTAAAAATAGGGGCCTTCTAGTGACAAAAGTACCGCATAAAAGTGTTTGCAAAGGCCGTTTGCGCAAACGGATGTTTTAGGCAAAAGAGTAAAAAAGACACAAAGAGTTGGGGGGGCCGGAGGGCGCTAAGAGTCGAGATGAAATGGCCCCCACTTCAAACACACAAGCCGTCACAAAAGGCGTGACCGTCTAGAAAAACGAGGGCTCAGCAAAGCGCTGGTGTCCCCCCCGAAAAGGGCAGGGTCGGCTGCACTAGGTGGAAAGCAGGGGGATTCGGACGAGGAGAGGTCGGCAGTAATCAAAAGGGAGCGACAGAGTGGAGGGGAGAAAGAAAAGCTTTGTCGGGGAAATCGCAAACTTGAAAGAAAAAATGAAAATGTGGGGAGGTTTGGCGAAGGGGGTCGGTTGGCTTAGGAGACATCGCCACCACAAACCCCTCCCAAGTGGGCCCCCCTCGGGAAAAAAAATCACCCAGATTGTGTGGGTTGGGTGGGACCTTCAGGTACAATTTGGACCACAACACCACAAAAAAAAGTTTTACCTCTGTGTCGCCTGTCGCCGCTTGGTGGGGTGTCCGATGAACGTGCCTGGGTCTCAACAGAAACAACTACACTGTTCGCCCACAAAATGGGGGGGGGGGTAAAAAAACGACCGGTCGATTGACCAAGGAACTTTGAAAAAGAGTGCACGGGGGGGGGATCGATGAAGCCTGACAATAAAAAGCAAAAAAGGAAGCATTAGAAAAAAAAAGGGAGAAAACGCGCCCTAGGGGTCCTCAACCAATAAGGAGCACAGAGGGCACTCTTTTTAAAACGAGAGTCACCCACAAACAAGGACACCGAGAAAAAAAAAAAGAATGGGTTTGACAAAACAGTGTCACGCGGCCAAAAGTGAGGGTGACGGGGGGGCTTGGAAGGATGTAACAAAGTCTGAGGGACGGTCAAGCCCGCAACGCGATGCCGAAAAAAAACGAAAAAAAAAAAAAAGGCCACGCTCGCCCAAACACCCTTCCGGGGTTCGGGGAGGGGGGGTAGGGGAACAAACACTGTTGGATGGAAATAGGAAGGGGGGGAACGGTTAAATAGGGTGTCTAAAAAAAACGAAAGACCCACGCGCCAGAAAAAAAAAGACGAGGGGGGGTCATACCAACCAAAAAGTAAAAAAACGCTCTGGTGCAAAAAATAAAAACTAAAAAGGGCGATAAAGAAAGTTCTCGGGCCTGCTAGTCATAGGACCAAACCGGCAAAGCACCACAAGACAACCCCCTTGGTGAAAAATGAAAAACCGGTGGTGTGTGGCAAACGATACTGGTTTACCGGAGTGTAAAGAGGTGGGTCGCGCGGCGCCAAACAAAAAGGGTCCCAAAAAGGGTAGGGGAGCGGAGTCGGTGGAAAAAAGGAAAAAGACCGCCAACTAACCCAAGGGTGGGTTAGGATTTATTGTGGAGAAAAAAACACCAACCCCTAAGGGGAGGGTGAAAAAAAGCGAAAGGGCAACCAGCAGGAAAGGGGGACCCACAGAGAACTTAGAACTAAAAAAAAGGTTGAAGAGGGTCGTCAGTAGAAAAAAAGAAAAACTGGGGGTGGTCACAAAAGATGGGGACGACACGGTAGGGGAAAAAACAGTTTTTTTTGAAGTAAAATGGTGGGGGGACCCGCGGCAGTTCTTGGAAACAAACAAAACCATGGTAAAAGGACCAGGCGGCGTTTGGATAGGTGAGGGGGCAAAATGGGGGGCTGAACCCTCCCAGATTCTGTGAGAACTGCTCCGTGGTTTGGGGGGGAAGTCAACTTTGAATTGCAGAATCTCACTTGAAAGTACAGGACGGGCTTCAAAACGATTTGAAAAGAAAATTAAAACCTAGGAAGACCCCAGCCAATAATTTGGGTGTGGGTCGGTCAATTGGTCGCAACTCTGGAAAAAACCTATCTAAATCAGTGGTGAAGTGTCGAGGGGCGTCCAAAGGAGACGCCATTGTCGAGGAGGGACAGCAAACGCAAGCACCGCCGAAAAAACGCAAAAGACTAAAATCGGAGGGTGGGGAAACAAACGACAGACCGGGATCATGGGCCGAAATAATATTTAAAAAGAAGTATCTTAAGGTGGGGCACTTGTAAAATAAAACAAGGAAAAGAACCGCATGCACACAACACCAACTAATTTTGGGGGGTGCCAGGAACGAAAAGGGGGGGGGGAAACTGTGGGCTGTCTGGGGGGGGGGGGACTGTAGGGGGTACAAAACGCAAGGAACAAAAAACTTCTCTAAAAAAAAAAAAAAAAGAGGGCGGACGAGCATTTCAACCAACTAAAAAAAGAAAAAGTCTCCCGACGATCATATCTAAAAGAAAGAACTTGGCCCGGCATCACCCTGCGGGATATTGCAATTCCCCAGTAAAAACAAACCTACGAGTGGTAGGGGAGAGAACGGGCAAAACGAGGCGGGGGCAAGGGGGAGAAAGGGGGGATTATTGGGAACGACTAGGGAACTCAAGCCCCCTGTGCCAACCAAAGAAATAACACCCAAAAGATTCCGACAGGGGAGGAACAAAAAGTGCAAACAGAGAAAAAATGGGTTCTGCATGGGGGGGCCAGCCGGAGGAAAGGGCCGCTCTCACAAAGCGCCGCCTGGGAAGGAGGAAGCCACAGGAAAGCTAAACTCACGTCCGGCCAAAGGTAAAGGGAGGGGATACCACCGTTCCCCGCCACAAATCGGGTGTTCGCAGAACGCAAAAAACTCGGGGGGGAAGGAAAACAAGGGTGGGGCAAAATAAAAGGGTTAAAAAGGGAGACCGCGGCACAAAAAAAAGGAAAAAACGCAAAACTGGCCTCCATCTGACCTGGGGAACAGTGTGAGTGGTGGTACAACTGGCTAATAAGGACTAAAAAAAACGGCGGGAGAGAATTGCACCTCCGGTCCAAGGTAATGAAAACTGTGTCTCAAAAACAACTGGCGGGGAAAAAGAGTACGGAAAGAGGAGAAACAAAAAAGGACAGACCGAAAGGGCACCCTGAAGGGAAAAACAAAAGACAGCTGTACATATTAGTGTCGCAAAACTCATCGATGCTGAAACAAAGCGCCAAGAGTACGAAAAAAAGGGGGTGAGCACACTGTTGCTCCTGAGGGGGCTCAAGGCTATCGGCGAACGCCAAAAAAAACACAAACAATGGGGGGCCCAGAAACCAGGAAAACCTCCAAAAAACGAGGGCTCGGTACAGAAAACAAAAGAGTCAAACCGAACAAAAAAGTAAGATGACAGGTTCTGCTAAAAAAAAAAGTCTAGTGGGGGGATTGATTTGTTTGTTTCTTTTTCAGGGTTGCGAATCACCCGCGGGGAAGAAAAAAAACCCCGCCAACTCACAAAGCAAAAGGGGGCCCTGTGTGGGGTTCGTCCCGGGGGGTGTGAAGAGGGGGGGAAAATCAGCTGGGTGAACAGGAGGAGGATAAATTACAAAAACAGGCGCAGGGGTCGGAAGCAAGCGCCACCCATTGCCCAGCAGGTTTTTTACGGGGGGGGGTTTTTTTTTGGGTTTTTTCCCTTTGCCGGAAAAAAAAGGTAAGGCCGAAATAAAAAAAAAAAAAAAAAACGACGGGCCGGGACCATGTTTTATTGTACCCCAGTAGTCAACACGATATAAAGGGGGACGGGGCGGCTCGTCACACAATCTAAAGGAACCCCAAAGGGGGGGGGGACAACTGGAAAAAAATCCGACCGCGCCAAAAAAAAAAAAAGGGGGGGCTAGTGCCACTGGAAGGGAAACATGATGCGTGCACCAAACCCATGAAACACACTGCCTGCGCGGACAAAAGGGGGGGGAAAAAAAAAAAAAACACCCGGGCAAGTGGTTCAGTTCAAAAAACAGAAGCGATTGGTAGCTAGGAAAGGGGGGGATGCACACTCAGAGAAAAAACGTTAACCCCAAGAGGTTGGGGGGGGGGGGGGCAACCATACACCCGTGCACGGGGGGAAAGGCAAAAAATAAAGGCAGAACCGGCAAAAAAAAAAAAAAAAAGGATCGGGGGGGGGGATTTTTTTTTGTGCAGGAAGGGGGTTTTTTTTTTGAAAAAAAAAAAAAAAAAGGGGTGACCCTTCATATGCGCCGTCGCCACCGCCGGGGACCCTACAGCGTTTTCTGTTTTGGGGGAAAAAGGGCGGGATCAAGCGACTGGAAAACAAACACAAAAAAAAACACGAGGTGCAAACACAGGAGGGGTGTGGGGGGGGGGGGGGGGGGCCTACTCCAAACGGGACAACTCTGAAAGGGGGGGCAAAAAAAAAATAAAGGTGTATGGCTGGGGGCGGAAACGGGGTATAGAGGTCCGGGGAAAAAAAAAAGTCAATATTGTTCAACACGAAACAAAGGAAAAAAGGACGTTGCCAACGTAAAAGGGGGGGGTGTCTGTTTTCACGAAAGGGGGGAATAAGAAAGGGGTCACACAATTCTTTGGGGAAGAAAAAAAGAGCGTTCTACAGTGGACTATTCTAAGGTAAAAAACCGTTGCACCGAGGACTAAGAGTCAAGCACAACAAAAAAAAAGCATGG
>Ga0179593_1634689_pt1 | contig 10113 bp, 11 predicted proteins | sample CZODoug2_1_08_16_FD_185931 | JGI IMG/M metagenome (GOLD analysis project Ga0179593, IMG submission 185931) | Vadose zone soil fungal communities from Angelo Coast Range Reserve, California, USA - CZODoug2_1_08_16fungal (PacBio error correction) | ecosystem: Environmental > Terrestrial > Soil >...
ACCTTGTTTTGGAAAACATGCATACTAATGGTAAACGCACCCAGGGTAAGGAGAGACAGGGGAAACCAAAACAATCAATCCAAGGTGGAACAAAAAAGATATGAAAAAACTCAGCAAAAAAAAGAAAAGCACAAAAAAATGATGCGGGGGAAGGGATTGCTGATCTTATAACTCACCAGAGTGATTTATTCGCGAAGCAAAGAAAAACTACAGGGGTTACGCGGGAGAAAGACGGCAAAAAAGAAAAAGGCGCTTATTGAAGAACGAAAGTTATACATCAGTCAGTGAGGGAAGCGGCGCCAACAATGTTGAGACAAAAATCGAGAAATGTGAAGTAAAAACTCACGTGCGAAACAAGGCGCGACAAAAAATAAGCCGCGATCAGTTGGCCTTCCTGCGTCGGAGAAGGAGGGGTCGGATGGGAGAAAGAGCTGGAAAATTCTCAGCGTGAGTCAAGCTCCTGACTGCACTCGAGGCCAGCAAAACCAAATAAAAAAAAAGGGTGTCAAGGTGGGGATAAACCCATGAAGGAAGCGAAGTACACGCGACAAAAACTCAGTAATAACTGACATTTGGGCGTAGATGTAACTGGAGAACAAGGGAAACGCAGGAGAACTGGGAAGGTGAAATGATGAGTCAAAAAAAACTACGTCAACAAACGTTACGGAGGCAACGTTTCGGGGGATTCCAACCAAAAAAATTGTCACCCTCAAGAAGGGATCAAGGAAAGACTTCCAAGAGAAAAAAGGGGAGGCCTGGTCAGCGGTGACGGTCCACGTTCATGGGCCCAACGCAGGCCGCTCAGTCGTTACATCATCCGAGGTGACAAAAAGTCAGAAAAAGAGAGGGTAATTGGTGTCAGACCAACAAAGAGCACCTTCTCAGAGTGGTAAAACAAATCTCTTCAGAAGCCCACCAGGCTGAAGGGCCGGTACAACAAAAGGTGAGGGGGATGCGCACTGGAAACAGGTCAAAAATCGCTCGCAGCAAGAACAGGAAGGTGGTGGGGAAAATCACACGTCACAATCTAAAAAACCGGGGGAAAGAGAATGGTGGGGGTTCCACAAATGACAAGGGAAAACGCAGGCTCGCAGAAGAAGGCGTGTTGCTCAATTGGGGGGGGGGGTGGGGACTCTTAAGAGGCAAAACTGAAACGGGCTTAAAAGGAGAGCAGTCGAATCAGAACAAGGGCCGCGTAATCGCGAGTGGACAACCAAAAAAAGCACGTTAGAAGGAAGCCGAAAGCGCAAGGTAAGGAAGACCGCCATCTGGCAGGGATTGAAAAAACGCATGGATAACCCCACAGGGCTTTAAAGCCATCGACAAAAAATCTTAGGGAAGGTATCACAAAAAGACTATTGCACGCCTCCAGAATTAGGAACGAAAAAGGGTTAAGCCTAAACCTATCGCATCAGCTCGGCCATACGGATCGCTAACTAGGAGAAGAGACTTCAAAACCAACAAAGTATAAAATTAAATAGAACCATTACTCTGAAAGGGGATGCATTCCTTCGGTGGCAAAAAATGGAGAGGGGCGGCCTTAGGACAACAAAAGGATTTGGGGCTAAAGGAGGGCGCCACGGGGATGGGTCCCCGGTTTTGCACCTTCCGCTGGAGTTGTGAAGAACAAAAAAGGAAAAGACTCCCGGGAAATCAGCGGAGAAATGGGTTAGTGTTGGAACATGGGAGGGCTCCGGTGTGGGCCTCATGTGGACGAGGGACCCGCGGTAAAGGGAAAATGCCGCGGCTTACCTTTCAGCAACTCAAACAGAGCATTTGGTTGGGCCAAGGGAACGTGCAGGGTGGTGACTAAGAGGGGCGGTCGAAAGATTCATCCCCATCGCGGGATGGGGGTCAGTTTCAGAACCTACAGTATGATCGAGACCCATAGGTCCGCATAGGAAAAGGATAGAGTAGGTGAAGAAAAAAAACGAAGGCCGAATTGTCGAGAGAGGGCTCAAAAGAAGACTACGAGAGTACAAGATCCTGCATTCCAGAGAGTTGAAAAAATCAGAGGAAAATGTCATAACCTGCCCCTTTGGGTCCAACCTCAATGGAGCTTTAACTCAAACAACAGAAAGAAGGGGTAGAAGAGAGGATAAACAAGAAAGCGAGAAAAGGGGCCGCGGTTCATTACGTGCCGGGGGGACTTATAAACTCGTGAGGGGTCTTTATGTGAAAGAAGGAAACGCTGTTTGCGAGCAATGGAAACTCTCTCCACATGAATTGTATTATAATTCACATTAGTCGGAGAAAGGCACTTTCCCTATGCGGAAGTGGGAAAAGGGGAGAATACACTGTAGAAAAAAAAGAGAAAGGGGATGATTTTGGAAAAAAACATCGCAAAATTCCATGACATGACAGAACGAAAAGGGAACCAATCCACAGAACGAATTAACGATTTCTGCGCGGTCATAGGGCAAAAGAGTGATCGAAGAAGAGAGATAAGCAGGGCAAAGAGAAGAAAACAAAAACGTCCAAATAACGATGCAAATACAGGTGGGAAAAAAAAAGAAAAGGGTAAACGATGATCTTGGGAGGAGAAGATCATGGTCGGCTTTGTAACACACCGACGAGAAACATTAGACAGCTGGGGAAAAAGTGTAGCCAATAAAAAAGTTGGTTTGAACTTAGGACGCCCAGGAGAGCGGGGGCCCCCGCAGGTGCAGAACAAACGCGCAGGTATCCGAGTCCCAATGTCACGTAGTACAATGGAAAGTGAGTGGGGCGGGAGAAGAGAGGTCAGCATCCTATGCGAAAGCGGATTAACGGGGGGGCAGGGGGAGGCCGGAAAAACCGTTTTTCGGTTCCTAAGACGCCTGTGGAATGGAACCATCAGCTGACTCCGGAGAACGGACTGCCGCTTGGGGGGGAGGGGTTTCATAAATCCTCGTGAGGCACACTTTGGACGAAGAGAAAAAGTGGCGTCCATGAATTGAAGGAAATTCAAGACTGGCCGGAACATAAGGAAGGGAAGATGTGCACGCGCGAGATAAACGCAAACCAGCGGAGGGGAGGAGGGGATCAGGGAAAGGACCAACTAGAGGAACGAGGGGAAAGGAAAGTGGCAACAACCACGACGCGCATTGCTGAGAGAAGAAGGTAACGACCAGGATTGCAGTTACCATCGGGAAAAACGACCCCAAACATGGGTCAACGTTTGGGGTGAAGGGGGAAGTTCGTGCAGGACAGAAAAAAACCAGTGTCGGCCCGAAGTGGGAAAAAAGGGAAAAAGGGGTCAAAAGGAGAATTCCCAATAAAGCACAATTTCTTCAGGTAGGCCAAGTCGCGTCCGGCACTTAGGAAAAAATGGATAAGAGAACTGCACGAGGAGTAAGTGCTCGAAGGGGGGGTGTGGAAGAAAAAAAGCGGGGATTTCCCAGACTGTATGACAATAATGTGCAAAATTTAGAAGAAAACTGGGGAAGTAAAGGCGGCCTGCGGGGGTGGTCGAAGCGGGACAAGGACAAGAAAACGGGGGGGGGAAAGGGGGAGATGTAGAATCCCAGTGCATGAGTAACTTTTGGGGGAAATCATCCGAAACTTCTCACAAAGTACCCCGTGGAAAGCGGGTAAGAAAGACGGAGGAGCATCCATTTAATAGAAAAAAAAGTCGGGCAGGAGTGAAAATCAATTCGCGGTCCCTTCTGCATCTGGTCACGGGCTTCGTAGAGGAGACGAAAGCTAATGGGAGGCCAAGCATCGCAGGGGGTGGCCCACACTAAGAAAATCGGAGCGTGATTGACGAGGAAACAGAGGAAACAATTGTCCATGTAGCCAAGGGAATTGAAAGGAAGAAAATCCAGAGGAAATGAAGAAGGAGGAAACGGACGTTTTCGGGGGGAAGTTCGAACTTTCGAGAGTGTCAGGGTCATGAAAGAGATTGGCGCACAGTGGGGTCAGGGGAGCGAAAGAAGAAGAAAAAGATCAAGACTGAGAACAGTGCTGATTAATACCACGGCTGTCTTTTTCCGGGTGAAAAGGCACAGTGGAAAAGGCGAGGGGGCTTAATTAAGAATACGGCGAAAAAAAGGGGTCAAACGCCAGCCACAGCCCAACGGCCTGGACGCCCGCGTTACAGAAAATGTGTTAAAAGGAGAACCGCAGAAGGAGAGGGTACGGAACCCGATTTGTTGAGTAAAGGGGCGAACCGTCGAGGATAAAAAGTTGGAAGCAGAGGGGATGCAGTTGCAAAACACTGTTCATCCAAACAACCAGAGGAGAAAATATATAGAGAGCTTGGGGGGGGGGGAACAGCTGTATACACAGTAAGATGAAAGGCACAAGTGGAGGATAATAAGGGAAAACCATAAACAGACAATGAAGGGAGAGTGGCGATCTAAGGGAGACGTCCATCAGTCACCATCGATGCGGGCGGAACGGCACGGAAGTTATGACTAGGGGAGATTCAGGACCAAGAAAAAGGAGGCGAAATGATTCGCGAAAGAAAGACCCGTACTGGCATAGTAAAACTGGTTCAATAAGGCCATCAGTATGAAGAGAGAGGCAGGTAAAAGCTCTGGAAGAGAGAAGGGCGCCGCGCAAAAAACAGATGTAAAATTAACGTAATAAAGTAAAAAAAAAAAACTAGAGTGTCGAACAAAAGGAGACTAACGAAAAAGTCTCTATGAAGAAAAAGGGGGAGCAAGATCGATATGAGGTCGTCAAAGGGAAAGGTACCTGATCATTTCAAGTACCTCTTCACTGCAAAGAGCTAACGAAGATGCAAGAGACGGGCAAAAAAAAGGAAAGTGGCCACGGGACATAAGCAAAAAGGAACCGAGATACGGAACACTTTAAGAGTAGGATCGAATTAAAATTACGGAGGAAAAGGGAAACGTGGTGAAAAAAGAGATGACGACCTAGTTGGTCCTGGAATGGGAGGAACAAAGTAAGAGGTAACGAAAAAGCTGGCAACAAACAGGGACATGCGCAACGTTGTGCGGTGATTAAAAAAGGGGAAACACTGAGAACTGGGAGAAGCAGGGTTGGGAAAGACGTTGAAAAAAGGGGGAATGGAACGTCACCACAACGGGGCAAAGAAACAAACGCAGCCCGAGGAGACGACTCCATTAAGCAAGGCATCATCACGATCGAACCGATAAATTGTGCAACAGACACCAGACTGCGGGAAATTAAAGAAGAAAGTCAACAGTCGGAAAACCGGGCTCAAGAGGGCCGGGAGAAGGACACAGAAAAAGGGGGGTGCTGTAGGTAAGAAGGGAAAAAAGGTTCACCGCTCCCCCTGCAAGTCAGAACGTCGGATGGGGAGTTGGGACACACAGGGGCACAAAAACGGAACGCGCAAAACCGGGAAATGGTGGAACTTACTCCCGCTGACGCAATTAGAACTCTGCAGCAAAGAAAACTCATGCGGCGCGTGGTGAGAATTGGGGGTCCAAGGAGGGAAAGAAGGTACAGAGCACAACGAAGGAAAGTGAAACGAAAAAGAGAAAAAGAGAGAACGCAGCTGGGGAAGTCGCTTATACAATTCAACGCACAAGCGCAAAAGGGATTGTCAAAGAAAGCGAGAAGAATGCAATGGAAGGAAAGAAGGGGCTGGACGAAGGGGGAACCGAAAAGAGCTTGCCGATCGACAAAAAAAACCTCGGAAACAGGCTCCGCCCGGAGTAAGGACGCTGGCACGCAAAAAGTGAAAAAAACTAAAAAACAGGGGTTTCAAAGGAGGCCGAACCGAGAGGAAAATCCGCGGAAGCGCCTTACGAGATACTGAAATACTACACCGCGGATCATAGAATAAAAAGATTATAAGCGCTAATGAAGGAGGGGAGGCAGTCCATGGAGAAAAAAAATTACTTGGTCGGACCGTCGAATCAAACAAAAGGCAGCATACAGATGGAATCTCAAGCTATAAGAAAGGGATCGGGGTTGTAGTCACCGGGCGTGTATTTGGCGAAGAAACATGGGGAGCCGCTGAAAAGATGCAGCTGAAAAAACCCGGACAATGATAAAAAGGTAGGGGGGGCAAGGGAGGGGTTGGGCCAGAAGTTCCTCTTGTCGGGATTAACCCACATCGGGAAGGAGTAGAAGCAAATGGAAAGAGATGGCCGCGCGAAAATCGTCATACCATAGAGTGGTCTTGTCCAAGGTAAGTGGTCAGGGAGGGTGGGGGAAAGAAACGGCGATTTAAACTTCATACCCATGGTCGCGGGGGCGGGGGTCAAGGGGGATACAGACCTCTCGTACGTTTCAACTCTCCTCCGTGCATGGTGGCAGAGCATCATGTTGCGTAACGGCGGAAAAAACTAAATCCCCACTTGTCAGAAAAGGAGGAGCAAGAAAATTAACAGCGGTCCCCTATTCAGGAGCAGTCATCGATTGTTCTCCTCTTCAACAAGAGGACGGCCCCTTTGCTCAAACAGCGCAAATGTGAGAGGGAGATAAGAAAAAAAAAAAAACGGAGACGGATGAAAGAAAGAAAAGTAAATCGCACCGGTGTTCCACAAGTGCCTCTGGGGCTGAAATTTGCCGGCCGAGAAACATAGGCCGAGCTATTGTTCCTCGGCCCGCCGGAAACCTTGAATGGGCTCTGATGAACGTCAAGGGAAAAAAGGGAGGCAGGGGGGGGGGGGGGAAAGGGGGAGGCTCACGAGCTCTATATCCATTTCCTGTGTTACAATGGAAAAAAAAAAAAAAAGAAAGGAGAGATTAGGCGTGAGCACGAGACGGTAGAACGAAAGGGGCAAAAAGGGGAGGAGACAAAAAGGGTAATAAGAAGAAAAAAGAGTGCGAGAGATACGGGGAGAAGGAGAGAGAAATAAGGTAAGACAATTGTGGTCAGGGCGGAAACGAGGGTTAGAAGGGGGAGAAAGGAAGCTAGAGAGAAACCGGAGTGGCAATGTTGAGGAAGGCGGAGTTACCGAGAAGCGAGATGTTAAGATGGGAGAGGGAAGGCGGGGAGGCGAATAAGCGGTTACTGCTGAAGCGCTCAGGACGGATACCGAGAGCTTGTTAAGAATCCCCACGCATACTTTCACATTTGAAGTATTGCCCGTTTCGCGTCGGTACGGCGGGGATACTGTAGAAATGGAGAAAAAAGACAAAGGGCATGGAGAATGAAAAGGCGAAAATAGAAAGGGAGGGGTTAGTGTGCTTTGATAATGGTAAGAAACAAAGTAGGATGAGAAAGGTTGTGAGGGCGGAGAGTAGCTGGGGGAGCTGGGAAGGAAGATAAAAAAAGGTGAAAGGGAGGAACGCAGGGCGGGACGTGGGGAAGAGGGGAGACAAAAAGTACGATTACAGTACGGTCCAAAGTGTGAAAAGGATGAGGGACAGAGTGATAGGGCAGCTCTGTCGTATAGACTTTCATATGAGCTCTTACCTGTTCACGCACGCTGAATTGCCGACAGTCAGTGGCGAAAAGTCACACAATTCTCCCCCTGTAACTGATCAGGGGTAGAATAGATCGAGATGGAGGAAAACGGAGACTTATAAAGGGGGATAAGTGGAGAGAGGGGGAAAAGAGAGTGACTGGAGGGGCGCTCGCCTGAAACCAGAAGAAGAAACAGCGGAGGTGAGGGAGGCAAAGCGGGGCGGAGAGAAGAATGACGAGGAAGGGGGCGATGGGGGTAGGGATGAGCAGGGGGAAGGACGTAGGAGGGAGAAAAAAAAAGAGATAAGGTGGATGGAATAGGGACTAAGGAATCGGGGCCGGTGAGAGGATGGGGAGGGCGGCGATTACCAGGTCAAAGGGACCGGGTAGACAGGAGGCCAGGGAGAAAGAGGAGATGGGGAAAGGGGGGGGGATAAGACAGTAAGGGCCGGATGTAAAAAGAACAAAAAATGGAAAAACAGACGAAGTGAAAGAGAGGAGGGTCGGGAGGGGGATGGATAGGGAAAACGTCTCACGGCACGAGGGGCAGGGGAGGAGGTGGAGAAAAAGAAGGAGAGGGGGGGGGAAGGGAAAGAGGGGTGCAAAGCAAGAAGGGTAAGTGAGGGGCTGGGGAGCTAAGGGATATATGGTACAGCGACGGGTGAAAAGGGGAAGGAAGAAGGGTAGAGGTGGAAAAGAAGGAGAAAAGTAGGCGATGGGAAGGAAGAGGAGGGGAGGGACCGGCAGTAAAAATAACATGAAGAGTAAAAAGGGGAGGGGGAAAGACGGGGGAAAAGAAGACCCCTATGCTGACAAATGAAAGGGGTCATGACGCTAGAACAAGTAAACAAGAAAGGGGGGGGGGATGAAGGGGGGGAAAATAAAAAAAGCGGTATAAAAAACGTCCGACCTACAAGTCAACCTTGCGCTGGACCGCGTTCGCGCATCTCAAATCCTTCTGCTAAGAAGAAAAAAAAGATTCAATACAGGAAGAAAAGGAGAGGACCGAAGAAAATAGAAAGCAAAACTAGAAATTATCCTTCACTGTGCAAAAAGATATATTGACCGAGCACATGGGTCGCAAATCCAACTGCCGGTGATAAACACCAAGAGAAAATTAGAGGCAGTGGCAACAAGCGGCCAAAAAGCTGTTTGGGGGGCTGTAGATTGGCCTACATTAACTGGGAATCAGACTGGCAGACGCAGGAGCAGGGGGGGAGATTAAAAAAGCCATCACAGAAAGGGATGAAAGAGTCTTTAGGGACAACCCTGCGGTCAGCGCATTCCATGAAACAACTAGGACGTAGTAAGGAATTGAAGAAAGGGGGGTCGAGGGGACAAAAAAGGGGGAGGGAAACAAGGGAGGTTCAACGGGATAGAAACGTACTGATCGCGTTTGTCTGATGGGCTGAAGGGAACAGAGAGGGGAGACAAGGAGTGGTTGGAACAGGGCCAAAAAGGCGAGGGAAAAGCATTCAAATGCTCTACCGGAGACAACTCCTGATTCGTTTGAAGCTCACTTCGATCGGGAGGCAACGCTGCGTTAAGAGATTAGAAGGGAGACTGATCAGGGAAAACGCTGAAACAGATGACAGAAAAAAGGTGAAACCACGTGCCGCACCGTTACGCGAGCATGGCCAGCTTTTGGTGTGGGAAAAACTCCAACCTTCGAGAAAAAGGGTGTGGCGGGGTCAAAGGGGGGGAGTGGGAAGGTAAAACCAAAGGGGGCCCAGAGCCAGAAACTTTACAGAAAATTGAGACTGCACAATCGGTGTCCTCGCTAAATGGCCTGTGAAAAAAAATGCCATACGCGCAAAAAAACTAAAGAAAAGAATGTGGTACGCGAAAGTAGCGCGAGAAGTGAAAAAACATTCCTGTTTTTGATCTGCACATCTTCGGGTGATACGGTGCGCGCTCGCATCGGTCGGGGCATGCAAGGCAAATGGGTGCATTGAGTCGAAAGGGGAATATTGGTGGTTATGAAAACGCGGGAGGTCACAAACCATTCCGAACATGATCTGGCATGGCTTTTCACTACTCTTCCTAATCCCCCTTATCGAGGCAGATGGGGGTGGGGGGTCTGGGGGGCTCTGACGGGATCGTAACCAGGTGCAAAGCTCCACCTGGGGGAAGAGGGAGAAAGAGGGAGAGGCAGGCTTAGAAAAAGCAGTCTTTGTTCACATTTCACAGTTCATCTTATTGCGCCCGCAAATTTAAGCTACAAGGACAAGGTTCTGTAGACAGGAAGGCGGAAACATAGTGCGCACGGGCATGATTCTAAAACTTGAGGCAATCGCATTTGGGGGGATGGAAAAACGCGAAGTGAAAGACCTCTTTGCTACGACGCTGATAAAATGGTTGGTCCCCTGGGAAGTTTGACACGAAACAACTATAAGAAAGAGGGAAGACGAAAAACCCTGAAGATCGAACGAGTTTAGATGTCAACTTTGCGTGGGTTTGCGTACTTCGTCATCAATCTGTGTTGAAATTTTGTCGGGAGAAGGGAGCGGCGAAAACCTGAAAGACACGGCTGAGGCTCTACGATCGTACAAATCCTTGCTTTGTTCCTATTAAATGCACGCAACAGTAGCTTGCGGAATAAAGGAGGACATAGAACATGCGAGGGAAGGCGAAGGGAAAGCAAAACGCCTGCTCGCCCGAATAAGGGTGGACTGAGACCCCGCATATGTTTACCAAGGGAAAAATTGGGGTCCTGTTGATCAAAGCAAAGAAAGAGAAAAAGGCGGGAAGCAAAAGAGTATGCACAAGGGAAAAAGCGT
>Ga0179593_1410958_pt1 | contig 10112 bp, 9 predicted proteins | sample CZODoug2_1_08_16_FD_185931 | JGI IMG/M metagenome (GOLD analysis project Ga0179593, IMG submission 185931) | Vadose zone soil fungal communities from Angelo Coast Range Reserve, California, USA - CZODoug2_1_08_16fungal (PacBio error correction) | ecosystem: Environmental > Terrestrial > Soil >...
GTCTAGACGAGATGGAAAAAGGGGAGCGGCCAAACGCTGGTCGAGGGGCGCCAAGGCACGATCCCATGGGGAGGTGAACGACAAGAACTAAAAGAAAGATCTAGGACTACAAGAGACAAAAGTTACTCATTGAGAAGGGTGTCACGGTAACGAATCGGAACGGCCCTGGGAAAACCTAAAAGTACAGACGGAAAGAAACGGGGGAAAGCGCAAAAAAAGTCCGGAGGAGCAAGTTGAGGACAACCGCGCCCGTCATCCCCTACAAAAAAAAAAACAGAATGGAGAAAGAAGGGGAAAAACTGGGGGGTTGAAATGTTACTCGCTCAATGCCAAAAGAGGAGATCGCCGGAAAAGTAACCACGAATGAAAAACCTAAGAAACTGACCTGCCCCAAGAGAAATGGGGGGCGGAATTAAGAAATCCAAGTGTTACAGTAGTGTCAGAAAAACTGAAATGACCCCTTTTGGGTTAGTCCGATGGGGGAGTTCCTAGAGACCATCATGATACCGAAGGGGACTTCCTAATTAATCTGTGGATAAAAGGGGGCTCAAAAGATCTGCAGGAGACGTGAAAAAACAGTAGGACGACGAGATCGTCGACGACGTACAAAAAAAGGAATGACGAGCCCTCGGAGAAAAAAAAGACAGGCTCAGACGGAGCACATGGATGACAGTTGGCACTGAAAGAAATTCAAAAAACCCAGAATGGATAAAAAACATCGTGCTTCAGGTGGGACTCAGAGATCCTAAACAACCTTCCTGATCAGCAAAAAGGATGGAAAAAAACGGAGGCTGGGAGGTGCAAGGCTCCTATGCGCGGGGAAGCATCAGGAAGTTTTCAGCAGAGGGTAATGTCCGGAAGAGGGAGGTGGTCAAGCATCAATTTAAGGAGACTAATAAGCAGAAAAAAACAATCACGCAAAGAAGTCGACAAATGAAAACACTGTGGCAAACGCCGGGGGGAGAAGTGCTTAATGCATCATCGCCCGGAGGACGAGACATCAGGCGCAAAGAATCAAGAAAAAAGGGGGGGGAAACGCAGGGGCTTGCGTGTGATCGGCATTGGGACCCCAAGAAGGTAAAAAAACGGGTGAAAACAAAGGGGAAAAAGGAGGGCCGCCGAAGCAGAAGCGGCGCGCCCGGTAAATGCCGGGAAACGGGGGGAGGAGTGTTCAAAAAAGAGACCGGGCTTTTGCAAGGCGAAGCGGCGAGCCATATGGCACAGGAGCCTGCATCGAGTCCAATATGTGAAGTCAAATGCTGCGAAACAGAAAGTGCGCCTGAAGGAATACACACTGGAAAAAGAAAAAAGCCGCGGTAATCAAATGGTTCCGGAAAGGGAGCGCAGTGCCGTAGTATGGAACCAAAACGACCACTCGCGGGAGATCAGGGGCGGACGCGGGAGAGAAACCACAGTGGCATGGGAAAAAAAGCAGGGCAAGAATTGTTGCTCTTAACGGTAAAACACGGGGGGGGGAACACGCCTAAGGACCTCGCGAAAAAGAAAACGTGCACGCAGATTAAAAATGTGCGAAGCAAAGGTTGGGAAAAAAACACCCAACAGGAAACATGGGGACTCACGGGCCTTAATTTGCAAAAAAGTGGGCGTCCGGAATCTTCCTTCAGCAGCCTATAGGAGGCGGGCCTCAAAAACGCAACGCAATGTGCAAAACTGGAGGTGGAAGGAAAAGGGAAAAACGAGGGGGCACAAAAAGGCGCTAACCGGTTGCTGCTGCACGGGCAAAAAACAGCAAAAGACTGGTACAGAGACCATAATCAGTTTCGAGACGCCGGCAGGGAAAGACCAGGGCGCATGGAGTAACCAAAAAACACCTGTCTAAACAAAATTATGTGAGCGACGAGGGGGGACGAACAGTCAGAAAACGGGACGCTACCTCGGACGACGAATTAAGAAGAGCGGGTTATACAGGGGGAGAACTCCAAGCACAGGGAGTGTCTCGAATTACAGGACGCAGCGCCAAGAAACCGCTGTATAAGATCGAGCCGGGGTAGCCTCCATCAGCGGTCAAGACATCGTAGCCCTCGCGACGGTTGCGCCGAGGGATGCACGGAAAAAAAAATATCAAGGAAAAAAAAAAATAGTGCAAATCCCTCACGAAAAGGGACAGGCACATCGGGGCTGTCTGACCCCAGGTTAGAGATAACTGTTCTGATAGATCTCAGAGTGGGGGAACCGGCCAAACAAAAAACCACTGGATATCGGGTTGGAGCTAGGAAAAAATTCGGGTGTTGGGGTGCGACAAAAACCAGAAAGCTGGACGGGAAAGAAATTCACAGAAATGCAAAAGATTTCAGGTCGGGAGGTGCTACCCAACTAATGGGGAGAACTGCAAGGGAAAGCCGCAAGCAGCTCCAAAACAGCTTAGAACTCAAACACAAACAACAGGAGGGAGGGATAAAACAGAAGGGGAGATGCTGTCCGGGTCTCGACATGAATGCAGTTTTCGGGAGTCGGAAAAGCAAACCACCAAAAAGCCGATACCGTGAGCGATCGGGCAATTGCCGCGTAGTGAAGGAACGCTCCAAAGGGAAGAGAGGTTCACTGTCCTCAAGAGAAAAGAAGAAGCAACCACCGGAACAAGTTAACTATCGTTGCGTGGGCAACAAAAGCCTGGAGATAATCGCACGAAAGGGAAAGGCAAAAATGACCAAAAAGTGGTCAACCGGTTTGACAGTCAAAACCTTTTGGAAGACGGTGGACAAAAAACTTTTGGTTGTGCCAGCCCTCAGGGTTGAAAAGCATCGGTCGGTCACCGCAAAACGCGCCCAGGAACGGGGCGGGGGAAAAAAGCGGATGGAAAACTAAAGGAGTCGGAGGGGGAAAAGATCGAAACTCAGAGATGCATGAAATTTCGACTAAGCCAGAATTAAAGACGTGGGGGAAGAAAAAAGCGGGAGAACCAAAGCCTGGCTGAAGCCAGCTTCTCAGGGGAAAGACGCCGTTGAGGGTGTAAGAATTGAAATCGCAAAGTGACAGAGAGAATAAAAGATGCTGGCCAAAAAAAAAATCCATTCGCAAGGAAAAGCTCGGCTATCAGACCCAAAGGGAATAGAATAGGTCGAGGGTCCCGAGACGCGTGGGTTGCCGAGCAGAAAAAGGCGTAGCGCAGTGGCAAGGCCGTTCTTGTTCGGCAATTAAAACAAAAGCCAAAAGACATTGGGGAAATGTCGTTTGAAGTTGAACGGGCGGCTCCAGGGCCAATTATAGAGACGAAAAAAAGGGGTCAAAAGGGACGCAAAAAAAAGCCCAAGGCAAGTGTTTGCGAAGAATCATCATCGGGAACTTGGAAAAAAAAACCAGGTTTTTGAAAATTCAAGGAAAGAATCGGCTAACTACGAGGGTCGCGGAAGAGGTTTAGGAATTTCCCTAGGGGAGGGACCGGAGCTACAAAAAGGAGTCTTAATGCCACGGCCGGACAACTCGCCCCCGGCAATTCTCTTGGCGGAAAGGGCTCCGTCGAGAAAAGAAGGCCAGGATTTGGTTGGGTTCAAAAAGCTGCAAGCAGGGTGACAGGAGGAGTTGGGGCGAGTACGGCACTTAAAGTGGAAGACTCCGGCCAGTTGAAATCAAACATCGGTCTCAACTTCAATGCAAAAATCGGAGCGAATTGTACGGAAACCAGCTGAATCGATGCAAGATCAATACCATGGGGTGAAAAGCAGAAAGCTTTTCTTCAGAAAAAAAACCTAGAAGGCGCAAGACCCTGACATGGAAGAAAAACTGTTCACACCAGTCAGTTGGAAACCGGGGGCGAATCAAAAAAAAGCATCGAGAAGAATAAATGAACACCTCAAAGTCGAACGAGGCAGGAATGGGGGACAAAAGAAAACAACCAGGGATCGCGAAAGAAAGACGCGCAGCAACGAAGGGGGGAACAAAAAAAGTGGTTTTCGGTCTTGGGGTAAATTTGTGAGTGGCCAAAAGTATCCTCGTTCCCTGAAAAAAGGGGCGGGAATCGGAAAAAAAAAACTGGCTTCCAACACGCCGCAGGGTCCTCTTTGGTGAGATCGGTTCGGGGGGACGTGAGGTGAGCTGGTTGGGGGGGGGTTGACACGACTGATAGGTCCGGGGAACATTGGGAGGCAAAAAAACCCAAGAAAAAAAGGGGGGTGAGAAATCGTCAGAATGGCAAGTCATTCAGGATGCCTTCCCAACGAAGAAACATAGAGCGTTGCACGCAGCAAAACCGGCAAACCGCTGGTGGGTTAAATAAACGCGAGACAGGAAGGTGTTGATCTGGTACAGGGGGGAGTTGGACTGGGGAAAGGAGGAGCTGCTAAAACGGCCGATGGCACAAGGTGTAAGACGTCAAGTCATCACATGGCTCCAAATGTCCTGTAGTGGGGATGGGAAGCGGGGTCGGGGCATTCTTCAGGGAACTGACGGAAGAACAGGATCTTTCGAAAAGCCGGGGGTTCATGGAAAAGGCCGAACGGCAAAAGAGGCACAAAAAAGGGGAAGGGGGGGTGGACTGAAAATCACACATTAAGGTTGGTGAATCAAGCCAAGCGGAATCATCATTAAGGGGGGGAGCAACAGGAAGAAACGGAACCAGCGAATACCAAAAGGGAGGGGTATCGCGAAAAAGGGGTATCAAAACAAAGAATTGTAAACGGAGCAAAAAGTAAGCAGAAAAAAACAAAAGAGTTTGGGATACCAAAAACCTCGCTTGGAGATGGGGTTCTCTTGTCCGACATACGTTCTAGATCACTAGTCGGCAAATGAGACTCGACTCCCATTTCGTCCATCACTCAGAAAGGCCGCGACCGATATCGAAAATCCTCAGGTGATAGGGAGGGCTTGGCAGCGGGGTCAAGACCCTAAAAAGACCTTTCAGATGTATGGTTGGTGAGCAATTTTGAAGAAAAGAGGGAGGATCGATGGTAAGAAGGCTCAGCCGTCGACAAGGCGAAAGGCGCACGCCCAGGAGGAGAGTCCAAAGAAGACAACTAAAAGGGGGCCGAAACAAAGGGGACATGTTCGTCATCCTTACTGAAATAGAAGGATAGGTCAAGGAGAACGAAATGACCCATCGGAGCGACACAAAATACGAGCAAGAAGATAGAATCTAGAAAAAACCAAAAACGTTGAGTGTTCTTCTGGGCGAAAAAAGGGGGGGGGCGAAGTCCCCGCTTTTAAGAGAGAACGGACACAGAATGTCGATAAAGGCAAGACGCTTCGACATTCATGGTCGCGGGAACGCTGCGAAAAATGGGGCGTGGGCAAAAAACACGAACGGTCACGGGGCAGGGGAAGCTTAAACCTAAAAACCTAAGGGGCAAAAAACGCTGATGCCGCCTTTCAAAAAGCAGAACACCTAGACAACGAAGCGGTAGAGATCCTCAGCAACTGGGGGGAACGGAAATCAATGCGACGAGAATCGACGATGACCACACAGGAAATCAGAGGGGGGTAATCAGAACACTACAACCAAAAGGAGGGCTTATGCGAACATACGTTGAAAGGAGGGCCTCAGTGAAACAAACAGTTGGGGGGGGGGGGGGGTAGTGTGTGAGTTGACAAAAGAAACATAAAAAAATTATGATACGCGGCAGACCGATGGAACTGTGGATGCAAGAAAAAAAGCAAGATCCTCGCCCGGCGAAGAGCCTGAAGTGAAACAAGAGTTGGGGTCTAAGAGGATGAGCAAGAACCGCATAGCCGGACCAGAAAGGAAAAGAAGGATTACATCGGCGCCAGTGAGGAAAAAAAAAGTTCGTGGAACTAACGTGCAAAGAAAAAAAAAAAAAAAAAACCAGATCAAAAAGCTCTATGAGTAAACGAAAGAAAACACCTCAGGTCAGGGAGGAGAAACCACCCAGCGGGCAAGGGGGAACCTGGGGGTCGTGAAAACACGCTCAACGCCTGTTGAAATGAGACACACTGAGGGCTTCAAGAGGAAAAGGTCGAGAAAAAAGGGCCCCAAACATCAATGTAAGGAAACTCTAAAATCAACCAGGTGCAAACCATAACAACCTACGGACCCAACGACAGGATTCTCAAAGGAAGCCTGAGGCAGGGGGAAACGCCGTCGCCAAGCCCTCGGGAAGCTCCGAGTTTCATTAAAAAGAAAAAACCCGAGAAAGTTGTCGTCAAAGAAGAAGCAGAAAAACAATTGGGGGGGTACAAGGGACTGTGGGGGTGATTCGTTGTGCAAGCTGAGGGGCTGGGCAAATGGAAACGGTGTTGGTCCAAATCAAAAGCGGGCCCAGAAAGGGATCCGGGAGGAGGCGGCGCGGAACGCCCCGGTGCGAAAATGGAAGGCCGTTCGGAAAATGGCCAAACAAGCAGCGCCTTGCGAGGCAAAAAAAGGGGAGTGGAACTGCAACTAAAGGGCGAGGTGATACTAAAATTACAAATGCAGACGCGGAAAGACTTGTTGAGGCAAGTAAGAAAGAGTGCAGGAAAGAAGGACGCTGAACGGGAAAAGCGGAGACAGGGAAGGGAAACAAAGTTAAGCCGCAACGAGAGGAATCGCGCCGGGGAAGGGACACAACAAAAGAAAATTCCGGCAGTATGACTAGAGGGGGCGGGCGCAGACGGCGAAGGAAACAAGGCCTGTGCGTAATAAAAAACCAACGGGGTGGGGAAAAAAAAGACGTACCCTCTGCAACCAAAGAAAAGAAATCGAAACGAACTCGGTAGCGAACGGTCAAAATTCACCGGGGGGCAACAAACAAAAATCAACCCAATGAGCGGGAAAGGGAAAAGCAGGTCCAAGAATGATCATCAGGGAAGAAAGGTAGGCGAGACCCTGCCCGACAAAAGACCAAAGAAATTTCAGTGGAATGGGGCCGGAAAAGCCTGTTAAAAGCAGCCTACAACAGTTGGGTTCGCTGAAAACAGCCAGAAGGGAAGCGACCTATAGAAATCCCCGCGGTAGGGGACTGAAGCAGGTCGTCTATGGGAGGATCGGCATTAAGACGAGGCGACGAAAACAAGCCCAAACCTCAGCAATGCGAGAGCTGTTGACCGCCAGGGGGGCCGCCATGCTAAAACCAAAGGAATGAGGGAGAAAGGTCGGAAAAAAGAAAAAAAACGGGGCGAGCCGCTGTTTATCAAGAAGAGGAGCCTAGAAGCACAAGCGGGGGTTCAAACGCCAATCCGTAAGCCCTCAGTGCAGTTGCACAAAAAAGATGCAAATCAACAAACAAACGATGCCAGGAAAACAGAAGGGGGCAAAAGAAAACGAGGTCGAAAAGAAAGGAGGGGGGTGATTGCTGCCGGTAGAGAAGACATGCAAGCTTCAGCCGTGCCACGAACGATCCGTCAATCAAAATGTAGGTGGGGCGGGGGGGGCAGAGGGGTTGACACCATGCAAAAAGCCTGCGGGCAAAAAAAAAAAAAAGGCAACTCTCAATTTGCCGTATCAGTGATAAGGTTACGAAAAGCTCTCGAAAGGAGGAGACGGACAAAATTTCGCCCAGCAATCCAAGAATCATATCAGCTCAAAAATCAACACAAAGGGGAGGGAAGAAGATGGATGGCAGGTCGAAAAAACTGCAAAAACAGTGTTTTCGACAGAGGACGAAATCAAAAGAATAAACCGGGTATCACCGGAGAAATTCCAGGCGGGCGGGGAACTTCAAGACCTGCAAGCCAGAACGGGTCGCCCGGAACACCAACAAGCAAAACCGCCCAACCATCACCTAAGTTACGGAGTCGTGTGAAAAATGAAAGGGATCGCGACGACCCCGTAGGACGGGGTACAAAACGACAAGAGGGGGCAAAACATCCGAGGGCCTTGGGAGACATTGGAGGCGGCGGTGCACCTATCTTTGGGTTGGAAGCACTCGCAGAAAAAGACTGAAAGAAGCCAACAAACCCGAGGGCATCCGATGGGGCTGGGCCGCTATGGGAGGAACAAGGCAAGAGTGGGACAGCATCAGGTGAAGGAACGCTTGCAACAAGGGCAGAACGCGTCGAAGCAAGAATTCCTTGGGGGGCAAAGAGACCGCAATAAGGGAGGACGCAGAAAAGGAGACTAAATTGAAAAAGGCCGGTAGAGGAGTTCAGACAAAAAGGGAGGGCGGGCAAATAGACCTCTAAAATAAAAACGCCAACCCAATGAAAAACCAGCAAAAAAAAGGTCGTCGATAAAGAACTCGACTGATGGGTGGCGCAGAACGTCCTGTGTTGAACCGCAGCCGGTAGCGCAGTGGGTGAAAAGGAAGGGGCAAACACAGGGTCCAAAAACAGCAAACAGCCCAGGGGGTAAAAAATGAATTGGCGGGGAAAAAATGGGCGGGGGGGCGGCAGCCAGAAAAAAAAAAGGGGCAGGGATGCTCAGAAAATCAGGAACGCCGCAAATGCATAACGGCCCAAATTTGCCGGGAGAAAAAAATCATCGATAGGGGGGGGAAAGAAGTGGGTGGGGCAAAGACCGGGTGAAAACTGGGAAAAAAACGGAGAACAGGGGAGGGCAAGAAAAAGTGTTTTAGTTGAGGGACGGTCCGGGTCGACCCGTATGAAAACAGCAGCGAAGGGATTAGGAAACGGCAAGCAAGCCAAAAAAAAGCGGGAGAAAACAAAGAGGAGGGACAGACAGACTTAATTGGGTGGGGGTCCATCAATAATAACAAGCAACATCCTTCATAGTGTAGGTAGAAAAAACGACCGGGTGAGAGGGAAATCCGTCCGAAAAAAGGGGGGGGGAATAAAGCACGACCCGAAAAAATGCAGACTGGTTAAAAAACTTACAACAGCTTTAAGCCTATGATCATACGGGGGAAAGAAGTCAAAAGAAATTCATGGAAAAAGGGGGACAAAAAACCCGGAGAAACCTGGGACGAATTGCCAGTGGAATAAAACGAAAGGACCATGCTTGAAACGGCGCCATCGACGTAGGGTAATCCGCCTCATCGGCCGAAAATTCTCCGGGTCAACGAAAAGGAAGATTGGGTCCCCAAAAGAAGGTCGCGAGAAGGAAGAACCAGAAAACCCATCGAACCTTCAATGTTTCTGAGATGGTAGGGTGCAAAACCAAAAATTGGGAGAGTCCTGGACAAGCGAGAAAGGGGGAAAAACATAAAAACGGAAGGGTCGGAAAAAAAAAATGCTGAATGGGTAATATGAGGGGAAAGGTAGGAATTACAAGAGTAGAGGGACGGCCAGTAAGGGACGAAAAGCACAAAACCAAGGTAAAAGACATACATGAAGAACGGTCAGAAAAAATAAACCCAAGTAGGCTTCAAAAAATACAAAATTACTAAAAACAACAGGGCGCCATAGAGGAGTGACACGACAACAACCGCTGGTTAAAAGGACAACTCTATCAGAGTTTGTGATCGGTTTAGCGGGTTGGAGCTTAAAAAGGGGGGGGAGCTGACTGAACTGTCACTGGTGTAAAAGAAAGGAAAAAGAATGACAAAGAGAAGAAAAAACGTTAAAAAAGTTCTTTCAAACCAGAAAACGTAAAAAAGGGGGAACGGGCGGGCTCAGGAATCCAAGTTCGACCATCGGGGGTGACAAGAAATGCAAACAGCTAAAAAGAGGGGAAATTGGGGAAAGGCTGGGTCCTGCATCCACAAGATTTTCCAAATAAGGCAGGGGACCCGCGATCATAAATTAGGGGGGGGACGAGCTACCGAAAACCATCGAAAAGGGAAAAAAGAGAAAAAGGGTAGTTCCCTCAAACCGGGTAAACGGAAACGGGAAGGGCGAAAATAAACTAAGAACAAGAGGGTGTCGAGAGAAAAAGGAGGTCCCATTTCGGGTGACCGGAGGGGATCCGAAGAGCATCGGGACGAAAGTTCAAGAAAACTACAAAGGTGTCGAAAACAATACTGCAAATCGGGAGAATTCGACAAGGGACTAGGGTGATAGGATTCATGGCGAAACGGGAAAACGGAGGCAGAAGAAAGGGGGTTGGAATGTTCCACAGTGTCAAAAGGCTCGATGGGAGGACGGTGAAAAGCAGCCACAGGACAGGGGAGATAGACGCACCAGGGCAGAAAACGGTACCCGAGAAACACGAATGGTGGCCGAAGAACTTGAGAGAGGTGTCAAATAGAAACTCAAGAAAGACGTTGACCGCGAGAAAAAAATCGGCGCGCCAGAAAGTCAAAAAAAAAAAAAAAGACTCTTATCAG
>Ga0179593_1464052_pt1 | contig 10112 bp, 14 predicted proteins | sample CZODoug2_1_08_16_FD_185931 | JGI IMG/M metagenome (GOLD analysis project Ga0179593, IMG submission 185931) | Vadose zone soil fungal communities from Angelo Coast Range Reserve, California, USA - CZODoug2_1_08_16fungal (PacBio error correction) | ecosystem: Environmental > Terrestrial > Soil >...
TGGTGCCGTACTGCGGTTTGGAAATGGAGGGCCACCGGGGAAGAAGGAAAAGGAACAACGGGTTCAACTTTAGGAGAGTAAGGTAGGGAAGAGTACACGCTTGAAAAGTCACCGGCTTAAAAGGGGAAAATTTATCCGTAAAAAAATTGCGCGAATAAGCGCCAGGAATTTAAGTCGGGGAGGGAAGGAGAACAGAAACTAGATTTTTGAGGAAAAGACTGAGCACAGAAGAAGATTTCCTCCGTTGTTCTCTCGGAAAAAAAAACGGCAGACTTCCGCCGAGAAATCGAAAAAGAAAAGGAGTATAGATGTGCGGGGATGAGAAAGTGGGAGGAGTAAGTCGTAAGCCAGGGGGAAAAAACGGTTTAGCCGAAGCTGGAAAAAAAATGCAAGACCTTATGACGGAGTGAAAAGCCGGCCGAGGGCAAAAAGCGCCTCCGCGTACGGGGGAAAAAAGGATTCAAAAGCCGAGATTTAGAAAATTGGGGAAAATAACGAGGGGGGGTCTGCGATAACTACTCTCGCGGAGCGCATCAGGAGGACGGCTAAACAAGGGGAAAAGCGCTGTCCAGGTGAAAATCTTCGGGGAGGAAAGCACCTCTACAGCTCCAGGGAGGAAAAGGAAAAAGAGGACCTCGTGTTGAGGAAACGAAAGGGGAGGTCCGCGAAAACGCATCTAAAAAAAAGAATTAAAAAAATGGGAGGGAACCTCTACATCGTCCCAGCAGCAAGGCGGAGGCGATATCTAATGATAGACTCTCGGAACGGGTACTCTCCGACTGAGGTAATGATGCATGTCTTTACCAAGAGGGGGAGCACGGGTGGAGAAAGATAACGTACTGAAAATGGGGTGGGCGTTGGCGACGGACCTGACACTCAAACTGTTCAGTGGACGAAAGGGGAATGAACACCGCGCGACGCAGCACCTCACTCAGCTCGCAAAAAAAGGGGAGAGGTCAAAAATCAAGAGCCACTATTGAACATTCCGGAAACAGAGGGCAGGGGGTTTGTCAGGCTGCGAGTCTAGGAAAGGGAGAGAGCCCGGAAAAAAAACAGACTTGGGGGGAAAAAAAAACAACCAAAAGGGCTTGCTGAAGAAAGTAGAAGGGGAGAGAGGGCCGAGAAAAAAGTTCGGAATGGGGGGGAGGACATGCGACTAAGTCCCAACCATTGGACGAAACTTGCGTACCGGCAATAAAGGGGTGGTCCCTTCCATACAAGAGAATATCAACAGATTTGGAGGTAAGATCCAAAAGCAGGGAAAAAAAATTAAGAAGGAGGGGAGCACCTAAAGGGTGTAAGGAGAGTCCTCGCTCCACAATCTTAAGATAAGGTGGATCAGGGGGGGGGGGGGGGGGGGGGGGGGGTGTAGGGGGGGGGGGGGGGGGGGGGGGGGTTGGTTGGTTGGGCTGTGTGCGGGTTGGACAGGGGGGTGTGGGGTGGCGGGGGGTTGGACGTAGGCGAGCGGGGGGGGAGGGGGGGGGGGGGGGGGGGGGGGGGGGGGGGGAGGGGGGGGGGGGGGGGGGGGGGGGGGGGGGGGGGGGGTGGGGGGGGGGGGGGGGTGGGACGGGGGGGGGGGGGGGGGGGGTGGGGGGGGGGGGGGGGGGGGGGGGGTGGGGGGGGGGGGGGGGGGGGGGGGGGGGGGGGGGGTGCTAGCAACCTCCCTCTCCTGCACCATTAACCTCTTTAGGCCTACTCAAAAACTCGGCGACCAATGCGTGCTAGGGAGGATTTGTTGAAAGCAACAGCTACGCGGAGAAGATAAAGAGGTACACATACTCTGGCCAAAGAGACCCTGCGCTGCTGAAAAAGAAAAAAAGAATTGGGGCAAAAAGCCGTCTGACTGCGAAAAAGGAAAGTTTGGAAAAGTGCAAGCAAAAAGAAACGGAGAAAAGGAATCGAACATTTAATGTGAGAAGACGAATTGGAAAATAATCGCTACCCAGATGGGAGATCTCAAGGGGGGGGAAAAAGATGTACTTAGAGACTAGTGACATTAAGCGGGACATCACGCTTGCAAGAAGAAGGTCATGGGGGAGTCGGAAGAAGGAAAGAGAAACATCCAAGAAGCTTTCTCGAATCTAAGAAAGGAAGAAGCGTGGGATCCTGTCCAACAGTTGAAAAATCTAACGCGGAGTGGATGGGAGAGGGAAAGGTCCAAATGCAAGAAGGAAGAGCTCATAGAAAACGAAAAGGGCCGGTGTTTTTTAAAATGCGTCGGGACGACAGAAAGGAAGAAGGGGCCAGTCACTCAAGCCGAGAAGCCGGCCACATACGAGGACCGAGTGTAATTCGGGAGTTAATGCATGGTCTCACTCAATCAAAATGACAGGAGAAGAGGAACAACTCACAACAAAGACATATTTTCTGGGCGGAGGGAAGAAATGGGCGGAAAGTTCACTTGGGGGAAGCAGCCAGCAGAACGAAGGACCCTTCAGGCAGGAAAAGTATGGGAGCTCACAAAACCTTATAATTTGGCGGGCCCGATGACGATAACATTTACAAGAGGAAAAAAAACATATAATCCAGTAAAAAAATGCAAAAAAAAATGCAAAAAGTTGTGAAAAAAGAAGAGGAAAAGTGCTCCGCAATTATATGATACGGGGAAAAGACAGAGGAAACTGGGTTAAATCGGAATCTCATATAAAAAAAAAAAAAAGTAAGGGAAAAGATAGTAACTGAGGCATCCCAATGGTAGGTCAGGGTAGTTTAAATCAAAGGATCTATATTTGAGCTCACGTCCATACATGGTTGAAACGAGTTCTAGGAACATCCGTCACAGGTTTGAAAAAGGCCAGTAGGGTGTCCTTGGGTTCATCGGGTGGGTACGGGGGGAGAACGAACGTCCCAAAGCCAAGAAAGGGGGGGGGGAAAGCAAACGGGGAAAAAAACCAGAAGAATAAAATCAAGGGAGGAGGGGAGGGGGCCAATCAGGGAAAAAGAAAGCACATACTCCCGATGCCACCTGACAGGCTTTTTTGGGGTGATACGAAGAACGGGCCCGAGGGGAGAAGGGGTTAACATGAAAAAAATAAGGTGAACAAATCATTCTGTCGGGGAGGAAAGGGTTGCGGAGGCGGGCGCTTAGGAAAATGGAAGGTCTCGAAGTGGTCACGAAAAGCCGCCTTGAAAAGACCCAAATCTCCCTGGGGATAGGCGGAGAAACGAAGGGAAGCAGCAGTCAATCTTAACAATGGACCTGAATATCTCCCCGAAATTAAGAAGGGTTAGAAGGCGCCCGTGTTAAGGAATTGGGTCAAAAAGAATGAATCCTCGTAGAGAGGAAGGAAGGACACTCAATGGTTAAGTGGTACTCTCATTCTTTCGAAGGAATTAACTGAAGTGCAGGTTATTCCGCTGGGAAACGAAGAAAGTAAGAGAAGAGAAAAAAGGAAGTGGGGGGGGATGAGGGGGAATATCACAATTCTGCAAGGGAGGAACCGTGACAAAGGTTAAGAAGTTTCACGGGACCTTCGCGGGGGCTGAAAAAAGAATGAAAAGGGGGGAGAAAAAAAAGAAAGAGGGTACACTCCATATCCGTAGGCAGGAGGAGGGCATAGCAACGCTTCGGTCTTGCCAAGGGGGGGGGGTGAGGGTAGGGGAAACTGTAAGCAGCAAACGTCGAAAACATCAGCAAGAACCAAATCCGGCATACAGGATGGGGAGAGGACGAAAATCGGGATTTTTCAAAAGCAGGGGGGGAGTACGGGGATAGGGAAATTAAAAAAGGAGTAAGAATGAAGAATTGTCGGAGCGTAGACTCGACGACAAATGCAATTTCAGGCGCTCCATGGAAATGTCAGAAAGGGCTGGCCCTCAAAAATGAAAAAAAAAAACTCCTGCTGATCAAGATCTTCAATCTCTGGAAAAAATGGGGAATGAAGAAAGAGTCGAGGAGGGGTCTGAAAAGAAGCGGGAAACGCCCCAAACAGAACGGGGGTTAAGATGACCCTGTCTGAGAAAAAGAAAACGAAGAAATGGGAAAGGGGGGGAGGGATGGTACCAGAGGGAGGGTTCAGTAGATCCGACAGAATCACGCCTCAAAAAGAAGGACAACAGCTCAAAGGAGTGGGAGGAGAATTTTCAAATGTAGCTTGGAATCGAAACGTGACGAGGGAGGGAGGGTAACGTCTTCTCTCTTTCGGAGAGGTGGCCGGAAGGGAAAGTTATCAGGCAAGGCGGAGAAGAAGACCCCATTGAAGACGACTCCTCTGCAAGAGGAATTCGTTCCCGGGAGAAAGGTTTTCAAACGTTAGAAGAAATAAAAAAGTAGGGGAGCCGCTTGTGCCGAGAAGGCAGAATCCTAATAGGAGAAAGAAAAAAAATGCATGACAGAGTGAACGGGTTCCCATTTTGGGACAGGAGAGCAAAGTACTCGACGCTTTCGTGTGAATAAAAAAGAAACAGAACACGATGAATAGTGAGCATTTCAAAAAGGGGAGATCTAGGAAGGAAATTCCTCAAGCCCAGGAAGAATCGGAACCGAGATGGTTCCATCGAGAGCGATAAAGGAAGAAGTGGAAAACTTATATGGATACTGTATTTTCAAAGGAGGGAAGAATCTCATCGAAGAAGGGTGGTCAAAAATCCAGGCGCGAAAGAGTGGGAAAGCGGGGAAACAAAGAAGTCAAGAAGGTTGGATGTGCCATCAATTCGGGAAGAAAAAAATGAGAAAGAATGAACGCGACACTTTAGAGTAAAAAGCAAAAGAGAGAAGAAGAAAGGGGAGGCGGTGCAGAGGGATGTTATGAGATTTCGTGGACCTGAAAGGTGACTCAAAAAAACGAAAAGAGTTTCGAAGAAAACGAGGAAGTGGGAAAAAAACTCCTACCGGGGCGTGGTAGTCCGACCACAAGTATACAGTACTTCGCGTATTCTGCTATCCGCAAGTTGGGGCCCAGGGTGGTCACTGGGGACTGGGGTCAAAGCCGAAAAAGGGGAGTCCATAAAGTCAGACCAAAGGCAACGGGGCCCTGTACAAGGCAAATGGTTGCAATTCAAAATGACGCAAGTCAAGAAAAACTGCAGCTCCAACAAACAACGGATTATTAACCATCGGATAGGAGGGCGCCTAACTGCGATGGGGGGGAAAAAAAAGGAGAAAAAGCTAATGGGAAAAAAAAAGGGTGGCAACTCTGTCAGAGCGGGCAGCGTTTATGGAAGAGGAATGCTTTCAAATTCAAAAACGGCCCACTGGGAAAATTTGTCAGAAAAGGACTCGAATAAGAGATGGGGGGGGGAAACTTAATTTCGTTAGCAGATCAAAAAAGAGAATAGTCTGTGTCGAAAAAAGAACATCGGGGGAGACGCGATGGGAGCCCAGGTGCTCTCTGAAGAAAAAGAACGAACTCCAGACTTCCGAAATGCATAAATACTGAGATAAGAGGAGTTTGCGGGGAAGGCGGGACAGGGTTGACAGAGGGAATTTTGAAAAACGAAGGGGTGGAGTAAAAAAAGGCTTACACTTCCAATACCTCTGACGGTCAGCCGACCCGCGGGGGGGAAAACAAAGAAAGAAGGCGGGGACACCACGATGCGCGACGAGAGGGGAGAAATGGGGAAAGCCAGTAGTTTAACGACGACTCTCTGCTCGAGGACGGAGGACGAACTGTCAGTGACGGGGAGGAGGTACTGGGGGGAGGACGGAAGAGAGGACACTCTACACAGGAATGAAAATCCGGCAGCTGTGGACCAGGGCGCTCCTAGGCTGCGAGAGAAGGACAAATGGGGACGGAAGACCCGGGCTAATCCCGCAGAGAGGAAGGCGGTAGAAGCGGGAAAAAAGAACTTCGAAAAACGTACTCTCCTTCGGAAGAGAAAATAAAAGTGGAAATCGGTCAACGGGGGGGCACAGGAAAAAGAACGAGGAAGGAGACCTTTTTTAGTGAAGAAAGATGCCAGACTAGGGGGAACCCGGAAGGAAAAATGAAAAGAAAAGCAGCTAAGGCATCCCTCACAGAGAGACCCAGCCAAGGGGTGGAGTCAACCAACTCCCTAAAACGCGAAACATCTTGACGACTGGGTGGTTCGCTTCTTTAAGAGAAAGGGAAGGAGAGAAATAAAGAAAGAGAGGGGAAACGAAATCAATTCTGCTGGAAAAGAGCAAAATTATGGGGTCATTCCACGTGAAGGGGGGGCTACGAGTCGAATAAAACCAATGGGAGGAAAAATCTTGACCTGCTGGATTATAAAGAGAGGGGAGAAAAAGGAGAAGAACAGGATGGGCATTTCCTCTCAGAAGACAGGGGGGGGGCATCAGCGCAACTATTCCTAGCTCCTGCAGTGAAATGGGTGTCGTCGCGAATCAAGAAGTCTGAATGAGGTAGGGGATCATGGGATTAAACCGAACGAACCCGAAAAAAGAGGAAGAATAAATAAACAAGTCGTTCTGATTGAGGGTGGGTAGAACGACTACGGAAAATGGAAAAAAAACTTCCAAAAGACAATCGCTGGCAGAGAACCCCCGCAAAGAAAGGTGACCGCAGAAAAACTGGGGGGGTGAACAAAGAAGTCTGTGGAGAGAAAAATCAGTGCGGAAACAAAAAAGAAGGAAATGGGATTGAACTTTTTCAAGACGGAAGAATGGGCACAGATCCAGCCCAATCGAGGGGACTCGCAAGGAATGAGGATTCAGGACGCGAAAGCCGCTGCATCAGAAAGGAGTCGAAATCATTGAGAGTAACAGGGGGAGAGGGAAGAAAATCTGCGGCAGCGGTCATCTGCTTTCACTGGGGAAGAAAGTGAATCGGAACGCCAACGGATATGGGTATCGGGAGGAAGGACAGGCCGAAGCTGCACTTCTCTCTTATTCGTTTAAAACGAGTAGGACGGGGGGGTCAAAAGGAGAACCATGGCGATCTACCTGAAAAGGGGAAAAGTCAAAAACAATATCCTCTCTCTTCAACGTGTAAAAAGGAAGTCCCGAAAGAAAATGGCATGTTGCGCATGAGGAGTGAAATGCATGGCTTCACTCCTTAAAGATGAATATTTGGCCAGAAAAATTCCTAAAAAAAAGGCATATTTTCTAGGAGGCGAGGAAGGAAAGGCAAAAAAAACACCCACATGAAGTATCAGTAGAGGGGAGAACTATGTGCAAAACACCAAAAATTGAAAACGTCTTCTACGCCATGAAAAAACAATTTAAAGCAAAGACAATACAAGTGAAATGAAGAAGGCAACCAAGTCTACTGGAAGAAAAGTAGAGAGGGACGTGTCCAGACCCTGAAAATCATCGGGGGAGAAGGCTCTCAATCAAGAGAATAGGAGATTGAAATATAGTTCCAAAGGAAGGGCTATGATTCATTGGGGGGGTCCAGCTTATCCACGATACCGAGTTTGCCAAAGCTTTCGAGGTCTGGCGAACGTTTCCGAGCATGTCTTGATTTACCGTCCATCGTTTTCATGGCGAAGGAACTGCCTGCCAATACATAAGTTGGGGGGGGAGAGGGAAGGGTGAAGCAAAGAATACTCCTTCAACTGAGGGAAGAAAAAGTTGCAATTTCCTCATGCAACCGCCGCCAGAACGATGAAAGGAAGGTTTGGGAATAGCTGAGAGCTAAGGGAAACTTCTGATTAGTGAAATCATACCAGAAAAAAAAAACAGCGCGCGGAGTAAAGAAATGGAACGTGGCAGGCGGGGCAGGGAGGACTTTCAATTTCTAGAAAGTGAGAGAAAGAAGACAACAAAACGGCGAAACCCCTTGCCGTTAGAACCGAGAGAATCGAAGGAAGCATTCCATTGACCGGACGAAAGCAAACCACCCTATGACGTTACAGAAGACCAATGGGGGTTTGTCAACCCAAGGAAAAGGAAGAAAGGAAAGTCTAGCGGGAGGTCAGGACGAAATCTCCGGATGGGGACGGAGAAATGCTTCCGACAACATAAAAAAGCCTGAGAGAAAGGGGAGAGAGAAAGGTCACGCAGGCAGTTGGGAGAGCGCCGTTTTATCAGGAAAACGCCTGACGTCAGGGGGAACCATTTCCATGTAATCTGGTAAAGGAAGGGCTGTAACATTGCCTGGGGAGGGAAGCACAGACGGCCTTGTTACAGAAGCAGGGAACTTCAGGAGGAAGTCGCGGCGGTTACTAAAAAAGAGAGTTTGGCTCGTGTTCAATTCGGAGTTGCGAAAAGAAACAACAAGAAAAAAGGCCGCGAGAGGTGCGCCATCTTCCTTTCTTGCGGTGGAGGGGATGACATGAACAAAGAAAAAGAGGTTCGCTTGTCGAGAGGGAAAAGGAAAAAGCTGACACACCATGCAACTTATTCTGATCCATGAAAGAGGGCGAGGGAGACTTATGGAGAGGAACGCCACACTCCTGACGGAATAAGAGACTTTAGGGGGGGGGGAACACAATTTTCCCCTCAGGGACAGTTGAGAAGGGGGTTTAGCGAAAGTTAAGACCACGCCCCAAATCAGAAAAGGAAATGCCCCGCCTACCCAAGATCCATAAAAAAAAAAAAAACAAGCAAATGGTTCGGAAATGAGGGGAGTTTCAGAGAGAAGAAGAAGAGAGGAATCGTAGCATCGCAAAAAAGGAATATTTTAGGAAAGGAGGGGGAAGGAGAAATACTGTAGTGAGGGGGCTGAGTCGCTGACTTTCTTTTCGATCAAAAAGAGAAGTTGATAGGAATCGCCGCTCTACAACGCACAAACAGGGGGACTACTCAATTAAAAACGCGTCGATCCGTTTTGAACAAAGGGAGCAAGGGGGACCATAAAAAAACGGAAAGACAAGGGGAAAAGTAAAGTTTGAAGCTCACTGAATCAAATGAAAATAGCCCCGAAAAAATGGGGAGTTAACGATGACAGGGTTAGACAGGGGTGTTCTGCTCGTACTCTAACTTGGAGGGTTGAAGGGACACCACGTAAAGACGAAGGTTCAGAAGGGGAGAGATCGGGAGTAAAATGAAAACCTCCTCAAAGAATAAGCAAACGAAGGGGGGCTCATTCCGAAGAAGAAGGGGGGAAAGAAGGGAGTTAATAGAAAGACTGTATTTCCACGAGGAGAAAGCTCGGCGGAAGAAATCTGGTTGTCCCTAATCGGCCAGAAAGTGTTTGCAGAGGAGGCAGCAGTCAGGCAAGGTATTGGGAACAGGACGTTTCAGGGATAAAAAAAAACAGGATTCAGACATTAAAGAAAGTGGCGAGTGGAAAAATCGAGAGCGTATGGATGTGCTCTGCGGAGTCTGCCGCGTGTCGGGGGGAGCGGGGGATCAGGGGAGCAGTAGGAAGTGGGCGAGCCGAGAGAGGAGGAAAAAAGAATCGGTTGCTTGAGATGTCCGACAGAAAAGGAAAAGAAGAGACGGATTGAGGCGAATTAAAGACCCAAAACATGGGAAGCATGGTGAACTGTTAATGGGAGGGAATCCAAGAAAAAATAAATACCGAACCCCGAATGAAAAAGAATCCATGGTCATTTTCTAAAAAGCAGGGAAGGCCAGAAAGGAAGAGAGCTCAACAAAGAGGATAAAAAGAGAAGAGTCTTGGCCGGAAGAAGGATTGGTGAAAGTCTCCAGAAGCCTTTGTAAGACGGTGAATTTCGGCTCGGCGTGTCTGGCGAAGGGATAGGGAGGGACAAGTTTCAAGAGTGCCCATCGTGGGAAAGATGACGGAGGCGAGAAAGAAAGAAGGGCCATCAAAAACCACGGAAAGAGAGTGTAGACAAAAATCGGGGATCCAGGGGACAGTAACGCAGTTCTCTGAAAAAAAAGCAAAAAAACGGGGAAAACGCCGGAAAAAGAACAGAAAAGGGGGGAGTCACGATTGGCGGTTTATTCGCCAGTGGGAGGAGGGACGGAGGGAAAGCGTGTGGGTGGAAACGAAAAAAACCGGACAGAAACTGAGAACATTGCTGCCAGTGAGAAATTGCAAAACTAAGGGGACAGGGGAGGAGGGGAACCACAAAGAGTTCTCTGGGAAACTATATTAGAAAGACGAAAAGGGAAAACAACCGTATTTTCTTCGGAGAAGAGAGAGCGCTCTTAGGCCTGCAGAAACATCTCGTCGCGATTTCGAGGTGGATAATCCAGAAAGGGACAATCTCAAACTTTCAGGAAAAAGAGAAAGAGGAATCGGTGTGGACCGAAAAGAAAAGGTAAGAAAAAAAGGCGG
>Ga0179593_1572156_pt1 | contig 10112 bp, 13 predicted proteins | sample CZODoug2_1_08_16_FD_185931 | JGI IMG/M metagenome (GOLD analysis project Ga0179593, IMG submission 185931) | Vadose zone soil fungal communities from Angelo Coast Range Reserve, California, USA - CZODoug2_1_08_16fungal (PacBio error correction) | ecosystem: Environmental > Terrestrial > Soil >...
AGCGAGCAAACTGAGAAGGCCCACGGGGCGTCGGAGAGGGGTAAAAAAACGCAGGGCCCCGTGACAAAGGAGGTTCTTCCCCTGGGGCGGGTGCACATGGTGAAGACGGATTCTCGAACCATGCGCAGTGCGCCAGTAAGAAGCCGTACTCGAAATTCGCGCAAAGAAAGAAGGGGGGAAACTCGATGCCTTCTTGGGGGGAAGTGAACCGCTCGAAGTCCTATGAGGGGGGGGGGGGGTATATCCATCCGCTTGCGGCTCAACGCCCAGGCCTAAAAAAAAGAGTCCCCGGTCAGAGAGATCGTGAAGAAAGGGGGGGGGAAGAGTATGGCAAGCCACCGTGGGGGGGGAAAAAAAAATGCGCCTTTCTCGCCAGGGGACTTCGCGGCGCGTGTCTCGCGGGGACAGAGGAGCTCCCGTAATGAAAAGAGGAAGAGAACCGCGCATTGTAGGGGGGAAAAAAAGAGACATCTCTCTCTCCAGAAGATTGTCGCCGTGGTCAAAACGGGGAAAAAGAAAATAACTTAAGGCAAAAAGAAAGGTCATTGAGGGAATGAGAAAATGTTGGAAGGGGGGGGCGCGACGCTTTCAAAAAAAACACGTCTTTCATCGGGAAAGTTCTTTCTCTGAGAGTCATTTCCTGAATGCGAAATCGAACGGCAAGGAAAGGCAGGTTTTGTAGTCATAGAGAAGAGGAGAGGAGCAGTCTACCCGCGAATTGCGACCAGAAAAGGGGAAACCGGGTTGTTTTTTTAACAATTGGAGCGATCGCGACTCATCCGCGATCTGCAGAGAGGGCCGAGAGTGTCAGATCGGACCAGCGCGAGCGTGCCGAAGGGGGGGAGGAAAAAAAAACGATGCTTGATGTCAACGCACCGCGAAAGAAAAAAGGCGTTTCGCCATAACGTCTTCGGGAGGGAGCCGCATCGCACGCGACCAGCCGGTATTGACATCGGGGGAAAGAACCAGAAGAGAGCTCAACAAAAACAAAGAGAGGAAGAGGAAGAGATTGCGCGCCGCGAACTGCTGTAAAAAAAAGAAGGATGTCTCTCTCTCTGTCGGCTTAAGGACGTCGAGTCACTCAAGACCGTGGAGGAATAAAGGGGGGAGTCGTCGGTGCGTTTGACAATCAAAGGGGGGGTCGACCGGGCTATCTTCCAACCGAGAAGACGCGGATAACAACGAGGGCCGCCTCAGAAGCTTAGGAGAGAAGAAAAAAGGAAGGGGCGGTCCTCCGTTGAAAAAAAGGGGAAGAAGGAGGAGGTACCATTTTACTGGGAAAAGAAAAAGAGGAGCCCGCCTATCTTCCTTCTGGGGGAATCCACCTGTCCGGCGCAAAACCCCCGTTTCTATGAGATGAGGAAAAAGGAAGAAAGACTAGCAGATACAAGGAAAATAGGGGTGTTCTGCGGAGGGGCGGAAATCTGATCTCGCCTGACGGGGGAAGAAAAAAGGACCTTGCGAGGAGGGGGGGGATTACGTCTCTCGCCAGAGAAGAAGGGGACAACTCGCTTTTTCTACGGAGGGACGACCCGAGAAATCGCGACATCCGGGCATACTGTCAACTCATCAGAGAAGGGGAGAAAAAACCGGAGAGAAAAACCGCGCGCGAAAGGAAAGGGGAGCGAAAGGCCTCAAATCTCGAGGAGGAAAAGAGGGCCATCCTCGTCACCCGAAAACACGATCTCGATGCAGGGAAGAATCTACGTGCTGCTCGGATGGGGCGTGAAAAAGAGGGATCTACTCTACAGGGAAAGGCGGGCCATCTAGGCGGTTCCAGGACCAGCGAAAGCTCAACTACTGCCTCCGGTTTTTCATCCGCTGCAAAAAGGGAGTCTAATCGTCCGGAAGGGAAGGGGAAAAGGTTCGAGCAATAAACAAGCGAGCTGGATCCATCGGAAGAAAAACTCCTATTTTCTTTTCGGGGCAAAAAAGGGGAAAAGATCCCTGCTGTAGTCTAGCAGGAGCTGACGGGAAGGCCAGCACGGCCTAAGGACAGAAGCTAAATCGGGGGGCGACGAGAGGAAAAGAGGGAATGCCTGTTCTAGAAAATATCAATCAAAAATAACTCGGAAAAAAGGGGAAGATTTTAATCATAAAAGAGGGGGGGGAGTCTTTTGGGAAGGAAAAAACGCAGAACACTTCTTGCGCCAAGCGGCCTCATTCTACTCGAGGAAGGAGGAAAAATCTTTTATTCGCGGATTGCCACCGCTTCGAGACGATAAGCAAGCATGGTGGGGGGAAAAAGAATCCTTAGTAGGTCCGACGAGGGGGAGAAAAAGGGGGTTGCTGAATAAAGATGTGGTTCTCCTCTCACAACAAAAAGGGAAATAAATCACAAATCGTTGGCCATCAGAGACAAGGATGAGGTCTAACGGTTGAAAAAAGAATGCTGAGGAGCGGGACGACGAGATAGAAGCATTTGCATCAAGCAGAAAGAGAGGGGGGGAAAGAGGCAGTACTTTATTCTCTCTTCGGAGGTTAAAAAGACGACTCTTTTCGCTGGTGCACAGAAAAGGATTTTCGGGGGGGAAACAACTGCTTTGAATAAAAAAGAGGGAAGGGTCTTTTTTAAATGGAGGAGAGGCCCTAGAGACGCGGGTGCATCCATTACGGAAAGAATCGAGGGCTTCTGCCCAGGCCTTTGAAGAAGGAAAGTCATCTCAGGATAGACCGTTCCTCCTTGATTTGTTTTTGCTTCCGGTTTGCCTTTGTCCGAGTAGGGGCCCCAAAAGTGACCGGGCGCGAATGGCCGTAAGGAAACAGGAATCTTTGCGGGAGGCGGGAGGAGGGGCGGAAAGTCGTTAGAACCTGCCTGTTGACACTTTCCGCCTTCGTCCTTGGCGTCATGGTAATGATCGGTAGGTGTGCTTTAGCCTGGGGGGGGGAGGGAGGGGCCGAAAAGGGCGGTGTCCTTGTAACGTGGAGGGATGCCTTCTGCTCAAAGATTCCATTCCGCCGCTTAGAGGCCCGGAATACAGGGGAGAAAAAGCTATTCCAATAGAGGAAAGGTATCTACTTTCTATCTCAGAGTAGAGGGCCGTCTTACGGGGGAGTCGCCTGGTAGGTCAAGACTCTTGGGGGAAACGAAAAGTCCTATCCCGAAGAGGAAAAAATTGCCTTGGAGGAAAAAAAAGAAGCTATCTTGGATAGGGAAAGGTCGGGGGGCAAGTCCACCTTTTCTCGAATTGCTCCTTTCAGATCCAAGAAATCGAGAGGACTTCCTTCCTGGTTGGCAGGACGGGAGTCTTCCCCGTTCAGAGTCGAGAAAGAATTTCCTTTTTAAGAAAAATCTCGCGCGGGGAAAAATAAAGGGAAAAGTCTGAGGGGAAAGTTCTCTCTATCCCTTACTTTTTCTTGCGACTAGAAGGCGGGGAGGGGCCGGCAAAAGGGTCCTCCGGTCGCAGGGCATGCTCTCCTCACAGAAAGGAGTCTTCTCGGCGGGTCATTTAAGGGAAACCCATCGAAACGGGTGAAAAAAGCCTTTTCTTCTTCGAGAAGATCAGGCGTGGAGGCAAGAAGAACGTCCAAATGGAGAGAAGAAAAAAGGGCCGGCTCTCGTGAGAAAGCTCTCCGCGAGGATGCGCGCCGGCATCGTTTAGAGAGCGGGAGGGATCGTTGTCCGATCTCTGAGGGCGTTGATGTCAACGCCCCCCCAAACCTTCCGGCTCCTGCCGTAAAAGACCGTAGTCTCGACGGAAAAACGGTCCCCCCTCCACTCATCTCCCGAGGAGGTTTCATCTGGCATGATCAGTTTTCGCGAGGGAGCAGATCTAGCTCAAAGCAAAGGGTATGGGAACTTTCTAAAAGGGGGCCTTTCCTAGACAGGGTACCTTATGTGCGCGAGGAGGAAGGCGTCCGCATGGGGCGGTTCTTAAGTATTGCGAAACCCTTCGCAGACCGCGCAAAGACGTCGTTTCGGGGAACTCGTTTTTTTGAAAAAGGGGTCTTCCAACGATCGCGGAGGCGACACGAGCTCTGAGAAAAAAGAGGCAGCGCGTAGAGAGGATGAAGCTCTAAGAATCTCACGAGGAACGAACGTCCTCCGTTAAAAACGGGGAACAGGTTCGCGGCGTGTACCGATTGGTCTCATTCTCGGGCGCCTGATCTTGAAAAAGATCGAGAGAAAAAAAGGGGGAGGCCTCACCTTTTCGAAGAAATTACGATTCCCTACATCAAGAGGAGTAGTGGTAAACGTATGGAGCCTTTTTCTCCTTAACATCTATCAGCGGCCGAAAAACGTACCGGTCTCCTTCCGCAGGGTTCTCTTCTATGCATTAATGACACAGCCTCCTGCGGTGACTCCGGCCCGTCCTTCCCCGTGGGGGGAAATCTCAGGGGGAGAGCACAGGTAGCTGGGAAAAAATACCCTTCTCTTTTCCGAAAATCTCTCGGTGCCCTCCGTTCAAGGAAGCGGTTCAATAAGACCGACGAATACCGAGAAAATCTCCTTTCTCGAAAAAAAAAGTCTCGACGGAGAGCAAAAGGGGAGGCAACCACTCGAGAACCTTCCCCACTAGGGGGAGTATGTCATTTAATCAGGAAAAGACAGGCAGGATAGAAAAGGGAGGGACGAGCGGGGGGGGGAAATTTCGCCCGCAGGCGCATCTGGGATTTCGAGAGCCCCCAGCTCAGAAGGACATCCGCCTCTACTTTGAGTTCGGTTCCGTGGGGGGGTGCCGAAGGCTGCTGCTAACGTGTAGTCGTGGGACTCGGGGAGGAGTCTCTAAAGGCGGGACGCAGGAGCTTGTCCGGGGGAAAGTTTAGAAAAAATGGAGAAAGGGGGCTGTGTTCCGTGTCCAACCCATGTGCCACCTGGGGCCTTGTAAAGGTCTGAGTGTTTGGATAGGCCCAGAAGGAGTGGGGGCCGGCCGTCTTGGGGGGGCCTCTTCCCGCGCCAGTCAGGGGAAGGAGATGACGGTCTCGGACCACGGCCTGCCAAGAAGTGACGAAGAAGGAAAAGCGTTCCCCGAGAGCCTTTATAGGGCGGAGAATGATCAAAAGACAATTCGATTGGGGAGAATCCCACTCCTTTGAGCAATATAAGGTTCGTCTTTTGGAAAAAGGACAAAGAGGGATCCGGGAAGACGCCTCACGAAGGAAATCAAGTACTGAATAGGGGGGGGGACATGGACTATACTCTCTCGGAGAAAACTCATCAAAAAAAGGGGGGGGTGGGGTTTGGGTTCAGGGTAGACCTCATCCTGAAAAAAAAAAGGGAGGGGCCGTCTCTAAGGGAGGGCTATTTGGTTATTTATCTCTCGAATTAAATATGATAGGGAAAGGGGAGCCAGCACGCGATAAGAAAGAAGGAATACTCAATAGTTCTAACTTTGGAAGTATGATCGAGCTGAGAGAAGCATTTGTCAAAATCTACGATCAGGAAGGGGGGACCAACTGGGGATGCGTCGGGGGAATTTGCCCGGACAAAAAGGGGGGGTCATGATCCACATAAGAGGCTGATGCAAGGGGAACAAGAGAATTGTCTTTTGGGAAAGCGCGGCAATAGCACGCAGGTTCACGCGTCGACAAACAAAAAAGGAAGGCTCATTTGGGGGGGGGACTGCCCCTCCTAGACCGGGGTGGTCCTTATTCCCTCTTCGTCTGTTGACCCCTTTGTGGTCGCGGGGGGTCGGGCCGCACTCCACCCCGTTGGGCGCTGGAAGTCGGGAACGGGGGATCAGGCTCCTTGGGGAAAAAGAGGGGAAGGCAGACTTAGTGTCTTCTTGGGCACGAGAGTAGCGTCCAGGGTCCGTAGTGAATCAGAACCCCTTTGTCAGAGGGGTTTTTGGCCATACCCCTCAGCAGTGTCACGTGCGCGGTTGTTCGTGCCTAGGCGAGAGTCACGGAGGCCCGGACGATGGCGGGGATGCGGAAGGTAAAGAGCACAAATTAGCTTACAAGACGAATACGAGGGCGGTGCGAGGTCGACATTACTGTCCGCTTGTGAGGACCAGCGGCCAAGGGGAAGATGTGGTCAGAACTGCAATTTGGAGATGGGGAGGGAAGGAGCGAGGGGTTAAATGACAAAATAGACGGAACGGTTGTAGCAGGGGGAACCCGAAGATTGTGGAGGGGGGGGCCCTAAACCGTGACTGTAGGAAGAATAAAATAGGCGATTACAAAGTGGGCAGGTGGGCTGAGATCCCGGCACGCCGGTGTGCGCTTTTGGGTGGTTACCCTCTTGGTCGGGGGGGTCGCCCTACCCCCCACGGAACTGAGGAGAGGCAGAGTACCTCAAATGAGGATAGCAAAATCTTTGCGTGGCCCCCCCGTGTAACAGCGAAGAGGGTAAGTCATTAATAGGATGGAAATGGGGGGTGGTTGGACGGCCGGGGTGGGGAGACCCGGTGAGAAAGAGTGAGCCGAGCGGGCAGGGGGGCCTCTGCGGCGAGTAGGCCCTGGGGAGCGCTGAGAGGGCAGGAAGATTAAATAATTGGGGGATATAGATCCTGCGACGATGGTTAGGAATCAGTGGGGCCTAGAAAGTATCGGAGGTTGTGGAGGAGGGAGTGAGTGAGAAGTTGTACATTCTCCACGCGGCGTCGGCAGGAGTGGGCACTTCAGTACAAAAAACTGAGGGTCCGGCGGGAAGGGAGTTAAGGTCGAAAAGGCTGCTTTTTTCCAAGTGTGGGCCGGGTTGGTTTGGGGTTGCATGGAGAAATTCGCAAGCGGATGTTGCATTGGATGGAGAAGCGTATTGGACTTTGGCACGTGAGGGGGTTGGCAGGTTGGAGAGGGGTGGAGGGGTAGTTAGTTGGGGGGTTGGGTGTACGGGTATCTTCGGCTGAAGATGGGCAGGGGTGTACCAGAGAATTGTTCACGGGGAAATGCACGGCCTCGTGTGGGGGGACAGGCAATACAGAGACGAAGGAGCGGTTGGCGGGTAAGGCAACTGCGTTGGGGTGGTGGTCCGATTGCGGGGTGTTTTGGTCGGCCGTGGAATTTTCGAAAGATTTGGGGGGTAAGTGAACTCCGCGGATCGTAGGGTTGCACTAATATTAGAGTGCAACCTCTTTCGGCTGAGGTTTGCGTCACGAGTTTAGGATAAGTTGAGGATCGTCGAGTAGGGGTGGAGTGAGGAGAACGGGGTGCCGGTACCTGGAAGGGGAGGAAGGTTTTTGGAGAGTGAAGATGGGCCCTGGGGCGATCGTCAATGGTATGAGTGCTGGGAGAGGGGTGGGACGGCGTTTGGGAGGCAAAGGCGGCGGATAGATATATTAAAATTTCAATATTTTGGAACGCTTCCACTCCGGTCCGTTCGTCGTTGAGAAGACACCTTGCGCGCATGACTGAACAGGGCGGATGTCGCGTGACCGCTTAAAGGGAAGAATTTCTGGTGGTAGCCCGACGAGCGTAGGGGGTGACGGGTGTGTAAGCGAATGGTGACCATCAATAGTCCCCCGGGGGAACTGCCGATTTGCCCGGGGAGTGGGAGGGCGGGCTATTCGGCAGCGTATACGGCCCTACTGGCCTGGGGTGGTGAGGGGAGGGCGTGGCGTTGGTTTTGGGTCTTAGCACAAAACCCACAATCGTGACACGCTCGCCCTAATTAAGTAGAGTGGGGCGACGAGGTGTGTCCTCGGCAGGATCGTAATACAAGTCCTTTCTTGGGGCAGGGCGGGGGGATTACACAAACAAGTGTGTGTATATTTTTGAGAGCGCCCGGAGAGGGGGGCAGGAGGGGCCATGTATGTGGGTCGTTAGCCCGATTCCACCGGCAGATCCGCCATAAGCGTGGTGAGCTGTCTTGTTAGGAGGTGTGGAGGAGGGCGCGCCGCTCGAACGGGCACGGCCAAACACGGAAACAAGGTAACACAGAAAGTAATGAAGAGGAATAATACAGCCCGTCCTGCCTTCCGGCCCATAGGGGGGCGGAGGGGGCAGGGAGGTAAGTGGGTAGACTTAGGTGGTAGGTGGACTGTCCTGTAGAGGAAACTTGTAACGTCGGGGTTTAGGGAGGGAGGGGGATTGCAGTGGAGTCGGTTGTGATACAGGGTGCACTAGGGGTCTCAAATAAAGCGGGTAAGACACGGGGGGAAGTGGAGTGAAACACCCAAGGGGGGGTAAGGGTGATTCGCTGTGGGAGGAGCTAGGTTATGTAGAAGTTGGTTTCCCGTGAGTTATTGCAATTCATTTCCAGGTTAAGTGGGAAGTGGAGAAGTATTTCGTCGAGGAAAAGGTTCATCGCGGACGCCACGGGCTTGATCGGGTGCGGGGCTCATCTTGCTCGTGAGCGACAAATATGGGTTAGTGGAATAGTCAGCAGGAACGCGGGGGCCCAACTGGAGCGAACCGGCGGGAAGTTAGAGCCGATGTGGGAAGGCAGAAAGGGGAAGAGGGTTGGGTACGCTAAGAGAGTGCGGGTTTAGTGTTACAGCTGGTTTGTGGGCGGACTCGCGCGGAGCTTATGGCTGAGGTGGAACGAGGGTTGACGGACGGGTCAGGCGGTGCCGGGGCGCCAGGGCCCATAGGGGGGGGGTCCGCATTTTGGACCACGTTGCGGGTGAAGTAAGGGATGTGACCGTAGGTTCGGGATTATAGATGATAAGAAAACCGCAAACATATGCCCCGACTACCTGGAGGGAACCGAAGCAATTTAACGCCGATTCTCGGCCTTAAGACATGTTGGAAGGCGCATGGAGGCGGTACACCATTCTCCGGTGGTGTATGATTCGGTTTGCGCGCAGGTCAATATACAGGAGTGGCGTCGGAATTGAGAGTTGTTTTCGGTAAGGAAAGTAAAGTAGACGGGGGTGCCGAGCGAAGACACCCTTTTTGCTAGCGTTTACACCTTAAGGAGTTGCAGGGGCGTGCGAGTATTGCCGAAGAGCGGCTCCGAAACAGGTCTTCCAGAGCAGGTACTGGGAGGTGCCATCAAGAGATCCCCGGCCCGTCATGCGTTTCTGCCTTCCAAAAGGAATGGATCTATGAGTTCTTGAAACCTCCACACCCCCTGGAGTGATCTTTACACGGGGGGTGTGTTGGAGTGGTTGTAGTGCGAATTGTATTTCAACCCTTGGCTCAGCTTGCACATGAGGGGGCGGGCGAGGGAGCTTCCTTCCCCAAGTGAGATCTAAGAGCGATGGGGGCTTCTACTTGATCGTCCCCTACCAAGAAAAGTGGGAGGACACATGTTCCATGGGAGGCAGCTCTCTGTCTACCATTCCAAAAGATATTGAATTCAAGAGCTTTTCTCTAATGGGACGGGAAAATTCGCGCAGAAAAAGAAGAGGAAGAGGACAGTCTTTGGGGGGAGTCGATCGCATCTTGAATTCGGCGTCGCAAAGGAAACATCCGCTGTCGGCTCAAGGACGAGAGCGCGTCGACTGAAAGGGTGGAGGGGAAAAATCTCCGCTCCATCGGAAGCGGCGTTTTCCGATGGGTTGCATCTCCGTCGAGAGGGAGGAATGTCGGCCAAGGACGCTTCTGCGCGCGGGGGGGAAAAGGGGGGGAAAATATTTACGATTCGCTGCCACGGAAGGAAGGGCTCTTTGGAAAAATCCAGGGGCTTTTTCTCGCTCAAATGAAAAAAGAAGGAGACCCGCGCTTTCGCGTTTCCGAAGATAACGGATTCATTCCCGCAGCGAGGAGGGGGGGGACTGTAGATCTTGGGCAGAGGGAAACGTCGCGATCGATTTAAGGACACGTCTTGCATCTCCTCCAAATCTGGTGGGAGCGTCGGGAAAGCTTTCATTTACCGGGGGAGGAAACGGTGCGAAAAAGGCTTCCGTGATCAACTGGAAGATCAGGGGGAAAGGGGGGGGCGGAGAGACCCTCTAAGTCACCATTGTAACTGGGAAGAAAAAAAAAAGTTGGGCATTGGGTAAGAAGACCCCGGGGGAATCGATCTCTAGCTCTGCTATGCAAAAGTTGTTCTCAGGGAGAGGGGAGTCGGACCCATTTGGCCGATCGCGACGAGGGCGTTTGATGTCAACAAAAAAAACAGGGAGAGAAGCAATTCCGAGAAGGTCGGACGGGGTTCCGCACAAGAAAAAGGCTTCTTTCAACTTAAAAAAGGCCACCACAGGAGTCATAAGCCTCGAACCTCTCTACATGCGGCTTTATATGTGTAAAGTATGCAGCTTCAGATTCCTAACTCCCGGGGGGGC
>Ga0179593_1671318_pt1 | contig 10112 bp, 14 predicted proteins | sample CZODoug2_1_08_16_FD_185931 | JGI IMG/M metagenome (GOLD analysis project Ga0179593, IMG submission 185931) | Vadose zone soil fungal communities from Angelo Coast Range Reserve, California, USA - CZODoug2_1_08_16fungal (PacBio error correction) | ecosystem: Environmental > Terrestrial > Soil >...
GGGGGAAACAGGAAAGTTTTATACATCAGAGATGACCAGGTTTGCAAGTAGCAAATATCAGGTTGTAGAACATCGGAAACAGGGGGGGGGGGGTGGATCCGATCGGCAATCATAGGGGGGAAAAGGGACAGGAGGGGGAGAGGGAAAAGCTAAAAATCATAAATGGTGGGAGGGGTAGAGGAGAGTAGGTAGCAAGATCCCCCTATATTTCAACAAGTGTAAAAAAAGGACTGATGGGGAAAAGAGGGGAAGGGAAGATGCCGAATCTGGGAAGTGCCTTCAGGTCCAGAGAAAGGGGGGGGGGAAGGGCTCCAACCAATAATCAAGCCGTCCATTATCGCGGATAGCTGATTAAAGGAGAATAGAAGGGAGGGAAGGGGGTCAAAAAAAAAATGGAGGGGAAACTTGGAATATGGACTGAAAGGCGATGGGAGAAGAAATTGGGTAAGGCCTCATTGACCCTAGTTGAGACAGGATAAGAAGACTTTCATTAGGGTTTTGGCTAAAGAGAATCTAGAAGGAGAAGAGGAAAAGAGGAAATAAGAACCCCGCCAAAGAGAAGGAAACTCAAGGGGGAGGGAGGGAAGTGACTATCACATCTTATTATGGAACTCTTCACACGACAAGATTAAGGGGAAACCCGGGGGCTACCCTAGTGAAAAAAAAGGTTCTGGAAGGTGGTGAAGAATGTGGGGGGGAAGGGTTTGAAACTTATGTCTTGAAAAGGGATAAGGGATCATAGACGGAAAAAGGCTGGGGTCCCGTCACAGACCCAGGGAAGGGAGGGAAGAAGAAGAACCACTGAAAATCCATATCAAGAACTCAGAAAAAAAAAAGAAAGAATAGAAGGGAGAGTGGGGGAGTGGCCGACAAAAGGCCCAGCGGGGGGGTCAAAGCACATTAACAAAGGGGGGAGTCAAAGTGGATGGTGGGGGGGGGTAGGGGGAGGGATTCTAGAAAGGTTAGGGGGGGGGGGGGGGGGGAGTTGAGGTAAGGGCCCAAAAAACCTAGTTTGATCTCGATCTTACTTCACCGAGGGGAAAGGATGAGACAAGGGCTTCCTTGACCTTGTGGGTGATCGAAGCCATAATAAGGAGCCAAGGAAAAGGGGCTGGGCGGGTGGCCAACTAGCTGGTTGGTAATAAAAAGGTTTCCAGTTGAGACTCTTGGGAAAAGGAAAAGAGGGAAGGAGGGCTTGTGTCTTCGGAGATGTCAAAAAATAAGCAGGTGAATGGAGTGAACAAGGGTGTAGTGGAGGAAAGCTGAGACCTCTGGCAGGGCATTAAGGGAGGGTAATGAGGAGAAAAAGGGGGCAAGTAGGGTGGTATCTGACGCAAGGAGGGGGGGGGAAAGGTCAAAGGGAAGAAGAATTTAGGTACCAAAGGACCTTAGATTTCGGAGGGGGGTCAAGATGCCGGCTGTCTGTCATCCAGATGGGGAAGGGGGAGGGCAAAGGGAGTGGTAATAGAGAAGCCAGCAAATCGGGGGGAAGGGTATATTCGGGAGAGGTAATCTAGTGGTTTCACTCAGGCTCCCAGTCTATTGACAATGTTCTATGGTCCTGAAAAGGGGGGGGGGGGGGGGGGGGGGTAGTAAATATTATCGGGGGTGGAAAGGAACTTCGGAAAGAATGGGGGGGGTTGGTTCAAGCTTGAGGGTGGTAGGCAATCTCCTCTGGAAAAAACAAGGGGGGAGGGGGGGGAAGTAGGTTTTCCCAAACAAACAAAAAAAGAGGGAGATAGAGAGAAGAAAAAGGTCAAGGAGAACGCCTACCACCGTATAAGTTCCTTCAAGGGGGGGGGGAAAAAAGAGGAAGGTCAAGAAATATAAAGATAAGAGAAGGGACCCACAAATGTTACGAATGGAAAACTGCGATATGGATCCCCTGTTGAAAAAAAAGCTTAAAGAAAAAGCGAATGAATCCCGCTAGGGGAGGGGTCGGGGAGGAAGGAAAAAGAATTAGACAGTATCCTGGCTGCGAGCCAGAAACAAAAAAAGAAGGAAAAAAAAAACGAAGATCGCAGGTCTGGGAAAAGGAAGGGTACTATACACCTAATACCACTGTAGTAGAAAACGCCAACCTCCCTGGAGGGGTAATCCTAAGTTTTGGGGAAGAAAAGCATCCCAAGAAGGATTCCTTCAACACCGGGGGGAACAACATTCAAGCCCGCTCGTTGGAGAAAAAGACCGCCTGCAAGCCAAACCTGGGAAGCGGAAGAGGAGCTAGGAGAACACTTGAAGCCGGTTATTTACGCAATCCGATTGGGCCACCATAAAAAAGAAGGGGAAGGGGGGGAAACAGAGGAGCTTATATGACAAAAAAAATACACGGGGAACTTTAAAGGTGGGGGAAAGGGGGATTAAGGCACCACTTGAAGGGGGGCCAGGCACGCTCCATCGCCAATTCTAGATCTCGAAGAAGACGCCCAAAAAATTGGGGAAACTGGGTTAATGGTATGCTTTGGGGACCAAACAGAGAAGAAGGTTTGGGCCCTCCCCATGCCGAATTGAGTTTAAGGCGCGTTAGATTTATCAAGGAGGGTAAGAAAAGAGGAGAGAGAGGGGCGCTGACGTGGTCTGCTAAGGGGGTACCACAGAAAAAAGAGGGGGGTTCAGGCAGGAGCCATGAAGGAGAGCCAGAAACTGTGGCACACCCCACAAAACCAAGGAAAGCCCGTTTACTCTGGTCTGGAAAAAAAAGGGGGCAGGAAAGGTAACGCGGTAAAAAAGGGAAGAACAGAATTCAGACAAGCAAATCGGAGGGAAAGAGGGAAGGATCCTTATTGTTGGTCGATTATTCAAATCTCGGGAAGAAAAGTTCGAAGTCAAGCAACATACCCTCAGTCTTGGGGGGGGGGGGTGGGGCGGGAAGTAGGGGAAATAGAAGTATTTGAACTTTCTGAATGGGAAAAAAGGGGAGTGAAATCTTCACTGAAACGCCTGGACCTTTTTTTGGGTTGCATCATTTTTGGGGTGTTTTGGGGGGGGGGGGGGGGGGGGGGTGGGGGGGGGTTGGTTTTTGGTGGGGGGTTGGGGGGGTGGGTGGGGGGGGTGTGGTTTTGGGGTTTTGGGGTATTTTAACTTGGAACAGCAGCTAATTGCATTTAACCGACGATGGCAGGGGGAAAGGAGAAGGGGTGAGGGGAAAAAGGAGAAGGAGGAAAATGAGCCCCCCACACTACAGATTGCAGCTCATTCATGTCCCAAGGTTTACCAAGGTTTGGAATCTGAGGGAAGGGAGAATGGGGGGAAGGGGAGAGAACGGAAAGAAAGCCATTCAGTTTGGAAAGGGGAGTCAGGGAAGGAAATCAAAAAGCAGGGGGCAATGTGTGAAAACTAGTGACAAAATCCCTTACTGCCGAGTCGGATAACCCAGTTAAGGCAACTACCAGATTCGTTCTACTGATATGTTGTAAATGTAAGGAGACGCTAAAGATCACCTTTAGGAGAGATAAAAAAACAACAAAGAAGGGAAAAAGGAAGAAAGATCGGGGGGGGGAGTCAAGAAAGGTTAAGAACAATTGACCAGGTTGCATAGAAAGGTTGGAAAGACTACGGGTTGGGGGTTGATCCGGAAAAGAGATGGGGAAAGGAGGAAGGGGACGTTCGCTAAGGGAAACCGGGTATTTCAAAGAAAAAGGGGAGGGGAGCGGGGAGGGGATGAGGGCGGGAGCGCCCGTGGTGCAACTTGACCCCTATATTCGAAACTTGGTAAAAAGGGGGGGGGGAATGGGGAAGGTATTTGACTTAAAGGGGAATTTGCCTTCATTGAGAAGGAAAGAAGGGGTTGTGAGATCAACATCTCCATCAGTCCAGGAAATAGATGAGGAAATCGCATATTAGCTAAATAGGGAATAGTTTTGGGTCAACACCAAAAAAAGTTAAAGGGAGGAGGGGACTGGAATCGGCAAAGGAAACTGAGAAAAGGAAGAGGGAAGAAGGGGAAAATCCTAGAAAGTTCTACTAGGCACCGGAAAGAGGGGTTGTTGATTCGTCAAAAATATAAAGGGGGAAAAAGGATGCAGAGGGAGGAAAAGAAAAGAAGTTCCTGCCCTACATGGGGGGCAGGGAGAGGCTTGGGAAGAGGATGGAACTGGGGGATGATTAACCCCCGAACCCCGGGTTGGAGCGACCTAAAAGGGGGGCAGGGGATACGGGGGGTGCGGGAACGATGTCAGGTAAAAAGGATTAAGGAGGATCAGGGGGGAAAATAAAAAGGGGGGCTGGGATTTCCCGGTCCGCAGACACTTCAGGATAAACCGTATCGCCTCTGAATCCGCATCGAAAACAGGAAAAGGAAGGACATGGGGGAGGTTCCGACATTCGGAAGGAAGGTGATAGCGGGGGTGTAAAACATAAATTAACCAGGGTGGGGGGTGGGGAGGGAGAGAGAAGAAAAAGGGGGGGGGGGGGGGGGGGGGATACGTGTCCTGAATTTTCCATCAAGGGGGGAAGAGGAAATAGGTAGGGGTCCCTAATGGTAACGGGATTCACGTGAGAGTGGGTCCTGGGCATCCGAGAATCCTCAAGGTGCCCAAAACTTCACCCGTGGGGAGGGGGTTTTCAAGACAGGACGGGGGGGTGGGGTTAATATCACCATTTGACGGGCGAAACGGATAAAGTTCTAATAAAGGAGGTAGCTGGAAAAAAAGGGGGGGGGGGAGGGTCTAGGGGGGAACAATCCCAGGGCTTGAATTTGGAGGGAGGGGGGGCGGAAAATGATAGCATACCATTGGATGAGCTTTCTTGACTACAATGGATTATAATTGTCTGGGCGAGCTCACTCACAGAAAAATGGTAGGAAAAGGAACAGAAATAAAGTCCAAGTCCACGAACTCGTGCTTGGGGGTACACTAAGGGATACCTTGCGAAAGGGCGGAAGGAATTGGAAAGGGGCTTCGGGGTTGTGAAGGCAGCGGGGGAAACGCAATGGGCATTAAAAAGCATGGGGGGAAGGGGAACTGGGTTGCTAACGGAGTGCGCAAGGCGAAAACAAGGGGATATGTCCTGGGAAAAAAGGGGGTCGTCCCCTACGGAAAAGGGTATCGCCACCTCACCGAGGGGGGGTTGGGGGACCAATTGAAGGATAGTTCTAATGGTGTAGGCCGTCCTTCTGAGGCCTGAAAGAAAGAGGGGGATATAATAAAACAAAACAGGCAAAAGATAGAGAAAACAAACGGGATTGCTCAGCCCGGCCCTGAGAAACTAAACATTTTTCCGCAAAAAAAGATCGTATTTCCCTGAGAGGAAATTTGAAGGGACGATGAAAGAAAACCCCAGTTTAGTACTAGGGGATCGAGGTTTATCAAAGGAAGGCTAAAAAAAGAGGAAAAGAAAAAATGCATCGCCGACTAATCAAGAGAGTTGGGATGTAAAAAAGAGCAGGGAAGAACCCTGCCTATACACTGACGCGGATGACAGCCCGCCCAGTAAAGCAGACGAAGAAAAGGAAAATGGCGAAGGAGCGAACGGAAATTGATGATGAGCTCGCCTAAACTTGCCTTCGCAAAAACAGCATCCCCGTTAGGTATAGAGAAAGAAATGAGCTCACACATTGCACTCAACAGGGACCAACTGGGAGAGGGTGTATACCCTGACACAAAAGCCACCCTGTTTCTGAGGGGGAAGGCGGAGGAAATCGTGGCCCCAACTGGAAGGCCGGTGATATAAAAAGAAACTTGCAGTATTCAGGGGAAAAAGCCATGGAATTGGGGGGGGGAAAAGGGGGAAGAAGGAGTCGGGAAAAAACAAAGGAAATTTAAGAAGTTAATCCCGTTCACATTACGGGGAGGGTTGCAGACCAACTGTAAGGGACTTCTAAAAAAAACCCTCAAAAATGTCGAACTCCTAAAAAAAAAGCACAAAAAAAGGCAGGGGGAGGATTCTGGACCTAACCTCTATCAGTTGCATTGCACTCACCCATCGAATGGAAGGGGGGCGAGTTAGGGATAGGGGGATGAATAGGGAGGTATACAGGAAGAGGGAAAGGGGAAGCGCTTACTGGTTCGCAACTGGACCCTACAGCAACAAAAAGACTGGTCCTGCCTTATCCGGATCCATCCGGAAAAAGCAAAGAAGTCAAGGAACACTGCCCGAACCCGTTGAGAGGTCTCCGAAAGGAAAATAAGGGGAAAAAAAGCCTTGTCCCGGGTGGGAACACCAGTCATCAAGTTGATAAATAGGGATCGGGCACGGGCCGTAAGGGCGGCAGAGGGATTAGAAGAGAGGCCGAAGATATGAGTTCACGCAACACATACAAAGAAGGGATGCTGGGAGGGAAACCGGGAAAAAGGGGGGGAACTAGAGGATGGAAACCGAGCTACACTGTGATCCCGCTGAACGCATGTCCTGGTCACCTTGGGGGGGGGGAAAGGAAGAAAGAAGAGGAGGGAAGAATTCCTCATCGAAATAATGAGAAGGACCTCGAGGGGGGGAAGGAGGGTTGGGGAAACTGGGTCAAAAAACAGGTGAGAGGGTTATGGAAAAGTAAGGCAGGACCAGAGTGAAAAAAACATTTTTCCCACTTTTTTACCATTTTCTGGAAGAAGAGAGAAAAAAGGGCTCTCTGAAGACCGAAAGAATCGGAGGGGGAAAAAAAAAGTGAAAGAGACAGAACTGGGAAGAAAGGGGAGCCTCGATTCCACTTAGTTCACTCCATGACTTAGCCAATCGCTTTCCAGACAGATGTCGGGCTACAACAGGGATATGATGGGGGAGCAAGGGAGAAGGGGGAAAAATTAAAAATAGCACTGATCACCGGGAAAAAAAAAGAAAGCTCGAAAACGGAATGAGAAAGAGAGTAAGTGATCAGTAGGAGAGATTGGTAATACCTAGATACATTCTTGCAATAGCAGGGTAGAACGGCTGGTAGGGAAATTAACTACGGTTGAAAGGGGACGGAAAAAAAAAAGGGGGACAATGGAAGATGTCTATTAAGGGAAGGGAGAATGAACGGAAGAGAAATTCGGGATGGCGGTAGCGATGCCATGCCAATTTTTTAAGTCGCTTTGTAAAAAATGGGAAAAAAAGGGGAAAAGGGGAGGTAAGCGGACTCAATCTGGGAAGGGGACCATTGGGGGGGGAAGAAAAGCAAGACTGGTTGGGGGGGGGGCATAGCCATAGGAAGCAAGAGTCTGAGGGACTCACATATTACGTGATAATGATCCTGAAGAAGGAGGCAACACCAAACTTGGAACAGGAAGAAATGCCGTGACAGCGGGATTACAAACGAAATGCGGTCCCAGGGTCAGCGCTAGAACTCGGAACCTACTTTATTCAAGGGGAAACGATAAATAAAAGACTCAGGGTGAAAAGTCGAATATAGAACAAGAAGGGAAGTGCTAGCTTAGAAAAAGATGAAACCCAAGAGAAAGACAGCCAGAGTGTCAAGGCTCTACGGTGAATGGATCACCGAGGTTGGGGCGGTCAGCCCCCCGGGACAAGGGGAACAAATGGTTGAGCGACCCGAGTAAACGGTGTAACGGGAAAAGGTTTAAGGGAGTGGGCGCTGTGGGTGTCGGTGCCCCCCAACGGAAAAACTAATGCCGGATCAGGATCGGCACAGATACGGTTGTAGTGAGTGAAGACCCGCATTGCCAGGAAGTACCTGATGTCTTTAAAGCACATAACTCACGAAAAGAAAAAAGAGTCACGTGCTTTGAGGTGGGCCGTACCAGGAGGGATTGATATTTTTTGGTCCAAAGGAAGCAAAGTAAGGGAGGAAGGGGGTGATGGGGGGGTTGGGAGAAGCTCTCCTTTGTGGCGTGGGGGGTTGTTCTTACGGGAATGTGGAGTCTCGTATCTTAGCACGAAGGGGCTGGATGAGGGGGGCGGCCTTTCCTTGTTCCAGCACTCTCGGCGATAAAAAAAATTCACATCAAGGGTGGGCATGTCCAATGCAAAAAGAGAGGGGTAAGAAAAAAACCGGGGGGGTGTCCTGGACAGGGAACGATTAGGGGCCTACTTCCCGTGAAATTAACTGTTTATTCCTGTTCGAGGCATGGAACCTATCCATTTGGGGGTGTTGCATTTTTTTCGTCTTTAATGCTTAAATATCTGTGGAGGCTGTGCGGTAATCACTAGGAGGAGAAAGGGTCAGTGGGCGAGCTAATCCACTCCAAAGAATGGGGGATGTCGACACGGGGGGCCAAGTACCTTCATAGAATTTACCTGCTTATTTCGCTATTAGATCAGGTGAGCTAAAGGTGAACAGTGTCTAGGCCTGTTAGGACTGGGAATGAGCCAGACAAAAAAGAAGGGATGAATTCTATGCAGGGTTAGGGGGTGGGGGGGAAAAGGAACAGAAGAAAAGATTCCCAGGAACATTCAATAGTCTCGGAAAAAAAATTAAGAGGGGCCCGTGATGAAGGGGTTTTGTCACACGTAAGGCTTCTACTGGTGGAGGTCTAAGGAATCCAAGGCTTGTTGTTTCGATACGAAAAGTGGGAAAGGAACATCACCTGGAGACATCAAAGCCTACACTCAGGATCAGAGCCTCATTTGGGAACAACAAAAAAGGGAGGGAACCGCGAAGTTCCCGTGGCCAATTCCTACCCCAAGGGTGAAGAAGAGCGGGAATAGGGGGGGATCCCCTGACGTTAGACCGCTCTTAAACCCACACGGAGGAAAACCACGATTTGGGGCTGTCGGGGTTTACCTAAAAAACCGAGAACTTCAGACACTGGGTTCACAGCTTACTAAGCCCCAGGAAGGCAAAAGCAATACGGGCTAGTACCAATGCTGAATGCAGCCTCCATAAAAGAATGCGCGAGGGAAAACTAAAAACCTGGCAATTCTCTCCTTGTGAAAAGAGTCATCCCGTTCAAAGAGGTAGAGACAACAACCCTCACCCCCTTGCACTCAAAAATTAGGAATGGGGTAGAAAGGGACGAAAGACCTGCCCCTACAGCACCCTTATCGGGCCTTCGGGGAGAAACTAGGAAGGCCCGGTTACCAACAAGCAGGAAGAAAAAAAAATTCTTAAAAAAAAAGGCCAAAAGGGAACCATCCCGGTGAATTTTGGGGGAAGAGGAGGATGCTGGCAAACGTAAGGATGACCCGTTCCATAAGGGAAGTAAGAGGGAAGGAGTTGAAGGGCTTCGTGGGGAAACGTAACTACATAGAAAAATGCGGCTGTCTCTCACCTCCACCCCCAAGCAAAAAAAAAAACCCCGGAAAGTTATGCTTGACCTTCACCAGAAAATAAAGCGGAAGAGGAACCTCAACATCCCGGAATTGCTTTCCAGTGAAGGGGGTTGAGGTATTCAATGCTTAGGACTCCCATGTGATGGAAGGTTAGCACAGTGACCCTCAGCAACCCGTAGCCAGGGGGGGTGACGATTATAATGAATCCGAAGACATCCGGGAAGCACCCCACAGCCTACCCCTATCCAAAAACAACACAAAAAACCCCTCACTGGAACCGGAACTTTTAGGTCTCTCAACCAGGTGGGCCCGTTCCCGTTTACCCCTCATTTAAAAGGAAAGGAAAGAAGGGGCACCGCAAGCTTGAATTTACTGGGACGGTTGAGGAGTAGCCTATCTCTAGCCCTTCGCTATTCTCAAATTTCACCAGTTGATTTAGGCCCCGGTGGCTCAGTAGGGGATAGATTATTTGACACAGGCGAGGGATAACGGGTTACGCAGGAGGGGGCCATGAAAACATGTCCTGTTCACATTTGGGGGTTACCAAAGGCATCCCTCTTACCTTACTAGGGGAAAGAAAAAGAAAAAATGCGATTGGATACTAAGGGCTGGAACGGATTGTATCCTTTAAAAAACAAACACAAAAAAAAAACACCTCGTGGTAGTATGCCCTTAGGCAAGTGAGGACCGGAGAAAGGATCAGGGGAAACATTTGTCCCAACTGAAAAAAAAAAAAAGTTCGAATAAGTAGGCATCACTTGAATTTGGACCGGGACGAGAAGATCTAAAAAAGGGGGATTTTTTGTACTCGTGGTTTGGGTTCCCAGTCCTTAGCTAGGACAAGTCCCTACATGACTGGCCGCTGGGGTATCCAACTCCAAATCCCGGGGTTGAAATAAATGGTAAAAAAAAGATAGGTTGGGCTATTGCAACCTGTCCGTCTCAGTAGAAAGAAGCGGGAGCAGGGT
>Ga0179593_1256439_pt1 | contig 10111 bp, 11 predicted proteins | sample CZODoug2_1_08_16_FD_185931 | JGI IMG/M metagenome (GOLD analysis project Ga0179593, IMG submission 185931) | Vadose zone soil fungal communities from Angelo Coast Range Reserve, California, USA - CZODoug2_1_08_16fungal (PacBio error correction) | ecosystem: Environmental > Terrestrial > Soil >...
CCGCTCCCGTCTTAAACAAGTAATCCCGAGAGGTGGATTTAACTAAAAGCAACAGGGACGTGAGAGGGAAAGGGGGAACACCTGCGCTCGTTCGCCAGAAGCTGGGGAGGGTTTTCTACTTCTGGGGCGACATGCTGTCCACTCATTCAACAGTCCAAGTCGCAAGAAAAGAGGCAAAGGGCTGCCGCCCATGAAGCCGCGCTTTACCGAAAAGGTTAACCGCGCTGACCTGTAAAAGGTGAGCACTTTTCAGACGAATCTCGGCAGAGGTTGTCCAGGGGGTAAATCCATCGGTACTTGCGGAAGCTGCGATATGAGGGGGAAACGACGGCGAATGGTATAACCCCCGTCCAAAAAAGACGCGCTTCGGACCCGGTACATAGGGTCCGTCGGTTCGTCCGCGCAGGTTCACGTGCTCGTTGTGGTAAATTGGAAAGGGGGGCGATCTAAAAGAGGTGGGAAGGGCGGCCCAGCCTGCCACGGAAAAAAAGATAACCTGAAGTAGAAAAATTCCGAGGAGAGGGGGATGCTGTGCTGTTAACAAAAGAACGCGCAGGGCTGCCCGACGGCGGGCAGTGTGAACTGCTAGGGGAGTGGCGAGACCGGCGCAGGAATGCGCTGATCGAACAAAAGACGGAAAAGCGGCTCTTCACATCTAAGGTAAAGGAGGGGGAATTACACCCGACCAGCGTCCGCCGAGCCAATGGGCTTTCGTGTTAATCCCTGCGTGGGAGGGCCATAAACAGAGATAAAGTGCTAGAACGATACCTGGAAGGGGCGGCAAATTACCTGGGCCGAGAGTGCGCATTTCTTACAGAGGAAAAAGGGGTGAACAATGGTTTTTTTGCAATGATTTAAAATAGATGGGTTTAACAAGGGAGGATATTGAAGGGGTTTTGTGTTGGGGTATTTTATTGAAGGTTGGGGAATGGGGATGTTGAGTGTGGGTGGGTGGAGCAATTAGGTAATGGTTGGGTGTAGGGGGAAAATAGGGTTAGGCAGTATGGGGTGGCTGGGTGAGAGTTTGAGGTGGGAATGGGTTAGGTGTTGAAAAGTTGGTCGCTACACCCACGCCCACAAGCAGTACCGCCCCCACCATCCGAATACGAAACCGCCGTCCGAAAGATCCAAAACCGCCCATCCGGGATGGGTAGAGGTGGTTAATTGTGTCTGGGGAGTTGGTAGGCAAGGGGGGTAGGCAGGTATACTGTGAGATAAAGGTGCGGAAACGAGAGGGAGTGGGGGTTGGGGTGAGTTGTATGGGAGTGGGGCGGAGTTGTGAGTATAAATAGGAAATGCGGTTAGCGGATTGGGGGGTAAGGTGTGTCGGTGAGTCGTATGGATGGGGTTGGCTGGGGACGAAGATAAATGAGGTGGGATTGGGGGGGGATGCGGCTGGGGATGAGGGAGAGGAATGGAGGAGTTGGAGTGAATAAAGGGTTCTGTGGAGGGTATTGTTGTTAGTGGAGGTGTTTATTTTTTTATTTTGGTCTTTGGATGATTGTTTGGTTTGGTTTTTGGTTTTTTTTGTAGGATGTGGTTGGTTGTAGTTGAGTTGGAGGGGGATGAAAGGATTGGGAGGGTGGGGTTTACAGAAAGGTGAATGAAGCGAAAATATGGGATTAGGGGGACGGGGAGTTGTCATGGTTAGGTCAGCGGCTTGGTATTGGGATTGAGGGGTTGTGAGGTTGATGGCAAAAAGTATTCGGTGAATGTGGTAAAAAATGGAGAGGGATGAATGGGTTGGAGAGAACTAGAAGTGAATGAGTGAGGAGGGGATGGAGGCGTTTTGTTGGAAGTAGTTGTTTATTGGGGTTGAACGTGGGTCACAGGTGATTCTTTATAAGGGTTGGCCCTAAAGATGCAGGGGCCATCAGAAAAAGGGAAAGTGGAACACCTTCCTTGGGAACAAAGAATAGAAACTAGAACAACCCACCACCCGGGGTTGGAAAAAATGCTCGGCGGAGTATTCACCTTAATTTTGCCGCGTAATGAGGGTGCTTAAGAACCGGGAGAGGCTGTAACTCGAATAGGGAAAAAGACTGAAGAAAAATGGTTCAGGAAAAGAGAAAAAATCCGGACCGGGCCGCTTGGAAAAGAATGATGTATTGCTGACCGTTTTCTACTTTTGGCTGTGGTGCGGGGCAAAGAGGAGGGACAATGGCGTTCGAGAAAAAAGACACGTGGTTCAGGTGGCGGTGGTGAGCAGACGTTTCAAAGGCGACCTGAGGACAGTCGCTGGCTTTACCAACCCGTTTCTCGACAGGGTGACGTGTCAAGAGGGAACGAGACGTGGGGTACACGCTAAATTTCAGGGGAAACGTCAAGTTCATATACGGCCCTCAGAGGAGACAGGGGACTGTTCCAAATCTAAACTGCAGGACAAAATAATGAAGTCAGCTCAAAAGGGATGCGAGGCCCCCCAACACCTCGGGGATCTCCGTAGGCAAAAAGTCTTCCAAACAAAACGTGGAAGGTAATGCGAACTATGGGCTGGGCGCGCACGGCGAAGGGAGGAAGCTATCCAGTTGAGTGAGGGGGGGAGACTGAAGGGGCAGAACCCAAGGACGATATGGACACTCAATGATGCCCAACCCGTCTCACAGGGGAACTGATAAACTAATCCGCTAACTGCCTCATCGTAACGGATGCGCCAGGTGTGGAGCGGGTAAAGGGATTACTGTTCTCACTTGCCCTTTTTTAGTTAGGACTGGTCGAGGGCATTAAAAGGTTGGGAGTATAAAACGCGCCCAGCATTATTTTGTAAACGCGACCTCTGCGGGACAGGGGCAGTCGAGAGGCAAAAAAACCAAACACGGAGAGGAGAAGAAAGACTGCACCATACGTACGGAGGAGGGAGGACGGGAGGCCGAAAGGCAAGCACCTCCCTACAGGATTGTGATAAAGAGACAGGCTAACTATAATTGGGCAGATTATAAATAAAAGAGATTTGAATGGCGAATAACTTTTCAGTTTGGACGGGAGAACGATGAAGGACTCCGGGACAGCTTCGGAATGTTTTTGATAAAAAACTACGGCCCGGTCTTAGTAACGCCGTTAGGACACTGCAGCTGGAACACCGCCTACGGCAAAAGCGAGGCCCGTCGTAAAGAGACGCACTCTTGCAGAGAGAAAACCCATCACGGTAGACTAATGCATCTTGCAAGTAAAATCAGGTCGGAAAGGTGAGAGACAGCGTTATAATTCGACGGTAAAAAATGCTCGCGAGAAGGGAGGGAGAATTGCCCCGCATAGCTCTGGGGGTGGGGATACAACTTAGTAAACGATATGGGGGGAAACCTGGCCAGACGGATGTTGTTGGGCCAGAGTCAGAGATGGCGTCGCTTGTGGGAGAGGCGGCGGAAAAGGCACAGACCGCAACCTAATGTTTGCGGACTAAAAAAATTGTGAAAGATGGCAGGAAATCAAGAACGGCCATCTCGAATACAAACTTTAGATTCCATGAGAACGAATAGGGCGACACAGGGACGAAATAAAAAACCATTGTCCAGCTTCTAAAACCGGAAGGAGGAGCAAAAGACCCGTAAGAGCAACACGAACCGGAACGACTACCACCTGGATATCAGCGCCCAGCAACTGGCAAAGAAAAAATACCCCAGAGACAACCCGCCCCAGTTCAAAAAAAAGGGTCAAGGGATGGCCAACTGAAAGGAGAGCGCCAGACTTACCAAAAGCGTAATGAAGATCAAACCGGCTATTCGCGGTGAAAAAGCGCGGGAAAGGAACTAACCCCCCGCCGGAGGCAAAAGGAATTATACCGACACCCCACCTTGAACAATGTCTGGAGAAAACACTAGAGTAGGGGGATAAAACATCTCCGGCCCTGCAAACCCAACAAAACGTGACCAGTCCCAACGAACTTTATAACCTCCCACCGGCGGACCCCCGGTCGTTTAACGAAGCCCCCCCCAGGGAAGCGGAACACAAAAGGCTCGATCAGGGTGAAAGCCAAAGTCCCCACACCGCCCCAGCAGCTAAAAAGAACCAAACCTGGCCGGTGCAGCAGCGAGGAGGATCACCTCAAGTGAAAAAAGAGCAAGAGAGACCGCGAGGGAACAACCAGTAAAACACTGGCCAGGACGTGGAGATAACGAGGGTTTAAAAATGAGCGAGGGGAACACGCACGGCGCCTCCACTTCAAAAACAACAGGAAATCGCCCCGGTCATTTCCAAGCGAGTGGAAGAAAAGAGAGAAGACCCCACCACCCGGAAATTTACCCCGGGCGCTCAGCCCGCGATCAATAGGCAGGCAAAGGCCAGATCTTTCGGGAAGGGAAGGTTTAAGGAGAAAGAATGTCGTAGTACAGCGGGAGTACAAACCACGTACCACATCTATGCGTCGCACTCAACGAAGTCGGTTAATCATCACGTCACGCAAAGGTCTACGGGCACAAGAGAGGCGCGTTCGACTTTAATGGTGAGATTCGAATGTGGGGGATTCACTCAAAGGAAACTGTCCCTGGGGGCTATTTATCGGGTAAACTACAGGCAATTTGAGTCCGGAAGGAAGGTTCAAAAAGATCCCGACCTCTAGGACGGGCGCTACGCCGGAAGGGTAAACCAACTCAAGGGAAGGGGGGGACAGGGTCCTGCAGGGACCGCTCTGGAAACGACTGCTTTTGAAAAACTACGATGTTACTAAAACAGAGAATCAAACACAAAAAGAGGAGGAAATAAATGAGAGAGAAAAAAATTCTTAGACATGACCGCATTTAACGTTAGTAAAAAGAGTTGAGATAAGAGACCCCTTCCGACGTTATGCGGGGGGTTAGGATCAGGCGGAGAGATGAGAGGAGGGAAAAGCCATCTTCTGGATGCAAAGTCAGCGGGCATAAAAACTTCTTACACGGATACAACTCAGCCAAGTAGGAAGAAAGAAAAAGAGGTGTCAGAACTGGTAAAATATCCTTCCTAATCGTGACACGCGAAAGTAAAGGGGGGGATTAGGTCTGCAATATCACGGGGGAATTAAGGCGCTGGCCCGAATTGGGAGGGGGGCTCGATCATGATGTGACCCACTAAAAGCTCCGCGAAGGTACGGGGGACAAAACATAGACATAACCCTAAGGCGAACGGGACCCCTTAAAGTCTCTTGAGGGGGAAAAGATAACAACCCCACCGGAAAAAACCAGGACGGGAAGTCCTTCGAACAAGACGTAGAAAGCTTCACCCGCTGCTGCTGAGTCCCCACTTTCTGAACCCCACAGGGACAAGAATACGGCAAGAGACAACCAGAAAGTCGCCAAGGAACGACTCGTGACGGTTCTATCACGGATTTGGGCTATCAATCGTCAAGCCCAGAGTGAACACGGCTTGGGAGAATTTGAAGGTAGAGGAGGCTACGGCAGCTCCACCACGTCTAACAAACGGGGGAAGAACCCAAAAAGGAGTGCCGCGGGCTGTCACACGTTTTCAATTACGTCGCTCCGGTACGGAACCTTAACGGTGAAAAAAGAAAACAAATCGTCCTAAGGGGCGGGCGCGTTACCACAGGGGAACCCGGGGTGAAGAGAAACCCCTCGTATCCTCAGAAGAAGGGGAAAGTGGTGAGCGGGCTGACCTATAAGCGGCCAAGGGGAATCGGGAAAAGTGAAACAAAAAAACCAAAAACCAGCCTGGTTATCGAGCACGCACTCGTCCGTGACCGAAAAAAATAATCAAAGCTAAATTTGCCGGGGCCACCATACGGAAAGGGAAAACAGGATCTCTTCCGACACACCACACTGAGGGGGGGGAAAGGGGGGTAGGCCAAGTGTCTAAAAATGACTCAGAAGGAAAGGACGGAACTGCGCGAGGTGGTACACGTTGTTAAGCGGTGGGGGTCATCACCGTTCGGAAAGGAACGCTGTCGGAGAACTGTGTCAAGGGAGACCGCAAAAAACATCAGCGCACAGCCAGAGCAACTAAGGAGGGCTGCGCCGGTGGGATGACAACGTGGGGTAGATGGAAGGGAGAAGTAAATCGGAGAAGGTCCCAAGTGGTGGTTTTGGGTTAAGCCGCCCTGTTAACCCGGAGCCAAAGGAAGGATGCCACACCGCGACGCCTTTATGGGTGAGGAGTCAAGCAAGAAAACAAGCGTGAGACGACACGCCGAAAGGGGACGTCTGGGACAAGGAGCCACAACTGACCCTCGCCAAACAAAAGAAGGCCTGGCGAACCACCAAGCAACTAGAAAAAGGGGGATAGAAAAACCCCCTGTAAACTTGATCACGCCATGACCACCGCGGCGGGATGAAAAACCTTATGCCAGGGAGTCCGAAAGGGGGGGGAGGTCTCAGTGCACCTCAACGCAAGGGGGGACGCTAACACCACGTACCGACAGGGCCGCGACCCGAGTGGCGACCCAACCTCTTCTCCCTCGTGACATGCCGGGTCTTTTCACTGAGGCTCCGTCAAACTGGTCAACCCACCCCACCACGCTTCACCACGAACGAAACCGAAACACCACCTGAACCCGCCACACCCGTTTACACCACCACCGCACAAAACAACACCACCCCCTTCTCAAAAAAGCGGAGGGATACCCAACTTAAGAGGACGCCTCATCACCACCACGCGCGACAAAAAGCCTAAGTCCAAATCCCCCCTCGTGTACAGACCCTGCACGGAGGAACGCACCGGCGCCCACCTCGGGGCCTCGTAAGTCAATAAAGGATCCCATAGCTTCAGAAAAATGACATACAAACCGGTATCCACCCACCAGAGAGTCGTGCACACCGGCGGAGAATCCTCCCATGTTATATACACAGCGCAGCCGCCCCCGACACCCCGACCGACCCCAGCGAGAGGGATCAGATCTCACCTCGAAAAAAAAAAAACAACTAGAGGACTAGAAAAGAGGCATAACTTCCACAAAGGAATGGGCTCCCTACCCCCGTACAAGTGCGCCTGAAGGCCCCTAGGGAATGCCCCAACCCTACACCCAGTAGGTGATAAACGACAAAAACAGCTCCGCGGGACGGGCCTTCACGCAAGTACGGCGAAAGGTGAACAGCAACCACCGGACAAACCGACCGTTCAAAGAGAAGAGAATCCAGAAGGCAGGAGCCGCAACGCGGGCTAAAACAATGAACAGGAACCCCCCTAGAGAATACACCGGCCCAAGCGCAGTCTGAAACCAAGCTAAAATCTGCCACACCACGCCAAAAGTCCAGCGATAGCCCACCTTCCCAGCTGACTCAAAAGCAACCCACAGCCGGAGACGCACCCCTTACAACCAAAACTCCTCCCCAGGCCACAGAGAACACGACCAAATGGCAAGAGGGGGTAACGAAAAGAACCCGAAACCAGGTCAGGGCTTCAGAATCCACAAGGGATCTCTGCGTCTACTCCCGGGATCACGAACAATAGCCCAGGAAACGCGGAGGGGGAACAAAAAAAAAACAAAACTCCCCTCTAAACCGGCGGATCTTCACCCGTCTATCCGGAAACCGAAACCAGGGTGCCCCCTGCTAGAAAAGACCAGGCGTCAGGAAGTCCAAAGAATCAGGGGCGGTCAACGACGTTGACCCAACTGCCACAAATCCCGGAGTTCTGTATACACTGGACTCACGCGAAGGCTCACAAGGCGTTGAGAAAAGATGACGTAAAGAAACGCCACATCCGGAACCCCCGTGCCGATCCCTGTACCTGAATTGTCCAGAAACCAACCCCAAAGAAGAACAGATAACCGGGCTCGGAACTCAAGAGAGGGCCATCTTCCCGTCGGAACTTGAGTTCGAAAGGAAATTTGAATAAAAAGGGAGGTCAAGCAGGCTTGCCGAGAGGAACCGACATCCGGCGCGGCACCGAAAGGAATACGACCTCAAGAAAGTGAGTCTATACAAGCAGAACCAACGTGCAAACGAGGCCTCTAGGTCCAAAGAGAAAAGGACGTTGACCCCCCCGCCCCCCCATCACGGTCGCCGAACCGTACCCCCGCTTAATGACAAGACCAAACCCCCGGCTGGCTCTCATGCCGGAAAGATGGAAAATAACCTTAGCAAGCCCATGAATCGTAGCCACTGTCGGCCGCCGGCATCCACAGTGCAGGGAGGATCCAACCGGCCGAGCAACCGCCCACGGTCAACCCAATCGCAGAAAAAATTCAACCGCCACCACCACCGAACCCCGACCAGGCCGGAAACGCTTTAGTGGGGAATGTCCCCCGAAGAAACCCCGTAAAGCGAACAGCTGACTAGACCAGCGGCCACTTCCGTTACCAGAAAAAGGGCTATGTCCTAGGACCCGCCGCAAAAACACTCAAGGAGAAAAAAATCGAGCGAGAGCTCAAAAAAAAAGCTACAGGAGACCAAACTTGCCGGAGAAAGGGAGTCGTCGTTGAATGTAGGTCAGCTGGGCCCGCCTTCCCACGTATTAATAGCAAAAACCGTTGAAAGACGGAGGTACAAACAGCTACACGCCCACAAACCGCAGGTACACCCCGGGGGAAAAGAGAACTCCACGTCCTACGCTCAACACGAATACGGCCACAGCGCGACCTTAGGGAAGCACATCAAGAGCGATCTGGTCCTGTGACCCAGATACAAAACCAACCCCCCCACGGGAAATCCTACCCACCTCCACTTAGCCGGGAAAACCACCCACTCCCGCACCAAGTCACACCGAGCCGGACAAGAGGAGCCGCGCGCTCAAAGGCACGGAAGCAACCGCGGCAGTGGTGTCGGGATAAGTCGAGCGCCCCTCGGGGAAAAACGCCTGAGGCGCGAGTACTCCGCTTCGAGAGGAAAGCGCCGAACCCGCCCGCCGGCGGCAACGAAGAAATAGAAGCAGTCACACTACGTCTGATGTTCAGAGTGAGCAGATGTGGTAAAGAATAGGAATTCCTGTCTAAAAGAATACTTGCGGTCAGAAATCAAAAACCCACTGGCAGAGGGGGAAAATAGAAAGCCCGCGTCGTAGACAGGAACCGCATTCTTAAACAAATTTATAAACAGACAAAAATCCCAACGTTAGCGGGTATTGGGGATACGGCGAAAGAAAGGGATCAGGGGCTTGGGGGGGCACCGGGACGCGGAATAAACAATCCCGAAAAAAAGGTCGCCCCCCACCCACTTCTTAAACGACAAATCGCAAAGAGAGCCGACCAAGGTGAACCGGGTCACATTCCAGGAGACGCGACGCCAACAGCGGTCAGAAAACGCAAGGAATTGGGAAGGAGCGCTCGTTACAAGGGGGAAATACTTAGAAGAGACCACGCCCGCCTCTGCTATGACAGCGCGAGAAACATACCCGCCCCCCCGAAACCCAGTCTCAGCCCCTGCACTGATGGCATGCCGTTCCGGGGAACAAAACGCCTTATAACCCACCCCCCACCCACCACAACCCAAACCAACAAGGCATCAACCCGTTTCTGCAACCCTCGGCAACAAAACGCGCAACAGCCGTGCCTACCAAAAGAGAAACGAACTCCGGACAAGAAACAGCCTCCCATTCCAAAGCTGAAAATCAGACCTCATCACGTTGCCAGCATCCATGCGCCTCATCACCTCTCCCGACCGGCCGTGTTCTCACGAACGAGAGGTATGGTCAAAGCGACGAAAGAAAAGACCATGGATGAAAAAGCACAACCTGTGGTGCTGGGATAGGGAAAAGCTCAGTTCCCTTGAAGGAACCCTTAACCGGGGGCAATCAAAATTCGAACATGGGGAGGCAAGATGAACTGTGCAGGCCAGATGGCGCTACAGAAAAAAACCTCTATCTCTTCTGCCGGAACGACTAAATGGGAATGGCCACGACCGTTTGGAATACTCGACAGGTGGCATACGGTCCAGAATACGCACCAGGGTGATCTGGTGGGAAAGGGACGCTTTGGAAGAGACGTAAAGGAGAACGGATTTGCCTTTGCCTAACTATTATGTTCTGACAAGACGGGGGCCTGGGACAGTACCGGGAATCGACGACGGAAAAGGTCGCCAGGCCCCTGTCAAAAAAAAGCAGGGGGACCCTGTGTCCCAGTCCTTCCGCCATCCAAGTGCCGACCAACACGAGGCCCCAAACGCTCTCTAACGGGTGCGAAAACAGAAACAGGGCGCCGCTGGCGAACGCGAAACCTACCTTGAAGATGGCAGAGAAGCTTCTGAAGTCCTCA
>Ga0179593_1258651_pt1 | contig 10111 bp, 10 predicted proteins | sample CZODoug2_1_08_16_FD_185931 | JGI IMG/M metagenome (GOLD analysis project Ga0179593, IMG submission 185931) | Vadose zone soil fungal communities from Angelo Coast Range Reserve, California, USA - CZODoug2_1_08_16fungal (PacBio error correction) | ecosystem: Environmental > Terrestrial > Soil >...
TCTGTAAAAAATAAGTTGGAAGGGGAAAGAAGGTGAAGGTGGAAGGGGGTAAAAAGGAAGGAGATGAGGCGACGACAAAAAGTGGCTCGCGCCACTAGGGGAAAAAGTGGGGGGAAAGTCAGCCGACAACAATTACAAGCTACTACTGATCCAGCCGCCTGACCACATGATCTTCAATGCGAACGTGGTTTGTCCAGACGGGCCGAAAAGTAGGCTGAAAGGATAAAGGCGCTAGTTAGCATGACATTAGAGAGGGGAGGAAGAAAGTTCGTGAGGGAGCATCAAGTTCCTCCTCTTCGTCAAGGTCATTAAAAGGTCCGGTGACACAGAAAGGGTGGCGAGGTAGAGCCGCAAAGGGAGACGGAGTGTTTAAGGGAGAGAAGCCAAGAAGGGCAAGGGCCCTCCCGAAGGGATAATGACTGAGCAAGGGGGACCGAAAACCGACGGAAAACACAATACTGCCCAACGGGACATTAGTCAGAGGAGGACGAAAACTGGAACAGAGGTAATGCCGCCATGGGAAGAAGGAGGTTTCCCGGAGCTTGGAAAAGGAAAGGCGGGTCGTGGGGGGTGACCCTGGTTGGAAAAGGAAAGAATTCCGGAACAGGAGAAGGAACTAACGAAATCTTCGGTAGGTCATTACCAAGACAAACAAATCACCTGAACTAAAGTCTTGCAGAACGGGCTTTTCAGAAAGACGGGGGGTGGCGCTTATTCGATAGTCCTTCACGCTGCCAGTCTCTTGTGCAAAGTGCTCCAAGTCTTAAAGCGGTGGTCGTCGATTCGCAGGGAAAAATAAATGGGTCAGCCATCGAATCATGGGAAAAGTCGCCTGAGGACAAGGGGGCGTCAGGATTCGCCGAAAGAAACCAGCAGGAGGAAAAAAGCTGCCGTCCCGTTCGGATCAAAATCGAGGCCAAAACTCGCCGATTGGGAAAAAAAGACACCAGGAGACCGCCCCCTTGAAGGGGGTTGGCTGAGAAAATCACAGACGCTCCTCTTGTTTACTAGGAGCTAGCTGGAGATATTCGGGAAGCAAATGAGTCAAACGAAAGGCAAAACGGTAAATCCCGCAAAACAAAATCGCTCCATTCAAGACGGTAGGCAAAAAAAACGTAACATTTGGGGAGAAGCAAAGAAAAAGCGACTCAACGTCGACATCTTATCGAACGCAAAAAGGTGGGGAAAAGTGGAAGCCTACGATTCTGAGGGGAAAGGGGTTCATGGGATACCGGGGAAAACGTGGCTTGGAGCGGGTCCCAGAAAAAAAAACACCCCATAAGGGAAAAGATCACCCAGAGCGCTACTTGTAGTATCTCCAACAAAATAGGAGAGAAAGTCTAATCCGCAAAAGAGTGGACCAGCGGAAAAGCACCCAAAAAAAACTGATCATGAAAGAAAGGAGAAGGCGCTCAGTTTGAGAAAGGGGGAAACCCTTGGGGAACGCTAACACAAGAAAGAAGGTCAAAAAGAATGGAAGACTGAAATCCGAAAAAGGGTACACAGAACCTGCTAGGGAAAAAAAAAACAAACATAACAGCCTTCTGAAACCCAGGGTGAAGGTATCCTTTTCGTATTTGGGGTGAGAAGAAGAAGAGAGTAATTGAAAGAGGGTGCCGTCAATCCCGACGCGTGGTCGAATCGGCTTGAAAACGAAACGTGGAAACGGGGAGGCCCTAACGAGCCGTGGTAATCAAGGGAAAGGACTACGAGAAAGACTCGCTTCATCAGAGAGGGTTAGACAGAAGAGGAAAACCCAGAGAGCGCGGAGTAGCAGAATGCCTGCCGGGAGGCGAAGCACCGCATACCACGGCATCTCAAGGCGCGCTCCAGAGTCAAAGATTAAGAAAAAGGAGGGGAGAAGGGAGCACAGTAAAAAGCGAAGCGGCGATCAGTCAAGGGAAACTTAAATGTTGTGACTTTGACGCAAAAAAAAGACATAGACGCTTTTTTGCAGCATTTATCCGTATGAAAAAAACCGACCTCAGGAGGAGGAACGGCGACGTGGGGGCTACTCAGGCCGCCGCCCGCAGGCAGACAAAAACTGTGGAAAAAATCCAAAATAATGGGGACAGACACATGGAAAATTCTCGGCAATTCGGGGCTCAGCCCCCAAAAAAATTAAAGGAGCACTGGTTGTTGAAGGAGGCGCTGCTAACGACCGGTTCGAGGAAGAGAGAAAAAAATTGGAGCTGTTGTTGAAAAGCCGAAGTCCGAGGGGGGTTGGGGTTCGGGCGGGGGCTGGGAAGGGGATAAACTGAAATAAGCAGATCAAGACAGAAAGCAAGGCGGCGGGGAAAGCTAACATCAGGCTATAAAAAAGTGAATGTGAAGTGAAAAGGAGCTATCGAGACATCGGCGTCAAAGCCATTTGGGGCAGGAAAGAAATGAAGGGAGGGGGGGTGAATGGCCAAGAAGAGGGACAACAAGGGTCAAATGGATATGGGAAAACAGTTAACGTTCAAAAAATACGGAAATAAAAGCAAAGGAGGGAGGAAAAGAGAGAGAGAAGGAGGGGACCGACTGTCTTCGACAACCCGCACGAACTGTTGAAAGAGAAGTGTAGAACTTGGGGAACGCTGTCTTGAAGGGAAACCGACGAAAAGAGTTGCCGTGAAAACCCAAATGGTGCTTTGCCCGGGGGATTAACGGCTCCCGAAAGGAAAAAGCGGCAAGAAAGAAGCGGCAGGATAGATCGATGTAGGAGGAAGTTCATAAGTAGGACCGCTTTGTGCCGGGCAGTGATCTGCGGACGTCCAGGTTTCAGCAGCCACATGGGGGATGCCCAAAAAAAATCGGACTCGGGGGGGACAACACACCGGGGGAGCTTCATGAGTCGGTCCATGATAAAAGGGAGGCGAAAAAAGGGCATCCAAGCGCGAAATAACAAAATAACCGAGCACTAGAAAAATGGGAGGGCGAAGATTCATTCATGGAAATTAGAGATTCACATGGAATGTGGGGGAAACAGTTGGATCCTGGGACCAGCTTTGATTGGCTGATGGCAGGGGGATACAGAGATCAGCAAGCGCCGGAGGAGGGTTGTCAAGTATAAACTGAGAAAAAAAGCCTTCTAGAGGTTTTTAAAGAGTAAAAAATAATCAACCGGAAAGTTCGGGACGTATAAGCAATCAGAGTTACCCAGAAGCGAAGGGATCAAGAAAAAAAAAAAGAGAGGGTGATTAATTGACGGAGGTGAGCTGACATCTATTGTGAAGACTGGGGAAGATTGGTCAGCTCCAGGGAAGGCATAGAGGAGAAAAGAGTGGGGGGAATATAATGAACAAAATATAGCGGGCGATCCCTGCCTTGTACCCGTAGACTCAAGCGAGCCGAGCCCTTTGCGCAGGGGGGTCGCGCTGAAAAGTAGTAATTAGAATAACCACTAGTAGAACCGATGTGAACTATAGACCTAAGGAAATGAGTATGTGCTGCTCACCCAAGAGGAACACGTGCTCACACGGCCCTGGGCAAGCCTTAACGGGAGGTCATGTTCGTTTGTGGGGGGGGTGGATTTGCAGAAGAGGGACAGGGGAACTAAACTTATTTCAAACCATATGGATACTTCGGGAGAAAGATTTGTATTGGGTGCGAGCACTGTGGAGACAAATGGCTTGGGATAAGTCCCGAAATACAAGGCAAGAGAAGTGGGTTCGGCCTTAGCAGGGCACGGCGGAGCAAGTGGAAAATGGACCAACCATTCTGAAAGAGGTCTCGTCAAAAAGGGAAGTGTCGGGGAGATACGCAAGTTATGATGGGAGGGAATCCCGTGAAAAGAAGTGGGATCGTTGGGGGGGTATACAGGCAACAAGCAAAGGTTGACGGCAAGATGTCAAGAAGAACAGAATCGATTGACCAGACGGCCGGTAGAACCAAAACAGGGCTTATGAACAGGGGGCGGAGGACATTGACTTTCAATGGCGGCGGATCAAGTGGAAGGTTTGGGAGGGGGCTGACAAAAGGGAGAATTTGGAGCGGGCAGCCGGGGTTAATAATAGGGGGATTTTTGACTCAATGTAGGATCAAGCAGACACCAAAGCTTTCTAAAAGACAATGATAAGAAGGACGAGCCAGAAACAAAAAAGAGGGGAAAATTGGCTTCAAGGGAGAGTGGTCGTTGGCAGAGCGTGATCAAAGAGATTTGCTAACGAAGAGGGAAAGGAGCAAATTGTCCGGAATTGTGGCACCGGTTGTGGTGGAGTTGGCGGGAAAAAGAAACGGGGGCAACAGTCATAAAAAAATCTTGCCATTACCGAGGAGGAAAAAAACGGGCATCGGAAAATCTCTGAGGAGGGAAAGAGGGGTTCACAATAGCTTGGTGACCCAGAGTGAACGGCAAGAATGTTATAAAGGAAATCTCTGACAAAAAGAAAGGGGCGCAAGAAAGAAGTTCCTTGATTTGGAATTGGCTTGAGAGCAAGACAGAATTTCCCATTGGGGGGGCTTAGAAACGGGGATTAAGTAAGCCTGGGTTTTAAACACCGGGACAAACAAAGACCACTCCCGACTTTGAGAAAGAGCTCCGGGAACAAAAAAAATGTGGCGGACAGCAAGATTGTTTAAAATTCGCCAAGGAACGACTACACAAAGGTAGGGTGTGACGGGTCGCGGGGGGTAAAAACCCCGGGCTAAAAAGAAATTAATCAATGAGGGAGGGGTCCCTAAGGATGGATTATTCTTACAATACCGAACTTGAAAAAAAAAAGGTAGGGGGCAACCTTAACCCGGGCTAAAATAAACAGCGGAGGAGGGATGCTAATCCCTGAGTGAAAAAGTTTAGCGACTCTCTCTTATACTAAAAAAGCAGGTAAGCAGAGTGAACGTCAGAAGAAAAAAAAGAGGTAACGGAGAAGGAGGAAAATCGGGACCAAATATTCAAGATCAGGTGGAGAAGCTGGCTAGGAAAAAAGTCCGGAAAGGGTGCGGCTGAAAACTTAAGGGGGGGACGACCGATGAGCCCCCGGGGGACCCACGAGCGTTCGAGCATTACCCTGGAAAAGAGGATACCCATTACCTTAAAAAGAACGGTTGACACAACAATGGCAGCGAGAAAAAACAACCAACGAGAGAAAAGGTAAAAAAGAGAGAGATCTTTTCATGGGGAAAGTTGAAAAAAAAAAAGGGTTTAAGGGGAAGGGTGATAAAAACAAGGGCTAGATGCGGAAAAAAAGGGGGGGCTCGTCTCCGACTATTAATGTACACGAGTCTCAAACCAACTGCGGCGCAGGAAACTGAAAAGAAGGCGACAGAGCATCTACAAGAAAAGGTTTGTCCGAAGAAAGGTCAAGAGACGGTTAAAAGGAATGACAGATAACGGGAAAAAAAAACGGGGTGAGCTAACGAAAGTTAAGTGGGCATTAAAAGTTCCTCAAGAGGAGTTTGTGTTGAGCGGGAAATAAAGGGGGGGGCCGCAAAATCGAAGTTGATAATAATCTCAAGGGGACGTCAAAGCAAGAAAGGGATTAATGCCTGAGCCCTGGGGTTGGTAAAACGGAAAAACTAAAGCACCCAACGGGGCAGGGCTTAAGGGCCAGACGTGGGAGACCGACAGGGGCAGAAACTTCGTCAAGGGTCCGCTAAGGGGAGAAAGGCAGGGGGAGGGTTTCGGGGTGGGGGTATGGAAGCGGTGGGAAAGAACAGGGGCCCTTTAAGAAAGAAAATAATGTCTAACTAAGCGAAATGCTTGTACCAGACAATCCTCCTAACGAGAATGTCTTGAAAGTCGGCCTAGTCAGGACTGCTTCTTAGGGAGATTCGTCTGGCCGTTTCACGCTATTCCAATGTTGGAAACAGAAGGGATATGAGATTCTAGTAACGTGGTTCACATAAGGGCTCATGAAGAGGCCTGTGGTTGTGAGGGAAAAGGGGCAGAGGATGCGCCGCAAGAAACACCCTCAGGTTAGCAAGATGACCAGGAACTTCAAAATTGATCAAACGAGATCAAAAAGACCGGGCATGGGGGCACAACTCCATCTACCAAGACAGAAAGAAGTTGGCCGATAAAGCAGAAGCTTGGGGAAGAGTACAGCATCGCTTGGGCGATTCGGGCGCATAAAATATACAAAAAGAGGAAAATTAACTCAAAAAAAAGGAAAGAGATCCTGAAGCTTCAAAAAAATACAGTGGGAAGCGCCAAGCAAGGGAAAGCTCACGTCCAGCACGTTAAGCAAAAGTTGGCTAAAGGAAGGGCAAGCCTAGAGGGATACGATATTGTTTTCATAGTGGGATAAGAAAGGGCGTGCGCGGTCAAAACAGACAAGCCCGGTACACGGGATTAAAAATAATCGATCCTTCAAGGGGGGAAGAGACTCAATACACCGTTGGGCTCAGAGAGAATCGGGGAAGAGAAAAGACGGGTTGGTACGAGAAAAAGGAGGCACAGGTTCCAAAACTGATAAAAAAGGAGGGGAAAAAGGACTGAATGATAACAGCCCTTTGGAGGTAGTAGTGAACTAGCAACGCGCCACGGGGGGAGAAGGGGGACCGAAAATCGAAGGGAAGAAGGGTAGTAACTAACGCAGGAAAGAAAAACAACTAACATGAAACAAAAAGGCAAACATGGAGTCCGGGGGGAGACGGGGATAAGAGGTTGACGTATATATCATATAGATATGAAAGACTTTCATGAATGCATAGATCAAAGAGTCTAGAATATACGGGGGGGGGGGGAGGGGGGGGGGAAAAAGGGGGGCTTGGAAGAGCGCAACAAAATAACTTGAGCGAGGAGGGAATCAGGCCTAACAAGGGGAATTACAATAAGACGACTTATTTCATTAGATATTGAGAAATCTAACTCTTCACCCACAAAAGCGCGGTAGCCGAGACAGGTGGAACTAAAAAAACTTTAAAACACAAGGCCTCGCAAAGAGGCGCTCAGAAAAAAAAAGCAAAATCCAACGCTTAGGGTAGAAAGGAGGGCTTGAGGGTATCGAGAAGAAAACTCCAAAAAAGGATTGCGTATCTAACCTTCTTAATAGAAAATGGTTGAGCGCGGATTGACGAGAAAATAGAACGGCTGTGAAAAAAATTGGGCTGACACTACCACTCAGATCGGATCGGAAAACAGTGACGTGTCCCCGGAACCTCCTCAACTCACACTCTGGTCCGAGAAAAACCAAACGTTAAACATAAAAAAAAAAGGGACTAGAGAAAACTTGATAATAAGAGAGCCATTGGAAGACACAAAAAAAATTAGTCGCGGCTGGGGACTTAGCGGGGGATGACTACGCCGCGCGGGCCGTGCTCAGAAAAAGGGGACGTTTTTGTACAGCCGAGTAACAGCTTGGTGCTGGGAAGGGCTGAAGGGGCTAACCTGGCAGAGAGCAGAGCAATGAAAGAAGGCCAGGAAAGTCGGCGGGACGGATGTAAAAAGATACCTTATATAATCAAAACGGATGGGAAGGGAAGAAAGGAGGCGGGCAGCGAGCTGGGCATAAGTCAAAACAGGAGACTCATCGGGGCAGGGTTCCAGAAAAAAGGGGCCAGCCAGGGGTCTCGTCTGGAACAGTTTTCGCATGGACGTGGATCGAAAAAAGTCGGTCGCAAAGACCCAAAACAAATGAGGAGGAAAAAAGGAAAACCGGAGTGTCCGTGACGAGCATGGCCAGCGAAACTGTCCTGGAACCTTGCAGGACGGTGAGAGGGAACCTGGCCGAAAAGGCATGGTGAAAACAAATTGCTTTGAAGCAGATGGTCCGACAGCTCCCGCGAACGATGCAGACACATGCATAAGGAGATGGAAACGAAATGGTAAAAGGTTTTATAGTCGGGCAGCTTTGGAAAGAATTGATGAAGGCTGAGGAGAAGGGGTTAAGGGAAGACAAAATTGTATGAAAGCCAAACCGTCGTAACTCAGAACAACACCGATCTTAAGGATGGATCAGAGAAGTACCTAAACTCCGAGGAAGAAGGGAAAGGGTAACAGAACTTGGGAAACTTGTGGCTAAAAAAGAAGATGTAGAGAAAGATGGTCATCACTTCAAGTAGGATGGGGAAACAGGGGGGGACCTTCCTGGCCCAGAGTGTTGGGGGAGGGCGGGAGGGCAACTTCTTATTAGATCAGAGAATGAGGGGAGGGAATTGGCACTACGGGATACAAGAGCAAAAAAAAGAGATTAGTTTTGAATATTTCCCCCCCAAAAAGCAAGCGATATTGCACAGTTGAGGGATGAGGAGTTCAAATCCTCAGGCGGAGGTAGAAAAGGGTCCGTTGGATCACTGGTATAATAGGAAACGCAAGCAAGGAGAGAAGGTAAGCGGGCAAGAAGTCGAGGGGCATAGAATCGCTAACCGATCTAGGTGGGTGAAAGGGGACTAATATCAGGAAAAATTGAAAGAAACTCCCATTGCAATCGCGAAAGCAGGGTGCTCCGTTTAGCAAGGGGGGGGGGCGCGCGGCCAAGCCATCTTAAGAGACCACGCTGCAATCTGGACGATGAGCGAACGACAAATTATTCATGAAGATCACCACACAAATCCGGGCCATCGCTCCACGAATCGAACCGTAGCAGGAACTGCTGGGTAATGTAATGTGTGGGTGGGGGGCCGGCTGACTAGCAGGGAGTTCTGGTTACTAAAGCTTTAGAGAAAATTCTGATTTTTCGGGATGCTCGGTAGCAAGGTTAGGGTGGGTGAAGATCACTTTAGCCAAAGGGAAAACCAATGAGAACCATTTGTTCGGTCTCAGGAAACCGGGTGCTGGAGGAAGGGGGGCCGCCCACCAGCTTTGTCCGCCGAAAGGGGGGAGAGGAACCGTAACATGGGTCGGAGATAGAAAAGGGATGATCATATTAGTGAACCCGAAATCGATGGTAGAGGGGGGGGCTGTGGCGAAAGAGGTTAAAAAAAAAGAGAACTATGACAATGTCCGGACATCCAGATCGAGAATGACCATCCGCTTTAGCCAACCTGGACGGATTGGGCAGGGAGGAGAAAGGGGGAGTGACTTGCGGAGATCAACTGTGTAATTGGAAAGAAAGGGGAAGAGAAAGCGATTCGCAGCTTAGTTCCTCGTGAATAGCGGCGTTTGACTCATAGGATTATGACAACAGAAGAGCCCAATCACCGAAAAGAGGAAGTGATCTTAGTCATATAATCGGCAAAGAAAGGGGTTGAAATGAGGGGGGGCAAAAAACAGGAGCGGGGGGAATAAGAGTATAAAGGAAAATGCAGAAAAATGGTCAGAACCGGACGGTGGGGGTCTTTTCTAGAAAAAGGGGAAAACAGGTACGCTGTAAACCATTGAAGCAGGACGAACCTGGAGGCGGAAAGAGAAACTAAAAGCTCTGGCGAGATTGAACAGTGGCAAAAAGGAACTGCGAGCGTGGAAAATCCAAGAATGATCCTGAAAAGGCCGTATGAAGAGGGGAAGAAATATTTGGGTGAAGGGGGGGGAAGTGGGTGAGTTGTCTTGGCAAGACTATTTCAAAGAGTCGGGCCTGTATCCCGAGGAGTAAGACTAAAACAGGGGTTTTGAAAAAAAAAACACCACCACGAAACCAGGAAAGCCTTTTCGAAGAAGGACTAGAGAAGAAAAGGGGAGAATGAGGAATGGCGGCAGGAAAAATTGGACAAATTAACGAACTAAGGAGCCCCTGGGCCGAGTTTGGACGTAGGAACGGGGTGTAAAACCCCGGCGGGATGAGTGGAATATCCCTAGGGGGTGGGACCGTCAAGACGAGGAACGGAAAGTAAACAATAGGGCTCAGACTGGGCAAGTGGTTGGTTCATAAACATCAAACAAGGGGGAGAATTACCTGACAAAGTCAAGAGAGGAAAAGGAAAGTGAAAAAAATCCTGGAAAGGAATGGTCGCGAATCTCTCTTCAGTCCCTCAACCCAAACCCACCGGAGAAAGGGGAGGATGGATCTCATATAGAACCCGTTCTGGAGACAAAAAGCAAATATTGGGAAATTGAAGATCAGGTGGAAGAGTACGCAAGGGAGGATCAGTAAGTCCTGCCGAACGAAGGGTTTAGGCTGAACTAAGACTTGTAAAAACGATTAAGGTAAAAGAAGGAAAAACCCACGTGTAAATGGGAGAACTATAAAGATTAAGGACCATTTAACCTTACAAAATTTGTGGCACAACTTACAAATGAAGCTCAAACAGG
>Ga0179593_1342313_pt1 | contig 10111 bp, 13 predicted proteins | sample CZODoug2_1_08_16_FD_185931 | JGI IMG/M metagenome (GOLD analysis project Ga0179593, IMG submission 185931) | Vadose zone soil fungal communities from Angelo Coast Range Reserve, California, USA - CZODoug2_1_08_16fungal (PacBio error correction) | ecosystem: Environmental > Terrestrial > Soil >...
AAAAAAAAAAAAAATCTAAAAAAGAACAAGGTGGGCGCACAAAAGGGACTTAGAACGGCACCGCGGCCGGGGCAAAGCAAATTGGAAACAAATCAAACCAACGTAAACCCCCTTCAGGCGGCCTGAAAGGTTTTGTTTACCTAGAATCAAACCAGTCCTTGGCCAAAGCCGCGTGGACCACACCAGAGAGGGCCGGACTCGAAGGAAGGAAAAAACTGGGATCAACGTTAAACCTCGGACAGGTCCAATCTCGCGAATCAAGAGGTATATAAAAAGATCGGAAGGCGAGCAGCGGAGAAGCACCAAAAACGAAGGACACCTCCTTAAAAGAAACCCGTGGAACAACGCTCACTAACAAAGCAAAAAAAAAATACCAAAGATTGCCCTGATCTGACTCCTCTGTGGGGGGGGGGGGGAGGAAAAAAGGGGGTAAAACGTCGCTAGGGCACAAATTAAAAAGTAGAAAAGCAGCAAAAGCAGGGTCCAGCAAAGGGGAGGAAGGTTAGCACCGACCGGAAGGAAAAGAAAACAATCAGGTCAAAACAATGAGGACCTCAAAAAAAAAAACAGACATCACAGACAGGGAGACGGACCCAAACCGACAACACTGGGAGATGGTAGAGAAGGGGGAAGTGAACAAGGAAAAAAACATGTTGGACGCCGCAAAGAAAGAAACTTCAGCTCGTTCGATGGCACGAAAAAAGGGCACATGAGTTCCAAGGGGGGGAAGACCCTGTAACAGAAAAACCCAGACAAGTGGGGAAAAAAACATAAGAAGAGGTAACGGTATAAGAAACAGGACTCACAGGAGAAGTATGTTGGTTTAGAGAGAGGAAAAAAAAGGGGGACTCATGGGATGGTTGGGACTAAAAACCTAACCGCGAAGGAGACAGTCAAGAAGTAGAGTCGAGATCGTGAAAAACACACCAAAGTCAATAAGTGTCCGAATGGCCTGGCAGTAAAAGGGAGATAAGGTAAGACCGATCAAAAAAGAAAAAGAAGCACCTGGGCAAAGAACTACTGGTGTTCTGAAAAAGGAAGTGTCACGGGACGATAAGCAAAGAGAGGTTAAGAGGAGGAACTTTGCCGGAAAAGGAAAAGGGAAGCGGTCAGGGCCGAAAAGAGAATAACACTCGCGGGGTAGTCAAAATGGCGGGAGAAAAAAATCGGGCAGAAAGAATGAAAAGGGGAGACAAAGGTACTTTCAAAAGAAGCCTGTCGCCGCCTTTGAAAGGAAGGAAGAGTACGCGGTAAAAAAAAAAAAAAAGGGAAGAGGAGAACCTCGGAGGAGAACGGAAAAAGAAAAAAAAGGGAGGAAAAGTGCAAAAAGAGCAGTTTGCCGACGGAAGGAAAACTATGATCCAGAGGAGGAAAGAAAATAGAGATACTGGCGCAGATCAAAAGAAAAAAGGGCCTCCCCTTCAAAAAAGTATCTGCAGGGTCAGACAGGGGAGTCCACATGCGGGGCCAAGACCGAAAAGAAAAGGAGGTACGGAAATAAACACCGGGGGGGAATGAACCTAGAAGCTCAGGCAGAAGAAAGGGAAGGAAAAAAATAGAACGGCTGAGAAGCGATGTTCGGAAAGCTGGGGAGAAACCTCGAAAAAGAAAGGGTGAGGAAAATTCAAGGGAAGGGGCCATATCAATAAGAGAGAAAGAAAAAAAGCCGTGTTAAGTCAGTGGCATCCGAAGGAGGTGGGAGGACAAGGTAGGCCGGGCAATTCCGGGAGGCGGATACGGAAAGATAAAGGCAAAAAGTCAGTAAAGTCAATACTGGGTCGGAAAAAAGAAAAATAAACTGGGGGGAAATCAAACGAAGGAGTGTAACCAAGGAAGGCCAATGCCGTCGATGTGCAAGTGATGAAAAAAAAAACCTACAAAACGTTACATAAAGCGGGAAATACGTAAATGGCGACAAGGTGGCAAAGACAACACAACATAAAACAAAAAAAAAGGGAGGGGGGAGTGCGGATCCTTGAGGCTGCTACCCGCTCGAAAAAAAAATGAACGAAATAGGATTGACTGACGGGTGAGGAAAGGGACTCTAGACCCGGAAAAAGGAGAAGACACTTGGCAATGAATTCGAAAGACCGGGACAACAAAAGGAGGGGAAGAGGGTCAGAATAAGCGCGAAACGGGCCAGCGACCAGAACGGGGGGGCTGGGACGAGAACAGATAATTCGTAAAAAAAAGAATAGACCACAAGATGGCTGGAAAGCAAGCTCGAAAAAATCAAAAAAGAAAACCAACCTTCACGCAATCAGGGCCGTTTGCGAATGAACCAGGGTTCAAAGAAAAAGGACTTCAGGTCGAAAGAGAGGAAGGGGGTACGGAATCCCACTAAATCGAAAAAAAAAAAAAAGGGAGGGAAAAACAAATTAGGCAAATGGCGAATTAAACCAAGGGGATGACGAAAGAGAAGAAGGACATGCGAATGAATTGAAGGTAAGAAAAGCGTGTTGAGGGGGTATGGACGACCTAAAGGAAAAGCGAGCGCCAAGTGAGGAGGAGAAAAAAGGGGAAAAGAAAAATGGAAAAAGAGAACTCCAACAAGGAAGGTATCGGAGGGAAAAATCCCGAGCTAAAAAGGTGTTTGAAGTTCAGGGAGATGTTTGACGGGAAGAAATCCAAGAGAAAGATTTGGGACGGGGAGGGGGGACATCACCTAATAAAGAGAGTTTAGCTGCAAAAATATCAAGAGGAAAAACTAATTGCAAAAAAAAGAAAAGCTGAAGGCCATTACCAGAGGGGGGAGGGAAACAATTACCCCGCATCTTTGGGGTAGAAAGGGAATACCGTTTTTTAAGAAAAATACAATGACCGATGGAAAAGAGACCGAAAACCGATCGGACCAGGGTTAAAAGGTGCCCCGTTATCGCCTTTGCAGGGAAAAGGGAGAAAGAGGGGGCTCGTCTATTAATTGGGAAAAGACTCCCGGGCGGTACGAAAAGCAAAGGGAAAGAAACCTCTCTAGCCTTAGGGGTGGGTAGAGCCGTACAGAACAAAAGAAAAAAAGGATCGTAGGCGGTCTATCACGGTAAAAAAAAAGAAAATACGCTGATCATACTGACGAATTAAAACGAAATCAAGATTAAGACCAAAAAGGACCAAGGAGAAAAAACAGCTTCAAAAAAATAGGGAAAGGGACATTACGTTTGCCGTCAATGAAAATATCGTTACAGAGAATAAATCGGAAGAACATGCCCTACACGTCATCAAGAAGAAAAGGCTAGATCTGAAGGCTTCATGTGAAATTGTCAAACGATAACTTTGCGACTGACGGAAAAGATGTAGAAGACAAGACCAAACTCAGTGGACGTGAAGGAGGAGGAAAGGCACGCCAGATGAAGACCCTCAATAGCCGCTCCCGTCAGGACGAGAAAAAGAAAAAAATTCATCACCGATCACAAAAGGGGATGGTTTCCGTATCTCACAGAAAAGAGAGAGGTTGCAAAGAAGGTGGCCCCCAAAATAAAACCGGAAGTTAGGGAAGGAAATACTCAACACAACAAAAAAAAAAAAGGGAGGTATGAGAAAAAACGAAGTTATGGGGGACAAAGTTACAAGGAAAAAAAAAAAATTTTTTCCGCGTAAAAAAACAATATGACGGTAGAATGACATGCAAAAAGGGAATCGTTCATGAAAAGCGACCCTCAGAGGAAAAGAGGTGAAGGAAGGGCAAGCGGCGGCGAAATCTGAAAAAAAACAAAAAAAGGGAACCGATTGTGGATACTAAGGCAAAGGGACCTGAAACAGGTCGAAAAAAAAGCTGGTGACCCGATAAAAGGGCGGCCCGAGAAAATACAGACGTGAGAAGAAGAGAGCGACGAAAGGCTGGATGAAGGGGGGGGGGGGAAAAAAAAAAAAAAAATTTTCCGGCCGGAAAGCATCAAATAGGGGGCCGGAGCCAGGAGGAAAGAAAGTAAAAGCGGGTCACCTTCACAGAGCCACACACCTCAAAAGGCGAAAGGACGGAAAGAGCCACCTTCGAGAAAAGAAAAACCGGTCCCCTGTCGAGGGGCCAAAAACTACGATAGGGGAAGGAAAAAGGAAGTCATGATTAAAGAGGGGAAAGGCCACGAGTGAAGAAAAGGATCAAGGAAGGGGGAAGAAACGGCTACCTCGGGAAAAAAAATGCCAGGGTACCACTAAAAGAAAACAGGGAGGGGGGGATGTGAAGTTACACGGGAGCCTAGCAAGCGACTGTCTCGGGGGAAAAAAAGGGAGACGCCGAACGAGAAAAAAGGAACAAAAACCGCTTTGGAACGAGAAAAAAGGACACCTCCATAGGAGATCGGGGTAGTTAAAAAAAACCAGGGGGGGTAGAAAGGGGTTGACTTACAAAAACAGAAAAAGCAACACAAAAAAAAAAAAAGGGAAGGCATCTTCAAACAAAAAAAAATTGAACCGCCATTTTTGTTTAACAGTGGAAAAAAAAAAATCAGGCCCACCAAGGCGTCCAAAAAAAAAAAAGCATAAGTTCGTCTCCAGAGAAAGGAAAAGCAGACCAATCGGAGCGCTCGATGAATAAACAAAACCCCAAAAGCAACTCATGAACAGAGGAGCCGGGACACGCTGAAAAAGAAAAAGAGATCCAACTGAGATCAGATTGGAAAGTCCCCCATCTAAAAAGGCTAAGAGGGACTTTCAAATGGGGGGGGGGGAAGAGAAGGCAACCAAAAAATAAAAAGGGAGGGGAAGAGAAAAGAACAGAAAAAAAAAAACCATTTAACGCTCCTTTAAAAAAGTGGCAGAGCTGCCGCCAGAAGAGAAAAATGGGAGTGTCAGCCCATTTAGGGGACACCAACTTTCAGGAAGGAAAGGGGAACAAAAATTGACACCAGTCCAAAGCAACACTCAAAGACCCGGGACGCAAAAAGGAAAGGAAAAACAACTCGCCCAAAGCCATGGGAGGAACCCGGAAGAAGCCAAAACTTTCCAGGTAGAGGAGGAAGAGTGAGAAGGCCGAATGCCAACGTGAGAAAAAAGGAATGTTTGGGCGACTGGGGTGGGGGGGAAGGGGAGAAACTTTCTGAATTGGGCAGGGAAAAAAGATAAAAACCGAACCGCAACGAGGACCTGGGGGAGGAGCTGAATTAGAACGCAAGACATTACGGTGCTGTGACTGCAGGGCGAATCAAAAAGGAACACAGGATTGGGTAGAAAAAGGAGTCGGGCAGAAAGAGAACCACAAGAAAAGGGAATCAAAAACCCAAAAAATAGGTGACTAAAATAGCGATCAGACCCGCCGCAGGGCCGACGGAGTAGGGAAAAAAAAAATTCAAACCTCAACCGCACCCGCCGTGAGGAAAAGCTGCAAAAGAAAAGCAGCCGGCCCCCTGAACTCAAAAGGAAAAAAGCAACTCGTCTGGCAAAAAAGAAGACTATTGATACAAATGGGGCGTGTGTTCCGCCAACAAGGCTAGCGACGTGTAACCCTTCTCGGGTCAGAGGGAAGGGCGAAATCGAAGCGAGAAAGAAACATTAAAAGTCCACGCACGACCCAAGAGAAACCAAACAAGCTGGGAGGGAGGGCCCATTTGTTTTACGCCGGGAGATCAAGGATTCCCTCCGGGAAGACAATAAAAAAAAAAAAAAAAAAGGGATATAGGAAACGGTCCACTAAGAAAGACCAATCAACCCTTCCTAAGAAGGATCTCCTAGAAGGTGGGGGGAAAATAAGATGCATGACCAAAAAAAGGGGGGGCACTCGTACTCCTCTCAGGCCTGTCCAGAAACCTAACCTGTAAAAACCTAGCGAAAAAACTAACCGGGGGGCAAAACGAATGAAACAAACCGTTTGGCCAGAAGTTCGTAATCAAGATAAGTTTGGGACAAAGATGGCAAAATCCGATGGGTTCAGGCAGGCCAACGGCTGTTTTACAAACCGAACCCCAATCAAGAAGCGATTTTCAAAGGCGACGTCCAAGAAGACACACTGCACGGAGGGGAGTTGAAATTTACCTCAGGAGAAAGGGGGGCACTTAATCCCTGACCAGAGGGCCAGGGAGTCAGGAGGAAAAAAACAGAAAAAAGGGCGAAAAAAAATCGGGCAAGACTTATGTTAAGAAGAAATTAAATGGAGGGAGGGGAGCGAGAAGTTAGCAAGAAAAGGGACTTCCACCCAACAAGATGAGAGAAAAGGTAAGAAAACCGTGGGAGAAGGGAAGTTTCGGCAAAACGAACTCAGTGAGCAATAGGACTAAAGAATTTCAGATGCAGAAACTCAAAGCAAATTTTAGAATGGAAAAAGGGACTTCGTTAGAAAGGGTAAAAGGGGGTCGCCTAAAACCTGAACAACTCAACCCAACAACAAAACCCCCAGATGAGACAAGTGGGTTACGAGTTCTTGTTTGGAAAGGGTTTCAAAAGAGATTCGACATGAAACAAAAAGGATTTTGAAACGTTACAAGGAGGGTCACTTCTAAAAACCAGGAAAATCAAACGGACTCACCCAAAAAAGACGGAAAATTAACCTATCAAAAACTACTAGATTTGGGGAACCAACAAGGAAAAGGAAAAAAGGGATTGAAACCGAAGTCAGATAGGGTCGGGAAGGGTATTTGAAGTGGGCCCTTTCTAGCAAGGGAAGGAAGGGAAAGAAAAATGACCTGTATTACAAAACGAAACTGAAGTGTGGCAAGAGAAAGAGGGATAAGCGAGCAAGCTCAGAACAGGGGACAAACTAAATCAAGATAACATATTTCACGCAAACGAAAAAAAAGGAAGAGGAAGTCAGGTGAAAGACAAACGAGAATTGGAGGGAGCCGTTGTGCTAGGGAATCTCATCACAAGGAAAAGAAGGAAAAAAAAAGAATCGTGTAAGGAACGAAAACATTAAAAGCCGTTTTGGGGGAAGGGTCCGTTCCCGGAAGAAAAATAAAAATTATAAAAATGAGAGAGAAGGATCAATGTGGAAAGGAAAAAAAAAGAGGGTTACTATCAAAGGGGAATTACAGGGAGAAAAAGAGGAGACCACTGAAGTGGAAGGGTGGACTTGCTGGGGGAAATGGCAATGAATTTCGTAGGTAAAAGTAAGACCACATAGCCAGGCTTTAATTGCCGCGGAATAAAACGGAAAAGCGCAAACGCACCCTTGGGGGGAAATACGGGTAAAGCTCTTCAGGAAAAGACACCAGAAGCAAAAGGGGCATTGAAAAACGCCAGAACCTGAACGCCGAGTCGGGGGTGGAAAAACGCGGTGAAAAAACTTGAAATGGAAGTTTTTGCTAGGGATGAAGTCAAAAAACCCGGTCAAAGCGGAAGAACAGACCTCTTGGGGGGAGGGTCACAAAGTCCTATAACTTCTCCACCTGTTGGAGGAGAAAAAAAGAAAAACGTGCATTGACACCCATGGACTACACTGGGGCCGACAATCGGGGGTCATTTAAAACAAAAAAAAAAAAAGGGTAAAGAAAATGAAAAAAAGCCCGAGAGGGGGGACAGGGGCCAACAATGGTTTGCAGCCCAAATGAAAAAAAAACACCTAAAGAACAGGAACGACCTAAACGTTGGACAATACAAAAAAGGAGAAAGGCAACGACTCTACCCTGGAAACAGTTGCAAGGAATAACAAAAGAGGGGGAACGCAAAATCGGTGAACAACGAAGCGTCATTTGGGAAAGGGAAAAACGCAATGCATAAGAAAAAGATTTTACCTAGAAAGGAAAAACGAATCCAACTCCGACTGCATAAAAAGTGCTAAGCAAGAAAGTAAAAAAAAAAAAATCATACCCTCACGCACAAAAAGAAAAAAACCTGTTCAAACAAAAAAAACACAAACGTCAACAGTACAGAGGAGATGAAATAAGGCAAATGAACAAGGGGGGGGGGAACTTCCACATTGAGAAGAAGGTCTCCATAAATGTGCCTCACTTGGAAGGGGAAAAAAAAAAAGGAAAAATGAAAAGCACGCCAGGCAGGTAGAAAAACAACAGAAAAATCTGTCGCGAGAGAAGAAAGGGCCCACGAGAAAACTTCAAATAAAATGAAACTGCCCAAGAGAAAACCAGTAGGAAACATTTTGGTTTGCGAGCGGGGGCGATGGAAGGGAACAAAGGAAAAAAAAGGGTTCCCAAAAAAACAGCGAATAACAGCGGATCTACAAAAGAGCCTTGAACTCAAAAAATAAAAATCCGGGGAAAAAAAAAAGGAGGCCCGGGCAAAATTAAAGGAACCGTAAAAAAGAAACCAAGGGGAAAGGAAAAGAAAGAGAACCCTAAAGGAGGACGGGGGTTGGTCGGAGAAGAGATATCGCCGATGCGGGGGGAAAAAAATGGTGTTCGGCAAAAAGCCTAACGGGACAAGAAATCCGTCAAAAAAGAGCACCTTGTCAGAGAAATTCAAAACAGCGGACAAAAAATGAAGCAAGGTCGTCCGGGAGAAAAGTGCGAAAACACCTTACAAAGGACCGAGCAAGAAAAAGGGAAGGGGGGTTAAATAGTGACGCCAAGGGATGAAAAGCTTGGCCTATCGCCGGGTTTGGAAAGAAGGGAACGACCAAAAGCGGTGGCAAAGTTCCACCAAAGTCGGGAAAAGTCTTCGGCCGCCACGGAAAACACCAATGAAGGGGAGATTTCTCTACTGATCGGGAGAAAAAAGGCCCCTGCTAGGGGGAGGAATGCGGGGAAAAGAGAAAGCCTCCCTAAAAAAAAAAAAGCCCACACGGGTGAAACGAAAAGGGGAGATTTGCAGAAAAACAGCGCAAAAAAGTATAAAATAAACGAGAAGAGGGAAGGGTGATCAAAAGACCAAATTCAGGGCAAAGAATGAAAAATGAGCCATACTTGAAGACAAAAGGCGGGCTTAGAAAAAAAATCCAAAAGAGTAAAACGGTCCGAAATAAAAAGGAGGGCCACTGTAAAAAAGATAGGGACTCATGGGAGGACAAAATGCCGGAGAAGAAAGGAAAAAAGAGTACTAAGAAAAAAAAGGGGTGTCCAATGTGCCGAAGAAAATCGGCAATTCCGTCAAGAAAATAAAAGTCGCACAAGAGACGATTGCGGAACGAAGTGTTTGATAACCGGGGAAATTGAAAACGGCAGGAGAGAAAAAAACTTCCAAACGACAAAAAAAAGAAAAAAAGGGACCTGCGGTGAAAAATCCCGTCCGGGCGGGAGAGGGGGTCAGGGAAGGCTGTCAAAAAAAAAAAGGGCCGCAAGGCCACGGAGCACAGGGAGAAACGGATTCTGCAACCAAAGGGAAAAGGGGGGGGAAAAAAGAAATACATCAGGGGGACATTCCCATCCACGAGCAGAAAGTCCGAGGAAAGGAGGGACTTACAACCTCGAGCCAAACTTGAATAAGAACCCCGGTCCCCGGGCATGGGATCAAAATGGTCCACGGGACCATCTACAATCAGAGGAGGCTGACGACGGCGGCAAGGACTATACCAAGCCTGGAGGGGAAGAAAAAAAAGGGTCGCCAGGATAGCAGGAATGGAAAAAGACCCCGGCCCCCCGAGTTTGAAAAAAAAACTGCAAATAAAAGAACAACGAAGCTAAATGAGGAGAAGATAATAAGTCTCCTGGCTAATCGCAAGGAGAAGGGAAAAGGGATATACAAGGTTAAAATTCCGGAAAAACCAATACGCGGACCCACATGCGAAAAGACATAGGAATAGGGCCGACGAAGTGACAGAAAGCAAAACTTCAGAAGGAGGAGAGAGACTCCCCACAGAGACAGAAATTTTGCCTACGGGGTTAGAAACGCGAAAAAGGGAAAAACAAAGCGAATCATCCCTGGAAAAGAAATGTGCTTGGACAGTGAAACGAAAAAGGATCATAGGATCACTCAAGAAAAAAGGCCATCACGAGTATTTTGGACAGGGAAGAGGTTCTGGTTAAAACGGGGGGGGAAATGAGCCACTAATTCCTCTTAAAGCACCCCCCCATGGTTTAGACTAAATAGGGAGACGAAAAGCTGGGACAGAGGGAGGAAAAATCAAAAAATCTCGTGGGCTAAAAAAGGGGGGGGAATTGGCCGGCGGAAATCCTAAGGGCGCAAGATGGGCGCGTGAGGGGGGATTTAAAAAAGAAAAGGAGGAGAAATGGGGTTGAGACAAAGATGGAGAAAGAGGGGGCAAAGGACAAAGGGAAAGGGGGAGGAAGTT
>Ga0179593_1446029_pt1 | contig 10111 bp, 14 predicted proteins | sample CZODoug2_1_08_16_FD_185931 | JGI IMG/M metagenome (GOLD analysis project Ga0179593, IMG submission 185931) | Vadose zone soil fungal communities from Angelo Coast Range Reserve, California, USA - CZODoug2_1_08_16fungal (PacBio error correction) | ecosystem: Environmental > Terrestrial > Soil >...
AACATCACACCCTGCTTTCTGTCGGATTAATCCCGACATAATGAAAAAAAGGGGGGGGAAGAAGCCGGACGTCCCAAATATCAGAAAAAAACCAAGAAGCCTCCGCAAGAAAGTTGTACGAAACCCACCTCTAAGCGAAAGAAATCGAAGAAAGGGGGGAGAAAATTTGATCCAAACTCATACTGTGGGGCCACAAAGTGCAGACTCAACGAGCCAAAAGAACCGGCAAAGTAGAAAAGGACAACGGAGTGTGCAATTCCAGGAATCAACAGTCGTTAAAAGAGATAATGATCAAATGGGCTCCAGACGTCAACCGGAGGGGGACGGGGGAACAACGGCTCTGGATACGGAAAAGCGAAAAATATGTGAACGGCCCAAGACAGAATACTGAGCTATTAGATGCCCGAGGGTATGGGGATCAAGGAGAGCAGAGAGACTTCAACCAATGCCGCTTCCGTGCTGCCTCGATCCGGGCAGGGGAAGGAAATGTTCATAAACGGACGCTGCAAAGGAAGGGAAAGAAAGGAAATCTGCCTGCCTTGCTTGATGCGCTGAAGAAGCAGGTTAAAAAGGGGGCCGACCGCCGAACACAGGAGCGGATCAGTTCTGACAGTGCAAAAGGAAAAGAAGGTTACGTTAGAATATATTGCCATAGATACTCTCATATTGGACTAAACGGTTGTCGAACCGTAGTATATAGGAGAACGAGGAGCGTAGAGGATAGGAGAAGAAACTACTAGAAAAGAGTTAACAATCTGTCAAAGAGGGTGATAAAAAGTCAGCGAGACTATATTGGGTTGTGGCTTCATCACGCGAAGAAAGCCGGTCACGCAGAAAACACGGGAAAGGGCATAGAAGCTCTACTGCACATCCGACCGTCAAAAAAGGCCGCGGAGCGAGATCTAGGGGAAGGAAGAGGGTGAAAGCAACGAAGTAAAGGAAGCCCTCGGTTATAAAAGAGGACACGTGAAGCGAAGTCAATGCGCCGATGTTCCGGGGAAAGAAGACGAGACCTTGTTGGAAGGGAAAGAGTTCAAAGGAATGTCCGGGGGGGGTCAGGCAAGTCGACGCAAGTCTAAAGTGGAATGGTGAAGTCCTGACACAAGGGCAGAGATGGCAGGACTCAACAATCGATCTAATATTAAGAGGGACGCGCTAAATCGTCCGACAGACTTCGCACATAAGTGCAGGAGTGTGGAGAGCAAGGAAGAAAAGCGCGGGCTGGTACGCCCGCAAATAAACAAGGAGAATGAAAAACAAAAGCTCTCAAGGAAATAGGACGTCGTGTACGAGACGAAAAAGGGAGCCAAGGGCAAAAAAGAAAAGTCCCCACTCGTTCATGATTGTAGGAATAAGAGTAAAAAGCAAAAACGGCCTTCGGTCTTGAAACGAGAAAGACTCGCAAGGAAACTGACCAGATACGCATATGAGAGGGGGCAAGGAAAAACCACCATCCTGAGGGAAAAGGGGGAGATCCCTCACGGGGGTCGGGAAGGGAAATGGGTGGACGGAGCGTTTAAAAGAGCGGGAATCGAGGGGGGAACGGGCCTGGGGCAGGAGGGAGAAGTAGTGGGACGATGCTGTGATTCACCGCAAAAGAGGCACAACCACACAGGCGCAAAGTGGGCCGGAGAGAAGGGGCCTCAAGGGAGGGGGGGGGGGGAACAGAAACCTGGCGGGGCACGAGGGAACAGGCGCATTACTTCGCCTTTGGGGAGTGGGTTCGCCACAGACGGCGCGGAGCAGACAGCCATCGCATCCAAAAAAGGACTGGGAAAAAAAAACGGACAGGGCTACCGTCGAGTCGCCTTCGATCTTGGGTCAGTAAGAAGACCGGAACCCTGCGACACCCTCGTACAAAAAAACCCAGTAGATGAAAGAACCGGAACGAGCGGGCAAACTGCAATCGAGAAAAGAGTAGGAGAGGACGGGGAAGATTACTTCGCAAAAAGAGAAAGGATTTCAATCGAGTCTCGCCAGTCAAAAGAGAACGACGAGGGGGAAGAAATGCCAAGACTTTAGATCTCGCCGTCAACGAAACCCTGAAGGAGAGGGACGCGCAATCGCGACGGCCGCGAACAGATCGCGTCGACCGTCAACAAACAACAATCGCCACCCTTGATCTGCAAAAAAAAGGGGGACGTACGTATGGTACCGGCCGTGTCAAACCTTTCTGGTAGGGGGGTCCTGACGCCAGAATATCCGGGAGAGCACTACGATTTTCGGGGATAAAGAGCGTTATGGGGGCGGGGTAACTTGCCGCCGGTCTAATAGAGGCAGAACAAAAAGGGGGTTGAGGACTGGGTCGGCTCCTTCCTCGGGGGGTAGCTCTAAGGCCGGGCGGACGAAGTTAGGAGTGGAGATCCGGCTCTGTTCGAAGGAATTCGCGAAAACACCCCCCTCCCCCGCCCCCCAACCCACTCCCCCAAAAACATCTAAACCGGAATCGGAAAAGAGCTCACAGGGGGGTCGTACTACGAAGAGATGGCTAAGGTTGATCGAGAAAAAAAACAGGAAAATATAGAGATTGACCAATTCGGCATCTCTGGTCCGCGTCAAGAAACCTGTGTGGGGTTAACAAGATCGGGGTTGGGGAGGGGGGCGATGGCTGCCTCAGAGCAAAGGAACGAAGAAAGGATGCCGAAGGAAGAGAAATATCTCTACAGACTAAGAAAAGAAAAACGTTTCACCCAAACCAGCGTCAGGAACGACCACATCAAAACTCAAGGAAGGGGGCTGGTCGCCGAAGCAGACCTTCTGCCAGGTAAAAGCCAAAATGTTAGCATTCTATAGAAAAAAACTAAAGTCGAAACGAGACAAAAGACTAGTCGGCGATCAAGGACACTTCCCGCCAGGGAAAGCGGTAATACGAAAAGACAAATACGGAGGGCAGGATTACCTCAGGGGGACGGGTCGCAGAGCGAGGGGAAAGACCAGGAGCGGGGGAGGGGCCGCGACACGAAGTGCAGAGAAAAGATAGGAAAAAAGGGAAGGGGGGAGGAGAAGGGACTCTGATACTAGTGAAAAGGGAAAGAACCATTGATCGGAAAGAGGGGGTTACTGGAGTCGAGTTCCGAGCTCAATCTCATTCGGGAAAAAGAGCCGAGTCATTCATTAGAAGGAAGATCTCGATGGTCGTTCGAAAAAAAGGCTCAAAGGAGTCGGCAAAAAGAAATGGTGGGCCGAGGGGTCCCGCCGTCTCGGACTCAGGAAGGGGGGGGAAAGCGAGACTGCAAACTCGCCGGCGCCATCATGGGAAATAAGGAATCGGGCGAGTTCTTCATGGCTAGCCAGATGTCCGGAGAAGCAAAGAAAAAAAAGTGAGCATTTTCAACTAAGGCAGAAAATTTTCTTCCCACAATGCACGGCGGCATTACGCTCTGGAATATCGGGGCAGAAGTGGGGGTAGCTCTTGAGGAGACAAAACAAGAAGGGACGAACTCCCGCAAGAACCGTCATCGCTAAGGCAACGCGACCGGGAAATTGTCAACCAAGGCCGAATAACCCATGAGTTTGATGCAGGCTGGAAAAAAGCGGAGAAGAGAGTGGCATGCGGAAAGGCCAATATCAGTCGCTGAGTCATCGGGGTAATTCGGGAGGGAAAAGGGAAGAAATGGGATAAGTTCAAGGCCGCCAGCCGGTGAAGGGGTTTACGGGCGACAAAAGAAGAAACGCGTGGGAAAGGGAGGGGGAAAGAGCGGAAAAAGAAAAAGAGTCTGTCAGGAAGAAAGGAATACGAAGAAAAGGTAGAGGGAAGGCGAAGGGGAAGTCGGCGAGCTCTGGCACGCCGGAGAAGAAGGCTTTCATCAATAAAAAAAAACATACGTAGAGTCTGTGTAGCCGATGAGAGGAAGAGGGAAGGAGGCGGCATCAGCTCTGATCCGGGGGTGGAGAGAAAGAAGGGGCGCAGGCTCTGCACCCGGGCAAAAAACACGGTAGAAGGTGGGAGGGAAACAACGGCATCTATGAAGGAGGAACGACAGGGGGAGCGGGAGGGCTCAAGGCAATGCATCTTCGATCGGGTTGGGGGAGACCAACCGGGAACTTGTTTCATGAGGGGAGGAAAAAAAGGAAGATTCGCTCACTTCCTAACGTGCCTCATCTGATCTGAGTTCCGCCGAAAGAAAGGGCCTGGGCCCATATGTCCGGTCGCTTCTGTCGCAGCTGATGAAGGACGTAACGGAATTGATGATCGGACAATTGAAAGGGGTAAGAAATAAGGAAAAAGGGAAGAACACACCTCACTCAAAGATCGAATAGAGTTGGACCTGCATCAGCCCTCCGCCAACACTCGCTGAAAAAGGAAGTTTGTCCAAGAGGGGGGAGTTTCCGGTGAAGAGACGAGAATGGTCTGTGCATATAAGAGGGAAATACGAAAACAGTTATAATAGGGGTTCGTGAGAATGACGCTACGGCAACGGTTCCTGGCGCGTTTGCAACCGGAAGGAAACAATCAAGCGGAAGTGTTTATTCGAACCATAAGTGAATCAGGCGCAGAAAGCGAAGCAGCAGTAAGGAAGAGAGGGACATCGGGGAAGGGAAAGAGAGACGCACCGTTCATGAAGTGCCGATTAACGAAAATAAGACTAACTCACGGACTCTGGGACATCCAAGGACGGGAGGGAGGGGGTCGGGTCCAGAGGCTCGCAGATAAAGAAAATACACGGCAGATCCTAAATAAGGTATTCTATTCCTCCTGGCCGCTTCACCTATTTGGTCCTCGGCTTGTAAATTCAAGGAAAATGGACCAGACCGAGGGCAATCAGAAAAAGAAGGGGGAAGTCCGGGGACGAAAGGTGTGAGAAGTTTCTCTGAATGTGGGGTGCTTTTAAGGGGATTTGCACCAATCAGTAAGAAAGGTTGAAAGAAAGAGAGGCTCTGAGGGGAATTATGTACGGAACCAGCGTATCAAGAAAAGAAAAGGGGGAGTCAAATTTCCTCACCATTTGCGCGAGTTCGTAGGGTTTGGCGGAAAAATCCGATATGGGCAAAGAGAGCCTGGTCCGCAGGATGGTCGGGAAGGGAAGGGGCAGGGAGGGGGAGGACAAACAGGAGTCACGCCATCAATGTCGTGGGGACTGGAACAAAAGAAAAAAAGAAGACGTGTGCTTTTGCGAAGATCTAGACAAAAAAAACAAGGAAAAAAAGGAAAAGAAAAAAACGCACAACTGACTTACGTTCTGGCAATGAAAGCCCGACAGACGACTCTTTGGACTTGCCGCATAAAAGAGGGGACAAGCAAGAGAATAAGCGCGCGCGCCCGCGAGTCTAGGGGGAAGAGAAACCGAAAAAGGTGCCGAAATGTTATCCAAACAAGAGGGGGAAAAAAAAAAAAAAGAAGATAACCGATCCCCCAGAGACCGCCGTGAGTCTTGACAGTCAGGAATTGGGAAAACCCTGACCAAATACATTCAAGGAAAAAGGCAACAAAAGGAAAGACAGCTCAACAGGAGGGGGACAATGCAACCAAAGGAGGGTATCATCTATGCCGAAGAAAGAGAAGGAAGCACAAAGAGGGGAGCGGCCCGAGGCCAGAAGCAGGAAAGGGGGGGGGGGGAAAATGCAGGATCTTGGAGGCGCTCCGAGGAAGAAGGTAACGGAAAAAAGGAATCAAGGGCTGACCTCCGATCCGGGTGTCGTCTCGAGGAATGCCTTAAGAGGTACCCTGCGGTGCCGGAGCGCAAGAAAGAAAAAGGAAAAAAAGGGGGCCTGGCTGGGGTCGCTGCAGAGAAGATTGCACAAGGGGTTGGCCAGGAAGAACAAAAAAATCGGCTCAGGTCGGCACCGTGCAAACGTCTAGAAAAAGGAAATATTGGAAGGGAGGACGATCTTGAAAAAAAAGAGAAGAACACGTGGAGAACGTCTGTGATATAGGACGTCGAAAGGAGCGTGCCAGAGAGCGCAAAAAGGCAAATCTACCGCTGAAACAGCTTTGCCCGCCTTTTGAGGGAGGACGAGGAAGGGACGATCGTAGTTGAGTGAGAGGAGGGTGACGCTAAATGAATAAAACTTGAACCACTGCGGAGAAAGGTAGGACATCATCTCGGCACCCGCTACCGGCAGTCCAGGCCGGCGAGAGCAGGAGACATGAGAGAAGTCCTCTGGTAGGGCCGAGTCGAATAAGACAAAAGCGGGTGGCTACCAAGAGTAACAAGGGGCCAATGGGAAAAAACCTATTCACGCTGTTGGACCTGGAAAGAAAGTACGTGTTGGTTAGAGGTCCGAAAAAGGGAACGGTGACGTGCTTCCCGTCTACCGTGGGGGAAGGCGGTGAGGAAGGAACGCTTCTTTTTCCGCCACCATCGGATGATAAAGGACCGAAGCTAAGCAAAGGAAGAGAAACGGGGCATGAGACCGATGCAGGATGTGCGGGCGGATTATGAACTCAATCTGATCCTGAGTGCATCGCTACTCCTCAACGAGATAGGCGAATCATGCTCCGGTCATAGAGTCGAGGGGGGAAAATTTCGCCACGTTCAAAAAAAGACACCGAAAAGCACAAGTCTTTCACATGATTTTCGAGCACAAACTGGGGACAACCAAACCCGGAGGAGGCTTCGGAAAACCGGCGGCTTCACGCAGAAATGAAAAGGGACGCAGAGGACAAGTGACTCAAGAAACATAGAGTGTCAGGGGGCGAAGAAGACCCAACGCCTGGTTCTTTACGTGCCCGGGGGACACACTTCGTGAGGAAGAGAGATCGAAGGTAGGGCGCTGCAGAAGGAATGGAAGAGGGATTCCGAGCACCACCACCGAACAGGAGTGCCTCCTATACTTCCCGAAGTCATGGGTTTGGACAGAAACCTTTGGGAGGGGAAGGAAGGGGGGGAATGAGGCCATCTCGGAGGACTTGGAGGGAAGGCAGCGTGAGGGAGACAAGAAAAAGCCCGCTACCATCTCGACACCCGTCGCAAGGTGGGACCATGAGGAAAATGCGAGGGTCGCCGTAGAGCCTTGCCGGAAGGGAAAGAGAAAGGAAAAACAAACCGCGGCCAAAACCACTTCGATGAAAAGGAAAAAGGAAAAAAGCAGCGGGGTAAGGCGAGCCTGACCGCGGCCTTCGAGTTCGGAAAGAATAACGGAGGGAGCAGACTTGAGCTCCAGTCCCCCAGCGAAAGCTGGGGAGAAGAAAAAAGGGTAAGAGCACTACTAAAAACGAAACATATACAGAATCGAGCCTTCTCTAGTACCAGCATCGCGGTCGCGGAAATATGCGACGACCCTACAACGCGGTAATCCTTCAAGCCGGGGTGGTGAAAAAAAGGGGTCTGGCTTTAAGTGGGACCTGGGAAGACACGAATAGTACGGGGGAGCTCTTATCTGACGTTGTTGGCGATCATCAAGGATCAGTGCCGGGGGACCTGGCAAAGCTCCAGCAGATCGGAGGGAACGAGAGGGAGGGGAACTTATCACTGAGTGGTGAAGAGACTAGTCCGGGCGAGCTTCGAGGGTGATAGAGGCCAAAAGCGAATTCTCGTGCGGACAGCCATCACAAGCACCGAAAGACGAACAGTGGCATCTACCAAAGGTCGTTACGACGGAAGAGAGGGCAGAAAGAAAATAAAAAAACGGGAGGAGGAAATTAGAGGATTACCGTCAAATCTCTTCCCGCGTCACGAACACGTGGGGGAACAAGGGCGAGAGAGGGGTCGGTGTCGTATTTTAGGTCACCCGCTGCATTCCGATACCGAGGGGGGCCATTAAAGCAAATCTCAGAAAAGAGCAAGCCCCGGAACAGTCGAGGGAAGGGGAAAAGAGAGAAAAAAAAACCAGCGTCAGGAGCCGGCACCTTAAAAAGAATAGACAAAAGTCAGAAGGAGAGGAAGAGGCAGTAAAAAACGCACGCTCTGTGCTCTGATGAGAGAAACGTCGGAAAAGCAAAGATAAAGAATGGCGGCGATAAAAGAAAACTTACCGAAAACGAAGGCTGGGAAGTACGGTCTTGGGGCAGTATACCGCGGGGGCTAGCGAGCCTAGGAAAGGGAGAGACAGAGATGAGGGTCGCTGTTGCCGCTCGGGGGATTGAGCGAAAAGATAGGGGAAGGGGCTCGTCACTTAGGGCGCGAAAAAGAGGAAACAGGGCAGAAAAGATCGTGCGCGTGGAGGGCGATACGGAGAAAATCCGTTTCATTCTTGTCCCTACGCGAAGGGGGCCGCTGGCAGGATTCTAAACTATCAAAGAGGAGACGAAGTTCTCATAGGTCAGGCGAGGTCATAGGAGGTGTGAAGAGGGGAAGAGAAAGGGGACTCTTCTCTCACCATTTAATGAAGCAAAGGAATCGCCGAGACATAATGGCAATCAAAAAGCACTGTAATGGATGTTCTATGGGGACAGGGCGTACAGGCTAAGGACAAGCTGTCCGTCGAAACAAAAAAAAGAGGAGAATGGGCAAAACGAAAAAGTACAGTTTTCTTCAAGAAGGGAAGGTCGAGGAAGAGGAGGATATCAACTTGGAATCCTGTGTGGGAACTCCTGGCGTGAGACCAAAATCGTACAAGACCTGCGAGCGAAAGCCTTCGAGAAGGAAAAGAATACCGAATGTTTCCACAAATTCCGTAAAGGAAAACAGGAGTGGGCTGCCTTCTGGTCCCCCATCTGGTAAAAAGATGGTGGAGTGACGGCATTGAAGATCAGGAGAATGCGAGTAATCGGTACCGCAGGGTAAGCGGACCGGACAGCCGAAGGAAGGTGCAGTTTACGATTGTCTCGAAAATCATGAAGAGAGTGGAAGATGGCGTTTCAGGGCTTGGGGAAAAAAAGGAGAAAAAGAGTAAGGCCACACGACGACGAGGAAAGGGGGGGAGTTAACAGAGGATATGTTAGTTGAGGGATCCGCTCAGGCAGCACTGCTAAAGAATGGGGGAAATCATCACAGGACAAAAACCTCAAGGAATACGTATGGGCGCCAAGGAAAAAGAGTATAGAGGCATCTCGATCCGATTGGGAGGAAAAAAAGGCTCGGAACGCGCCTTCACCATCACTACGTTCTAAAGTGAGGCACTTACGGAACCACAGGCATCTCGGCCGAGGGCGCACCAAACCGAAAGAGAAGAGAAAACCAGGCGCATCGTATTTCGGAAGACGGAAACGGTAGGAGGGAGTCAAAGGGTATTTGCTGTCGTTCAGGATAGAAAATACGGCCATCCTATGGGCCTGAATCGAAATCAACTGAAAAAGAAGGGGGAATTGAAAGCCGGTGGCGGTCTCTTCCTCGCTTATGGAAACTAAGAGGAAAAGAAAAGGACCGGCCTTTTCTTCATTAGCGGAGAAAAAGCCACAAGAAGCAAATCTAGGGAAAGCTGCTGACAATCTCGAAAAAGAGGCAGAGCTTGTTCATCGGGGTCGCGGTCAAAAAAGAAAGAGCGGGAGCACGCTCAAGGGCTAATCCTATATAACTAAAAAAAACGTTCCAAAGTGAAATCATATGAGAAAAAAAAAGAAGAGAGCGAAGGAATTTCCTGGCTAGGGAAATAACCATATCCTAGATCGTTGCTTCTTGGCCAATAACTGGCAAGCGGAGAGGCAGAAAGCTCTAAGCAAAGGGGAGTCATGAAGGTGATCTTGCTCTAGGCAAAAGAAGAGAGGACGCCATGAAATCTGACCTAACACCGTCGGAGCAGGACCCGGAGAGAGCAGTGGAGTGAATGCGCCGGAGGCAAGGCACAAGAAAAACCCCTTCGCATCTCAGAACGAGAAAGTCTTAATGGGACTAAATAAAAAGGGGTCCTCGCGTCTTCTGCATAGTATCATCACAATGCCGAGGGCAGGCGACCAAAGAAGGTTTATGATGGGGAGGGAAGGGTCATAGCTATGACATTGCGGACGTAAAAGGAAGTTTGGAAAAACTCCTTAAAACTGGTTCAAAATAAAAAGGGGGGGGAAATAGGGGGGGGGTCTTCAGCTGTCTGCAAAGTATGAGATGGGGATCAAATTTCTCACCATTTCTCTAGTGGTAGCGGTGCTGAGCTTAAAAAAACCAGAGAAAGGGCTTATAAAAGAAAGTTGTCGCGACATGGAGGGGGGCAATGAAAAGGCTTTCTCTGCAATTCCACACTTGATTGAGCAATCATGTCAGGCTTCAGAACGCCATACACAGGATTGAAAGGGGAA
>Ga0179593_1478904_pt1 | contig 10111 bp, 11 predicted proteins | sample CZODoug2_1_08_16_FD_185931 | JGI IMG/M metagenome (GOLD analysis project Ga0179593, IMG submission 185931) | Vadose zone soil fungal communities from Angelo Coast Range Reserve, California, USA - CZODoug2_1_08_16fungal (PacBio error correction) | ecosystem: Environmental > Terrestrial > Soil >...
TTCCCTGTCGGGGGCGTCGACCTAATAATACAAGCCGAAGCTTCCGCAGGAGGGCACCCAGCAAAAAATACTGTACAACCTGAGGCCTCATTGGTGGGGGTTCTGCGTCCTCCATCGGAGAGAAAATGAGGCGGAAGTGTTATTCTATAAAAATTCGGTAACCGTCCAAAGAAAAGAAGATCATGCAAAAGGACAGAAAGTAAAGATCATAATAATACCGACTGAGGAAGGAGACATTGCAAGGAAAAATCCAAGGAGTTTGGAAGGGGGAAAAAGGTTTACTAATGGCTCAGTACTCTCAGGGGTTGATGGTGGAATAAGAGAATACTCCACTTAACTTATGGGGGACCACAAAGGGAGAGGACAAATAAACACAACAAGAAATAGAACTGAAATCTGGCAGAGGTCCGAACGTTGGATCTGGGCATTGTGCTAGAGCACATATCCAGAAAAGCGTAGTAACCCTCAGGACGCCGAACGAATCGATTTCGACAAAGCAAAGAAAAAGAAGGATGTCAAAAAAGGGGACGAGTTGACGGGGAGATCCTCAATCGCTGCGACGAGAAAGAGGAAGGACTCGGCGGCGGGACGTGTAAAAATAAAAGGACGACCCTTGACGGTATGAATGGGGGAGAAGGGCTTCGGGAATCGTCCAGTTGGGTATAGTAGAAAGGGCAGAAAGGTGGTATGGAAAAAAACAAGAGGCATTCGGGGAGGGGGCAAGAAAGAGGGTCGACGGAGAAATTGAAAAGGGGGGAACGGACCACACGCAGACGACTTGACCCACGAAAAATGGGCCGAAGGCGAACTAGAATCTAGCACGAAAGAAGGAACTGGGGAAAGAATTAGAAGCACAATACAGAACTTGAGGGTACTCCCAGTCCCAGAGGAGACGCTGGAAAAGGGAGTTGCAGAAAGGGAAAAAATTCTTTTCGTCGGCGACTCTGGAAAAATCAGCCTGCGGAGCGGAAACGGTGCACAAGGGGGAAAAGGTGCCTACCGGCGGCGAAAATAGGCACGAAGAGCAAGTGGAAGTGGGGGGGGAGATTTAAATGAGGAAAAGTAAAACTTATGATGGCACCCCCTCCGAAGGGACGCCACACGGACAGAAAAGACTCTGTTTCCAGTGAAAGAAACATGACCCTAGGAACGCTGGGGGACGAAAGCAGCAGCGGGCAATCGTGGTCATAGAAAGGGACAAGATCCTACGAGACCGAACACAGTAGCCCGAGAGCGACGGGCTACCAATGACGCGGTCTAAGATTGTCTGGGTGGGGGCAGAGGAAAAAAAAAAATTTCGGGGATGGTGGGGCCAGACAATGTGTTGGGTCGAATGAAAAAAAAACGGGCGAATGAATCGTTCCAGATACAAAGGAAAAGTGAAAAAGGCCGTATGAAGCCAAAGTATGCCGCGCAATGGCTCGAACCAATTCATGCTGGAGCCAAGTCCAAAAAACGTCCCGGGAAGAAAAACCGAGAGAGGAAAGACGGAGAATCGAGATGTCGATCGCAAGAGCCCAGAAACGTAAGGATGGGTTGTGACCGGTTCGAGAAAAAAAACCCGGTTGAGTCTTGGGGGGGAACGAGCGATGCAGAAGGGTGAGTGCGTATAAGATAGCAAAGAGGAGCGGGACCGGGGAACAACCAGGGAAACACCGGGGAAAGAGCTATCGAAACAATGTATGCCTACGAGAGTAAAACGGCCGCACGCGCAATTGAAACACCACGAGTTGAAACGGTTGCAGAAAAAAAAGGAGGAAATTTCGGGGATACAAGGGCCGAACCAAGCGAAGTTTCAAAAAAGACATCCAGGGAAGGCCCAACAAGAGAGCTCTAAAAACAACACCAAAAGGAGGAGGAGGAGAAGCAGGGCGGGGGGCTCGGAAGCGAAAGAAAAGAGGGCTGCAAAGGGTGTTCTTGGTCGAAGAAAATGCGCTCCGGGATAAACCAAAAAGCAGGGAAGATCACGCGGCGGGAAAGCCGCTCGATAGATAAGTCTGTTGTCGTACTAAATCAACAAGGCGGGTTTCAGAAGAGTGGGGCCTGGCGCCCCGCGGCGGAAGAAGAAATGTGAAAAGGCCAAAAGAGAAAAGAAGAGAACTCTGGATCTTTTAGGCTAAAAAGGAAAAATAAAGGTCGGGAAGGTTCGAAGGAAGGAGGATAGAGAGATTGTGAAGGTCTTGAATCACGGAAGACGTGGACGGCACGGACGATGGACACGAGACCCGCGGGTAAAAAGTGTCACAAAAACGCGAGGATAGTGGGCATTAAGGGGTCCCTGATACCGGGGGGCGGCATGGGAAGAACCATAGCGAAGGGAGGGAGAACAAAACGGATTGAAACAATCAACACGAAACTCCAGAAAAGAACAAGCCTGTGAAAAGATCTAACCCAGCGAAGGAAAAAAACGAGCTCGGAAGCAAAATTGGTTCAGAGATGCCTAGGATGAAGCTCTGAAGACTGCTACCCACTCCGCTAGCGCGGGGGAAATGATAAGTGCGAAAATGGTGGCAGCAACTTGGCCACCGAGATCTTACGGATGGATTGGAAGCTATCTTGGTGGGCAATAACAAATTATTATACCGGGGAAAAAAAGCACCAACACGACCCTGGGGGGAGATCGGGACGGCCTTGTTCAAAAATCTAGAAGCAATTGAAGCGGTGCAAGAATCTAACCAATAGAAACAATCATCGAAGGAAAAATGTAACTGCACTTCGTCTTCAACCTACGACAGGGAAAAGAAGTCGGGGGACCACTGGGCGGACGCTAGTGGCCCTAAACCTCTTTTAATAAAACAAAAAGAACGATATCGGGGAGAGGGAAATATGAAAGGGAGGGAGAAAATCGTCTCTTTGAGCCAGGAACTCTACCATTCCCGTAAATTGCGGGACCCGGACGAGGGGGGAAGGCAAAATACGACAAATATTGTGGCGTGAAGAAATTCGCCCCACGATACGTAAGGGACGTAACTATTAACGACCTCGCCATAGAACGAAAACAGGGCTTAAATCGTCGGCGAGGACCGGAAAAGGCAAACTGGAGACGTTCCTTTCGCTCGGAGGAAGAGTTGGGACGAACAAAGCGGAACGGTAGACCTAGAGGCAGGGAGGTCGGAGGAGAAAATGAAAAGAGGGGCGAGGAGAAGACGTTTAATAAATGGCGCTTCACCGGGCGAATGCGAAAAGAAAGGCGTGAGACCCGGAAAAGGACGCGGAGGTGAAAGGTTGAGCCGGTTGAGGGGGTCAGTCGGAGGTCGGAAGGGGGTAATCAGTAAACTGCTTAGAGATACGTACCGGGAGGTCCCCAGTAAACACAAGTAACTATTACCGAGCTGAGGGACTGCGGGGAAGTTGACAGTCAAAAGCGGGAGGATATTCAATTGGGCAGACAAAGAAAACTCGTCTGTAGACAGCCGGTATTCATTTCCGGGCGGATCGAATACTGCAAAAAAAGGCAGGTTATGACGCGAAACAATCCGACAGAGGGGTGTGGTTAAAATTGATTTGGACGGCAGAACACAAGAGAGCTCAGGTAAAGATCGGTAGTGGGCTTGAAAAGCTATGGGGAAGATAGGGAAGGGGAAAAATTTCCCAGGTTAAAAGTGAGCCGGAAATCTCTAGAAACAAAAACAAAAGAGGAAAAAAAAATAAAAGAGAGGAATTCCAAGCGAAGAAAACTGACGGGGGGAAAGATACACTATAGAAAAAGCGAGGGGGAACCAAAATAAAGAAACTTAACCTACTCCTGGTTGTGGTCGAGAGAGCAATCGGTAACAAAGCGAGAAGGGGAGCGAGAACCGACGGAATTGCCTAAAGGGAAGCAAAGGGCAAAGCAGAAAAGAAAGCTAACTCGAGTGTATCGAAATGGGCCTAAAAAAGGGGAAAAGGAACCCAGGAAAAAGGGTGGGTGAAAGGAAGTACGAAGTCAGCAGATCGGAACGCAGTCAGGGGGTAGGGGAAACGTAAGACGACCTGAAGCCCCTATTGAAAAAGACGAAAAGACAAATAAAAGGAAAACAGACAGCAAAAAAATCCATGACTGAAAAAAAAAAAGAGAGCACGGAGAAAGAGTTTGAGCCGGGGAAGAGGGAATGGCGACCCGGCTAATAAACGCCAGTGGACACGGTCCCTCATCCGTCAGGGATTTCCGAAACCTCCAAGAACGCTCAGGCCCGAAGGGCGAGGGGTTGGGGCCACAATCGCTGCCTCAAGACGGAAAGGACGATAGGAGGAGGGGTGACAAGGGACGGGAAATCGCCGGACGAGACCCAAAGAAAATCAGGATGACTGGAGCTTGCGTTATCGTCAATTGGAACAGACGTATAAAAATCGGGTGCGTTTCTCCAACGAACAAGAGGGGCATTTCGGTCCTGAACTGACAATCCGGCAGGGATAAGTCTGAAATGGACCTATAAAAAAAAAAAGATGCAAAAGGCAGAAGTTAGTAGGCCCGCAACCTGGGACCGAAAGCCATGCCTCGCATCAATAGCGTAATTCCCTACTGGGGGAAGCAGGCCAGAATATCAAACTCACCCGGGGCAAAGAATGAGGACGCTTCAGTAGGCGTTGCAGAAGGGCAGATACATTTTCGGCAGAAAGGGACTATGGAAAAATCAGCCTGCTGAAAGGTCGGGAACCGCTGACAGAGACGGAACTCGCGCTAACAAAGACTTCCCTAATAAAAGCCAGGTGAAAGGGTGCGCTTTTCAGGTTAAAGAACTAGGAAAAAAACACCCCCCTCTAAAAGTCCGCCCAAAAGCCGTCCGAACTGATCTGAGGAAAAAAATGCGCAAAAGGGAGCATGGTCCGAATGTGAAAAAAATAATCAGATCCACGGTGGGTCTCTCGTAGGCCGAAAAAAATGCGAAAACGGGGGGAGAGAAAAAAGGGGTAATAATCCAGAATAATGAAGCCGAAACTCGTCCCACATGGTTGGTCGCACTTATATGTGGCTAAGAAGTCTTGGGGAAATTGGGAGGGGTTGACAAAACTAGGTGTTTCATGCGCTTGGCTTGCGTGCCCCGTTGAGAAAAAAACGACAAAAGGGAAAAAAATTGAGCGGCAAGGAATAAAACGGGACGGAGCGGGTGCCCTTGCTAGGAAACGGTGCTGAAAAAATAATCAAAAAAGCTGGTGCCATACTGAAGCAGAAAGATTAACCGCGAAGAGCCAGAAGGTAAAAGTTTGTGGGATAGTTTCCTGCCCGTCTCCAGCACCCTTACACGGAAGGGAATTGGGCCCGGGTCGGCAACCTCGACAACTGAGTTTCGTAGTTGGCCAAGCGGAGTACATGGGGAAAAACCCCTGGGAAGGGTCAACGGCAGAGACGGGCGCCGGAAACGCAGGAAGCAGGTGGGAAAAAAACGACTGGGTAGCATCTACAACAAGAAGGGGGACCGATCGTCGGAAAATCCGCGGGAGAGTTGGGGCCGCACTGCCGTGTTTTTGGGTGGGAGGCTCCGGGGGACGAAGCCGGGGTGAGGGCAACCAAGGACTAACCAGGCGCAAGGGTTCTCCACTAAACGCAAACAAAAACAAATATAAGAGACGAAATCAAAAACAAAACGGAGCTGGGAAAAGAAAGAGAATCTTCTCATGGGGGGGGAATCAGTACTGGTGCGAAATAAACATCAGCGAAGTCGGATGGAGAGCAGAACAAGGGCGAGACATCCTGTTAAACCCGCAACGGCGGGCACTCAGCAAGCGGGAAGACCGGAAAATGAAAGCGATGACGAAATCATGTGTAGAAAGAGAGAACAAAAGGAGGGGACCACTGGAGGTGTTTCAGGGCACTCTCTCACGATAGGACCGAAAAAGTGGGAAATGCCCCGGCGATTCCAAAGAAGACTCTGGGATGGGCCAAAGGCTAACGGGAAAAAAGAACGGTAGGAAGGAGCTGAAGGGGCAATTCAGAAAAGGGGGGTAAACATGAAGTGAATTAGCCGGGGAACGCGGAATCGTAAGCCTGACTATGAACGAGGGAGACCAGCAACACGCATGAAGAAAGGGCAACCCGATCGGGAATGGCGTATGAACGGAATTCTGGTGCAAAAATTTGATTCTGGGCGAAGAGGCCAGAGCCAAGGCGCGGAAAAACAACAGGCGGAAAAAACGCAAAGAGTAAAAGCTCTTGAGTCCATAAAGGGGGATACTGAGGAAACGCGAAGGCAGCACCAAACTAGCTACGAAAGGAAATTGAACACTGGGGTCAGGATGAACGATCCGTCAAGAAAGCCATTACGAGCGTAAAAACGGGAAAGCGGGGGACGTCAACCGCATTAGTGCCGAACTTGGTGCAAAACCCACAAGTCAGCAGGAGGATGGGACGTGCGCGATCGGGAGAAGCAGAAAAAGCAAAAAGAGGCCGGCCTCTGAGCAGTCAGCAGCCGTCTGAGAAGAAGGGGACAGAGCATCCTGATCGGGCTGAATGGGGGAAACGCGGGAGAGCCGAAACATTGGTATTTAACAGTCTAGGCAACTCCTACTTCAGCTGACGGACCCTTTCGGAAATCTAAGGGTCTGAGACAACTAGACGCGGTCGAAAGAGGACGATCGAGGAAAAGTGTAGGAACAGGAGGCTAAACTAATGAGGGTAAAACTAATCAGTACAACAAGGCGAGGAAAAATCAACTGGGTCCGAAAGGACGAACTTCAGAGGCTGGGAAAAGGTTCAAACCGAAATATTTTATAGAGGAAAGGGGAGAATACATAAATAAAAGAAGAAAGAGACATTCCATACCACTGAGACAATGTGTAGACCTAGTCTGCGATTTTAAAAAGAGGAAACACTCACGTGAGGGGTCCTAGGAGAGAGGGCCGCAGAGGGGTTTGGAAGTCGCCACCACATCGGACAGTCGAAAGCCGAGATAAAAGGTAATAGCTACACCCCGAGGGGGGGGACGAAAGAGGGTAAGAAACCTGTATTAAAGGAACCGGAGACATGCATAGAAACGGGGCGGAAACGAAAATCGCGCAGGAGTGTGAGGGTCGGGGAGGTGTCATCAATTAAAGTAACTCAGTGGGGGCAATCCTTGACCGTGCTTGGGTCGTACGACCGCGTATCCCCAGTCCCGTAAGAGAAGTAAAAAACGAGTACTAGATAGTCGGGCAGTCAAAAGAGATCAAGGTGAAAAGGGCTAGCACAAGCGGCTCCCCTCGTCTGAGAAAAAAGAGGTAGAAGGTTTGCCGTGAAGGAAGGCGGAAAAACAACGAGAGTGGTTCGAGAAAAATCGCAGCGGGTAATATAGTGTTGGCGCAGACAACAAACCCAATGAGCAAGAAGGGAAAGAGAGGGACGGGGGCTGGGCAAAAACTAAGTGTATCGAAGTTAGACGGAAAGTCGTCGCCCAAAGGGACAGATAGAAAAGGAAAAAAAATAGTATGAAGGAAGAGGGCCCCGGTCGAAAAAGAACATGGGGGAAGATAAATAATAGGGTACAAAAAGGAATTATGACCTAAAAGACGAGGGAAAGAATGCGCATTGGTTGGGGTCTGAGTAAAGCAAGAAAACAACCGCGCAGGGGGGTTGTCTAGAAAAAGTCTCTGCGAGAGACCGATAAGAAAAGGGAAATGTAAGAACGGTCCTAAGAAAGAGGGGAGACATGCTAGCGGGCAAAATGGGCCAACCAGCTTGGTGACGGGGGGGGGGGGAAAAAGGAACGAACGTACGTAACGTTACTCAGTAAGGGGTACGGGTGGGAATACGCGTAAGAAGAAAAGAAGAAACGACTGATTGACAACTGAATACTGCCGAATGGACAACTAACCGACACAGAACAAAAAAAGACGAAGCACAGTCGTTGAGCCGTTGATCTTAAAAGGTAACCGAAGGCGCAGGACAACTCCCATGCGTAAGAACCAGGGGGATAACACAGCCGCACTCGATTGAGCACCAGCTAAAAGCAACCGATATCTCTAAAAAGGGACATTTGAGGGGAAACAATCGTGAGGGAAAAGCAAGGAGGAAAAAAAATAGAGGGGTTCAGCCAGTGAAAGACAACGAGATCAACTGTTAAAGCTGGATAATTGTCTAGGGCTTCGTTATAGCCAGGGTACAGTAAGGACGAAGGCTAAAGGGGGTACGAGGGTCAGGTCAAAAAAGCGGAATGGGTCTTGCCGGCAAGACAATCGTAGGAAAAAAAAAGAGTTACAATTTAGAAGAGGGAGCCACAGGGAGAAGGTCCTCCCTGTTCCGAGCGCAGAGGTCGGAAAGACAAAATCTTGTAAAGGAAGATCGGAAGACAGGGGGCCCAAAATCAGAAAGGTCAGACCAGGGAAAACCGTAGGGACGCGAATAGGAGGGGCAAAAAAGTTTTCAGGAAAAAAGACGAACGGAAGAAAATAACTGAAGGAGGGAAACAGAGGAAAGTCCTGGTCCAAGACCGAGGAGAAACAGACTAAAATACAATGAAGTTTTGGCTGGGAGGTATGGAAAACGTCTTTATTGGGCACAAAGAGAAGAAATTCCAGCCACAAAAAAAAAGGGAAAAGAACAAACACGTGGGCAACCGCATGTGCGTCACAGGTTTGGAAAAAAGAGGACAAAATAGGGGTTAGAGAGGGACATGGCACGAGCCGAAGAGGATCAGAATGATCTACGGGGATTAACAGGGGGGTGAACCATGATCGGTGGCTGCCAGGACCCGAGCAGATTTTCTAACGGGGAGAGTGGTGAAGAACGGGATTTTAGGTGGATGGGAAAAAAAAATATGGGGGCCGCAGAAGCGGGGGGATGCAGGGCGTGGAACCTGAACCTACGAGGGAAATGAAGGCCGTAGTAAGAAAAATGCGGAAAAGGGAAGTGCTCGACGTGAGAATGGGGCGGGCGCTCGGCGGTGACACGTCAGGACAGGAAAAAAAAAACGAGGAGATGATAGAAAGAAAAAAAGAAGCGAAATCGCAGGTCGAAGTTCAAAAGAAGTCAAACTGACCTAACAGGATTTAGCCAAGTTTCGAGACGTCACCATCAATCGAGGTTTCGTCAGAACTCAGGGATGAGGTCCCAATGGCGGGAAAAGAGCGCCGGGCGCGAAGGCGCCAGGAAACAAGCCGCCAGTGAACCGTGGAAGACGAAAGAGGACAGAAAGAAAATAGGTGCAGGGGTTCCGCAATAGCAGAGGGAAGCCGAATTTTTACGGGTTGAAACGTCGACAAAAAGGAGAAAAAGGTAAACCAGCATGATTTCAACAGCTGGCCGAACCCGTAAAGAGTTAACCACGGAAATTCGACAAAGAAAAAGATATATAGCAGAGAACCCCAACCGTTAGAAGAGAAGTAGAGAGAGGACGGGTTTAATTGGGGCCGGTCGGAAAGTGGCTAAGAAAGCGGCACGCCGGGTTAGGGGCATGTCGCCAGAAACAACCGCAGGGAGGGAAAAGCAAACCTGGCAGGCGAAAAAAGCAAAAGGGGCGAGGCGAAAAAAAAACGATGTCTTACCGAAAGAGAGAGAGATTAAATTGAGGTAGGAAACGGAAGAAAAGGGCTTTTTCACACAGAACGGGGGGGCCCCGGAGTTCACGGAGACCATAAAAAACAAATGGAAGCCAATTTGGATGCCACGCCAGAACGAAACCAAATAGGGTATCTGGGAAGAAAACGGGGGAAAAAGCCAGGGACGTCAACGGAGGGCGAAGTAAGGAAAAAGGAAAAATCAGGCGTGTGCTCCGACGGCGACTCGGACTCTACGTTGGGAAGACATGGCCAGCAGAGAAGCAGCACAGATGTTCGACGCACTACACAAACCGAGAATGGGTGGCGTCAATGAAGAACAGTTTCCGTTGAACGTTCGGGCCTGGACGAAGCAAAGAAAAGCAGGGGGGGCGACGGGAAAACACGAAAGAAGGATGGAAACCAAAGCAAAGAAACAGCCAAAGAGAAAAAAAAGGCGCAGGGGAAGAAAATACACCAGGCGTACCATGGGGCAGCCGGCTCGTTCGGAAAATGTGACATAATCAATTGTCAAGAGACGAAACGGAGGACTACCGGACGATCGACCAACGGGTAACCATTACAACCGCAAGTCGGGTCAATTTTAAAAAAAGAGGCCCTCAGAAAATTCCGGATGGGAAAGGCGTTGCTACGTAGACTGGGGAAAAATAAACGGGTATAAACG
>Ga0179593_1487372_pt1 | contig 10111 bp, 12 predicted proteins | sample CZODoug2_1_08_16_FD_185931 | JGI IMG/M metagenome (GOLD analysis project Ga0179593, IMG submission 185931) | Vadose zone soil fungal communities from Angelo Coast Range Reserve, California, USA - CZODoug2_1_08_16fungal (PacBio error correction) | ecosystem: Environmental > Terrestrial > Soil >...
TGGTTGAAAGCGATCTAAAAACCCAAAAAAAGGAATCGAAGCCTTCGAGAATCGTGTCCCTCTCCAACCTGGAATTACTACCGCCGCAGTCCAGGAGGTCGTCGCAAAAGACGGGAAGAGAGTCTTCCAACGACGAAGGGAAGAAAAAAGAGATGTAAGAGATTCCAATCCAGGTTACAGGAAACAATGAAGTGTTTGCGATGAAAAACAATCTAGCAAAATGGAGTCCACTCAATAACTTCTCATCGAGGTTATCTTCCAGAAAGGTGGGGGTATCAGGGTGACGGGGAGAGGAGGAGGAACAGAACGTCTCTTTCCGAGCATTCCCGAATTCGAGGCTATTCTTCTGCAGCTCGGCCTCTCATTAGTCTTTGAGAGGGACTGCAATCCACGGAGTCGGGGTACGGGGAATCGGACGGGAGAAAAGTACGGAAGGGAAAAAAAAGAGACAACGTTTTTACGCTCGAGTGCTGGTCGGCAATATGCGTATTTCAGAAATGAACGGCAGAATCTCTCACGAGCAAATTCTTCCCACGGGTCACCCGCAGCCGGGGAGGGGAGTTGGAAGAAAGAAAACGATTCAGGGAGGAGAGGTCAGCGCGCAATGGATTCAATGAACACTTCCTTAAGCGTGAAACTTCTCAATACCGCTTTTTCCAATGGGATACTTTGGAAAAATGGTCAAAGCACGATAGATTTAGACCAAATTGTTGGAGAACTGGGGGGAAGAAGTTCCGTAAGAAGAACGATGAAAAGAAGACGCATGCTAAAGCAGGAACGCGAACAAATGAGGTCCACGCTAAGGAACTCGTCGAGAGGAACCGCTCTGCATGGGCAAAGGCGTTCCCCACGAGGGGAAAGGAGCAGTATAAAAAAAAAAAAAAAAGGGACTGTGGGCAGCCCAAACCTGTATGTCAAACGCCGCTTAACAACTCCACGGTGAGCAAAAGGCGAGCATGCAGATCCACCTCGGAAATAAGGCAGCGATTAACAGGGGAGGAAGGGGGGCCACATCACTGAAAGGGAAGGGGCCAATCTAAGGGGGAAAAAAAGAAGGGGACAAATAGATTCCAAAAACGGGCCGAAAACAGATGGAACCGCTGGGCAGAGTACAGCTTGTCATATCAAACAGCCCAGTCTCCGACAACTGGCGAGCATCGAACGCACCAGGCAGAAGCGAAATAGGCATCGGTGGAAGGGGAGAGTGGGAAGGGCCAAAGGGGGAGGGAAAGTTCCCTTGGATTTAGCGCCGGTAATATCTCTCACACCCCACGGAGAGTACCTCATATATATTTTAAAAAGAATAGGGCTCACCAGTCAAACTTTTCCCGGGGCTAGGATCCGGGCACTGAAAGCCAAAAGGGGAAACTTAACAAAGGAGAAGGAAACGCGGACGGAGAAGGTTAAAATGAGCCGTGACATATTGTGCTTGAACTAGCGGGCGGAGCGCCTCGACAAATGGTTAAACGGGATTTCTTTTGGGGGTGAAGTCCCCATTTGAAGAGGGGGGGGGGGCGAATCTGGAGGGAAAGGGGGGTCACGGGACGGAGTTCAGGGGGAAAAGGGGCGCAACATTGAGGAAAGAGATACGGCATCGCTGGTGTGCCTGTAGGGTGAACCTGCACCGGGAGGGGGAAGGAGGGGGCGCTCAACTTCAAAAAAGGGAGAAAGGGTTCCTGGCCAAAGGGAGGAATTGAGTTGGGGAGACTTCTGCAGACTGGGGGAAATCTCTTTGTGAAGCCGGCAAACTGAACCGGAGCGAGCATTCGCGTTTGATTGGTTCGCATCTTTCTCAAAACGAGGGGAAGGGCTGCGACTGTAGCAGTCAGCCTGTCCAAGGAGGAAAAAAAAAGCGATTTCAGCCGGAAAAAAATCTTGGAGAAAAGAGGAAGGAGGCTGGATCAATTGAAACATTGGAACACGCAGGTGCTTGAAGTGACACTACAAGGAATGGTCACAAGCGCGGAAAGGGAAATTAAAGAATGAGACTGGGAAGCAAAGGAAATGTGGCGGGGTCTCACGATCTACGAGCGCGGCGAATCTTGGTTTGGAGCCGATGTTTTGAGAGAGGAAACTCAGAGGGGAAGGGAAAAAAGTCCGCAGGAGGGACCGCTCAAGGAGGCGAGGCGAAAAACGGGGAAAACTACTCGCTAATTCGAAAGGGGCATTTTTACCTATTCCCGGGGGAAAGAGACACGACGGGGTCGTGCAGAGGGCCTGCAAAGAAAGAGACGCCAGAAGAAGACCTATAGGGAATGACGTTCAACAAGGCAGGAGCAAAGTAAGATCATCATGAGCTAAGCGAGAAGATTCAGTTGGGGGATTTCATTATAGCTGGAACAACGAGGGATAAATTCTGGGCTTGGGGGACAACATGGATTGGAGCTCTCAGTTACAGGGAGGAGAGTGAAAAGGAAGTGGTAAGGGAAAAAAAAAGAAAGAAAAGAGGGGAGGAACGAGGAAAAGCTGACCACGATGGACTACCATATTCTGAAAGCTAAAAACTCAGGTTCAGGTTGCCGACGGATAACAAATAGCTCAGGAAAAAAAAAGGAGGAGTAAAGGGTTAGTTCTGAGATAGAAGCGAAAAGAAGACGTCTCTTAATCATTCAGAAACCTCGTGGCATTACTAAGCAACATCGTCTCTTACCCAACGCCGGCTTCTTCAAAGGCGCGCAAGAAAAAGAAAACTTTCCCTAGAAGTTCCAGCAAGGGGGAATCCAAGAATGAGGGGGGGGGCGGGGGCCAAGAGAAGAGGGATTCAACGCTCTTCTGTTAGGTCCAGTCCCTTGGGATCTGGATACGCGGGGCTGAGGCGAAACCTGAACGGGGCCAGTAAGAGGCTATTCTTTCTGCTGCTGAAGGATGACTCGAGAGGAGGATAGGTTTAGAAGACACAAATCCAAAGGATACGACTGACGAACGAGCGAAACAATGGAACCTTGTTTTACGAAAGCGAGAGCGGGCGAACACGAGGGAGGGAGGGGGGGCCAAATACCGCGAGCTCAAAAGAGACGCGAAAAAGCGGAAAATGACAGGCCAAAGGGGGAGAGTCTGAAACCTCCGAAAATCATGGGAATAAGCTCAGAATCAAAAAGCGATTTTCTCGCTCAGACAAGTCAAGAATGTGCAACGGTCAATTGAACCGAGGTGGTAAAATGGATGTACAGTGGAATTGACAGCGACGAAGGAAAAAGAGCCACATCTTTTGGGAAGGGGGGGGAAGCTTCTCAGGAAGGCATGAACCGTCTCAAAAAAAAAGCAATGCCGAGGACGGGAGACGGGACGTCATCAAATTCTGAAACGCTACTTCGGAGAGAGTAGCAGGGGCGCTCTCTGCAGGGAAGGGAGGAACCACAGGAGGAAAAGAAAGGAGGGAACCAAAAAAGGGGGGACGGACTTGGGGCAGCTCTTACACCTGTAATTTTCAAGCATACCAACTACATGGTGGTGTTGGTTGCAGCCAGCGCGAACAAACATCATTCCGGGACAAAAAGGAAACTCAGCGAGAAATGGTGGCGCCTGGGACACGCCCGGTCAAAAAGAAAGAAAAGCCACTGAGAAAAAAGAGAGAGGAAAAAATTGTGGTACCATTACAAAAGATGGGCCCATTCCATATGTTTGGAATCAAAGGGGGGATCACCAATTTCTCTGGAAAAGAACAAGTAAGCCCCAGGCCGCAGACAGAGGGGAAAAAAGTGCAGAAGCAAAAAAAAGGGTACCGGACTGGGGGATGGGGCGGCAAACATCCGGGGGCCTCCCTTTGGGGTTTGATTCTCGCCGCTCCATCTAATCAAAAACACGTCGTATTTTGAAAATGGTGAGAAAGAGATAGATCGGTATAGGCTATAATATGGCCAAAGGTCCAAGGGGGGGGAAAGGGCTCGGCGAAGTTGGCCAGAAAGATACGACGATGAAAAGAGAGGACTAAAATGGCGGAGATGCGCCGGGAATTCTGGCGTCCGTAACAAGATCGACAAAAAATAATTGGGGGGCACAAATCTGGGGGGAGGCAAAAGGTCCAGATTTCGGTTTGGATAGGGGGGGGAAAAAAAGTGAATAGGTGAAAAGGATGGAAAGGAGGGAAAGAAGGGAAAAAGGGCGGCCAAGCAGACACATGCAGGCGTTCCGCTGGTTTCATGATTTTCTCTCCTGCGGCAACCGTGTTTGTAATAGTTCTCTGATACAGGGGAATGAGCTAAAAGGCATGTAACCATGGGAGGGGGGGGGGGGTACTCAGGGGAGGAAGGGGAATCGAGTGGGTCATATAGACTAAAAAGCGAGCGATCGAGTAAATAAGGTGGGGGAACGAAGCGTGAGACGCTGGATTTTCAGGATGACTGGGGGCGACTGAAGGGAAGGGAATGAAGAAAGAGAGGGAAATTGGCAGAAAAAAGCCTTTGGCGAAATCTAGAGGCGCTGGATCCATCCAAGACAGGAACGATGTGGCTGTTCTAAATTTGGACAGAATGAAGAAAGTGGCACCAGTGCGCAGGAGGGGGGGAAAAAAAATAGATGACGTGGAGAAAGAGGAGAACCTGAAGAGGGGGGAGAGTTAGTTAGAAAAGCGACGAAGGTATCTTTTGGGGTTACTAAGTGCTAGGCGATTGAGAGGGGGTCGGTATTAAAATGGAAGAACGCATTGCACTCGCCATCATCTCGATGAGAAAACGGCAGTACGGAGTCAGAGCAGGGAGAAATCAGCGGACTCCGATTAATTTGCGGCCGCGAAAAACAAGTCCGTGAGCACCTCATTTCCACAAAAGGGAGCCGAGTATACGGGGCAAACTCGAAAAAGTTCAGAAACCTCGCAGGAAGGGAAAGGAAATAAGGACTGGAAAGAAAAAAAGGATTGGGGGAAAAGTGGAAGAGGGGAAATTATGCGTTGGCAAAAGCAAGGTTTAAAGGGATGGGCCCTCTCGTATCATTAAGAGAAGGAGAAAGAATATCGGCGGGGAACCTACCTGGTCTGCGGAGTAAGTAGGGCAAAAAAGAGGGGGGAGGGCAAGAGCCTCAATTCAACGAGCTTGGAGGAGGATTGGCAGACCTGGGAAACTCTCAACAACGGGAGGGAAAGAGAGGTTTCTGGAAGCAAAAAAAGAGAAAAAGGCGTCTGCCCGAAAAAAAAGGGGAACGCAACACAGAGGGGGGAAGTAATACCTAAGAGAGGAAGAAAAAAACCAATATCTTCTGTCCAGCGCTTACAAAATTAGAGTTTCCTTACATATTTTATCGAGAGTGCCAGACTTTCAAAAAGCAATCCGCTTGCTAAAAAAAAACAGGGGGACTGTACTTAACATCCGATGCGCGTTGGACCGGCGAGGCGGGGGGCTGTACGTCTCATTTCCGACACATGACCTTCGAGGAGGGAAAGGAGGAAGGAAGAGGGGGCAGGAGAAGGAGGTCGAGGTTAGAACAGCTGCATGCGAGTCCTCCTCTCTGTAGTACCGGCCCCGGTTTAAACAAACGCTCAATGTTCTGGCGAGGGAACGGGAGGAGTTCAGTAGACAAAGAGAGAATCGAAGCGCAATGTAGTAAAAAGAAAAGGGGAAAAAACGGAGTACTTGAGAACTCAACATACCCTAAACAGTAGACTTCATCTAAAAGATCGAATGTGGAAAAAAGGTTCCTAAGAGGGGAAACTTTCGAAAATGGCACCTGAACGTTTGGAAAGGCAGGAAAGGGGGAGCAAGCGCGAAATCGGAGGAGAAAAGGTTGTGCAGGAATCTCTGTCCTGAAAAGGCATGAATCGCAGAAGCACCTCTCCGAAAAGGGAGACAAAAACTTACACGTTTTCGAGATAGAGAGAAGGGGACGGCGCTCTGCATGCCGGCTAAAAAAAACCTCAGGAGGAAAAGAAAAGAGAAACAAAGAACTGGGGGGGGGAAGGAAGGGGGGAAAAGAAAGTCCGTAAAGTGTGGCCAGGCACACCCATACGGGTGGCCAGTACGCACATCCATCTAACCAAGAGGAAGCCGCTGAGAAGCATGCGCCTTTTAACGAACGTCCGAGCTGGGGCAAACGCCTCAAGAGCCCCACTCCGGAAAAAAGGGGGGGTGAAAAGGAAAAACACAAAATAAAGAGGGCCCCGCATCCCTTTTTGGTCTCGCAAATAAGACTCAGGGCCAAAGGGAAAAAGAGCACTATAGCCTCCCCTTCTCTCCATGACGACAAGGCAGAAGGCAAGAGCAGAGGTAACATACAGGGGGGTGAACAGGAAAAACAGGGGGGGGGAGAAAGGGGACATTTGGGACTCATCAGTACCGAATACCGTCTCTCTACAACATCAACGAGGAACATATATATAGCGTGAAGGGATAATATTGTCCAAAAAACAAAAAGTTACATTTCGACGGATCCTGTTGGCCCTGAACAGCAGACGGAACCTATTCAAGAGAAGGAGGGAGTACGGGGGGGGAGGAACCGGGAAAGGAAAATGCTTTCCAGGAAAAATCTTTCAGAGGGGGGCGCGGAAATTGTTCTAAAAAGTTAGACCCGATGTCGTGTGAAACTGGACAATTTGAATTGGTCTAAGCATGGAGGGGGGGTTGGCAGCGCAGAAGTGCGGGAAAAGGAGCAAAAACATGCGTAGCAGAAAAAAAAAGGAGGGAACTTCCGGTGGTCATTTGAGCAAAAGGACTTCAATTAGTTATGAAATGCAAATAACAGGTTTCATGAGGAGGCACAAGCTTTACAAGGGCGTGTGGGGAGAACTTCTTTCGACTGGGGAAAAAGAGAGTGGGGGAAAAAGGAAATTGCAGAAAGAGTTACGCCTGACGTATCTTTGAAGAAAGTTGTTACTCAGCGGGGGGGGGAGGACTGCTGCAATTTCTGACTGATGGGCATCCGTTAAAAGTGGAGGGTACTGAAGGAGAAAACTATGAAAGGGGAAGAAAAATCGGGCCGAAATCGAATCATGGTCAATTCCCAGGACGGACCATTGTAAAAACACAGGTAGTGAGAATTTGATTCAGTAAGGGGGGACAAGGAAAGGACTAAACAAAAAAAGGAGGGAGAGAGAGGAAAATTGATACAAGGAGGGGGCGTTAGTGACTAACGAGCGACTCCGGTGGGGGCGCGGGTGAAAGTCTTTTGGACAGGAATTGCGCGGAGAGGGGGGGGGCGTCATGTGCTTGAAAAAGACCGCAAGAGTGGCCGCCAAGGCAGAGAGGGATGAGGAAAGGGCCGGACGGATTGAAGAGAAGCGACTCCGCATGGGTCTTACAAAAAAGAAGAACGGTTGTGTACGGCCAGGACTATACTAATTGGGCCTGGAAAAAATGAGCCTATCCGAAATGAAAGCTTCTAGAGTACGCAAACGGGCGCGCCGAAAAGATCACAGAAAGGGAGGAAGAGAAATAGGGAGAAAGAGATCATTTCAAAGCAATCGAATAAAATGCTTTTCGTCTCCAGTGAACTCTCGTAAAATGCTAGGGACGCGACTGGAACCGAGGTCGGCGGGGGGGAGACGCGAAAAAGGAACGGGAGGTTAAAACTTAAAAGGAAGGGGAAAGAGGAGAAGGAAGGGGAACGGGCCCCCCTATTGTTTTTTCAGTGGCAAGATCTCAAACCAAAACTGAGCGCACCAACTGGAGGGGAAGTAGATTTTTCGGCGATCGGCAATAAAACAGGATCAAACAGAAGGAGGGGAAGGGGAAGAGAAAATCTGGAAAGAAAAAAGCGTGGCAGCACAAGGCTAACGGCTCCCCCTAGATCAATTATGACCAACACAGACTCAGATGTAACTAGATGAAACATGGACTCCAAAGAAAATGGATTGTATTCAGATTTGCAGAACGAACGGACAAGTGAGAAAAAGAGAAAGGCTGCCAGGAGAGGAAAAGGAGAAGGTGATAAAAAGCTTTGTCGCTCGGCGGAACTGACCGTCATCCGAGCTGCCCCCTTGAAATGTTCTGCGGGCCCCCCCCCCGCCTTCTGCCATATCCGGGGGGGGGCATGGGCTAGTTGGACTCGGCCGCCGAAAGGAGAGAAGGGAGGAAAGGAAAGGGGAGGAGATACAAAGAAAAGGAAGGCAAAGGGTTCGCATCGGAGATTCAAAACAAGCACGATGACGGAGTTTCTCAATACCGCTAAAGTCAAACGCCGCTCATTCTTCCGCAAAAGAATTTCAGAACCTCTACGGAGTCGGAGAAGAACGACGCAAAAGAAGGGAAGGGGGAGAAAGCAAGAGAAAAGGAAATGCGCGAGAAAAGGGGAAAAAACGGTAAGAGAGTAAATTGCATAAAGAACTGGACTCGTGAATGGAGCCGCTGGGGGTCAACCCCACTGGTTGATGACACTTGGGGCAAAAAGCCAGAGGCCGTCAGAAGCAGGGACGATGCAGCAAGAAAAATGAAGAGAAAGAGGGAGAACAAAGAAGGAAACTACGGGGGCGCTCGGTGAAAGGATCGGTCAGTTCGTCTTACCATCTATTTAAAAAAAATTAGCATAGTCTCACCAAGGTACAGGCCTGGGAGAAGACATTAACCTGAAAGGTGTGGGCAAAGAGCAGCAGTCAAAAAGACCACGGGTGGGGGAAGAAAAGGAAAAAAAAAAGAACTTACACCAGCGGAACGCCGCCGATAAGCATGGTCGCAATGTGAGCGAAAGGCTTAGTATCTAAAAACCTTCTTACTAAAACTCTCAGGCACTTGTCCAGAGACAAACAGAAATCTGGGCCGAGTACATTTTTTGGTTCGCAAAATTCCGGGGGACGGGAAAAAAAAAGAGGGAAGAGAAAGCAAGATAAGGGGAAAAGGAGACGTAAAAACCCCCCCACCAAAGGAAGCCAAAGCAGAACAGTAAATACTGAGTACTGAGGGTTTCAGGGACCCATAGACTCCTGGGGAACTGGGGACTTGGACATCTGGATCGCCGAGAACTATCGGAGAGAAAAAAAACAAACGGAGGAGGAAAAAAAGAAGAAGAGAGAAGGGCGAGATGTCCAAGACAAAGGAGATCCTGTGGAACCTACAAGCAAGGAACCGATGCGAAGACTTCTTCAAGGGAAGTCGGATGGGCTGCGCCGTGACTAGGTTTCTTTCAGAAGAACTGGGGGCGCGAAGGGGGAGAAAAAAATCGGGGAGGGGAGAAAGAAAGTTCGGTTAGGGAAAGGTGAAGAGAGTGGACTGGAGGAGTGGTATCAGAAGTGCGGGCAGTCGAAACACTACGCTGGGCGGTCTGAAAGAGGTGTATTTCTGTTTGACTGCCGGCTGAAAGGGGGAGGGGGGTGGTTAGGAAGGGGAAGTACAGGTGTAAAGGAAGCCCAAAGCCTGTCCCATGCTGGGAAGGCTTCGACTGTACCCTCTGGTGAATTCCTAAAGCAAAGCACAGACCAGAGCAGCCTGTTCTAGTTTTCCTCCTGGTGTTACAGCGTTCGACGAGGCATTGAAAGGATGAGAGAGGTCTGAAGGGGAAGAGGAAGAGCTACAAGTGCCGCAAAAAGCTGGGGATAAAGAACGTTCTCTGGATCAGGGTCACTCCATAACCATTGGACACCTCAGTGTGCCATTTAGGAAGTGCCACTATTCATTAATTTTACTGACGGAGCACAAGGGAGGGAAGGAGCTGAACTGTCAAGGGGAAGGGAGGTGGCGGGGGGTACCGAACGCAGGGTAAATCGGGTTGGGAATTCGCTTCTAAAATGGCGATCAGGGGAAGCTAAAAGAAAGGAACGCCAGCCTAACTATGCAAAAAGGCCGTAGGGACAAATAATTCGAGTAGGGGATGTCACCTATTACGTGGAGGAAGAAGAACACAGAAGGAAGGAAGAGAGCCGTAGGGAAAGGAAGAAAAAGATCGAAGGGCAGCGAGAAAGGAACGCAGCCGCGCTTAAAGAAAGGTGTAACTACACCTGGGGAGGGAAGACAGCTGGGGAAAAAAGGGGGATTCATTCTCGCTTGGGGGGAAAGAGACTAAAAAATTAATGGGGGGATGGAAAGACCCATGGGTCGGAGAGGAAAAACATGGGGAGGAGGGGAAGAGAAGCCTAATAGATCTCGGCAGGTATAATACGACTGCGGTGCCCCTAAGCGGGGGGCTTTAAAATATCTCAATTCCTAACGCTCGTTTGCGCGGAGGGCCAGAAGAAGAAAAAAAAAAAAAAAGAAAA
>Ga0179593_1510880_pt1 | contig 10111 bp, 10 predicted proteins | sample CZODoug2_1_08_16_FD_185931 | JGI IMG/M metagenome (GOLD analysis project Ga0179593, IMG submission 185931) | Vadose zone soil fungal communities from Angelo Coast Range Reserve, California, USA - CZODoug2_1_08_16fungal (PacBio error correction) | ecosystem: Environmental > Terrestrial > Soil >...
AAAGGCTCCGGTGGAGAAAAAGCCCGAAGGAAAAAGGAGAAAACAGGAAAGAAGGGGGGTCGGAGGTGTAGCGGAAGGGGGGGAATTGCGATGGCCCTTTGACAGACTGACGTGATGCCAAAAATGCCACAAGCCGGAACGAGAAATGCAGCATGCATGGCCAGCGGGAAACGAGGTAGAAATGAAGGCAGAAATGAAGAAAGGGCATAGGGGCATATACTTAATAGCAGCGACACGAAAAACTCTAAGGGGTCCGGTCTAAAAAAGGATTTTCGGTCTGAGAAGCTCGGGCGGGCAAAAACGGAACAAGAAGGTACGTCAATGGGAGAAACCAGGAGACCAATTGGGTCGGATCAAAAAAACTCCGGTCCGGCAGCGGGGCCGGCGCGAAGGGGGGGAAGGGCTTTTGGGGTCAAAGGTACCGGCTGATAAAGTGCGGGCAGCGGGCTCAACACTGTGGTGTTAAGGCGTACTTGAGGAGGGAGGGGGGACTGTGGAAGGAACCTTCAGATCCCCGGGGTTAAGCGCGGTCCAGGGAATACTCTCACCTGTGGACGTAGTGTTCCACGGCCCTAGGGGGAGGAGAGTACAGCACAGGTGAAAAGAGACAGCTAATAAAGGAACCCTTCGAAAGCTTCATTCACCATCCGGGCTATCAACAATGGTGGGGGGGGGGCTCTAAAGGGGGTTGGTGGCAATCTGATTTCAACTGTGCTTGGGGATAAAAAAGGGAAGGAAAGCCTTCGAGGGAAGGGTGATGCAAAAAAGTTTAACTACATCAGGACCGTGTGCCTAAGAGAGAGGTCGGATGACAGGGCCTAAAAGTGTCCGTCAATAGAACTTTAAAAGAATGCAAAATGGGGGAAAAAAAGCTTTCCAGTAGAGACGCAAAAGTCATCTACCTTCGAGATCCAAAGGAAGGTTTGAGGAAGTGAGGGGGAAACTACGGGAATGCGCCGAATGACAGTGAAACGGACAGGATCGGCGTTTCGGGGGAAGAGTTTGTTTCTGCTTGCTCCCTTGTGCCTGCAACAAACCGGAGGCAAAGGAAGACGGAGGGAATAAATACTTTATTCCGGTAAAGGAGGGCGCATAGAAAATTGAGGGGGAGAAAAAAATTAAAAAAAAAAGATATCCACGAAAAGGTTGGTTTGGGGGCAGGAATTCTCGTGTGGGGCCATGAAGGGAACAAATAGACAACAGGGACGATGGGATGTGGTGGATCAAAAAAAACAAAAACCCAAACAAAACAAAGATACACGTATAGTACCAGTGGGAGTAAACTAACCTATCTTTCTTGGATGATTCGAAGGGACAGCACTGCCACGATGAGGTGTTCTTTTCTCTTGGACCTGGCGTGAGCAGAAAATGAAAACTCCATATGGCCGGGACAATACAGTCCGAAGTAATCCATTATGGAAAAAGAAGAAAAATGCTGAGGGGGAAAAAGAATAGGAAAAGGGGAGAAAAACAAGAAGAAAAAGGCGGGGTAGAAGGACGAACGTAAGAGAGATAGATGAAAACAGAGGGATAAAGGAGGAGGGGTGGAGAGGTATAAGGATGTGGGAAAAGCTTAGCGGGGACTCGGGGGGGGTTCGCAAGAAAAACACCTTCTAAGGTCGATTAGACTCGATCCACCTATTTCTTATTTTTTTAAAAGCACACGAACAGTCTTCTTAAAAATTCCCGTATAAAGCCTGAGGGGGTGAAAATGAATGCTTAATATATAAGGTAAGTCTCTGGGTTCTCAGCATTGTGGATCATTATATTTTCGGCTAAAATGCAGGGTGGTGGGGTCAGTAAATCTCGATGAGGCGCGTGTTGCATGAAGAACAAACCATAAAGGAGTAATAAATGCATGGAGCTTTAACGGAGGGGAGTTTATGGGAGAAGGTGAAAACCCAGGACTGGTGGGGCCTCTTTAAAACGAAAAGGAGGGAGAAGTGCGCCCTCATAAAAAGCACGGAGCCATGACTGAACGGCAACTGCTGGGGACAGGGGGTCTGACATAAAATCTTGCCATGTCTGGTCCGGGGGAAGGGTAAGCCAGTTTATATTATCCCAAGGGAATCATGTGCACGCTTTTGTGACTCTAGGGGGACGAGAGATGGAGTCAACTTGGGTTTTGGGGACTCTATTACATGTTGGACACTCTACCAGTCCGCCCAATTGGATTTTGGGCACAAACACGAGCTGACTTCAAAAGGGAAAGGGAGGGGAGAAAAAGTGGTCAAAGGGGGGGTGGCAATCCGCAGGGTTCGACCTATGCACGTTCGTAGGGCGACAGGAAGTAGGGAAGGGAAAGGTAACGAGGGAGAATTGCAACGTTGCATGTAGCTTCTGGGCGTGGGGGGTGACGGGAGGTGAAACAGAGGGAATGGTGCGAGAGGCAATTAGGGGCAAAAGGGGTGACGGATCATGCGATCTGAAAGGCGCGCATGGGTAAGGGAGGGAAAGGGGGAAGTCGCGTTCGAAAAAGTAGTCTCCGCAGAAGGATGAATGGGAGCGATGGAATTTAACTTTATCGGCTACCGGGTGCACAGAAAAGAATTTGTCGGTAGAGATGTAATCTATTCCGCGGCGGATCTGGCTAGCTTACCCTTGGGGTGGTGTGTCCTGGGATAGGGTGGACAACGAAAGCACTAGACAGTGACAGGCATTGAGAAATGCATCTGCGCGTAGTTGCCTGGCGACTTCCTTTGATGGGCCTTTCGATGTATTTGTCCTTGGACCGAGGGGGAAAAGAAATAAAGAAGGGAGGGGAGAGGCCGGACGTAAGCTCCCGGCCACGGATGGTGCCTGTGTGGTGGAGTCATGGATTGTAGAAGTCCTGGGCGGGGTCAAATCCACGATGCTAGAGAAGCCAAGAGGGAAACCAGCCCCCCCGGGGCTAGGTAAGAACGGAGAGGCGGAAAATGAAGGATAGGGATGGGGGCGAGTGGGGAAAGTGTCTAGCTTAACTGATAGGGGGGCGGAAGAAAAGGAAATGTATCGGTGTTTCGACCAAAAGACATCCTATCGAAATTGTGACACCATCAACTTTCGAAGTAGGTGAAGAGGGTTGAGTGAGATATAAGGGGATTCACGGAGGACTGAGGAGGTGGAGTTCCTATTGGTGCTATGGAGGATTGTAGCACAGATAACTAAAGAGTCGGCGCCCCGAGAACAGGTGGGATATTGCGGGCACAGACGCCATTCCAAGATGGGTGCTAGCACTGGTGGGTTCCGGCCTTGAGACTGACACGTGAGGGGGAATAGGGGCATGGGTTAAGAAAGGACAAACAGGGGGAAGGTTCAAGAAGACGGGAGCCAAGGAAAATGGGAGAGGGCAGGAGAGGGAATCCTAAAGCTCGAGCTCGGGGTATCTATGTATTAGAAATCTGCTCCTCCGTCGTCTGGTAACATTGCCTTTCGTCACAGTTCTGTTAGGTCAACGCGGAGGGGGGCCTCTCACTTTCGCATCTTACTCAGATCTACACTTCACTCGTATTGCCACTCGAAATACGAAGGGGGGGCGCGGGAAGAAGCTTGATATAAAGGTGATGCTAGGGAGACAGGAAGGTTAAGGTAAACAAGAGGAGAACAAGGAGTCAAGGCCTGTAAGAGGATGGACGAAGCAAGGGCGAGGAGGAAGGAGAGGGGGAAGAATCCCCCGTAAGGATGACAAGATAAGGGGGAGGGGGGCGAAAAAACAGGTCCCGATGGGGTCACCGGATGACACATAGGGCAGAGGCGGAAACATCAGAGGTTATCGAAGACGGGGGGGAGGAATCGCTGGCTTCGCGGTCCCAAAACTCAAATGTGGAAGAGATAAAAACATAGCAAGGGGGAAGTAGTCCTGTAACGGAAAACAGACGGAAGTAGAGGGGGAGGGAATGTATATCAGGGCTAAATGTGGGTCCCGAGGAGGGGATCCAAGTGCCTAACGAACGAAAGGGGGTGCACAAGCGGTGGTGACAGGGGAGCCGAGTTGTGCGAAGGTAGAGGGGTAGAGTGGAGAAGAGGAAGAGCGGTAGTGCGTGACGCCAGGGGGGATAGGAAGTACGGGTGTCTGGTGAGGGGAATGGTGGGAAAGCGGGATGCTGAGGGAGCAAGGATGTGGATCTAGGAGGCCTGCGTTGGCAGACTGCAGTGCTAGAGGGGGGTCCAGGGGGTCTAAACATCTTAGTCGGGCTCGAAGGCGTCGGCTGTAAAGGGGGAAAAGATGTCCGGTGGGGGAGTGGTAGAGATGAAGTGGAGAACAGGGCACAAACTAAGGTAAGTAGAATGGGGAGAGAAAACAAAAAGTGGTACCCATAGTACTACTTCTTGCTAGAAACAAACGAATCAGTCGGCACTGCCGAGTGACGAAATCGAAGTCAAGGGATGTTGACAACAGGAAAGGGACCAGGAAGTATCGGAGGGTCTTAAGAATGTGGTAGTAAGATGACTGGCGGAGATTCGGGAAGAGGGGGATTGGTACTAGGGCAAGTGGAGGAGTCATGTGGTGGGAGGCGGCCCAAACACACGGGAGAGATGGCAAGCGGAGGGAGGATCTGAATGTCTGGATGCCACAAGATGGATTTAAGAATAAGGGGGGGAGGTTGGGGAAATAGGTGAAAGGAGTAATAGGATTATGGAAGAGAGGAGGAACGGAGCAGAAATGAGGGAGAGGCAAGAGGGGGGGGATGGGGGAAGGGGTGAAGAGGGGGGGTAAGGGGAATGGAGTAGATGTAACGGGGAAAGAGAATTGAGCAATAGGTAGGATAGAACTGAGCAGGGCGTTGATCGGCCTTGGTGGAAACACGGTGCAATAGCGTCGGTGGTGCAGAAGCAAGGGAAGAGGGGCCGGAACTGAGAGACGCGTTCCGACTCAGAGAGAATAAGTCTTCTCAAGAAGAAGCAGAGGTGGGAAGAAAGCGAGCTTGAATATCGAGAAATGATCATTGGGAGACGGAGGATGAGGAACCCTACTCAAATATGAACACACTGCGCCGAGCGGAACGGGGATAGGATCGGGCGGGGATGTGAAGGACGTAGAATGGACAAGGTGGCGGGGGAACAACGGGATGACGGGTCGAAAAATGGGATGGACGAGAGGTACCCGCAGAACGGATTGGAAGGTAAGAAGTCAAGGCGAGATGTGTACGCAATACGATGAGGTAAGGGAGTAACAGACGGGAAAGAGCGAAGGGCGCAAGCGAAAAGGAGGGAAAAAGGGACGAAGCAAGGAAGGACTAGGAAGGGGAAGGGGACCAAAAAAGGAGAAGAAGAGAGCCACAGCACTCGGTCTATTGAAAGAAGGATTGGGAGAGATGAAAACCGAGCTCAGGGTAAACACTGGGCAAAGAAAAACTAAATCACCACGGCATCTAACACGATGAAGGTAAAAGAGAGCGATGGTGTGTGATTTATGTAGCAACTCCCCAGTATCGGGGATACGCTTCTGCGTTGCACGTTGCAATCGCTCAAAGAGAAAATCAACCCAGAGGCTGTAAAAACCTCAGGGGGGATTCTGTCGTAGGCCGGGATGGGGGTCGGATGATTGGGGAAAGGAAAGGGGTGTACAGAAGTTGGGATGCGATCATTATAGGCGACAGATTGAGCAGGTGGGCAGGGGAGGGGGAAGGGATGCACGCGATGTTTGTTGCGCATGGTGCAAGGCGCAAAGCAAAACCGAAGATCTAATAATCGCCCGAGATTGACCTAAAGAGGTTCGTTGTACGATGGCGCTGTTGGAGTGTTTGGGGGCGGACTTTGGTCACTGAAAAAATGTCACTTTGAGGAGGAAGGAGGGGGAAAGTTATCGTCCACCTTGTCCTCGTCCGGTGAGGCGCCGCAGCTTTAGGCTCGCTTCGCATAAGAAGGAGCGGGTGGAAAAGCCATGGGCATGATGACCTGCCGGCCCCCAGGGCCGGTTCCTATTGGCGTGGCCATAGAGCTCGGGGAAGAAAAAGCGCGGGGCGGTAAAGGGAAGGGGAGTGTGGGAGAGGGTACTGGGTCGTCTTGCTTCGGAATGGGGCGCAGGAGGACATAAACAGGCTCCTTGGGGAGAAAGAATTGATCCCAGCTTAAGGATATCATCCAACCGAAAAAGGATACAAGCAAGCGGGGGAAAGGCAAGTTCAAAACGGAATGAACTTCTGAAACTCGCCGCTCTGAAGCAAGCCGGTTCTTGGCAGTGGGTAACCAGACTCAGGCGTCCGGCAAGAAAGCACAACAACCAGCTAAGGTAGTCAAAAAAGGCTCCGACACTGGCGCTCAAAGAAAGCGATAACCCCTGGAAAAGGCGCTCAAAAATGTAGAGACGGGGAAGAATTTCCCGCGTACCCAATCTGCGGGGGAAATAAGCCCAATAGGCGAACAAGCACCGGATCTCTCACGGTTCGGCACCCAGGCGCCAACACCAACAACCAACCACCCCCACCCAACCCAAAACAAACCGAAACAACGGTAGAGATCAACCAACTGAAGAACGGCTCCCAGGAAGCCCACGAAGAGACATTATAGGAAGGGAAAATAACAGGACCCAGTCAACGTGGGGATGTGTCAGCAGTGGGGGGGGGTGAAATCAGCATAGTTGAGAGACCTGGGGAAAAGATGCTACGGGACGGAGGACGATATTCGGGTTGGGCATCAGAAATTTCGAGGGGTTCCTTCAGAGCGAGGTTAAAGACAAAACGAACGGGGTGGGGGTCAAGCCGTGAATTGGGGGGGTTCACGGAATGGCCAAAACGATAATCAGACCAACAAGTTTCGTGGATAGAAGTTTTCGGATCATAGGCGCAGGCGGGGGGAAACATCCCTTATTGCCGACGCCGCGGGTGCATTGAAGCTAGAAAAGACGTGACACCTGAAAAAGAAGCAGCATCCGGGCACGGTCATCTGCTCAAAATAGCAAAGGCACCGCGGAAACTTATAAGATTACGTCGCGCAAACAAAGATTGCCAGAACTTCTCAGTCATATTGAAAAGGAGGCTGCATCACGCTAGGATGGAAGGGGGGAGGTATACAAGTTTTTTCAAAGAGAGACGGAACGACGCTGCATCACCAAAAAGCGTTTTGGGAATCAGGATCTAAAACTAACGTTTCGATAATCATTGGTAAAGACTTGAAAAATTCAAAAACTTAAAGAGGAACAGTTCCTGGTGCTTGCCAATCTCAAGGTACGTTGGACTAAGAGAGCAGATAGATGAAATATCGACGGTACTACCTAACCCCCCAAAGAAAAGTCAACTCAGAGAAAAAACAGCTTCAGGTGACCGCAAAGGTAATCAGCCGTAAGGACAACACGATAAGAAGTAAGAAAAGGCGTGGGAGGGGACGATGATCACAAGGCGGGGACTCGTCGATCAACGGGTTTGAAAAGAGGTTAAGTTGTGGGAAAAGCAGACGTCGACTCTCCAAAAAGTTGTTACAAGAACGAGATTCGTGAGAGAGGGGTCAATGTACGGGTCAAGGCTGGGGAATTCTCATTTCGGCAGGAGCAACGGTAAGATGCAAACATCATGCTAGTTCACGGGGGGGAGCATGGTGGCCTAGAAAGGCTCACGGGAGAGAAGGGAAAGACAAGAAAACGACCACCTGAAGAAACGCCTTGGGAGATGTGACGTCGCTTTGTTGAAAAAAAAAGTAGTTGGCATCTGCAAAAAAAGGAGGAGAGAGAGGGCTCCAGACGCCGGTGGGACAAACGAACAAAAGGAAATATAACAAGCATGTTACGGTTTTCGTACTTGGTCGATCACGGGAGAAGAGTTATGAAACACCGAAGCAAAGAACAGATACATCATGCTGTGGTTGCAAAACAGGGAAATCCCTCGGAAGAAGGAACTGGGAAGAGGACGATTTAATGCCTCATTATAGATAAGAACGTAAAAAGAGAAAGCTACAAATATGTTCTAAAACTGAAGCTAAGTCTCGGCTGGCAGATACTCTACGGTCGGAAAATTGGGGGGGAGAAAAGAAAATGACCACTAGGGGTCGGATCATCGTCGCCATCATTCCTTCCAGCCATACTAGAAGTTGGTTCGACTTAAAGGCTAAGGGGGGGGGGTCTCACGGGCCGCCCCTGTGGGTCGATGTAAGAAGGACTGGTAGGGGTTGATACCGTAGGCTACAAGTTTGCCTTTTGCTCGCAACGAATATGGTTGGTCCCCCTTTGAGGGAATAAAAAAATCAAAAACAGCGGCTCGAAAAACTTTCAGACTAAGGAACCCAGAAGAAGGACCCCCTGTGGGAAACGTTTAATCCATGTTAAAAAACTGTCTTGGTTTCAGAAGGGAAGGCGATGTGAGCAACGAACGGTTAACAAACAGATCCCTTGGGGGGGGGGGAAGAAGCGGATGCCGCCGGGAGACAATAGAGATAAAGGAAATCTGACGGGGTAGTTTTTGGGTGGTTTGGTTTGGGTTGTTGGGTGGGGTGGGTGTGTGGGGGTTTGGTGGGGGTGGGGGGGGTTTGTTGTGTTGGGGGAAATGCAGCGACGACGGAAGAAGACCGGAAGCAGGTATGGAAAAAACTTAGGTCTAGGCCTATGCAGATAGGCGGGGGACTGGTGCACGGGGGTCGTGGAAAAAAACCGGGTCCTGCACAAATCAAGGGGGGGGAGGAGGCTTCAATAATGACGTGGGCGTAAGGCAGGAGACCGTTCATGGGTGAGAAAAAAAACTTTCTTACAGTTGGGGGGTTTGGGTCTGGAAGGAAGAGTGTGGCCATTCGGTGAACGCAAAACATGAGGGCGTTACCAGCAATTTTCTGGAAAAAGGCGAGTGTCCGGAAAAAAAAGATATTCAGGGGATTATGAAGGATGAGCAACATGTGTTCCTTGTATTCTTAACGAAACAGCTGTCGAAGAAGCGCAAGGTCAGGAGACGCTAATACGACCTAAGTTGTTAAAAAAAGTCTGCTTAAAAAAAAAAAAAAGCCAGGGTTATCAAATGATATGAAAGGAACGGGCTTCGGAGCAGGGAGAGGTGAGAAAGGGAGGGGTTTGTGGAGTACGAAGAGAGGGGACGGGGAAGAAACCACACCACAACAAAAAAAAACAAAAAAAAAGAAAGAAACACAACAATCAAGCTGAGGAAGCGGGAGCGGGACGCGCTGTATTGGTGATTTGAAAGTCAGCTTGGGAACGGAAGGCCGGCAAAGCTAAAAAGAGAAAAATTTCTGAGTCATGCTGGCTGCAGGTGGGAACAAGGAATCGAGCGCCTGGGGGGAAAGCAACTGGACAAAAGTTGTGTACCTGGTGGGGTGGGGCTTTCCACGACGTCTGGACCAAAGAACAAAGACCAGACCATGAGAGGCGGCGATGTCGATTCATGACATCAGCAGGGTGAAAACGCGGTGGTTGGGAAGACATTTAGGTGGGGGGGATGAAGGCTGAGGGAAACTTGGCATCAAAAGGAGCTTTCGCCCCAAGGAAGGAACGGTGAGGAAGAACAGACGGCTCGAAATCATTGACATACGCAAAGCCACCCATTGCAGGAATGGGAACAGCAAGGGAAAAAACCAAGGAGGAAGGAGGGGGAGGAAATATCTTCTATATGGGCACGCCACATGGGGAAGAAAAACGAAATGGGCTCTAAAGGGTTCACGATGCCATATGGCACCGGGCGACGTAGTATGTGAAGGAGAAATAAAGCGGGGCCGGGTCGCCCGCATCACACGAAGTGTGACAGCGTACTATAACGCGAAGTCGAAATCTCAGCTCCGAACGTTACAACCGCATGCAAAAAGGGAAACAAACCAGAAAAAAGGTCAGAAAAAAGCAAAGACAGAGTACCAAACTAACCACTCTTCCAATCCGGGTTGGAATTTAAAAAAAAAAGACACGGGGGAGATATCGGGTCATCTTCGTTGAGAAAGGTCGAAGAACAAACATCAGTAAAGAGACTCGGGCGCCCGAACTTACCTGCTCATCTGAATGCCGAGGTAAGATCATCCCAAAACTGATGGGCTGCTTCCAACAACAAAAAAGCCGGCTCTCGAATCAAAAGTACCTACAGATGACCGGAAGAGGTTTGGCGGAAGACTGCTAGTCTATTTAAGGACAGCTGTATTGCGACGCAATTGAAAAATCCGAAAAAGATCGAAAAATAAAAACACAAGGGGTCACGACTAAATCACCAACGGA
>Ga0179593_1532585_pt1 | contig 10111 bp, 11 predicted proteins | sample CZODoug2_1_08_16_FD_185931 | JGI IMG/M metagenome (GOLD analysis project Ga0179593, IMG submission 185931) | Vadose zone soil fungal communities from Angelo Coast Range Reserve, California, USA - CZODoug2_1_08_16fungal (PacBio error correction) | ecosystem: Environmental > Terrestrial > Soil >...
GCGAAAGGGGGGATCTGGGAGTAGTTTTTGTCAAAAACTTCACGACGCGGCATGACGCGGGTCTCGGCGCACTGGTGGGGGAAAATTGGAAGAAAGGGGACACGGGGATAAAAAGGCGAAGGCATTTGGAAAGAAAAACTCTGGCTGGAATAACACACACGCAGCCCGAAAAGAAGCCGTCAGGTCGCCTGGACCAGTGTGATCAGTCAAAGTGGGGGGAGCAGCCGGCGCTCGAAAGGGGGGGTCGACGACTTGCAGAGAAAAGAAAGGAGGGCAATGAAATCGCGAAATTTTGCTCTACATCCGGGTCGGGAGGGCTGTTCGCGACTCTGTCTATTATGTGAAGTAAGAGGAGATCAGATACTCCCGAAGGGGACACCCTAAAAAAACGTGCATAGAAGCGCCCGTTCTCCGCAGGCCCCGACCAGTTGCTCGAGAAATCAAAGGAGCAAGGCCGTCGTCCTATGGTTCGTTCCATAGGGGGGCGGAGGGAAATGCGATTTACCTGGTTGTTAAAAAGGGAAAGGGAAGCAAAGAAAAAAAACACGCGAACCGTGACCCCCTACTTCTTACTGCACCCGGGCCAGGAAAAAGAAAACGCGGCCACGCTGTAATTAAATGGATTGTGTAGTGGATCAAGTGTGATTTTACGGTGCGCGGGTAAACCTGATTATTCCGCACCGGGTGGGAAAATAGGGGAGAAGGGACTTCATGTAGAACGCGGAGTTAGAGTGGGAAGTGGGAATTCTCGTGCAATAAGAGATGTCACCTACTGTTACAAATAATCCCTATTTCTGTTGGTAGAGAAGTGAGAGGATCGGGGTGGTTGGCCGGAGAATAGAGTCCTTGGGAGAATTGAAGGAGGAAATTCCGGTTGAATGACTTAAGTGAAAAGTTGTTTTGAGTACATTGACATGAAAAAAGCGACGTTGAAAATGAGGGGTGGCTCAGAAGCGGGTGTATTACTATCCAACACAAGCGGGAAAAAAAGGTAGGGGGAACGAGTACATCCACAACCCACACATAGAGAACCGAAAAGGGGGGGGGGGGGGGGGGGGGGGGGGTCTAAGTATCAGTATGAAGAGGGAATATAGATTTCTTGAACCTAGGATACTGGGTTGTTAGGAGTCGCTTAGATGGACGGGTCTTATGTGATAGAGGAAAAAAGGAGAACGGAAAATTTGTCGCGATACACTGGGGGTCGCACGTCATTTGGGCTGGGCTGTTCTCTTAATTTAAAAATCCAACTGGGGGGGAAAGGGAAAAATGGCCTTCTCGAGTGGGGGGGGTTTGGCGCGGGGGGGAAAAATTGAGGAATTGTAGCGGCTCAGGGGGGTTTCGGAGGAAGTACATTAATTTTTTAAATATTATTCAAGAAAAAAATGTCCGTCAGGAACTTAAACTGCGTTTGGTACGTCTTAATTGCGAAAGGGTCCTCGGACCTGCTAGAGGGAGAAGTAGATCGGGGAAGGGGACTTGAAAAGCTTTGGTACCGAGGGGAATCTAAAGCCCAGACAGCGAAGATTCGCAGGACCGGAACCAACACAAAGGAAGTACCGGGCGTCACAGAGTAGAACAGCCTGTAAAAACAAACCTCGGCAGTATGAGCGGACCTGATTCCCTGGGATGCACCATGCCAAAAAAAAAGAGCCCAAAACAACCGTGGGCGAAAGAACCCTCGTGATAACAAAGGGGGAATTTTTTGTACAGGGCTCATCACACGATGCCCCCCCGAAAATCGGCAGACACGCTAGGTACAGACAACGAAAAGGTCAACGGCAGACGGAAAAAAGAGTCCGGTTCGTGAGAGAAGCGGAGAACGCCGTCTCCATCTCCGACTGAGAAGGAGAGGAAAATCTTGGAGGGGAAAGGGGCCCACGGGGGAGAGGTCGATCCTCGCAAAAGCCAACTGATCTGTTTTATTCGCGTCAAAACCTGACCTTCGCCCTCACTTCCGCACAGAACGGGGAAAGGCAACCAATGGGGGGAAAAAAGCCCAGCTAGCTAACGGTCGGACACAGGGAAGGGACAATAGAAAGGAAACTAATGAGCAGCCTAAAAAAACTCTCTCAACAAAGGAGGTATTAGTGAACGAAAAAGTCGAGAGGGGAGACTAAAAAGGGGGGGGGCACCCGAAATGGGTTTTTCAAAAAACCCAACAAAAAAAAGCAGCTTGGCCTAGGACGAAGGTCCTTATTTGTATACCTGAAGTGACGGCGGGGCGAAGTGACGCACTACCCAAGCAATACGAGGTGAAAAAGGAAATGAAGAAGTCGAAGAAGAAGGGAGAGGATACGCCGCAAAAAAGCTAATGCGGTTTCGCGTAAGCGAGAGGCATCACCCCACATTAGAAGGGACAAAGGAACCGGACCCCCAGTACACGGGGACAACAGGAAATGGGAAAAACAGGCCAGCGCAAACGATGCTGCCGAGCAACCGGGCGGATGCGCCGATTCGCAATCTGGGAACAAGAGCCCAAGGGGGGCCCCCAAGGCGGAGAGTAGAACCAAAGTGCTGCAGAACCCGATTTCACGGAACACTCTAGGCGTCGTGTCGCCGAGGCTGGGACCAGATTGTTCTCTCATTTCGCAACCCAACACGAGGAAAAAAAATTGAAATGACCTGAAAAAAAAAAAATCGCGAGCTGCCGAGAAAAGTTTCAAAAAAGAACCACGCTGGAGAGAATTGGTACCATTTGGCCAGTTCACCTGAGATGGGGGGAGGGGGATGAGGGATGCATGGGGGAGGGTGTTGAAATGGGGCTGTTCCCTCCCGAAAATGGCAAAGGAAGTACAGATTGATTAGCGAGAGTATTTAAAAAGAATTCCTCGTTAAAGAAGCCGTGTCGATCAGCGCAGTTGGTCCGTTGCAAGGAATGGTTAGAAGGAAATGTGTGTGTAAAAGGAGGATTGTGGTTTGGTTACTCAGAAATTTTAAATAAAAGGGAAAGAGTGAGTTGACTACAGTGAAGGGAAACTAACTTTTCCTGCCTGGGTGACGCTACGTCTTCTACGAGGTGAAGCAAGAATAGAGATGGTCGGAAGAAACATCTAAAGGTGAGAAAAAAACAGTCCATTGGGGCTAGGGGGGGGAAAATCTCAATATTTCTTTCATCCTTCGAGAACCGAAAACTTTTTCGGTCGAGCGTAATGTGGGAAAAGAGAGAGGCTCTTGCTGCTTTTCACTGGAGGGGTGGGCTTTTTTTTCCACCCCCAAATGGGCGAACGGCACCGCTTGTGCTGGGGGACGACAGGACTAAACCCCCGGAGCAAAAAAGCAGGTAAAGACCGGAGCCGGCGCGGTGAATGTTCCGTTGGGGGGGGTTTTAAGCCCCGCACTCGGCCTGGCACTTGGGCACAACCGATCATGTCAAAAGAACTCGGACACACTTCTCAGGGAAAACGGAAATCGAGATATCGCCAGAAACCAAGCAAATGGCCGACCGGACCGGACCCCCCCCCCAAAACCCGAAATACATACGTCTTACCCCCCCCCGTTACTGAAAGAAGACCTATCCTGCAAACTACTCGGCCATGAAAACCATCGACGCAAGCAGTCGCGGGCACCGAGGTCCGGAATGACCGCCGAAGTTCGCCTTCGAGAAAACTCCTTTTCTAATGAGGAGGGGTTAGGTTTAAGGGGGAAGCTGATTGATAAGAGAAAGAAGCTTACGGGGGGCCTCCGTCGGGTGCCGATAACACACTTGGAACACTTAAGGAAAAAAATGAGAGATGAGGTTCACGGGTAGAGGGGGGGTTTCGTGATAAGAAAAAAATTCGATCATCCCTTCCGACTTGTTAGCTGGGCAGAGAACGAAGATGGACTCAGGATAACTCCGGGCCTTTTCTCCTGTTTGAGTTGCCGTTGGAGAACGGATTGCCGACCCGTTCGCCGTGGGTAAAAAAGTTCTAGCACTTCAGAAGAGGGGAGTCGATTTTTTTGTCTGTATACGAATTGTTTGTCAATGCTTGCTATTAATGGGGAAGGGAGAGGGGTGGGGGAATAGGTTGTACAGAGGAAAATGGCGTCTCGAACAGAATGTGGATGCGACCCCGGAGGTTAAGATAAAAGAAAGTGGTGATGGTAAAGGAATTGCAAGTTGTGACGTGAAAAGGACGTCCCGCTTCCGTTAGACGGGCAAAGGGGGGGGGTGCGAAAGGGTGTAAACACGTACAGGCCATGGTTATCCATGTCCTCTAGTACTGCAGGGTACCGGGATAAAGGGGACCGGTTGGGCTTAGTGGAGGACGTCGTGTAAAACCCGAAGTTTGGAATATTCGGCACAAAATTAAGGGCGCGGTGAAGGGGGTTTGTTGTTGTGGCAGCCGAGGAATTTACTTTCGTTTAAAACAATGAGGGACCAGAGGTGCAGGATGTTGGGAGTGTCGTGGGGTCTTTACGAAGGAAGACCCAGTTCCAGGATTTGATACCCTTAGAGTGTCTTAGAGGGGTCACCTTGCGGTCTACTCCTGAGGAGGTAAGGGGGGGGGTTCTGGAGGATTGTGTGTTGGGTTTGACATACTTTGTTGGGCACCAGGAGGAGGAGTCCAGAAAGAAAAAGGGAAATTAATTCAGGTAGTCGTTAAAGGCTCTTCTCTTATAACAGAAAGAGGAGAATTGATGGAAAAGGGGTCCGTTGGGTGGGGGCTAGCGAGGGAAAGGGTCATAAGGTTTCGATGGGAAATATGTTTTTCGAGGGGGACAATAGTTTGAATAAACCCGCGTAATAGCAGCCAGTACTTTCGCTAACGGAGGGGGAAAAAGGTTGTAAGTGATGGGGTGTAGGGAGGGAACTCTTTGGTAACATGTGGTGGGGCCTCTTATGGAGAAGAGCTTATTGTTTTCGTAACCTTGGGAGGGTAGAAATGGTTTTTGTGCCAAACCGTCAACGGGCGCGGGGACAAAAAGAGCCTTCGCTGAGCGTAACCCAACAGAGAGTTGACCAACCGAAGAAAATCCGCAGGGCTTGATGGGAAAACGCACCCCAATCAGAACACCACCCCCGCAGCTCGTTTAAAGGTCGTAATTTCTAAGAGATGGGGTGTTAGTCATGGTTGGATCAAAATGGGACGTGCCTTCACGACTGATCTACCGTTGTGAGAAGGGAAGTCCAACGGGGTGGCGGGACCGGCTCACGCGCGGCATGGGTTCGAAGAGGGGAGCAGCAGATTTTTTGTTCGGGGCGCGAGGGGGGAGAGACTCTGTCGATCGGTCGATCCACTCATACGAAGGGGAGAATCGAATACGACCGGGGGGGAGTAGAAATCGGACAGGGAGGAGTTCCAATGACGGGGGAGATCCGGATGACAGATTAAGTGCTCTATGACATCAAGGAATGGAGATGTTAGTTTGGGCAGTTCGGAGAGGAGGGGAGAGCGTGCTGCAGGCGGGCTCGAACGTCAGAGGGGGAGCGGGTGAGGAAGGAAGTCGCAAAAGGACTACTGAAGGTGCTCCATGTGCCAAGATGAGTGAAAAGGGATGTCAAGGGCACTTGGAAAGAGATTGATGGGAGGTTTGAAAGTCACCTTTTGGTTCGCAGGCCGGCCGGAATTAATTCGCACTGGGGGATCGGGATCGGATGGCGGAAAATTATGACGAAAGGTGTAGAGCAGGGCACTCAAGGCGGCGAACACTTATGAAGTCTCTGCCACTCTCGAAAAAGCACACCCAGCGTAGGACCCCGAGAAAAGGTTCGCCTCTCCGATGAACCGGAATTGGGCCGGCCGTCTCGAAGAAGTACCCATGATACATTCGAACAACCGTAAAGTGTTGGAAAAAAGTGGGCCTTCAAACACGTCCAGGCAACAAAGGCGTCAAGAGGGGTTAGCATAATCGGACTGATACAGAAAACAATATGTATGGGTACAGCTCAGCCGGCCGGAGCCAGAAGAATATAGTACAGTTCGCTAGGGGGGGGGGGAAGGGGGTGGGGAGTGGTGGTTCGGTAAAAGTGAAATGAGGGACTCAATTAAAATGGAAAATAAGTCCGATTTGGGCTTTCGCTTTCCGAATGGGTCTGGGAGGGAGAGAAAAAAAGGAAAAACGACGAAAGAGGGGGGGTGCGACGGCACTGGCTGCATTTACAGTTCAGGCGGGGAAATAAGGAGAGGGGGAAGGAGAGCGGTAAAAAAAAAGGGGGAACGTCATTACAGCGGAAGTGGAAAAGAGATTCCTTGGACAAAAGAAAAGGGCAGCTCGATCGCGGATGGTTCTCCAATTTTGGGGCCCAGTTGAACGAGGCAAGCGGAATGGGCGAAAAACTCAGAGGGAAAGGGGGAGTAGATCTCTATCAGGCAAGGCATTTCCAATGGGGCAATGACTCTCCCGCGGGGTTACGGGGGGAAAAACCAAGAAGGCGAGAGGGGAAGATTTCCGCCTCAATTTCAAGGAACCGAAAATATCAGCATTCCGTACAAAAGGGGCCCAACTAGCTTGCGCTCAAATCCCGGAAAAAGGGCAAAAGAGGCGAAAAAGCGGCGATGCTGAAGCCCGGCATGCCTGGGGGGCGGGAGGACACTCCGCTCGGAACCGTTGCCAGCCTGAGCCGGATCCCACTCTTTTACCAAAAGGCGGACCAACAAAACGGGGGAGAAGGAAAAACGAAGTTGAACCGAAAAAGTCATGGCAAGGATCAGGGGAAAGTGGGGGCGCAGGGAAATGATAACCCGTCCGCGACTCGCTGACGCTGACCCAAGAATAGGGGAGGAAGAAATGCAGAAGAACGAGGAAAGATCATCTCAAAAGAGAAGAGCGGGTTATAATCACTTCTACCGTCGCCCGTCCTGCAGAGACCCCGATGAACGGACATCGTCATACCGCAACCTCGACCTGTTGCAGAAGGGAAAAAAAAAAGGGGTCGGGCAAGAGCTAATGAAGACTCTCAACAACACAACTTCTGAGAGGAAAAGGGTATGGAGGCTGCTCATTCTTCAGGAGAGTCGGCCGGAAATAGGGGGACGAGGACCGACTTTAGAAATAAGAAGGGGAGGGGCCGGTGAAACGGGGGGAAAAAAGGAAAATAAAGGGGCGAAGTGACGCGAATAAAAAACTCGGCTTGCTCAGATCGACCAAAAAGAAACTCAAAGGTCAGGGGAAAAAACATCCAAACGTGGGAGGTGTCAGAGTAGAGAAGACGCTGACGGCAGGACTGTACATGCTTCCACCGAACGGTAGAAGGGAAGGTGCCTAATGGGGCGGAAAAATGCCAGCAAGAGAAAGGATCTGCCGCCCACTGCAGCCGGCTTACAACTCGGGGAATACGACCCACCGGTTCCCGCAGCCATACCAGATAAGGGAGGGCACCCATTGGAAAGCAAACTATGACGCGGAACCAGCCGAGGCTGGAAAGGCTGAGGAGCAGGGAGCAAAGATCTTGAGTGAAAAGGAACGCCCCAATCGATCTTCGAACCGAAGTAGTTTGGGGAAAAGAGGTCAATTGTGGTGACCAAAGCAGATAGGGGTGCGGAGGATAGGGAGAAGGAAAACCTCTCAAGCGAGATTGAATTATTTCCCCGGACAAAAAAACGAATGAGAAAGAATTGGACGATAGTAGGGAAGGCCAATGAATAAAAGGAAAACTCCGGGCCGGTGTCGACCATCGTCCATTCCTAGCGAAAGGAGGTACCGTCTTCTGACAATGGTTTGAAAAGAAAAAAAAAGAAGAACTGGCAATGAAAACGCGGAAAAAAGAACGGGGGAAAGAAAAGAAAGCAGACCAGCGCAAAACCTGTAGAACGAGAACGAGCCAAGCGCTCCAGTCCATTTAATGGCCCGGGGTGAAATTCTCGAGGAAAGGATTCCAGGTGAATACGTTTTCGGGATTTGAGAGGAGGGATATTGCCTGCGGCTGGAGTGACACACCTTAACGGACATTCCGGCTGGGTGAGGAGAAGAAGCGACGGTAGCAAAAAAAGCTGAGTGCGCTTTGGGGGGTGGTGGGGAAAATACCGCCATTTCTCTCCGTACGATGTGAACCCGGGCCTTAGAAGAAACCTTTCAGCGTATAGGAAAAAAAAAGGACTGCCGGAAGAAGGTCTTTCAGTCTGCCGACTGGAAAACAACCGTCCCTATTGTGGAGTAGAGAAGGATAGATTAAAAAGGAGAACTCCACGGGGACGGGTCAACGGGGGATGTCGTTACTGAGCCGTGACCTTCGCCCAGAAAAAAGAAGGGGGGACAGCAAAGAAAACGAGGTAAAATCCTACGGGGGGGAAGGCCTACGGCGTAAAAACCATTTTCCTTCACGGAAGGTCAATGAGCCCCTCTCGAGAGGGGTAGGGGAGAGTGGGGGAGGACTCTCAAAAAAATAAAATAGCTCCTTAAAGCATCGACGCTGAATCTTATATGAGAGAAACTACAGAAAAAAACAAAAAACGAAGCGCCGGGATCCTCGGAATCAAAAAGAGGACTCCGTATTAAACTTTTTCGCCGTAATGCCTCTGTCAACAATCCGAGGATGGGGTCGACCGGTCGACAGAGTGGGGGGAATAATCAATAACGCCATCGACTCGTCAGGGGCTGAAACATTGTAAAGAGTGGAGGAAACGGTGGGAAATAGTGTTTAACGTTTTGTTCTAATTCATTGACTCGCTGCGAGTATAGTGGGATAAAATCAAAGGTGTAAAGGTTGGTGGCCAAGAAAAAAAACCTGTGTGTCGAGAGTATTCCGTACTGCACCCGGGGGGTGACAGGGGAAGCGAAGAAAGTACTCCGTTTTCAACCGGGACCGGAGGAAACAGGCTTGGTGGGTCCTCGTAATCAAGCAGAAGTTCTTTATATTCTGGAACGTTGGGGCAGGCCGGCACGGCTGAGGTCCAGAGAAAGTGTACGGGAAAAAGTACAACCAATGTCTGTAAAAGGTGATCAAGCGCGAAGGGGGAAATAGATAAAGTGAACAAATGGAAAATCAAGAGTGATAACCTGGGTCGATTAGGAGTCAAGGGGGGCCTTGCGAGAAGAAAAGTGTTTCTTGTACGCGAAGTAGGGCTGTAGTTCTGGCGTAGTCAATGTCGGGTTGCAAAGAAGGGCTTCTGTTTTGGGCGAAATGTGTGGGGTACGGCCAGAAGTAATCAAAAGTTCTAAGGACACTCTCTCTCACTCAAAAAGGAGGAAGAAGAGGTGAAGTAGGTGTGTAAGGGGTGTAATGAATATTTTTCGAGAAACTGTCGTGTTCTCACAAGATTTACTACCCCATCACAACCCCTCCAACAAAGGGAGAGAATGGATGCAATTGGGAGAAATATGGAAATGGGGTGTCTTTTTTTGAATCGTCTTCCAACCGGTCAAAGAAGAGCAAATTGCACCCTTGTCCCCAATCCCCGGGAAAAAAAAAGGATCAGGAAACCCTATTTTTTCCAAAGCTAAGAGCACTCTTGCTTTATCATAAAGAAAAAACCGAGGGGGAGGGAAGATCACGATGGGGGATCGAGGGAAGAAATGGCGGAGGGGAGGGGAGGAAAATGTCGCTCGCCTAAAAATAAACGGCTTGTGGTCACGACGGACCAACGGAATCTGTCCCGATAGCGAACGTTGTGCAGGGTGGGTGTAGCGGGATGAGGGTGCTACCCAATTAAGTTCGCGTCGGGGGGTCTGTTCTGTGGGGCATGATGAGGCCAAAGTGATCGGGAGCCTGGAGACAAATGAGCCCGGGAGCTTGCAGAGAAGGGGCCCTGACCCAGGAAGAACTGCAAACGCCACCGCCAGGGCCCTAAACAACCACATGGGCAGAAAACCACTCAGAAATGAGGCGAGCTATTAAGCTGAAGAATGCTCAGATAAAAGAATGTCCCGAGGTGATCTAAAGGACCAATATAGAGAACGGGAAAAGAGGGGAAAGAGGGAGTTCATGGGAGCTTCCGTTGACGGGCAAAATATAGGAGTTGGGCACAATGGGGAAGGGTCTGGCAGGGGGGAGACTCGTTGGACTGTTTGCGTGGGCGGGTTTGAAGAGGGGAAAGAGGGGGGGGGCGACTTGGAAGACTTCATTACACAGGGCGAACGCGAAAACGAGTAAATCAAAAAGTGGGGAAGATGAAGAAATCTAGATCAAACCGAACGGTACCCCCTATTGCGGTTTTGGGAAAAAGTCGAAAAAAAAGAGGTCGGCTCGGCC
>Ga0179593_1322634_pt1 | contig 10110 bp, 12 predicted proteins | sample CZODoug2_1_08_16_FD_185931 | JGI IMG/M metagenome (GOLD analysis project Ga0179593, IMG submission 185931) | Vadose zone soil fungal communities from Angelo Coast Range Reserve, California, USA - CZODoug2_1_08_16fungal (PacBio error correction) | ecosystem: Environmental > Terrestrial > Soil >...
GGGGTCCGGAAACTCGTTACGAAAGGAAAGGAAGAAATGCACCGTTCAGAGAAGAGAACCGAGGGAAGGTTCAAGGGAGCAAAAAAAAAGCAAAATGGATTGGCTTCAGTTGCAGCAGAAATAAGTCACGCTTCACAGATCAGATAACAAGAACCGCCCATATCGAACTCGAAGGTGTACATAAGGGGGTCGAAGGATAACGGGAAACAACCATGGTGAAAAAAGGAGGAGGCCTTGTGGAAGGAAAGGCCATTCCTTAAGCCTGCCTTGACCATTCCGATCGGGAAAAATTCGCGGGCACTAAAACATCGCAGGAAAGGTGGGAGAGACACCAGGGCCGAAGGACAGAACTTGGAAAGGAGCTTCTGACCAGTTTGCAAGGGAGAACCGGCAAAGTAGGAGAAGGCTTAGAATAACGCGGCAAGACGGCTTAAGTAAGAAGAATGGTTCGTTCACCGGAAGTAAGGAGAAAAGATGAGAAAAAAAGAAAAAAAAAATAACAAAAACTTGTGCCGCCGTGGTCATTCGGAGACCGAGGACAAAGCTTCGGGGGGTTGAACTCAAAAACATTCGGCATGCAAGGAGCTGACGACCGGGAAGGAGGCCGTCGGTGTTAGTAAAATCTCCCAAAAAATTCTACAGGGAAGGGAATCAAACGAGCCGTCACCAGAGGAAATCCTAACCTTCAGTCCCCAACAAACAAGGAAAAATCGCATACTAAGTGGGGGAAAGAAGCCTCACTTTTCTTATTTCGCCAAGGAGGTGGCAAGCACTTGGGGGGAGATCCTGAAGGATTTAAGAAGATGGTTGCCTACAAATGGCTTCGTTGCTTCGCAACGGGGAAAGGTAGGTGGAGTCGAGAAGCTTGGGAGGAAAGGTTCATCGACCCGGTGGAGGGGAAACGGATTCGGGGGAAAGAAAAGTCTTGGGGAACATCACCGAGGGAAAAGGGTCCGTGAGAAGTATATGAAAAAAACTGTATGGAAAAGGGGCGGAATGCGTGTCGAAAACTTTGAGGCGGAAGGAACGAGCCTTTGATCTGTGAAATTGTGGCTCATGAGAAAAAAAAGGTGATCGGATGGCGGACGGGAGACGATCCAGGTGAGCATTGGCAATGGGGGAAAAAACACGCTCACGGAAAAAAAGAATCAAAAGGGGTCACGGGGGGAGGCAAGACGCCAGTAAGTTAGGAAGGAAAAAAGAAAAGCGCGGCAGATGAAAAAAAACATCTGTTCTGGGATTCAAAAGATCTAAAACAGTGTCGGCGCATAAATATGAGCCCAAAGTTAACAGAGACAGAGGAAACTAGAAAAGGGCCGTGTTGGTGGAGCTGTGCGCATCAAAGCGGGAAAACATGACAAAAAAAAGTGTCCAAACTGGGAGAGGTCAAAAAGAAACACACAGAGAAGGAAGGCGGCGAATACTACCAAGAAGAGGAAGGGGAGAGAAGTTTAGAAAATGCACGCAAAAAAAACGCGGGGAGAAACAGAAGTGAACGTCAGGCAAAAACAAAAAAGAAAAGAAAAATTCGGAATCACCGCGGTACGCGGGATGGGGTGAATGAAAACACAAGGCTAGTGCCGAGAGGAGGAACGAAAGCATTGGGGATTTAAAAAAAGCGCACGGTTAAAGAGGGGCTGACGGTTCTGCTCATTGGCAAGATGCGAACAAAAAACAGGGCTAGGTCACGTAACAAGAAAAGGAGTCCCGCTTACGAGGAAGGGGGACAAACAAAAGCGGGAGAAAAGATGGCAACGGTGCCGCCAACACACGCAAATGCCGAGGGTAGTTCAAAAACCGCCAATTCAGGCGAAAAGAAAAGGAACGATCGAGCCCAGAAAAAAAAAGGGGGGACACGCAGCACTGGTGCTGCAAAGGTAAGAAGAAGGTACCCGGAAGAAAGGTGCTGGCAGAGGGGAAAAAAAGGAACAGGCAGAATCGAGGGAGGCTCGTAACCCGGCCTAAAAAATCGCACCGAAAGAACTACCGGTTCCACGCGAAGGAAACCTATCAAAAGGAAAGCAGGGAGTTGAAACTGGAAGAACTCACCTCGAGGAGAACCGGGGTAATAAGGACTTCGCCAAGGGAAGAAGAAAGGAGTAAAAAGTGAACGTGTCAGAGGTGACGCAGAAAATAAAGCAATGCGGGAAAGAGGTTAAGACACTTCAAGGGGGACGGAGAATGCGGTTTCTGGCGAAAGAGAGACGAAAAAAAACGCAATAAAGGCAAAAAAAAACAAAGCTTCTGACGGCGTGAGCAAGGGAAGGCCAAAATTAGAAAGTTAATTTGTCCAAAAAGCCAATAAGTGATCCACTAAGCAGAATGGGGGGAAGAATTTTTTCTCTGAGGGGGTTCAAGGGCGGGGGGGAGGGAATTTGTTGGGTAAAGGAGACCCGCATCCAACCGATAAAAAAAAAAGGAGCAAAACGCCTTCTAAAGAAGCTGAAGGCCCTGAGGGGGAAAATAAGCAGAAGACTGAGAGGGAGAGGAAAATTCCCTTCCGTGGAACCTCTCCGTAAGAAAAAAAAGGAACGCGAAAAAAAACACAAAGGTGAGGGTTGCAAAGCAAGAAGTCACAACACAGAATGAAGGGAAGAGAATGAGCACAACAGATGGGTGAGAGGGCTGCGGAGAAGGAACGGTGAGAGACTGTTTACAGATCAGCTCAAATAGCCTTCCGCGGATGTCCCCCTCAAGAGCGTCAAGGGCCGGCAGGCTTATCAGGCCGCTATTCGCTATGGGGGTTGGGGGGGAGGAGGGGAAGAGGGCGGTCGAAGTTGGGAACAAACATAAAAGAAAAAAAAAAAATCCACAATACAGAAAATCCAAATGACGACACTCTAGTGGGGAAGTAGGTCCCGATTTGAAAATGCACCGGGATGAAAAATGGGGGGGAGGATTCCACGGCCAAAACCTTGAACAGTTGGCAAGAATCAAATGACGTGATCTGCAATTCTCGCGGCTGGCTCCAGAAACACGAGTAGGGTCAGAGCCAATTGAAGGGCGCGAACAGAGAAGAGAGGGCCGATTGTGGAGAGACACTCCAGTGCCTTCCTGGACTTCTGAAGTGCAGAATTCGAACGTTTTAGGGGACGCGAGGGGGAGCAGCGCAAACATGAAAGACCTGACAGTTGGTACAGTGGATAGGGGTTTGTTCCCGAGCCGCAAAGTGTTCCGATCTGGTGGGGGGAAAGAGGGGTTTATCGCGGGAGAGGCGAGGGACGTGGAGGCCTTCGAGTCCAGGGGAAAGAACAATGAAGGTCCGAGTACAGTCATAGGAAAAAGAGAACACCAGGTGAAGGGAAAAAACAAGGTAGTTGTCTAAAAGGGTCGTTAGGGGGTCTGGCACAGAATTTTCGGGGGGGGAAATGGAAATTCAAAACGGCCTGGTTTTTGCGGCAGTCCCGCTGGGGAGTCGGATTTCGGGGGTTTTTGGGGAAACACCACCGTAAGGGGGGGAGGGAGAAGAATGGGTTGGATGAAAGAATGGAAATTGAGGGACGGCACGATGAGCAGAAGTCAGAAAAGACAGCGAACATAATTGACGAAGAAACGGCCAATTCTTTTTTGGGGGACTGAGTCTCGGAAAAGGCGACTGGACAGTGGGGGGTTGGGGGGAAGGGAATCCACCAGCACGAGGGAAATGTGGATTCCAGGGAAAAAGAGTCCAGAGGTGAGTTTTTGGCCGTGTGGGTGAATTGGCGGAGGGGGGGGAAACGATTCAAAAGAAAAAGTAGTGTAGACGTTGGGTTGATAAAAGACCACTCGCCCAGGTCCAAGGGGGGGTATTTCCGCCGGCAGTCATTCGGGGGGTGGTTTGGAGAAGCTCGAAGGCACTACCAGTGTTGGGGACAAAAGGGGAGGGGTTTTGTGAACGATTTGATAGCCACAACGAACAGAAAAAAAGGAAAGAGCAAGACGTAAAAGGAAAGACCGTGGGAAGGACGCAGAGGAGGCAGAAAATGTGGGGGGGGGACGTGAAAAAATGGGAAACGCGCGCGGAAGTGTCACGCACTAGTGATTCGTCGCAGACCCTACTAAGAGGTCGCCTCGATGTAAAAAGGACATGAGCGGTGTAAGGAAAAAATCACTCTCACTTGCCGGAAAAAAAAGTCCCGACGATCACCGGCGAGGTATGAGCAACTCCTCTTTCACTCCGAGAAGAAACATATTCAAAGAGAAGGGAATACGGAGGAAATTTTTCGAGCACGAAAGGCGACAAGGGAAATTCCAGTGAAATATGGGAATCACTTAATTGGAGCTATGCGGTGGGGCCAAGAGTTTGTCGGGAAATGTCAAGTCTGGCCAACAATGGGCAGGGATGAACAGTGGCATCCGCGAAAACTCCTCCGATAGATCCCGTTAAAAGGGAGTAAAAGAGGAGGGGGGGATGGCAAAAAATCGAAGAAGGGCAAGTAATCTCCCCAGCGAAAAGTCCCGGCTACACGAAGAAGGAGGGATGGGATGATCCACTTCGATTCCGAGGAAGTCAGGAGAAAGAATCGCTTAAGAGAGAGGAAAGGGACTTTCCTGTGAAGTATAATGGGTTGGCGATTGACTAAATGCTGGGACCGAAAAACTGCCCGGGAGAAGAGCCCTTGATTTGTCCGAAAGAAGGAAAAAGAAGTCCGCGCAAGCAGGGCAGAAAAGAATGCCAGAGGAGGCAGCAACCGGAAAGGGAAATCAACGGAGGGAGGGACCATTCAGACGGGAACGGAAACAATTGTCCTTGGGACACTTCAGCGATTCGTCGGTCGGATAAATTCCTCCGGCACTGGAGCACGAAGGCAAAAAGGGGGGAAGTAAAAGAAAGAACCCCGAGGGATGCGCAGAAAAATGTGCCTCACTAGACCTTGCGACGTGACAAGGGGGAAAAAGGGAAGGTGGCGAGCGGAAGGGTGGGGGAGACTGGAGGTACTTGAATATTCACACAATGGCAAAAAGAATAATACGGTTAACACCAAAAAAGGAAATGTCGGGAGGAAGGGGGAATCTACTATCGGGTTGGGCTAGGGATTGGGGGAGCGGTATGAGGATTAAAAATAGTAGACGGACACGATTCGAAAAGATGAAATAAGCGTTTTCTTGGTGGTTTCTGCAGGAAAAACGACGATTTGCGCTTGAGATGAATAAACGGAGAGAGAAAGGAAGAGTTTCAGTTAGCGGACAGTACTCACAGAAAAAAAGAGGGGAAAAAGAGAGGTATCCGGGACGAACTGAAAACTCGGTCCCAGGGAAAGAAGGGGGGGCCCGTTGACAGAAGCGGACCACAAGCAGGGAGTGCTGCCCACAAAAGCAAATTGATTGGCTTAAGTTTCCCAACCGAAGTTCAAGGGGCGAATCAAGAAAAAAAAAAAGAACGGAGCCCAATAGCTGAACGCTAGAGTGTCCAGAGTGTATCTGCTTGAAAACAAAGCTGGGGTGTAACACGAGAGTCTTGCAAAATTGTTGAATTCAAACATGAAGCAAGAAGCGAGGAAAAATTCAAGGTCGAGGGGAATTCCTCAAGGGCACGGGAATAAGAGAGAAGTGAGCGACAAATGGGTTCCGCGAGAGGAGGGGCCTTAGGGCAGCACTTCGGGTAGAAGAAAAGCTCCGGTTTGGGGACGCTGAGGGCAAAGCCAGGGGGTCGGAAAGTAGACCGCAGCGTGGAGCTGAAGGTCAAAGAAAAAGTGGTCTTGCACCGAATGAAGCATCGAACGCGGATTGAAAAGTGCGCCTGCGTGAGGAGGGAAAGAAAGGCCGACTTCGGGTCTAACTCTTTCGGACAAATGATGAAAGGAAGGGGAGTTCGCCAGGAGGACAGTCGCAAAACACAGAACTTTACAGAGACAAAAGCAGGGAGAGCCGATGGAAATCACCAGCGGAAACCGATCAAGAAACACGCAAATCGAATAGAGGGGAGAAAAACGCACTTTGGCTGAAGTGAGAAAAAGAACGGACTGCAATTGGCGATCCGGCGATTGAAGGAAAGTGCAGCAAAATTTTCTTGCTTAGAAGGGGCCCACTGAGGGGCAGCGCAGCGGAGCAAACGTTCACAATAGAACGCATGGCCAGCAATTCTGGAAAACACGACGTGCCATCAAAGAGGGGAAGTTGCCGGGGGGAGTGAATAAAAAATCAAACGGGTGACACGGGCGCCTGCCGGGTGGCGAAAACTTCCGGCGGAAAAGATGAATGGGGTCAGTAGACGTGAAGGCAGAGGATAACCTCGCCCGGGGGAGACGGCTGGCAGAGGGGATCTCCGAAAGACGTTGAACGTGGGATGGTCAGAAGAGAGACTAATAGGAACATCCTGTGCCAATCCGTGACAGGGGGGAACTTTATGGAGGGAAAACGAATCACCCGAAAAAGGAGCGTAATGCCGCTCGGATTCAGGGTTAGATTCAAAAAGTATAAAACAAATTTGGGTAGGGGCGCAGAAATCTTAAAATTAGTGTGGAAGCTCGTAAGAGGGAGTGTCCGTTTTTGAGGCTCTTGCGCGAAAAGCAGAAAAAGGCACCAAAAAAAGGGGGGCCAAACTTGGAGAAGACGGAAACAAAAAGAACACAACTATGAGCGGAAATACTCCCAAATGCCTAGGGAAGAGGAGAAGTGGTAAGGCCGCTCAAAACAAACGGAAAAAGAATTGCTTCGTAAAATGTCCAAGCACAAGGGAAAAAGAAAGTAGAATCAACCGTACTCGCGGGACTGGTAGTCCACGGGCAACACCACGGCAGGAGGGCCGCGAAGCGCAGGGGGAAAAAGATTGGGGGAGTGAAGCCTAAGAGGCAAATTCTGGACGCAGACGGGCGATCAGAGTCCTCGATTCTCCACCGGCATCAAGGGACTGCTAAGATTATCTCAAACAAATTCTGTCCCATGAAGGTAGGTGGGGGTCCTAAAACACACGAAAAGACAAAAAGGGGCAACTTGCCCGAAAAAAAAGGCCGAAGGAGACGAATTTAGGTTCACCTCACATTGCAAAAGCAACGAAGAAATCGAAGAAAAAGAAAAAAGTGGGGGGGAAACTGCCACCTGGGTCGTGCAGTGTTCCGTACTGCTCGCCTCGGGCAGCGGACTACGTCAACAAGCACAAAAGCTAAGAATAAAAAAAGAAACCCGCAACAACCCTCTGAAAAATAACTAAAGACATAAAGATCACGTAAGTCAGGGATATGGAGGCTCACCCATGGGCGAAAGGATTTAAGACTAAAGGTCGACAAGGACATACTCACCGAAAAGAAACTCGGTGCGGGAGGAAACAATCGAAAGAGGAGCGCGGATAGATCAAAGGGTGTGAATAGAGCATGTCGCCAGAAGCCGCGAGCAAAGATAACTCAATGGATAAGGAAAAAAACTCCGCCCAAAACGTTATAAACGTCTGCGCCGTTGATCACAGTACGAAACTGTTGAATGTAAAACAAAAAGGTTATCCAAGAGCGGGGATTTGCATTGTTTTTTCATTATTTGGGGGCGGCCATGACGTTGTGGGGATTGAGTGGGTGGTACCGGAGAAAAACAGCCTAACGCGCGAAGAAAAAACAACAGGCAAGAGTCAGATGAGATAAAGAAACGAAAGCGGAATCTCTTATGTGGGAATAAAAAGGATCAATGGAAAGGCGGATTCACTTCCGGACAACCTATTGGAGAAAAATAACGCGAAACCATGGAAGTGTGCAAGAGAGAGAAAATAAAAAAAAACAAACTGAGGAGAGAAAAAGAAGAATGCGGGAAACTCACCTGGGGACGGTTACTGGCTTAGAATTCGAGGGGGAAGACGGTGTACACGAAGTGAATCCGCAGACGGAGTGAAAACCTCATAGGCTTGACAGATGCAGAGGGGGAAGAGACGCTAGGAGGGGGTTTGAGACTCTCGTGGGCGGGGCGGATCGGTAACACAACAAAAGACCCAGAAAACGGAGCCAAAAATCAAGAAAAAAATTCAGTCAAAACGGGATCACTTATGGTTACCTATGTGAAATTGAGGATTGACTTCACGGGAAAAAGTAAAGACGGAAAGAATCGCAATTGCAAAGAATGAGGCGCGCGCGAAATGCGAAGAACCGCATCGCCGGCTAAACCGGCAAGAGACACCGCGCCAGGCAGAGGATGCGAGCAACGAGAAAAGGGGAAATTCTCGGTTCGGGACCGGGAGGAGGTCGGGAAATACGGTTTCGAGGTAACAACATCCAGTTGAACTAAAAAAAAGACGTTGTGCACCCGGGAAAAAAAAATTATGGCCCTGGGCGCGGGGGGGAGGACGGGTTTATCGCGGAACCGGCGGTATGCCGGGGAAGGCCAGTGTCCTCGAAAGCAACAGTGATCAGAGTACAGTTCGAAGAATCGCCCAGTGACGTCAGGTCCACAAGGGGAAGGGGGGTCTCGATAGTCGTTGAGAAGTGAGCCTGAATTTGGCGGGGATTCACGGAAAGACGAACGTGTTGTGAGCAAGGGCAAGAGGGTATTCGCTGGCTTGGGGTTGTGGTAACACCACCGTAGAGACGGGAACGAAGTTGTGTTGATGAAGATAAACCAGCATTGACGGGGGGGGGGGGGCGAAGAAAGAAGGAGGAGTCATCAGGAAGCAGGGAACGAGCGCGGAAACAGCCCAATTAGGGAGCCGGCTCGCGGCCAGACCTGGAAGTGGTGTTGCCATGGGCAAAAAAAGAAGGCGGTCAACACGCTGTGAGGAAAAATGCTAGGGATGGTTTTCCGTGTGCTGGGATTGGGGGGGGAGGAAGTATCAATTCCGGTTAGCCCGTTTTGTGAGCGCAATACAATATAATTGAACGGCAGGTGTGGGATATACGCCGCAATTCATGCCGGGGGGGGGAGATGTGAGAAAGACTCACCGCTAAGGGGGAAAAAACCGTGTCGGGTTGGGAAGTGTCACCGATTTGGGGCGCACAGCAAAATAAAACGGAAAGTGAGAATCCGACGGATAGAGAAAAGACTCCTCAATATTTATGCCGAAAACCTAAAATTTGGGGGTATCGTTAATCAAAAAGCAAAAAGAGCTATCGCCAGCCGCGGGATCGCATCCGGAGAGAGGGCTCTGTCCGCTATGAGAACAGTTGGGTTCCACCATAGGGAGGACCAGGCAAAGATCAGAAAGGGACCGGCACAGGTTCGGCCAGCGAAAAAGGAGAGGGGAGCCCAAGCTCTTCCAATGCTAACCGATAAAAGGGAATTAAGGAAGAGAACGGTTCAACGGTCAAATGGACAGAACAGGGGGGGGAGTTGAGTAGAAGTAAACAAGGAAATTGTTGAATAGGGGGGAGGCGATTGTTGTTCAGGGGAAAGGAAAATGCCAGAAAGTGTCAGGATAAAATAAGAGGTCTAAGGAAGAAGAACGAAAAAACGATCCCATGGAAAAGGGGGAAAACAAAGAAAATTTGGAAGGCAACATCAAATCCCGGGAGAATCGCAGGAAATGGGCGACACGCAGAAAAGTGGTAGGAAACAGGATCTCGAGTTCAAGTGAAACGGAGTCATCGGAAGGGAATCGCTCGTAACTCTGGGCTCACTTAACGAATGGGGTGGGGCCGATTTGAAAAAACCTTCTGGTCCGAACGGACCGGGTCCGAGAAATGCAATTGAGAGGAAAAAGTCCCGGCCAGAAGAAAAAAGCACGGCGGCGCACGGAAAAGCCAGGAGGGGAGAATTGATTCGGAAGAAAACGAAACAAGGGGAGGCTGGTGACTCATTCATCGATATCGGCGAAGAGTGAAATGGGGAGAAAAAAACTCCAACACGGGGGAAAGTCACGAAGGCAACATGCGTACAAAATAATAGACACTCCGATTTAGAGAAGGAAAAAGGGTCGCACTACCTTCCTCCAAGCGGTTGTGCCAGCGAGAATGAACTTTCGGCTGAATGGGAAATGGCTTCGGATGGATTGTAAAAAATGTAAATACGAGAAGAAAAGGGAGCGGGTGGTTAAACATACGATGGGGGGTCGGGAGATCGGTTAGTGGAAATCGGATGGTGGAGAGGAGGGAGCGGGAAAGGAGGAGAAAAGCGAAGCCAATTCAAGGTTGCTGGGTGGGGGCGCAATGCAACGAAGGGGAGTTTCTCGGGTTTCAGAACAAGCAGCGGCTGTAAGAAGTGAAAGGTCAGTTCAGCGGC
>Ga0179593_1342230_pt1 | contig 10110 bp, 8 predicted proteins | sample CZODoug2_1_08_16_FD_185931 | JGI IMG/M metagenome (GOLD analysis project Ga0179593, IMG submission 185931) | Vadose zone soil fungal communities from Angelo Coast Range Reserve, California, USA - CZODoug2_1_08_16fungal (PacBio error correction) | ecosystem: Environmental > Terrestrial > Soil >...
CACACTTCGCATGTGTTAAAACACAAGCCGGTGGCCCTAAACATCACTCGAATCGATATCAGGTTGGCTTCATCTTGACCCGCCGGTTTCCCCGGGGTCCCCTCCCCTTGGTGCTTTTTCCCGAATTCCGCAAGAGAACGAACGACGCACGGGTCCTCGAGCACTACTTGCCCGACGCGGTTAGGGCCGGTTTTCCACGAGCGCTGGTGCGAGCAACAATTCGGCAGCAGTGCGACCTAATCTCTCAAATTGCGGTTGCGCGACAGTTTGTGCAGGTGGATGGCGCAGAGACCCACATTTGCCAGGGCAATTTCAATCGAAACCTACAATCGACGAAAACTCTCGCCCCGGATGCGACATGGCGCTCAGGATGGGCCTGCGGGCGCCCAGGGTCCAGCCCAAATTGCTTCCGGGCAAATACTGTCGCCGGGGGGGATTGTCCAATTCCAGCATTGCCGCCCGCATGCGGTATAAGCGGCCTGACTGCTTGAAAGGGCAATTTGACGACGAGGTTTTCTCAATCCACGGTTGGATTCCTGAATCGCAGAATGCGTCCTTCGTAACCCGCTGGCGAATCACGCGCAGTCGTAACTACACCCAGAAGGGCCCATTATGTGCTATACGTTTATTGACCTAGCTGGATCAAATTGGGAGTCGCAGCCCAGGGCACCCTCCCCGAATTCGCGAAAACGTAACCTGATCGATGCGCAAACGTGAAAGGCCGCTGAGACACCGCGAACCAGCGCCCATCCGGCTTTTTTTTCCCCAGTTTCTGCATAAGGCTGGACGGCGTGCGGCCTGGCGGCGAAGATCAAGCCACGCACGCCCTTGCGGGAACGAAACAACTGTCCGACGGCGCGCCCTCCCATGAATCGGGGTCCTCATCTTGAAGTTTAGCCAGAAGCAGGATATTCCAGTTTCCTTTCCCGTAACCTCCCTCAATTCCCGCAAACACGCTGTTGAAAAATGATTCTCGATGACCCCATGGAAACAGACCTCCGCAACCGCGCACTCTTCGAACGTACGCTCAGTCACGCGCACGGCGCGGTTGGGGCTTTAATAGTGAAGAGGTGACCGCTCTGGCCTCCAGGGATTCCTGAGCGGAAGCGGTTTTCTCGGACGCCCGGCCCTAACCGTGATATATCCCGAGATACACAGTACCGCTGACACGCGTCCTCTCCTGGGCACTTCTGAGGTGGTTTGCACAGATTTTGGTTTTGGCCGAATTGTATCTTCTTTTCATCATTAAAATAATGCAAATCCCAGTCCGCAATAGAAAAAATATCTTTTTAGCGCAATTTGGAAATTCCGCCAGTATGGGCTGGCGGTCCACAGCAACCATAACGTGACTCGAGTTCCAACAGAAATCCATGCCTCTGCCCCTTGTAAGGCAAAAACATGAAATCTATTACAGCTAATCGAATTGATGCCCTGCTCAGGAGTTCTGTCAAGAGCGAACAATTTTCTTCTGTGGCCGAAGGCTAGAATTCCTTTGTATCTTTTTATAAGACCAGTTTATCTATGACCTATAATTAAATTTAAAAATCTCGTGAACAACCAAAATAATTGAAGGGAGGGTAGATTTCCCCACACACATTATGAAATCGATTTCATTTGTAACTTTTAGTTACATCGGTTTCTGGGCGCCTATCTGCCGAAAGGGCGGTCATCCGTCTATCGTTTCCTCAAATCCCTTGGTGGTGAGAGATGAAATTGAAATACAACTTCGACTCTTCGGATGCGTACTTTTACTCACATCCTTTTTGAGCTTGGTCTTTCAGTCCGCTTTCTTTTGCGCAGGGCCGCGCCACGTTTTCAACGCGACGACCCCGATTCACCGTCCTCCCCTGGCCAAACCGTCACCATTTACCGGCAATCCCCGTATTCCGGTAACGTGAGCATGTGAAGTAACTCTATGTTTTTAATATAAACAGATGCGGGCGTATATGTGGGATCGGCCTCCGAAACAGGCCCTTGAACTTCACGGCCTAACAAACCCGAATCCGTGACCATTACTCTTATGCCCAACATCGTCGAGTCTGGGCGGGTTGGGAACTATACTTATGTATCTCGCTACTACACCAGACGCATTCTGTATCGGGAGCGCCGGGCAGACCAACGAGGGCACTTTCGTGGTCGGTACGTTGCCCATGGTTGCCTCGTACCCAATCAACGGCCATCTCCCGACTCCGGTCCACGTTCCCGGCCAGACCCGTCACGTTTTACGCCAGCCCTCACTCCTAAATTGTCACCCTACCGCGGCGCGAAAGTAAACCTTGTGGTTTTCTTTTACAAATAGCTTTCTGGAGGTTAGATAAGGCCTCGGCCTCCTAAAACGGGGGGTCCAACTTCAACCAACCACTGTGGCCAATCGACCTCGGTTGATCACAACCTAGCAAACATCAAATGAGTCTGGCGGGGGGACTAAAAATACCTTTTACAATCTCAGCTATTTACCAACCTCCAGACGGCACCGCCCTTGGAGCTGGAAGCAACCGGCAGGTCGATCCGGCAGCTTCACAGTCACGGCCGGCCGAGGGACCGATCAGCCCGTTTTTGCGCGTCAGCATCTTAGGTGGGACTTAAGTGGTCCGCTGTGATGGAGCGGCCAACCTCTAAATTCACGCCAATGGATCGCGTTACGTAACCGGCCCACGGTGCCTTCCCTTCTCACTTCACAGAATCATGGAGGTAGCGGCTTTCGACTGCTTACACTTTATGTTCTTTTTGGCTTTGAAATTCGAGCGGAAAAGTAACCGTTTTACCCAAGCTTCTCACCTTACTAAACATTTACAAACCCCCCGGCGAACCCCCAACCGGATGGAATGCCGCGTATGCCCCCAGCTTGTGATTGCGGGATGACATGGAAATTTGGTCCACGGCTTTTCAATCAGCAGACGGAAGCGACTTTTGCCGAACATCTCTTCTCACACTCAGAGCGGAGAGCAACAAACACAAAAAAAAAAAAGAACAACAAACGGAAGGAGGAGGAAAAAGGGAAGAAGAGAGGTATTTTCTGCCATAAGTCGCTTTCCCGATCTGCCTGCATTTGAAAGACCCGTGGAACCAATCAAGCCATGGGTCATCCCCATCCCTCCCCTCCCCCCGCAATCACAAAGAGCTTTGGTGTCAATAACTACTTGGCCTAGGGCAAATCACAAAAATAATCAACCGGTGTGGGTGGGTTTGTCCCTTCTGGTGTATACAGAGGTTCAGAGCTTCTTGTGTAAATATTTATACGTTTTACTCTTTTTTAACTTCATTCTTGTTTTTTACTTGTCCTCCTTCCTTCCTCTCCTCCCGCTCGAAATTTCCAAAGAAACCCAAGCCAACAGAACCATAAGTGGGTACATTCCCTAAGGCCGCTACTAACTTTTTTTTTTTTTCCCTGAATCTGGTGTTCGTGAGAAGAGCCGTGCCTTAACTAAAACAATATCTCGATCCCTCCCTTGCGTGCAAATATGGTTTTAAGGTTTTTTGCCGCTCCACTCAAGCGGACCAGCGTACGAGAGTCCCCCACTACTTAAACTATGGCTGACCGGAAAGACGCGCAAACCGGGCCTGATCCGTCCCATCCTGTATCCGCCGTGAAAACTACTACTTGTGGAAAAGGCTGCCCCGGTGCCGGGCGCCCGCTGCGGAAAAAAATCCGACCCCTGCCCGCCCGGTTGCTCCCCCGTACCCCCCCCCTCCCCCTACCACTGCTTAAAATCCCCAAGCCCATCAGAGGCCGTGCCGCTGAGTTGTAATAAAGCTTCCTTGAGATTGTTAAAATTATAACGTCCCCCACCCCAGAGACGTCTATGAATGCGTTGCGTAAGGTGATGATCACCGATGGGTCCCCCGATTGGGCCGCAGTGAAGTTGAACCGACCCAGACCCCCCCGTTTTAAAAAAAATTATGATTGCCGAGCCCTAATATAAACCTCCAAAGCTATGGTAAAAAAAACCACCAAGGTTTTACTTCACCCTTTTTTTACTTTTTTACTTAACTTCTACTTTCATTTTCCCGGCGCCTACTTTGTGGTGAACAATTTTAGGATTGGAGGCTGGCGTAAAAAAGCCCGTACGGTCTGGCCGTTAAAGTTGACACCGAAGTTTTCGGGATGGCGGTGTATTGTGGTAACGAGGGCCGCAAGGCCAACAAGCACGCCACCACTTGGGCGTACCGACGCGACCACTAAGCTCCATCGTTTGGTCTGGCCCCTGCGCTCCCACCGATACATGAACTTGCCGTCGGAGGTTGTAGTCCCTGAGATTATAAGTAATAAAAACGTTTCCCACCACCCAAACCCGCCAACTTCGACGATGTTGATAAAGTAAATGGTCCACCCCGGAGTCCCGTTTTGGGTTGTCCTGAAGTGTTTCAAGCCTGTTTCGGAGGGGGGCGGGCCGATCCCCATGTCCGCCCGCACTGGTTTTATAAAAAAAACCATAATTAAGCGTTACTCTTCACATTGCTCACGGTTTACCCAGGAAGTGTAAAGGATTGAGGCCGGTAAAAATGTGAACGGTTTGGTCCAGGAGGGGGACGGGACTCTGGGTTCGCCGTAACGTGGCCTGCCGCCTAGCGCCCAAAAGCAGCGACTGAAAGTAACAAGCTCAAAAGGATGGTGGGAGTAAAAGTTACGCGTCCGTCCGACGAGTCCCGAAGGGTATTCATTTTTTTCATTAAATCTCTCCCACCAAGTATTTCTGAGAACGAATTAATTACGATGACCCCCTGGCCCTTTTTTCCGGAGATTAGCGCAAAACCATAAACCGAAGGTACTAAAAGTACAATGAAATCGATTTCCATAATTTTTTTTTTTTTGTGTGGAGACTACCCCTAAACCCCACTACACTCCTCAATTATTTTTGGGGTCAAGAGATTTTATAAATTAATTTTTCTAGGCTCATAGATAACTGGTATTTAAAAAAATAAATTAAAATAGTTACAAGGAATTCCTAGCCAAATCCTAAGCCTCTTCACTATCCTAGAAAAAAAAAATCTTATTCTAAGCCTCGGTGCTACAAAGACTGAAAATTGGTCCGTTCCTTGACAGAAAACCTCCTTCACTCTCCCTGAAGCAGAGCAATCCTCGGTAATACTTGTAATAAGATTTCAACATGTTTTGCCCTTACATGTGCAGATTGATTAATTCTTGAACTCGCGGGTGGTCCGTTCTGGGTGCTGTGAAAGACCCTCCCAACCGCCCCCATACTGCGGATTGTTTTTTCCAAATTGGCCGCTAAGGCATTTTTTCTCTTTTTCTCTTGCGACTTTGGATGCATTTCTAATATTTCTGATGCATGAAAAGAAGGATTACTTCGGGCTCCGGTACTTTTTTTCGGCCCAACCAAAACAAATTCTTTTGGCCAACCCCCATAGGAAGTTTGGCCCAGCGCGCGCCGGCGTGATCCGCGGCTACTGGCTCTCCCTCTCGAGCCGGGGGGGCTCTCCTCTTCCTCTCGGGTTTCGGGTCGGCGGTTCTCCGCGGGCCCGGCTTGTCCTATAAACCGCTTTCCGCTCACGAAAATCCCTGGAGGCAATCTCGGGGGCACTCTCCTATATAGCCCCAACACCCACCACGCGCCTGCGCCGCGCCCGTGACCCTTGCCCTCCGTTGGGTTGGTTTTGTTCGAGTCCGCGCGGTTGGGATTCCTATGATTCCAGACATCGAGAATCCAATTTTTCTTTTTTACCAGTGTAAAGTTTGGCGGGGATTGAGGGGTTTATCGAAAGACTGACTACTCGCTGGCCGCCTTTCTTGTTCCTTCTCCTGGCTAACTAACATTGAGGACCCCCCGATCAGGGAAAGAGCCCCCCCCGTCCCGCCGCCGTCTGGAAGTGTTCGTTCGTCCGAATGCCGTTGCGCGTTGGCTTGTCTTCCCGCGCGCCCGCTTCGCCCCCAGGCCGCACGCTAGAGCGCCGTCCAAGCCTTTTGAAAATTCATAACTGGAAAAGCCGGCATGTGGGGATGTGGGGGCCGCTGGGTTCGCCGCGTGGCGTGTCCCCCCTCGCGCGGGGGGGGCACCTTTCACTGTTTGCCGCATCGAATCCAGTTTAACCGGTCCCGCCGAATTCGGGAGTGTGTGCCCCTGGTCCTTTGCGTCGAACCCCCCCCCGCCCTCCGCTTTTTTTTTTGAATCAGCATGCCTAGGTCATAAACCGTCGGTAAATCGCCATCATAATTCCCTCTTGTAATTTACGGGTAATATTTTTACGATAACGGACGGCTGCGTGATCGCCAGGGCGGTTACGCAAGCCTCACGCCTACAACGCCCGCGCGGGCGCTTCTCCTCCCCCCCTGGTCGTCCTCATGACTCACAAAAACAAATCACCGTGTGGAATAGGAAAACCTCCACCCGGTTCTTTCCCACACCTTAGCCCCTTCGTTCTCACAAACATCAAAGCAGTCAAGAGAAGAAAGCAAGCCGGCTTATTTTTCCCTTTTTTCTGTTTTTCCGCGCCCATGGCCGGCAAAATTTGCTCTGGAGAATTGGGGCCAATTTCCCCGGCGGCCTCATCCTTTTTTGCCGGAAAAAACCAATTTGCCCTGACCCGGGCCCTGGGGCGCCCTGGCCTTGCCATACATGAAGCGCCCCATCCTCCCATAATCAAGGGGCCCATATCCCTCTCTCCAAATTCCGGGCGTATGCGAGAAATCCGTCGAATTGTAGGTTTTTTCAATGAAAATGCCCTGGGCAATGTCTCTTCTTCTTTGCGCCCCCTCCCCCTGGTGAACACTGGGGTCCGCGCAAAAAACCAACCGGCATTTGAGATAGGTGAGGGTCGCACTGCTTGGTTGCGCTTTGCCGAATTGGGGTTTGTCTCTCACGTCCCCCGTTGTTCTTTTTCTTGTGTTGACGCGGCCTTAGTTTAAATATACCGGTCGTCGTGTCAACTTAGTGCTGCGAGAAAAACCCACGTCTGTCGTTCGTTCTTCTTTTTCTTCACTTGTCCTTCCCTTTCGGATTCGAAGAGCCAAACCAAGGGAGACCCCGGCGAAAAACCGTCTGGTCAATATGGAGCCCACCCCTGAATAAAAAATCGCCATTTCTAATTCCAAGTGATGTTGTTAATGCCCCCGCCTTTGGCTGTTTTTTGAAACCAATTCGAATAAGTCTTTTTGTGATCTCTCCCTCTCCTCAATTCTCACCAAACAAACAAACCCAATGGGGTAATTAGTATAAAAAAGCTATATCACCACCTTACTTCGCATTTGTTCTAACGAGCAATGCCCTTGGTTCCCTTACATCACTCGAATGCTATATCCAGTGGGCTCATCTGACCATCGTTTTCGCCGGTGGTCTCCCTTGTGCTTTCGAGCCGCAAAAAAAAAAAAAAGAAGAACCGACGACAGCCCGGTGTTCTCCGGCACTACTTGCCCGACGCGGTAAGGGCCTGTATCACGAACCGCGGCGAGCAACAATTTCGGGCAGCAGTGGCGACCGCTATCTCCAAATTGCCGGTTGACCGCGACAGTTTGTCAGGGAGGGCCGCAGATCATTGCCCAGGCATTTCCATCGAACCTCACAATCGGCGCTAATCCTCGCTCCGAGAATGGCGAAATGGCGCTCAATGTTGGGCCCGGCAGGGCCCGGCCCAGGGGTTCAGCAAATTGGCTTTCCGGCAAATACTGGCGCCTGGGGATTTGGCCAATTCCAGCATTGCCGCCATGGCGGAATAGGCCGGCTGACCGCTTGAAAGGTGCCATTGACCACGATGTTTTCTCATCCACGGTGATGCCCTGAATCGCCAGAGCCGCTCTTTCGTACCGGCCCCCCTGGGATTCACGCCAAGTCGTAAATATAACCAAGAGGCCATTACTGATGGCGATTACGTTTTTATGACCCTAGCTGGATCAATGCGAGGGGTCGCAGCCAGGCACCCTCCCGATTCGCTAACCTAAACCCCTGAATTCGATGGCGCCAAACGTGTAAAGGCCGCGAAGACCCAAACGCGCCCACGCCATGCCGGCTTTTTCCATTTCTTGCCATAAAGGCTGGGACGGCCGGTGGCGGCTGGCGGGCCCGAAAGATCAAGCACGCAAAACGGCCTTCGTCACGAAACAACTACAGAACGGCGCGCCTCCTGAATCGGGGGGTCCTCATTGTAGTTAGCCAGAAGCAGCGATTGTCAGTCTTTCCCGAATAACCCTCCTCAACCCGCAAACTTAACAACTGGTGGAAACATGATTCTCGAGTCTGGAATCAGTGACTCTCTTCTTTCCACCCTCCGCGAAATCGACGTACGCGCAGGTTCATCGCGGCCTGCGGGTGGGGCTATAGGATAGTGACCGCGCCTGCCTCCAGGATTCGTGAGCGTAGCGGTTCCCGGAAACGCCCTGCCTAACCGGAGAGCGCCGAGAGACATTAGCCCGCGGACACGCCCTGCGCGCGTGGGAAACTTCCTTGGCTGGTGGTGGGCCAAGATTTTTGGTTGGCCCGAAGTATCTTCTTCAATGCATTATAACTGCAATCCAGTCGGCTATAAAGAAAATAGCCTTAGCGCAATTTTGGGGAAATTCCGCGGTATGGCTTGGCGGTTCCCACAGCAACCATAACGGACCTGAGTCAACAGAATTCCATCCTATGCCACTTGGTAAGGCAAACATGAAAATCTATTACACGCTACTTATCGATGAATGCTCACTGCTCAGGGAGTTCTGTCACGAACGACAATTCTTGCTTGTGGCCGATGCTTGATTCCTTGTATTTACCATTTTAATTTAAACCGTTTTATCTATGAGCCTGGGAGATTAATATTTAAAAATCTCTGACACCAAATATTGATGGAGGTCGATTTTCACACAACAATTTGAAATCGATTTTCATTTGTACTTTAGTACATCGTTCTGGTCGCTATCCTCGAAAAGGGCCAGTCATCCGTAATGTGTCCAGAATCCCCTTGTGGGGAGAGATGAAATGAATACACCTTTCGACCGTAGGAAATGCCGTACTTTTTACTTCACAATCCCTTTTGAGCTTGTCGTCAATCGCTGCTTCTGCGCAGGCGGCCACCGTTCACGGCGACCCCCGATTTTCCCGTCCCGGGGGGGGGTTCCTGGCCAACTCCGTAACCTTTTAACCGGCAATCCCCGTAAGTCCCGGTAACGTTGGGAGCAATGTGAAATAAACGCTATGGTTTTAAATAACATGCGGGCGGATAATGTTGTATTCCTGCCTCCGAAACAGGCTTGAACTTTCACGGGCTAACCAAACCGACCCTCCGGTGACCTTACTATTCAACATCGTCGAGTTCTGGCGGGTGGAACGTATCCTTATATCCCTCAGCTACTACACCTCCTACGTCAGCCATGTCTCGGGAAGCGCCCGGGGCAGACCAACGATGCAGCCTTTCGTGGTCCTGTACGTCCCCAGTGGTGCCTCGTACACAATTTCACGCCATCCCCGAATCGGAGGCACTCCCGGCCCAGACCGTCACGTTTTTTACGCCCAGCCTTATTCCTAATGTCCCACCTACAGCGGCGCGCAAGAACCTTTGGTGGTTTTACAAAGCTTGGAGGGTTTATATAGGCTCGGCCCACCTAAACGGGGGTCAACTTCAATTTCAACGGGCTGGCCAATCGACCCTCGTTTGATCATCACACCTACGCAAACATCATCGAGTCTGGGGCGGTTGGGGACGTATAACTACAATCTCACTTTATTTACAACTCCCCAGCGGCCACCGCCTTGCTGGAGCAAACACGGGCAGGTCGATGCCGGCCAAGCTTCACAGTCACGGCGGCAGGAACGACACCCGGTTTTCGCTCAGCCATAGTAGTGGGACTTAAGTGGTCCGCTGTGAGGTGGGAGCGGCCAACACTATAACTTTCACGCCATGGATCGAGTTATGTAAACCGGCCACGGCTCTTCTCAACTTAACCAGATCAAGGAGTAGCGGCCATTCGACTGCTTACACTTATGTTTCCTGTTGGCTTTGAATTCGAGCGGAAGTAACCGTAATTCTTAACACAAGCTCCTGCACCTTTCTACACCCTGCCCTCCAACCCCCACCCGTATGCCGATGTGTTGCCCACAGCTCCCTGTGAATTTCGGGGATGACATGGATGTCCACGGGCTTCAAGCAAGCAGAGAACGGAAGCGACCTATGTCCGAATAC